>Ga0116218_1002491_pt1 | contig 10158 bp, 10 predicted proteins | sample Sb_taG_2_FD_88966 | JGI IMG/M metagenome (GOLD analysis project Ga0116218, IMG submission 88966) | Peat soil microbial communities from Weissenstadt, Germany - Sb_50d_5_LS metaG | ecosystem: Environmental > Terrestrial > Soil > Wetlands > Peat | place: Germany: Weissenstadt | collected 2010-09-21 | reverse complement strand
CAAGATCGGATTCGTTTTCCAGAAATTCAATTTGCTTCCGACCCTCGATGCGCGGTCCAATATCAATATCGCGCTGGACATCGCCGGCGCCAACGGAAATCGCGATGCCGCCTATTTCGACAAGATCATCGGACTGCTCGGACTGGAGAAACGCCTGCCGCACCGGCCGTCCGAGCTTTCCGGAGGCGAGCAGCAACGGGTGGCACTGGCGCGGGCGCTGATCAACAAGCCAGCTATCGTGCTCGCTGACGAGCCCACCGGCAATCTGGACTCGAAGAACTCGGAGATTGTGTTGAACATGCTGCGCCATTCCAATCGTGAACTGGGCCAGACCGTGCTCATGATCACGCATAACCCCGCGGCCGCCAGTTACGGGGATCGTTTGATTCATATGCGGGATGGTGAGATCGTCGCGCCGGAAAAAGATCCGCAGTGGACGGGGCGGGAGAACTGAGGGTTGATTCTTCTCGATTGCTGATGGAAACAAATAAGGGGATATACACCTTGTTAAGAAATCCTGTCTTGTTGTCATCCCGAGCGGTCCTTGCCGAGACCTCAGGTCGAGCCCCGAGCGGAAGCCGAGGGGGAGGGATCTGCGGTTCTTCGCGATCCGAGGAAAACTGCAGATTCCTCGTCGTTCGCGCTCCTCGGAATAACAAGACTTTAGATTTTTCAACAGGCTCCTGGGGCTGCCTTCGTAGTCGACGTCAAGAATCACAAGTCTAGGATTGTCGTTCTTATGGATGATCTGACTTATGGATGATCTGAAAAAACCGATTCTGCCGGGCAAAGGCGCCTCCGACTATGAGCGCTACCTGCGTACCGATGAACTGCTGTCACTGCAGAAGCCTCCGGAACAGTTCCTGCACCAGGATGAGTTAACTTTCCAGGTTGTCCATCAGGCCTCCGAACTGCTGATGAAAGGTGTCGCTTGGGAACTGGGCCGCGCCCGCGATCACATCGAGGAGGGCGACCTCGCCAACGCTGCCCGCCTGATCCGCCGCGCCAACCAGATGATGGAGTATCCCATCTCGCTGCTGCACGTGCTGGAAACGATCACTCCCTATGACTATCACCTGATCCGCGCAGGTTTGGGCCACGGCAGCGGCCTGGACTCGCCTGGCTTCCTCGCCGTGCACCACGTTGGCCCGCGGCTGGGCGACGCGTTCAAGGTCCAGCTCGGTAAAGCGAAGCTCAGCGTGGATGACCTCTATCGCCGGCATGAGGAGTTTTTCGCCCTGCATGATGTGGCCGAGCGACTGCTCGATTTCGACGAACGGGTTCACGTGTTCCGCTTTCATCATCTCAAGCTGGCGCAGAGAATTATTGGCGGAGGAGTGGTGGGCACCATGGGTACGCCGGTCGAAGTGCTGCATCAGCGCATGGAGCATCTTTTCTACAAGGAGCTTTGGGACGTGCGCAACCAGATTACCGCCGAAGCCAACCAAGCCCTCCAGAAGGTCCGCACGGGAGCGGCGTACTAACCAGCCCTCCGATGGAGGGCGGGCGTCCTCGCCCGTCCAGTAGATGCAAACCGGTCAAGCGTTGTAGAATAAACAAGCTGAGCGGGAGTAACTTGAGGCGTTTGGCGGGCCCATTCGATAACTTCGCTTTGCTCAGTTGCTCAGGGCAGGCTCAGGTCCCGAGCCCGCTGCCGAAATCCCGAGCGCAGTCGAGGGATCTCGAACTTGTAAGTTGGAATTGAGCGGGAGTAACTCAGTGGTAGAGTGCGACCTTGCCAATTCTCTCCTATTCAATACTTTCAACAACTTAACAGGCTTGCGGGGACTGCCAAGTACCTGAAAATACGTGCAAGACAGGTGTCTCAACGGGTGCCAGTGCGGGTGCTGCGAAAAAGTGCGAAGTCGCACTCTAAAACGCGACCCGCCACGAGTCGCACTTTTGAGGCGGATGCCAGCGGGTGCTGGCGTTCCATGTCACACCGAGCGATTCGCCCTCTGTGATTTAGCCGTTCACGACCGCTGATCCCCACTCGAAACCCGCGTCAGTCTTCTGTCACCCTGCTACCCTCGCTTTCGCGAAGTCGGAGCAGGGACCCCGCTGCGACGACCGAGCCACGCGTTAAGCTCTGGCGAACCCCAGAGGTAGCGACGATGCTTGCCCAGCCTGAAGATCGGGATCGGATCGGCAGTCCGCGAGGGTTTGCTCTGGTCAATGATCCAGCTTTCCTTGACCTTCAACCGCTGGGAAAGCTCCGTCGCGGTCAACACTTCGTAAGGGAATGGGGAAGCTCCCTGATCCTGATGATGACTTTTCATCTACCGCAACTCCTTCAAGGTCTGTCCGCCAGAACCCGATCCTTGTCCAAGAATCCAGCCCTCCAGTTTCCTAACGCTCTCTTCGTTCGGATCGCCCGGTTTCCGCCTATCCATGAGAACTTCGAGCATTCCGAAGAGCCCCACGGTAGCGTCGAAAGCATCATCTCCATCCGAGAAGCCCTGCTCGATGGTGTGGGTCAGTTCTGGATCGAGTTTGACGTTCGCCTTTCCCGCCCATTTGAACAGAGCACCAGCCGCCTTCTTCCTGACCTCCGCATCCCCTTTTTTGCCGCTTAGCCCACCCTGAAAGAACCAGCCATAGCACTCCGCTGGATAGGTCTCCACGATGACCAAGCGTCCCGGCTTCAACAGTGCATCGAGAGAGCCGTCGAAGGGCCAAAGCACTACAGACTTGTCATTGCCCAAGGCGGGAGCGAGCACACCTCGCCAGCCGATGATCGCCGCTCTGCCTACCTGACTCGCACCGAGCGTCCAGAAAAGTGGGCTCGCTGCCTTCCTGCCGTCGTATCCGAGATCGCATTTTCGGCGAAGGTCATCCATGTGGGCGACTTGCAGAGCGTCGAGCAAGTGCTTTTGCTTTTTGCCGCCCGGTTTGTACGGGTAGAACGGGCGGTACTTCGTTATCTCGGAAGCTTCTGAGCAAACACGGTAGAAGTCTGTGAGTTTTCCACGTCCCAGTTGGGAGAGGAAGGTCTTGAATTCCGAAGCTCCAATGAGAAGTGCATATGAAGCGGGGATTCCAATCGGGAAGTCGAAACCGACCATTGCCGAGCCGAGTCCAATGCTCGCTCTCGCACGAGCGATCAGAGTTGTGTGGTCGCCAACTGGCTCCGGCTGGTGTGCTGTGTATCGGCTCCCTTCGAGAATCGCTCTCGCGATCCATCGCTTGCCCGGATTACTCCCCCAATCGGCATGGTAGACGACGGCGGGCAAATGCCGGTTCAGCATCGACCCAATCCTTGCGATAAGAGGAAACCGATGAACTCGTTTCGCCATTCTTCCACAGACTTCTTCTTGGGCTCCCATCTGATGGGTGGGGAATGAGGCTGATGAACCTTATTGTCCAGCCTGAGCGAGCGTTTCACCCCGTCTGGTTGGGCTTCTGCAATGGTTCGCCCGAAAACCTCGCGGCTCAATTCGTCGTCGCTCCAGACTTCCGCTTTGGGAGGTTTTGCTTGTGCGACTATTGGAGGATGCTCCAAAACGAGCGTTTGGCTTGGGTCGTCAGAAAACAGCACGTAGTTGTATCCGAATCTGAATCGCTTTCCGTCGATGTACGAGTCCAGAGAGACGGAATTCTTCGCGGCCTGAACATCCAACTCACCCTTCGAGAAAAGTCTGTGGGGCACAATCCGATGAAGCCAGTCCTTGTGCCAGTCTTGCTCAGGCGAACCGGGCTCGTAGTGCTCCCACACTTTTCCAGCCCCATCAGTCGGTCGCACGAGCAGATTCAGATAGTGGCTGTATTTCTTGTACGAGGGATTCAAGAAGATGTCGCTCTGCTGAACTTTTCTCTTGACCGTTGCGATTGCAGAGAGCCGATACTCAACATCACGCTCTTCGATCTTCGTGAACGAAAAGAAGACCACCACGTCCCCCGGATTGACTTGGTTCCGAACATCGGCACGGCATACGCCCCACGTAAGGGCTCCGTGCAGGTTGCGGCGGCAGAAGAAAGAAGGGTCATCGCCGTAGTCATAGGGCCACTCTCGTTTTCGCAAGGCGGTGTGGAGAGGGGCGAACGATTTGGGACAACCGCCGACTTGCTCATCAGCTACTCGCAGACCAATCGCGACACATCAAGACAAACTGTTGGCTGACGTACCCGCACGACGTACAATGCCTGACGGCAGTCCCCGCAGCCAGAAGGGGAAACTCTAATGGCAAAGGGGTGGTTTCGCAGGAAGAAAGGCAAGCTGGTGTACTGCTGGTACAACACGAACGGCGATGAACGCTCGAAGGTTGTGGGGCTGAGCACCATGACTGACGAAGAGGGTTGGCTGGAAATTGGCACTCTAGGGTTGGACAAACTCGTCAACCAGCCAGACCCAGCGAAGGTGACGTTCGGCGAAGTGCTGCAACATTACCTCGCTTATGGCAAGAAGAAGACGGGCGAGGACAAGGCTCACTCCAGCAAGAACACGGATGGTCGCAACGCACGGCTTCACTTAACCCACTGGTCAGAGTACGTAGCCAAGGACATCGAGCCACTCGAAATTCAGGAGTGGATCGACGGGATGTCCAAAGGATTACGATCCAAACTCAGGAACATGATGTCGGCGGTCTACAGCCACGGACAGAAGTTCCGCATGATCCCACGAACTGAGGAATGCAATCCGATGAAGTGGGTGAGTGCAACGACGGTCTCGGATTACGAGGCAATCAGCCTGAGCCCAGAAGAGTCTTTCGCGATACTGGAACGGATCGGCGATCCTTTGGTACGGGTGCTGGTCATTGTGGTAGCAGTCACCGCCACTCGTATCGGGGAAGCTCTCGGACTCGTGTGGTCGGATATTGATTGGAAGAAACTGAAGATCAACATCCGACGCGATTGGGTGGATGGCGAACTGGGGCGTCCGAAGTCGAGGGCGTCTAAGGCTCCAGTCGAGATGCACGAGACGCTTGCTGCCCTATTGCAGGCGTGGCGTCAACAGACACCGTACAGCAAGGACTCGGATTTTTTGTTCCCCTCGTTCAAGCTGCACGGCAAGCAGCCTCGAATCGGCAGCATGATCGTGCAGGACTACGTCAGACCTGCGGCTGTCGCTGCTGGAGTGATCCCTGAGGATTGCCCGAGATTTGGGTTTCACAACCTGAGGCACGGGCTTTCCACGTTCCTAATCGAAAACGGACACGATCCTGTGGTCGTGCAGCGTATGCTTCGCCAGTCGAACGTTGACATGACGATGCACTACACCCACAATAGCCACAAGGCGAGGGAGGCTCAAGGTCAGTTCATCGAGCGTTTCCTCCCGAATGGCGGGGCTGTAGCCGATCTGGAACAGCAGGATGACGAAAAGCGGGTGCCAGTGCGGGTGCAGTGAATTGTCAGCAAAATAGCAAGTGCTGTAGAATGAGAGAACGAGCGGGAGTAACTCAGTGGTAGAGTGCGACCTTGCCAAGGTCGAAGTCGCGGGTTCAAATCCCGTCTCCCGCTCCAGACATCTGGTGAAGGCTCGTGCCGGGGTGGGCCCTTTGATTCGATCGCCTTTACCGTTCCCTCTCCTCCGAGGAAACTGCCCCCAAAACCCATGGTTCGTTGCCCCACTCTTTCCCAAATTTCATACCGGGTTTCATGCAGATTTCAGCTTTACAGTAGCGATTGACTCCAGTCCGGGACGGGAGGATACTTGCAGCCGCCATTTTGGGAGGAACTATGAAGCGGACATCCAGGATGCCCTCGAACCTTTCCGAATCACTGCATCATCGGCTCAACTCGTATGCGCTGGCGGCCAGCGCGGCGGGAGTGAGCCTCGCGGCGTTGGCACAGCCCGCCGAGGGCAGAATCATCTACACTCCCACGCACAGAGTCATACGGCCAAATGAGCTCTATACGCTGTCGTTCAGCAAAGGCAGAACGGATTTCGAGATCAAGAACGGCCGTGCTCAAAGCAATTACACGTATTTCACTTATCTTGACATTTATGGCGAGGGCCAAGGCGCAAACTACAACCAAGTTTCCTGCAATAGTCTGACAATCTTCACTAATGGCGGAGTGGCTTCCGCCCTCAAGAAAGGCTCTGTGATCTTCGGCGAAGCGCGTTGGTTGTTTCGTTTCGCCGCTTTGGCTGCAGGGTACGGCGTCACGTACGGTAACTGGCGTAATGTCAAGAATCGCTACCTTGGCCTGACGTTTTACGTTGACAAGAAGAAGCACTACGGCTGGGCACGGATGAGCGTCAAAACCATTTCGCACGGGGAGGGAATCTTGATTATGGGCATTCTCACCGGGTATGCCTACGAAACCATCCCGAACAAACCAATCATCGCGGGCAAGACTCACGGGCCCGATGTCATCACCATTCAGGACGCGAGCCTCGGTCACCTGGCGCGAGGTGCGTCTGCAATTCCGGCTTGGCGCGGCGCGAACTCGGCAAAATAATCGAATAGAATGCAACTGTCGCTTTGGATCTTGCAGGAGAATGTGGACTTTTCCGCCACATACGGATAAGTTAATTATCAGGGCGCGGTACCCAAGTGGTAAGGGAGAGGTCTGCAAAACCTTTATGCGTCGGTTCGATTCCGACCCGCGCCTCCAATTCTATAAACTCTCCGCGCTCCCAGATCCCTCGCTGCGCTCGGGATTTCGCCTACGGGCTCCCGCTGCGCTCACGCCCGCAAAACGGCTCAAGATCCCTCGCTGCGCTCGGGATTTCGCCTACGGGCTCCCGCTGCGCTCACGCCCGCAAAACGGCTCAAGATCCCTCGCTGCGCTCGGGATTTCGCCTGGTGACGCGGTGCGAACGGCGGTTGCGGACTGATGAGCTGATTAATGCGGAGCGATCTTGAACGCCGTGCCACCGCTGTAGGTGCCGCCATTGAGGGCGGTCCCGTAGAGATTCCCCGCCTTATCGCGAACCAACCAGCCATCGGGTTCCCACCCGTCGGCTCCGCCGGTGAAGCTATGCAGCACGCTCTCTTTGCCCTGCTTGCTTAGTTTGAAGACCGTCCCCTCGTCGTCGTCGCCGCCTCTTGTGGTTTCGCCATAGAAGTTCCCGGCGGCGTCCTGGATCAGGCCGGCATAGGGAATTGCGCCGTCGGTTCCGTGGAAGGCATGTAGCACGGTCATTTTACCAGCCTTGTGCAACTCGAACACTACACCACAACCGTTGCCGTTGTTGCAGCTGGAATCGCCGCCGCCTGACGCTGTTCCATAAAGATTGCCCGCCGCATCTCGGAAGAAACCTGGGACCGGAGCATGTCCGTCCGTGTATCCGGTGAATTTGTAGAGCACAGTCTCTTTGCCAGACTTGCCGACCTTGAATACTACTCCGCAGCCAATTCTGTCCCAGGGACAAGCATCGCCGCCGGCGACAGTGGTGCCATAGAGACTGCCCTTAGCATCGCGAACCAGAAAACCGCTACCCGGAAACGCGCCGTTCCGTCCGTTGAATTTATGCAGAATGGTCTGTTTGCCTGCCTTGTCCAGTTTGAACACCACTCCACAACCGCCCAAGGTGCATCTCGAATCACCTCCTCCATAGGTGGTGCCATAGAGATTGCCTTCGCTATCCTGAATAACCCCCGCGTCCGGACCGCATCCGTCCGATGTTCCGCCCGCGAAGCTATGCAGCACGGTCTCCTTGCCGGCGGTGTCGAGCCTGAACACGGTTCCGCAACTATTGGACCCGCCTTCTTGAGTGGTACCATACAGGTTGCCTGCAGCATCCCGCAGCAAGCCTGCGACGGGATCCGCTCCGTCTCCGTTAGCCCCGGTGAAGCTGTAGAGAACCGTCTCGTCGCCAGCCGGACTGAGCTCGAACACGACGCCGTAACCGCCAGTCACACCGGCCACTGCAGTGCCATAGAAATTGCCGGCTGCATCCCGGACTATACCGGCGATGGGGTTTCCGCCGTCTGCTCCTCCGGGAAATTCGTACAGGACGCTGAAAGTCTGCGTCTGTGCCGATTGGCTGGCAAGCAGCACGGCCACCAGCGCTGCGAGCACGGTGCTTGCCTTTCGCTGGACCGCGGGCAGCCGCAAGAAGAAGGCGAAAACAGTGGGGGCTGGCGGCATGCGCGTCATCGGTTGCCTCCGGCTGTTCGCCACCGGAAAATCGCGGATGCACCTTTGGCTAAGTGACCGAGGCTCGTGGGCTCAATCGTGACGACGTCGGGCCCTTTCGTTTTTCCTGTGATGATGGGCTTGTTCGGGATGGTTTCGTAGGCGTAGCCGGTCAGAAGGGCCGTGTTCTCGCCGTTCTTACTGCTGCAGGCGTCGGTAAGACGAGCCCAACCGAAATGAACTTCCCCCTGAATAGAGAATTCCAGCCCAAGATAGCGATGCTGTACGTTTTGCCAGGGCCCGCCGCAGTATCCAGTGCCCTGCGTACCGGCGTCGTATCCTCCGAACGCCATCACTTTATTGCCCGGCGAAAACGGACTCTTGGGTCCGATGCGAACTCCGGCCGCCAGCGCAGAGGCGTAGACATAGCTCCGCCCCTGGTGTCCCACAATCTCGTTTGGGTGTCGAGCGGGTAGTGCGGAGAGTTTCCCTTCAATGTATTCGCAAAAGCTGGTGCAGGTGAAACTGTCATGGATGTTGAAATCCGTCCTGCCGTCATGGTTAAGGTCGAGCGGGATGGTGTGATTGGGCACGATCTGCTTGTGAGCAGGCGTGTAGACAATTTTCGCGTCGGCTGGCTGCGACAGGCCTACTATTCCCAATCCCGCGGCACCGGCTGCGAGCGAGTATAAGTTGAGCTGGTGATGCAGCGACAGGGAAAGCTTGCAGGGGGTACGGGGACGTTGCATGAAGTCCTCCTCGAAGCGGGCGGCACTATTTTCGTCTTCTGCGAATCGAGTGTCAATCAGAGTCCAAATGCTCTTGGCATCGAAATGAGCCGAAAGTCTCTTGCCGTTTGTGGACCCAGCATGATTGGTGCCCGCCCGATCCACAGACTGAGAAGCCATTTGGCAACCTTAGGTAAGCTTTCACATTTATGCGCGGAAGCGCATGGGGTCCGGTGATCCTCCCGGTCTTCAAAAGCGCCGCTAAAGTCGGAGGTACAGTGGTTTCAATAGCTTTAGCTGGAGGTTCGAGACCCTGAAATGGGGTTATTTGGGGTTCTTCGAAGCTATCGAGCAGCAAACAAGCAGCAAAATTTGAGCTGAAAATCTCCCGGTCCAGAGGACCGCGTTCTCGCGAAAGCTCGTTGACTCCGGCGCGAGCCGAGAGGATACTTGGATCCGCCCGCCCTGAAGGAGGACTTATGCAACGTCCCCGGACACCTTCCAAGATTTCCGAATCGCTACATCAGCGGCTCAACGCGTATGCTCTCTCGGCGAGTGCGGCGGGGGTGGGAGTGTTGGCGATGGCGCAGCCAGCCGAGGCCAAAATCGTGTACACCGAAGCTCACCACGTCCTCAAGGGAAAGATGAGCTATAAGCTCGATCTCAATCACGACGGGATTACGGATTTCACGCTGCGAGAATCTCACTGCCATTCCTGTGCATCAGGAACTGCGCTTTCCGTCCTGCCCGTGGCAGGTAATGGCGCCAGTGGGACAAAGTACGGGAGCGTCTGGGCCTTTGCCCTCAAGCGTGGTGCGCTGATCGGGACTCGGCGACAATTTCGCGCCAAGTTCATGGCATGGGCTGGGACTACCGGAGACGGCCAGTCGAATGACTTCGGCAGTTGGGTGAATGTCAAGAACCGCTACCTCGGACTGAAATTCAAGATTCGCGAAAAGACCCATTATGGCTGGGCGCGGTTAAACGTCAAGGCCGGGCGGTACACTATCGCGGCAACATTAACCGGTTACGCCTACGAGACCATCCCCAACAAGCCCATCATCGCAGGCAAGACTCACGGCAAAGATGTCATCACGCTCGATCCAGCCACCCTCGGTCACCTGGCACGAGGAGCGTCCGCGATTCCGGCTTGGCGCGGAGCGAACTCGGCAAAATAATCGGACAGGATTCGATTACCGCTCGCCGCGCGACTCGGGGGTTAGGGTCACCCGAAAAGAGACTCCATATCTTTTGGTACCCTAGGTACGCCGCTCCCTCATACCTACACGGAAGCGCATGGGGTCCGGTGATCCTCCCGGTCTTCAAAACCGGCGGTCGTCGTCTTTGGGCGGCGATGGTGGGTTCGACTCCCACTCGCTTCCGCCATACCGGGTTCCCTCGACTT
>Ga0116218_1002490_pt1 | contig 10159 bp, 6 predicted proteins | sample Sb_taG_2_FD_88966 | JGI IMG/M metagenome (GOLD analysis project Ga0116218, IMG submission 88966) | Peat soil microbial communities from Weissenstadt, Germany - Sb_50d_5_LS metaG | ecosystem: Environmental > Terrestrial > Soil > Wetlands > Peat | place: Germany: Weissenstadt | collected 2010-09-21 | reverse complement strand
GGAAGTAGCCGTCTCGCAGGCCACGCCGGCAAGAGCGCTGCTCGTCGCCCCGGTTAGAACGGGGGTGGACTCGATCGACCAGCCCGCAGCGAGCGCTGGAGTAGCCTGACCGAGAACGATCGCTCCTGCCGGGCTGATCCCTCCGCTGGCGGCTGCTATTGACATTGCCGTCACGGCGACGGCGATTTTTGTTCTTGCGTGCATGTGGTCCCTCGTACGATTTCCCTTTGTGAATGAACCCCCCATGGCTTGCTGCGCACGAGCGCTTGCCTCCAAGGCCACATGGCGACGTCGGGCTCCTGACGGCGACGCACCTGCGAGGCTGTCGTTCCGATGAGCGGAAAACAGCCTCAACGCGCGGTGGGCATTCGTCATCTCAGCCCCTCCTGATCCCGCTGGCCAGTTTCGGTGATCATCGGAACCGCCCTGCCTGCGACGATGGCCGCGGGAAAGCGTTGGCGTATCGGCACGCCGCCGGGGCGGTCAGTGCCGCGGTTCGGAGCGCGTCGATTGCGGCCGTGAGTTCGAGCCAACCGTGGAATTGGCGCGTGGGATGCTGGTCGCTGGAGATGCGCCCGCCGATCGGCGTGAGGTCGAGGTCGAGGTCGACGATCAAGTGTGCGCCACGGGTCACTGGCTCGATCGTCTCCCAAGCGACTGATGCGCGCGTCGGTAAGGCTCCCTGAAATTTGCGGGCTAGGTCCCTGAACTTTCTCTGCTAGTCGCGCGTCGCCCGTTCGCGATGGCCGCTCGATTCGCGTCTTGACAGCGCGGCGGCGAGTTCGTCCCGGCTGTGGATATCTAGCTTCTGGTAGGCGTGGCCGAGGTGAGTCTCGACCGTCTTGGTAGTCACGAACAGGGCTTGGGCGATCTGGGGTGTGCTATGGCCTTGGGCTGCCATGTTCACGATCCGGGCCTCGGTGGGGGTGAGCGCGTCACGTCCACGGAGAGCGCGCCGACGTGGACGCGCTCCGCTCGCCAGCAGTTCCTGGTGTGCGGTCTGCGCGAGGACGCTGGCCCCGCAGGCGTGAGCGAGATCGAGCCCTTCGCGAAGCGGCGCTCGCGCGTCGACGCGGTGCCCCAGACGCCGCAGCGCCGAGCCATAATCGATCAGCGCTCGGGCTGACTCGAGCTGCGCGGACGTCCGCGCGAGCTCCGTGGCCGCCTCGCGCAGCAGGTCGACTCCGCGGCTGTCGTGCTCGAGTAACCCGAGCGCCCGGAGAGCGATCCCAACGGTTCGATGTTGCCCCAGCCGCCGCGCTAGCTCGAGCTCTTCGGCGGCGAGCTTGCGGGCGCGGTCGCACTGACCGAGGCCGGCGAGCACCACCGCCAAGCGCGAGCGCCACGCGACATGGCTGGGGTTCTCCGCGGGCCACGCCCTGAGCCAATCCGCGCACATGAGCAGTTCGTTTACGGCTTCCTGCAGTCGTCCCTGCGCGATCCGCAGACGCGCTCTCGCGTAACGGATCGGCTGTAAGAGGAGCCGATCCGCGTCCGGCGGGATCCGGAAGGGCTCGATCACCCGGGCGGCCTCATCGACGTGTCCTTGCTCGATCAGGATGTTGACCAAGACGGCCGCCGCGTCCTCCGCGGATATCTCGGCGGCCGCGCGCGCGTGAGCCTCGGCCGACGGGAGATCGCCGCGGCGATAAGCGACCTCCGCCAATCCCGCCGAGGTGAGCGCATAACCCTGGACGGAGCCCCGCCGCCGCGCATCCTCTAGCCCCCGCTCGAGCCAGTGCTGCGCCTGATCGAGAAACTCAGCGTGGTAGAGGGTCCCAGTGGCAAACAAGAACAGCTCAGAATCACAGCCCTCCTCCCGCAGCAAGCGCCCATCCGCCAACGCCCGTTGAACGACGCGACCTGCCACGTCCGCCGGGCATCCGCCACCGCCCGAGTGCACCGCGAGATCCTCAAAGCGACCAGGCATGCGCCCCTCTATCAGCGTCCAGAAGGCGAGGTTGATCAGCAACAGGCTCGCCGCGTCGTCCTCGCCAAGCGATCGCGCGAACACGCCGTCGAGCCGCTCGGCGTGCAACCGCCGCGTCGATAGCTTCAGGCCAGCGGCCGCCAGCAGCCGCGCCTCCAGTCGCATCGACAGCGGCGAGTGCGGCTCGGCGAGCTCGCTGATCGCTCGATCGAGGATCTCGATCGCCGCTTCGCTGGCGTCGGGTTCGGCAACCAGCAGGGCCTGCGCGGCTTGCAGCGCGAGCTCGCCTCGCGCCCTCACGCTGACCGCGCTACCCATCGCCTCGAGCAGATGATCAGCACTGCCCGGCTGATGGGCGAGATACTCGCAATGGCCCAGCGAAGAGACCACATCGTGCCGGTCCCCTGACCTCGGCGGTTCGGCCAACGCACGCTCGAGATACGCGACCGCGCTATCCGGTGCTCCCCGGCGGAGCGCCTCGCCCGCCGCATCCTGGAGCACGCGCGCGCCCCACGCGTCGCCCACCGGACGCGTGCGAACCAGATGCGCCGCGACCCGCTCTACCTCTGCGCCGCCGGCCGCGAGCAGGCACGCAGCACGACGATGATCGCGGTCGCGCTCCGCCGGAGCCCTATCGGCATAGATGGCGGCGTGCACGATCGGATGCGCAAACGCCACCGGGTCGAACCCGACCGTAACTCCCGCGGCCCGGAGCTCGTCGATCGCAATTGCCACCGTCGCCTCCTCGAGTGAGCTGAGGCCCGCCACGTCACGCAAGCGAGCCTCCCCACCCAACATCGCGAGAGCGCGCGCAACCGGCGGCGCCGCCGACGAGAGACCCACGATTCGGGTCAGAACCGAACGCGCCACACCCGGCGGCCCCAGCTGAGGCACCCGACCGGCCTGACCCGCCGTCGGCGAGATGCCATCAGCGCGCAGCGCCCGAATCAGCTCACGCAAAAAAAACGGATTGCCGCCGGTAGCCACCAGACAAGCCGCCGCGAACTCGGGCGCCACCGGCTCCCCGTATTCGTTACGGAGGAGAGCCGAAGCCGCCTGCGGGCTCAACGACGCCAGCTGCACAAGGCGCGTCGTGTCCTCGCGTGCCACCGCGCCCAACGCGCCGTCCGCTCCCGACGGATCGTCTCCACGCACCGCCACGACCACGACGATCGGTGCTCCATCCAGCCGGCCGGCGAGATAGCTCACGAACCGCACAGACGGCGGATCCGCCCAATGAGCATCATCGACCAGCACAAGCAACGAACGCTGTTCAGCCAGATTCAGCGCAAGCGAGTAAAGGCCGTGCATCACCTCCGCAAACCGCCCGCCGCCACCGGTCACTTCGCCCGAACCCACACCCAGAACATCACGAGCCCGACCTGCTTCCCCACCGAACAGTCTCCGCCGCTCGTCCCGCGAACAGCCGCGCAGAACAGGCTCGAACAGCTGCCGGACAACCCCGAACGCGTACTCACCCTCCAGCTCAGCGCCACGCGCCCGCGCCACAACCAACCCCATCCCCTGGGCGCGCTCCCGCACCGCGGCCAGCACCGCACTCTTACCGATCCCGGCCGGCCCCTCGATCAACACAAGCCGGCCCGCACCCGCCCGCGCCGCGACCAAGTCATGCTCGACCTCATCGAGCACGGACTCGCGCTCCAACAGAACCGCTATCTCGCTAACACCCATCGCTCTACCAGCCACCGCCGATCCCCCGACGACCAGCTGACAACCCGACAGCACGGTACACCCAAACCCCTCGGCAAGCTGAGAATCGAAAGCTCACCACTGCCTGGTAGGACACAGTCCTGTCACTGTCAGAGTCGCGGGTCTGGGCGGTGACGCTGTTCTGTGCGGTCGCGACTTGCGGGATACCTGGCCGCCAGTCGCGTCGTTCAGGGACAGATGGTCGTGTATGGAGTTCGGGTGATTAGGCGGGTCCACTCCTGGCGGGTGAGGTTGCGGCCTGCCACGGTGCAGGCCTGGTGCTCCCAGGCGGCGAGCGATGTTGGCCAGCCGAAGGCGTTGCCGTGGTCGTCGACGATGAGCATCAGATCGGCCGTCTCCCGGCGGCGGACCTCCCACTCACGCGCGCTGGCGGTCAAGTGCTCATGCACGCGCCGCCCGACGCGGTCTTCCTCGAGCCAGGCCCGGTATCGAGGCCATTCCCGGATCAGCGCCTCGTGGGAGACCTCTACCTCGCCCTCCCTTGTCGTCAGCAGACGCGCGTCGGTCAGCGCCGCGAGCACGCTCGCCGCGCCATCGATTCGCTCGAGTTCGGCAATCGGCACGCGCCGGCGAACAAGCGCGCTCCCTTCGCCACTCGCGAGCCTCAACATCAGCGCCCTGGCGACGCGCCGATCGGGAATGGAGAGACGGGCGTACGCGTCCTCGGCCAGTCGGGCGACCGCTCCCTGCACGCCTCCGCTGCTGCGGTAGCGCTCGTAGCGCAACGCGCGTCCGTCGCGCTCGCGCCACAACTCGAGCAGCGTGGTGGAAAGCAGCGGCAGCCCGCCGGGCTCGCCGTCGATGTCGTGGACGAGCGCGTCAACCAGGGAATGCTCGACTTCGAGCCCGGCACGAACCGCCGGCTGCTCGATCGCTCTCGCAAGCTCCGCGCGATCCATCGGCCCGACCAGCACGTGACTGTGGCTGAGCAGCTCCGCGAACCACGGATAGGACGCGACGCGTCCGTAGAAATCAGCGCGCAAAGCGACGACCACGAGCGCGCGGCCCGCGGAGTCACGCGCCCCAGCCGCGACCGCCTCCAAGAAGCCGGCGCGCTCCTCCTCATCCTCGCAAACAGCGAACAGCTCCTCGAGCTGGTCGATCGCGATCACCAACCGCTCACCGGGATTCAGGTCAGCGAGCACGTTCGCAAGCTCAGCGTCGCCGAGCGCTCGCGCGAGCTCTCCGACGGGATGATCGCCGGGCCGCACAAGCACCTGCCGCCAGCTGGCGCTGCCCGGCAGCGCACCATCGCCCAGCGACGCCAGGACCCCTGCCCTCAACAGCGAGGACTTGCCGATGCCCGACGCTCCAACGATCCCCACCAGCGGCGCTGACGCAAGCCGCGCGATCAAGTCCGAAACGACTCGCTCGCGCCCGCAGAAGTAATCCGCATCGGAGCGATCAAACGACGCCAGCCCCTTGAACGGGCAAACCACTGGCTCCCCGCGAACAGCCTCGCGAGGCGCCAGCTCCAGCGCGGAGTCCTGCGTCAGGATCGAATGCTCCAGCTCCTGCAGCGCTCTACTCGGCTCCAACCCCAGCTCGTGGCGCAACAGCTCGCTCGCCTGCCGATAGACCGCGAGCGCGTCGGTCTGGCGCCCACCGCGGTACAGAGCCATCATCAGCTGGCCGCGTAAGCGCTCCTGCAAAGGATTCGAGGCCACCAACATCTCCAGCTCGCCGATCAGCTCCGCATCCCGTCCGAGCGCGAGATCCGCGTCTACCCGTTCCATCACCGCCACCAACCGCAACTCCTCCAGCCGCCGGATCTCGGGCTGAACGAACTCGAGCGACGCGACATCCGCGAACGGCGGTCCCCGCCACAGCGCGAGCGCCTCGCGCAACCTCGCAGCGGCGGACTCCGCGTCCCCGCCAGCCCGCAGCCCCCGACCCTCGACGACCAGGCGCTCGAACAGCTCCGCGTCGAGCCCGCCCGGTTCGGTCGCGAGCAAGTAACCGCCCGGCCGCGTCAGGAGCACGCCACCGCCCTCGACCCCCTCCAACAGCCGCCGCAGCCGCGAGACGGCGACGTGCAGCGCGTTGGCCGTGCCTTCCGAAGACTCCCCGCCGAACAGTTGATCGACGAGCTGCTCGGTCGCGACCAACTCATTCGCGTGCAACAACAGCAGCGCCAGCAGAGCACGCTGGCGCCCGCCACCGAGCCGCAACGGCCGGCCATCGCGCAACACCTCCAACGGGCCGAGGACCCCGAACCGAAGCGCCCCAATGACGACGGCTCCCATCGCGCTCCGATTATCCGCCGCCAAAACAAGCAGCGCAACCGCCCTGACGGAGTCTGTAAGCCGGATGTCAGGCGTCGGTAAGGCCCCCACTGGACCCTCAACGCCGACCGGATCGCACACGGCGATCCAAGCAACAGGAGGCATTCTGATGACACCCACACGCAGACGCCGCGCCGCTACCGCCATCACGGCGCTAGCGCTCGCGCTCGGCACCGCCGCCCCGGCCTCGGCGATGCCGGCGTTCCAATCGTCATCGCCGATCGTCCACCACGCGAACTCAGCGAACAGCGATTCCGAGTGGGCGTACGTCGCGATCGGCGGCGGAGCCGCCGGGCTCGCTCTTCTAGGAGTCGGCGGCGCGGTCGCGGACAGCCGTCGCCGCGAGCGGCAGGCCCGCCACCCGCGTTCAATGATCGAGGCGTGATGAGACAGGTTCGAGACGGGGCGGGGCAGCTCGCACTCTGCCCTATCCGCCCATTGCAGGTGAACAAGCAGCGGTCCCGTTTACCCGCTGAACCGAACACAAGGCGAACGCCGCACCTCAATCGATTCATGGAATGAGATAGGAGCCAAGCAATGCACAAACATCGTGCGCGGTCCAACGGAAATCAGCGTCGACCAAGTCGAGCGCATGCCGGACTGTCGGGTCCTGGGCCAAAACGCACGGCTCCGATCAGCGATCAAAGAAAACTCCACGCATCCACAGTGAGAGGCTCCGATTACCGACCCGATCGGGAGCTTTCAATGCGTCGCTTCCCGCCCCGTCTGCTCGGTACGCCGACGGGCCTAGCACGCCAGAGGAGACTCCACATGCACCACCTGTCGAACTCGTGGCGACATGGAACGCGACTCGCTGCCAGATCGACCGAGATCCTCCTGACCGTGATAGTGGTCCTGATCGCCGCGGGTGTGAGCGCTGGGGTCGCGAGCGCCAACGCGATGCGCGCCGCCGACCAGATCGGCTTTCGAGCGATCCGGGGCATCTCGCCCGATCGGTTCCCGACCGGTTTGGGCCGGGTAGGCCCGCCACTCACGGGCGGTCTGGATTTGCGCGCTCCATTGTCAGCGTCGTTTACGTCGATCGAGCCGGGGGCGCCGCCCTCGGCGCCGGTGGGGGCCAATCCCTCTGGCTTCGCCGTGAACGAGCGCACCCACACCGTGTACGTGGTCAACGATGGCGACAACACCGTGTCGGTGATCGACGCCGACGCCTGCAAGGCGAGGCACCTGGCTGGGTGCGGCCACCCGTTGGCGACAATCAGCTCGGGCCGGTTGAGCCCGGCCCCGGCGCAGCGCTTCTCTCTCCAGACGGCGGGACGCTGTACGTGGGCGACCCGAGTGGTGCGAACTCGGTCGCGGTGATCGACGCCGGGACGTGCAACGCGATCCGCACGTCGGGCTGCGCCGTCGGCCCGGTCGCGACGGTCGCGACGGGAAACGGACCGATCGGGATGGCGGAGGATCCGGTCAGTCAGACCCTGTACGTGGCCAATGGTCCCGCTAACACGGTGTCGGTGATCGACGCGCGCCGTTGCAATGCCCAGCAGACAGCGGGTTGCGGGGAGACGGCGCCGACGGTCGCGGTCGGGAGCTTTCCGACCGCGGTCGCGGTCGATCCCCGGACGCGCACGGTGTATGTCGACAACGCCGGTGATGACACGGTATCGGTGATCGACGCGAGCGATTGCAACGCCGAGCAGACCGCCGGCTGCCAGGCGACGCCGCCAGTGCAGGCGGTCGGCCTTGCCCCGGATGTGATCGCCGTGGTCACGCGTAGCGACACGGTGTACGTCGGGAACTCCGGCGGCGATTCCCAAGGCTTCACCGTGCCCGGTCACCACTCGGTCTCCGTGATCGACGGTGCCCAATGCAACGGGGGGCATCCCCAGGGATGCTCGGCCGCCCCGCCTCCGGCCGTCGCCGTCGGGTCGGGCTCGGGTGACTGGCAGCAAGGGATGACAGCCGATCAGCACACGCAGAACGTCTATGTGGCCGACACCGACGACGACACGATCTCGGTGATCGACGGCAAGCACTGCAACGCCCGCCATCTCTCCGGCTGCGCGCAGCCCGCGCCGAGCGTCCAGACCGGCGCGGACCCGGGTGCGGTCGCCGTCGACCCCAGCCTACACACCGTCTATGTCGCCGATTATCTCGACGACACCGTCTCGGTGATCGACGACCGGGCATGCACAACCAGGCACCGCATCGGTTGCCGCCCGGCAGCCGTACCCGCGGCGCCGCTGGCGCCAAGCCATTTTTCGGAACTTGCCGCCGTCGACGTGGCGGAGCACACCGCGTACGTCGAGGACGCTCTCGAGTCCGGTGGTTCGTTCACGTTCACGCTCGGCTTGATCAACACCAGCACCTGCAACGCGAGCGACACGGCCGGCTGCAACCCCCAGCCGCCGCTGCCCACCCTTCCGCTCGCCGGGTTCGCCGGAAACATCGTCGTGGACCAGAGCACGAACACCGTCTACGTCGACGGCGGGGGAAACGACCTCGAAGTGATTGCCGCCGCCACCTGCAACGCCACCAACCCCTCGTGCACCAAGACCGCGCTGGTCCCGCTCGGCACCAACAACGGCGGCGGCCCGATGGCGATCGACCCCACCACCCACACGGTGTACGTCGGCGGGTTCGCGGACATCGCGGTAGTCGACGCGCGCCATTGCAACGCCGAGGACATGAGCGGATGCGCGACGCAAACGCCAGTCACGTTCCCGGTCGCTGCCGAGCCCAACGCCCTCGGCGTAGCACCGGACACGCTCTACGACGCCGAGTACGGCGACCCGCCCGCGCCCTCGGTCGTGGACGTGGTCGACACGCGCCACTGCCACGCGGGCGACACCTCCCAATGCGCCAGCCAGCCGGCATCCCAAGTGCACGTCGGCGTGGCTCCCAGCGACACCGCCGTCGATCTCGCCCACCACACGCTCTACGTGCCCGACAACGGCCAGGGCGAGATCGCCGGCCTTCTGTCGATGATCGACATCACACACTGCAACGGCGATGACACCAGCGACTGCGCGGGACAGACCCCAGCCACCACGCGGCTGCCGCGCTTGCCCCAATCGGCGACGCTCGACCCGTTCACCGGCACCCTCTACGTGACGGACACCAACGACGCGAGCGTGTCGCTGATCGACACCGCCCGCTGCAACGCCGCTCGGCAGGCCGGCTGCCCACACGTGCCACGCGGCATCGTGGTCGGAAGTGGACCCGGATACACAGCATTCGATCCGGGCGACCACACCCTGTACGTGCCAAACCAATTCGACGGCACCGTATCCCTCGTCGGGACCGGTCACTGATGCGCCGTCACGAGGAGCACTATGCGACGACCAGCGAGCCGCGCGCCCGCCCAGAACCCGCGGGTCGCTGGCCAACGGGCAAGCGGAGTCCCGAGAGTCATTGCCGAGGGCGCTGCTGCCGTCGAGGAACGGCAGCCCTCCCGAGCGACCCGCTGCATGTTGGCTGCAGATCCACAACCGGAAATCCTGCCGGTCGTCGGCAGCTCGGTGGCGCTGTTCGTTCAGCGATACCAGTGCATCGAGACCGTTCCGGCCGCTGCCGACCACCGGCGTGCCGGACGAAAGCGCCACCACTCTCCCCGCGCTTCACGCCGCCAACCGTGGCGGGGGCGCCATCCACCGGCATGTGCTAGCTGATGCTAGGCCTGAGGCGATCCGATCGCCCAGGCGCCCCCCAGCCGGGGTCACAGCCACCACCAAGAAGGAGGTGCGTCGATGAGACGCGCAGCGTTTGCAGTGCTTCCACTCCCGGGCGCATGCCCTGGCAAGGGGTGACCAGCGGTCCGGTGGACGCGACCGGGGGTGCGCTCGCTCGCCGTGCTGGGGGCTGGCGTCGTCACGGCTGCTGTGGCGGTCACGGTGACGGGCAGCTCGGTGTCACGTGATCATGTTTCGCGGGTCGCGGCGAGCGCGCGGCTACCGCTCGCGGCGTGGGGGCCAGTGTCCGGCGCGCTGGGTCGCGATGACCCGACCTACCGGGCGGCAGGCGCCGGCGCGGGGTTTGTGGTTCACAATCCGCGCCAGCGGTTGCGGGCGGAGTTCTCGCGGGCGGGGGTGAGCGTCCGCTCTGGTCAGGCGCTGTTGGGGCTGCGCTTGCGCGGGTACGGGTACGGCGGCAGTTTGCGCGGCCTGGCGGCGGTCGCCCCGATTGCGCGGGCGAATCGCGTCCTCTACCGTCATGGATCGCTGAGTGAGTGGTATGCGAACGGGCCGCTGGG
>Ga0116218_1002485_pt1 | contig 10186 bp, 4 predicted proteins | sample Sb_taG_2_FD_88966 | JGI IMG/M metagenome (GOLD analysis project Ga0116218, IMG submission 88966) | Peat soil microbial communities from Weissenstadt, Germany - Sb_50d_5_LS metaG | ecosystem: Environmental > Terrestrial > Soil > Wetlands > Peat | place: Germany: Weissenstadt | collected 2010-09-21 | reverse complement strand
GGCTCGTGTTAGGTTGGCCCGGAGCAGTCGCCGGCAGCTGGGCCTGTCGCGAAATAATCTGCTGCGACGTGGGAAGCGTTGAGGAATCCCAGCCTCCGCCGAGAGCCTCGATCAATTGCACGCTGTCGACGATTTGCAGGATCCGCAGGTTCACGGCTGTCTGCTGATTGCCAAAGAGCGTTGTCTGGGCCGTAATGACGTTGAGGTAGGGGTCGATGCCAAGGCGGTAGCGGTCCGTGGCCAGGTTAAGGCTTCGTTGCGCGGATGCGATCGCGATGTCCTGCTCCTGAATTTCCTTGGAAAGAATGCGGAGGCCGGAAAGATTATCTTCAACTTGTTGGAACGCGGTGAGGACCGTGTTGCGATAGTTGGCAACCGTCTGATCATATTGCGCGCGATATTGTTCAACGGTGGCGCGACGCAGACCGCCATCGTAAATCAACTCGGATATGGACGGACCTACGGACCAGACCCGACTCGGCCAGCTAAGCCAACTGGAGCCGCTCGTGCTTTGAAACCCGGCAGAGGCGCCCAGCGTCACCGTGGGAAAATAGGCAGCCCTGGCGACGCCGATCTGCGCATTGGCCTGCTCCATCAGGCGCTCGGATGCCGCGATGTCTGGCCGGCGCTCCAGAAGTTGCGATGGAACGCCAAAGGGAATGGCTGGCGGCGGAATCTTCAAGGGCTCAACGGCGATCGAGAAAGAAGAAGCGGGCTGACCAACCAGGAGCGCAATGGCGTGCTCGTATTGCGACCGCAGGATACCGATATTGGTGTCGAGCGCGCGCGTGGCTTCCAGTTGAGTTTCGGCTTGGGCGACGGATTCGTCGGAGTCGATACCGGTTTCGTACAGCGCCTGGGTCAGTTTCAGGGATTCCTCATAAGCCACCACGGTCGCATCCAGCAATTGTTTGAGAGCGTCTTGCCCGCGCAATTGGAAGTAATCGACTGCCAGTTCCGCATGCGCGGTCAGCCGAGTATTCTCGAGGTCGGCGGCGCTGGCCTGCGCGTTCGCGACACCGGCGCGAACCGTGTTGCGCACGCGACCCCACAAGTCGGGCGTCCAGGAAGCGTCGAAGGGTAGAGAGAATTCGTTGAACGTCGTCCCGGTGGTCTGGCCAGTGGCCGATGTGCCGACCTGGCGCTGGCGAGTGATGCTGGCGCCGCCGGTGAGAGTCGGGAAATATTGCGCGCGAGCTTCCCGCACCAGGGCGCGTGCCGCCATGAAGTTGGCGAACGCAGCGGCAACATTTTGATTGGAAATGTTGACTTGCTCTTCGAGTGTGTTGAGCTGGGGATCGCCAAGCGCCTCCCACCACTTGCCATGCAGAGCGCTGTCCTGTGGTTGCGCCACCTTCCAGCCGTCCATTTTCTTGAGGTCGTCGGGAGTGACTTCTTTGAACGTCCCCGGCGCCTGCACGGGCGGGCGATTGTATTTCGGACCGACAACGCAGCCTTGTAACAGGAGTGCGCAGCACAGAAGCGCGGTCGCAACGCGAATTTTGTTGGTTGTCTTCATCGGTGTCTCGGACTCCTTGCTGACTTGGCTTCCGCCGTTTCTGATCCGTTCGCATGGCGCATAAGAACTTGTCATCCGAAGGACTCGATTTGTCTTTGCGCTTCGAGCTTTCCATGAGCGCGCAGCCATCTGACCCGCATGCGATCGAGGGAGAGATAAACGACCGGCGTGGTATAGAGCGTGAGCATTTGGCTCAAAAGCAGGCCGCCAATAATAGCCATCCCCAGAGGGTTGCGAAGTTCCGAACCCGTGCCCGTGCCGAAGGCTAGCGGCACGGCACCACAGATGGCCGCCATGGTGGTCATGAGAATGGGACGAAAGCGCAGGATGCAAGCCTGAAAAATGGCGTCTCGCGGGCTCTTGCCGTCGATGCGTTCGGCGGCCAGCGCAAAGTCGATCATCAGAATCGCGTTTTTCTTGACGATGCCGATTAACAGAATAACGCCGATGATCGCGATAATGCTGAGGTCCTTGTGAAAGATCATGAGGGCAAGCACGGCGCCAACTCCGGCTGAGGGCAGGGTGGAAAGAATCGTGATGGGGTGAAGGTAGCTTTCGTAAAGAATCCCCAGCACGATATAGACGGCCATAAGAGCCGTGATAATGAGAAAAGGTTGCGTTGCCAGCGAAGCCTGAAAAGCCTGAAGCGTACCTGAGAACATGCCGGTAATCGTGTTGGGCATGCCCATCTTCTGCTCCAGCGCGAGGATGGCCCTGGAAGCGTCGCTGAGAGCTACACCAGGAGCAAGGTTGAAGGAAATGGTGACCGAGGGATATTGACCCTGGTGATTCACCGACAACGGAGCAGTGGCGGGCTCGTAATGCGCCACCGCACTAAGCGGAACGACTTTGCCCTGCGCGGCCCGGATATAAACGTCTTTCAAGTTGACCGGTGACTGCCAGTACTTCGGTTCCACTTCGAGTACCACGTGGTACTGGTTGATGGCCGTATACATGGTTGAAACCTGGGCTTGGCCGAAGGCTTCGTAGAGAGAGTTGTCGAGCATCTGCGGGGTAATGCCGAGGCGCGAAGCGGTGTCGCGGTCATAGGTAAGCATGGCCTGCAGACCGCTGTTCTGCTGGTCGGTATTGACGTCGGTGAGCATCCGCAATTTGCGCATCTGTTGCAAAAGCACCGGGCCCCACTGCACCAGATCCTGTAGGTTGTCGCTCTGAATAGTGTACTGATATTGCGCGCTGCTCCCGCGGCCGCCGATGCGCAGGTCTTGTGCGGCCTGCACAAACGTGTTGGCGCCAGGGACAGCAAGGAGTTTAGGACGCAGGCGATCAACGATCTGGCTGGAGGTCTTAGTGCGTTGTTCAAAAGGTTTCAGGCCCAGGAAGATGAAGCCGCTATTGGTGGCGCCTCCACCGCCCGTGAACGCCATGGCGTTGGCTACGCCTGGATCCTCTTTGACCACATCGACGATGCGTTCCGTAGCCTTCTGCATCGCCTGGAAGGAGATGTCCTGCGATCCCTGGATGCCGCCGAAAATGATGCCGTTATCTTGCTGCGGAAAGAATCCTTTGGGGACAATCCAAAAAAGGTAGAAGTTGAGCGCGATGGTGAGGCCAAGAACGGCCAGCGTCAGGCGGGAGTGTTCCAGAACCCAGCCCAAGCTGCGCTCGTAGAGGCCAAGGATCCAAGCGAAGGCGTGCTCGCTGGCGCGGAACACTTTGCCGTGTTCGTCATCCCGTTGATGCTTGAGCAGGCGCGAACACATCATCGGGGTCGTGGTTAGAGAAATGCCCAGAGATACCAGAATCGCAACCGAGAGGACCACGGCGAACTCGCGGAACAGACGGCCGACGATGCCACCCATCATCAGAATGGGGATGAACACGGCAACCAGCGAGATGCTGATGGACAAGACCGTAAATCCAATTTCGCTGGCGCCCTTGAGCGCCGCTTGCATGGGCGCCATGCCCTGCTCGAGATAGCGGGTGATATTTTCGATGACCACAATCGCGTCGTCCACTACAAAGCCCGTCGAAATGGTGAGCGCCATGAGCGAGAGATTGTCGATGCTATAGTGACACAGGTACATCACGCCAAATGTGCCAATCAGGGAGACGGGGACGGCGACGGCGGGAATCAAGGTGGCGCGAACGTTGCGCAGGAAGAGGAACACCACCAAAATGACCAGGGAAATCGAGATGAGGAGGGTGCGCTCGGTATCGCGAACGGAGGCGCGAATGGTTTGCGTGCGGTCGATCACGATTTGCGTGTCGATGGCGGAAGGGACAGAGGCCTTCAGTGCGGGAATCGCGGCGCGGATACGATCCACGGTATCGATGATGTTGGCGCCCGGCTGGCGGAAAATGATGATGAGAACGGAGGGCTTCCCGTTGACGAAGCCGGCAGCGCGTATGTTCTCGGTGGAATCCTGGACGTTGGCGACGTCGGACAACTTCACGGCGGCGCCATTGTGGTAGCCGACCACCAGCGGCATGTAGTTGACCGCCTTGAGAAGCTGATCGTTGGTGACGATGTCCGCGCTGGTCGTGTCACTAACAATTTGTCCCTTGGGGCTGTTGGCATTCTGCCGGCTCAGCATGGCGGCAACGTCCTGCAAGCCGAGGCCATAGCTGTTCAGTTGCGTCGGATTCACATCCACGCGCACTCCCGGCAGCGAGCTGCCGCCAACCGTCACTTGCCCGACGCCCTGAATCTGGGAAAGACGCTGCTGCATGATGGTGGATGCGGCGTCGTACAGAGTGCCGCGGTCGTATACAGCGGAGGTAAGCGCCAAGATCATGATCGGAGAATCGGCCGGATTGACTTTGCGATACGTGGGATTGCCGGGGAGGTTGGCGGGCAGGTAACTGCGCGCGGCATTGATCGCGGCCTGGACGTCGCGCGCGGCTCCATTGATATCCCGGTTCAAATCAAACTGCAGGGTCACGCTGGTGGTGCCGAGATTACTGGACGAAGTCATTTCAGTGATGCCGGCAATCCTCCCGAATTGGCGCTCCAGGGGAGTAGCGACGGAGGAGGCCATGATCTCCGGACTGGCTCCCGGCAAACTGGCACCCACGGAAATCGTGGGGAAATCGACTTGCGGAAGCGCCGAGACGGGCAGCTCCCGAAAGGCCACAGCGCCGGCCAGCGCAATGGCTGCCGTCAGCAGGGTAGTGGCTACGGGCCGCTGAATAAATGGAGAAGAGAGACTCATCCTAATCTAATCCGCATAACGAATCTGCATTAATCCGCTGGGACCGGCTCCGGTCCGGTTTCCGACGCGCGGTGCGAAGAAAAGCGCTGCGCGAGCCGGTCAAAGAAAATGTAAATGACCGGAGTCGTGTAGAGCGTGAGTATCTGACTCAAGATCAAGCCGCCAACCATGGAAATGCCCAAGGGGCGGCGCAGTTCTGATCCAATTCCAGTGCCGAGGGCAAGTGGCAAACCGCCCAGCAACGCGGCCATGGTGGTCATCATGATGGGGCGGAAACGCAACAGGCACGCTTCATAAATAGCGTCTTCCGGCTTCTTGCCCTCTTTGCGCTCCGCCTCCAGCGCGAAGTCGATCATCATGATTCCGTTCTTCTTGACGATACCGATCAGCAGAATGATTCCGATGAGCGCGACCACGCTGAGTTCCTGGCCGCAAATCAACAGGGCCAGAATCGCACCCACTCCGGCCGAGGGTAGGGTCGACAGAATGGTGATGGGGTGGATGTAGCTTTCGTAGAGAACGCCGAGCACGATATAGACCACGATCAGGGCCGCGAGAATCAAGATCGGCTCGTTCGCCAAGGAAGCTTGAAACGATGCGGCAGTGCCTTGAAACGCGCTCTGTACGCTGAGCGGCATGCCAATTTCCTGCTGGGCCTTGTCGATGGCTTTGGTGGCTTCGCCAAGCGACGCGTTGGGCGCCAGGTTGAAAGAGATGGTGACCACGGGAAATTGCCCCTGGTGATTCACGGACAGCGGGCTGCTCTTCATTTCGAACCGAGTGAAGGCGCTGAGCGGAACCGCGCCGCCATTTACCGTCGTCACCGCGCTGGGATTGGCTGAGCCCGAACTGGCAGCGGTTTTTGGGGAAGCCGACGGGCTGGGAGCAGCAGAGGAGGCGGAGTTGCCGGAAGCGGTCGTGGCGGTGACCGTCTGAGTGCTGGACGAGCCGGTCGTGAGTGCCGTGGAAGCCAGGGCAGAACGAACATAAATATCCTGCAACTTCGAGGGATTCTTCTGAAATTCGGGTTGCGTCTCCAGAACGATGTGGTACTGGTTCAGTTGGGTGTACAGAGTTGACACTTGCCGCTGTCCAAACGCATCGTAGAGCGTCTGATCGATCGCCTGCGGCGTGATGCCCATACGGGAGGCGGTGACCCGATCGATGACGAGGGAGGCGGCGAGACCGGAAGTTTGCTGGTCGGTGGCCAGGTCGCGGAGCTCCGGAATCTCTTTCAGTTTGGCCATGAGCCGGGCTGTCCAGAGATTTAGTTCGCGCGCATCTGGATCTTCCAAAGTGTATTGATATTGCGTCCGGCTGACGCGATCTTCGACGGTGAGGTCCTGCACCGGCTGCATGTACAGCGTAATGCCATCGATTTTTTCCAGATTGGGCTGGAGTCGTCGGATGACATCGGAGGCGTTGATCTTGCGTTCTTCCAGGGGCTTCAAATTGATTTGGATACGCCCACTGTTCAAGGTCGTGTTGGTGCCGTCGACGCCGATGAAGGAAGAAAGACTCTCAACCGCGGGATCCTGCAAGATCAAGTGGGCGAGCTGTTGTTGCTTTTCCGCCATGGCAGGGAAGGAGATGGACTGCCCTGCTTCCGAAATGCCCTGAATGATCCCCGTATCCTGTACCGGGAAGAAACCCTTGGGGACGATGATGTAGAGCACGATGGTGAGCACCAGCGTGCCTGCGGCCACCAGCAGAGTTGCGGTTTGGCGTTTCAACACCCACTGTAAGGTCTTCCCGTAGAAGGCGATGATGTTTTCGAAGGCGTGTTCTGAGGCTACATAAAAACGCGTCTGCTTTCGTCCATGCGTACTTTTCAGCAGACGCGAGCACATCATCGGCGTGAGCGTCAGCGAAACCACCGCGGAGACGAGAATCGTCACGCTTAAGGTGATGGCAAACTCGCGGAAAAGCCGGCCGACGATGTCGCCCATGAAGAGCAGAGGAATCAATACCGCGATCAAGGAGATAGTCAGCGATACGATGGTGAAGCCGATCTGCTCCGAGCCCTTGAGAGCCGCTTCCAGCGGCGGATCTCCCTCTTCGATGAAGCGAATGATGTTCTCGATCATGACGATGGCGTCATCGACGACGAAGCCGGTCGAAATGGTGAGCGCCATCAGCGTGAGGTTATTCAAGCTGAAGCCCGCCATATACATCACGCCGAACGTGCCCACAATGGAGAGAGGAACGGCAACGCTGGGAATGATGGTGGCGGAAACATTGCGCAAAAACAGAAAAATGACCATGACCACCAGCACCACGGTGAGCATGAGTTCGAACTCTACGTCGCTGACCGAAGCCCTGATGGTAGTAGTGCGGTCCGTTAGCACGTCGACTTGAACGGCGGCGGGGAGATTGCTCTTCAGGAGGGGAAGCAGCTTCTTAACGCGGTCGACGACCTGGATGATGTTCGCGCCGGGCTGGCGTTGAATGTTGACGATGACCGCGGGAGTCTCGTTCATCCATGCCGCCTGGCGATTGTTTTCCACGTCATTGTCGATGGTCGCCACTTCCGAGAGTTTTACCGGCGACCCGTTGTGGTAAGCAATGATGACTTGCGCAAAATCAGCGGCGGTAAGGAGTTGATCATTCGACTGAATCTGGTAGTCCTGTTGCGGGCCGTCGAAGTTGCCCTTTGCCTGGTCGAGACTGGTTGACTGCAGCGCTGTGCGCACGTCTTCCAGGTTGATGCCGTACGAGGAAAGCGCGGTGGGATTTACGCGCACCCGAACGGCCGGCTTCTGCCCGCCGCTGATGCTGACCAGTCCCACACCGGGGAGCTGCGATATTTTTTGCGCGAAGCGCGTGTCGGCGAGATCTTCTACCTGCGACAGGGGAATCGATTTGGAGGACAGCGCCAGGGTGAGAATCGGCGTGTCCGCCGGATTTGTTTTGCTATAGATCGGCGGGACCGGAAGATCGGAAGGCAGATAGGTTTGGGCCGCGTTGATGGCGGCTTGCACTTCCTGTTCAGCAACGTCGATGTTCAGTTCAAGGGAAAACTGCAAAACGATGATCGAGCTCCCGTCGGAACTCGTGGACGTCATCTGATTGAGGCCTGGGACCTGACCGAACTGGCGCTCCAGCGGAGCGGTCACCGCCGAGGCCATCACGTCAGGACTAGCGCCGGGATAAAACGTGACCACCTGAATGGTGGGGTAGTCGACCTCGGGAAGGGCGGAGACGGGCAGTTGCAGATAGGCGACGAAGCCCGCGAGCAATATGGCCGCCATCAAGAGCGACGTCGCTACCGGCCGTAAGATAAATGGACGAGATGGACTCACTGATGCGAGGCTCCGTTTTTGCCGCCGCCGGTGCCTCCATTTGAGGCTCCGGACGGAGCGGATTGGTTCGCGTTACTCTGGCCGGTTTGAGCCTGCTGGCCGGAGGCTCCGCCGTTCGCTTTCGCAGGCGTGCGAATGGCAACCTTCGCCCCATCCAGAAGCTTGTCGAAGCCATTCACCGCCACCACTTCCTGCGGTTCAAGACCTTGTACGGCGGTCACGTTTCCATCTGTAGTGCCGGGCGTAATCGTCCGCAAGGAGGCGCTCTGGTCGCTTTTAATCACGTAGACAAACGCGCCCTGGGCGTTGCGCTGTATCGCCGGAGTAGGAATCAAAGTCACATTGTGTTGGGTGTCGACAAGCAGCTTCACATTCACGAACTGGCTCGCGAAAAGAGCGTCATCCTTGTTGTCGAAAATGGCTTTGAGCTTCAAAGTTCCGGTAGTCGGGTCGATGACATTATCGAGACTAAGCAGCGTGCCGGAGGTCAGCTTCGTGCTTCCTTCGCGATCGAAGGCGTCCACTGTGAGTTTCTTTCCCTTGCGTAATTGCTGCTGAATCTGGGAGAGGGAATCCTCCGCAATGCTGAAGATCACAGTGATGGGCTGAAGCTGCGTGATCACCACCAGGGCAGTGGCGCTGTTGGCCTGTACGATATTTCCGGGATCGACCAGCCGCAGTCCCACACGCCCGGCGATCGGTGCGGTAATGTGCGTGTACTCCAGATTGACCTTGGCATTGGCGAGTTGGCCCTCGTCGTTTTTCACCGTGCCTTCATCCTGCAGCACGACCTGCTGTTGATCGTCAAATTGCTGCTTGGCGATGGCGTTGCGATTTAAGGCTTGCTGGTAGCGTTCCAAATCGATCTTGGCTTCGGTCAAGACCGCCTGATCGTGGGCCAGTTGTCCCTCGACTTGGGTCAGCGCAGCCTGATAAGGGCGCGGATCGATTTCGATGAGCGGGTCGCCCTTCCGCACCATTTGCCCTTCGTGATAGTAGACCTGCGTGATCTCGCCTTGCACCCGGCTAGTCACAGTTACGGTGTAAACGGGCGTCACCGCACCCAATGCGTTCAAGTAAATCCCGATGTCGTCTTGATGCGCGGCCACCGTCGTCACCAGAACCGGCCGCGAGGCCGCGTCTCCACCGGCCTTCGCCGCGGGGCCGGCCCCACTGCGCTGCCACCACCATCCGCCGCCAACGATAGCGGCCGCGACGATCAGCCAGATCCACCAGCGGTTCGGGTGCGTCGTTGAATTCTGGGTTATTTGCTGCTCGGATTCCCTGGAGACCGCTGCGTCTGGTCGCTGTTCCGTCACTTGCACTCCTCAAATCGATGAGGGAAAAGAGCTCTCATGTATAGCTTTCTGCTGAATCTTATCATCTCTTCCGTACCCATTCGACGCGTGGGACGGGCAAATCGAGCCGAGTTTTTTGTGAAGAATTGTCAACGCTCCGGTTTTGGGCCAGTCCGCCGACGGGTATAATTCAGCGGGTGAACGCGGTCGAAGGCAACCAATCCGGTAACCAAAGCAGCCCATGGTTACACCGAATCGCTCTGCGATTGTTCCTGGCCGCGGTAGGTCTTCTGGGGATCGCGTACGCCGCGGACTATTGCGTGTTTCGCTACCGTCTGGCGACGAATCACCAGCCCTTTGGCAGCGTATCCGTCGAACACTACTACGAGGTCGCGCACAAAGACGGGAAGGCCGAAATCATTTTTGATCCACCCGTGCAGCAGACCTGCGTGCACAGTCTTTTCCCACACTACGGGGATCGTCCCTGCTGGTTTCTCAGCCGGCATGCTGAGCAAAGGACTGATATATAACTAACCCATATATAACTAACCCAGGAGCATAGCCAGGAGCTCAGGCTCCAATTACCAGGGGCAGAATGGTGGAGGCGGCGGGAGTCGAACCCGCGTCCGAAAATGTTACTGGTCAAGAGACTACATGCTTATTCCAGTTCATGCCCTGGGCATTACCCCAGGACGTTCGCGACAGCTGCTCAGAACGGACAAGAAACAGTCGGCGCTAGCCTGAGATCTTAGCTTCCCGGCCCAGACGTAGCCGGGAAGAGCAGCCCGCTGTGTGACGTTCGCTCGCAGCCCACGGGCAAAGCTGCGGAGAACGGCGGCCTAACGAATTAGGCTGCGTATGCCATCTGTTGATTGGCAATTATCATTTTGC
>Ga0116218_1002483_pt1 | contig 10197 bp, 9 predicted proteins | sample Sb_taG_2_FD_88966 | JGI IMG/M metagenome (GOLD analysis project Ga0116218, IMG submission 88966) | Peat soil microbial communities from Weissenstadt, Germany - Sb_50d_5_LS metaG | ecosystem: Environmental > Terrestrial > Soil > Wetlands > Peat | place: Germany: Weissenstadt | collected 2010-09-21 | reverse complement strand
GCTCACATCGCGTACCGAAGGGATCATGCGGCCGGCACTCTTTCTTGCCGCTGCGGCATGCATCCAGCTTCGCCTGCTGTGCAACATGCTCGACGGCCTGGTTGCGATTGAAGGCGGCCGTAAGACGGTTTACGGAGAAATATTCAATGACATGCCCGACCGCTTTGCCGACGTCGTGATTTTGGTGGGAGCCGGTTACTCGATCTCTAACTTCAGCTGGGGACACGAGCTCGGCTGGCTCGCCGCAGTGCTTGCCGTGATGACGGCCTACATTCGGTTGCTTGGCGGCTCGATGGGAGTCCACCAATACTTCCTCGGCCCCATGGCCAAGCCTCATCGAATGGCCCTGCTGACGGGCGCCTGCGTGCTCTCGGTGTTTGAGAAGAATTTCGGGTTGACCGGACAAGTCATGGCTGCCGCTCTGGTCCTCATGGTCGCGGGAATGCTGGTGACTTGCGCCCGCCGCACGATGCGAATTGTTGCGGACCTGAAGCAGCGATGAAGGCACGCTTAGTGACGCGAATGGCCGCGGGACTAGCCGCGGGAATGATCGCGGCGGCGGCGCGTCTCATCAGTGGCGTGCAAGTCCGGTGGGTGGATTCGGAACCCGACACGCGGCAGGCCGTGTACTTCGCCAACCACTCCAGCCATCTGGATTTTGTGGTGCTGTGGTCGTCGCTGCCGCCGGAAGTTCGCGCCCTGACTCGGCCGGTCGCAGCGCAGGATTATTGGAATCGAGGACCGCGCAAAGCGCTTGCGGTGAATGTGTTTCGGGCTGTATTGGTGGCGAGGAGTGCGGCAAAGATCGAGGGAACAGAAGGGGCGGCCGATCCCAACTCCGACCCGCGCTCCAACGATCCACGCCTGGCGATCGAACACATGCTGGAAGCGATGGGGGAGAACGAGTCGCTGATTCTATTTCCCGAAGGCACGCGCGGGTCAGGCGAAGAAGTGGCAGCATTCAAGAGCGGGCTCTATTACTTGTGCCAGCAACGCCCCGGGCTGCGCTTGGTCCCGGCGTATCTGAACAACTTGAATCGCATTCTTCCCAAAGGTGAGTTTCTGCCGGTGCCGTTCATCAGCAAGCTGACCTTCGGTTCGGCAATGACGCTCGAAACGGGAGAAAGCAAGCCTGTGTTCCTGGCGCGGGCGCGGGAAGCGGTTTGCAGGTTGAAAGATCTGGGCTAGACGATTTATGAAAAATCTCGATCCCCAACTGGTGTGGGCGTTCTCCGGAGTTCTGGGCCTGCTTGCGATTTCGAGCTTGATCGGCCTCGCGCTCAAGGCTGCGGTCAAGCGGCCGGAGGCGCAGGCCACGATTCGCAACCTGAACGCACGAATCGGCGCCTGGTGGGTGATGAGCGCCATCTTCGGCCTGACGCTCGTGGCCGGCCAGATCGGGTCGCTGGTTCTGTTCGGGATCATGTCGCTGCTGGCACTGCGCGAATATGTCACCCTGCTGCCCACGCGACGCGCCGATCACCGCACGTTGTTCTGGTCGTTCTTCATCTTTACTCCGCTGCAGTATTTTCTGATCGGCCTCCAGTGGTACGGCATGTTCGCGATCCTGATCCCGGTATATGCATTTTTGTTCGTCCCCACAAGATTGGCCATCGCCGGCGATACCGAATCGTTCCTGCAGCGTGCATCGACCATCCAATGGGGACTGATGGTCTGCATCTACTGCCTGAGTTACGCTCCCGCGCTGCTGATGCTGAAGATTCCAGGGTATGCGCCCGCTGCAAAGCTCCTGCTCTATCTGGTGCTGGTGGATCAGTTGAGCGACGTGCTGCAGTACGTTTGGGGAAAGTTGCTGGGCAAGCACAAGATCGCCCCGGTCGTGAGCCCGAACAAGACGTGGGAAGGCTTCATCGGCGGCGTGCTCACGGCCACGCTCATCGGAACCGCATTGTGGTGGATGACGCCGTTTCGTCCCTGGGCGGCGGCGCTGGTTTCACTCACCATTACACTCATGGGCTTTGCCGGAGGCTTGACCATGTCCGCCATCAAGCGCGACCGGGGCGTGAAAGACTACGGCACCTTGATCAAGGGTCACGGCGGAATTCTCGATCGGATGGACTCGATGTGTTTTGCGGCCCCGATCTTCTTTCACATCGTGCGGTATTTCTATGTGCGGTAGCGCGAAATGTCCATGTAGGGACAGCCGCCTCGGCTGTCCGTCGAGCGAAGGTCGGCCGTTCTTTCAGTCAGTACCGGCGCGTTGAGCGACGTGCGTGATGCGGATGAGTTCGCCGGTTCAGGAGACCCGCTCGATCTCCGCCTCGTGCTTCTTCGTGGTCTTATAAGCCCATGCCATGCGCGGGGTGTTGTGCGCGATGCCGATCTGGCCTTCGCGATTGAGCACGATGATGCCGCCGTGTCCGTTGACCCTCTGCTTCAGGTAGTTCATCGCTTCCAGCGCTGCCCACTCGGGAAGATTGCCGGCGGCGATGCGGTCGGCGGTCCACTTGGCCAGCACCAGCTTCATGATCGGCTCGCCCCATCCTGTGGTCGAGGCCGCCGCGCTCAGATTGTCGGCGTAGCAGCCGCAGCCGATCAGCGATGAGTCGCCTAGCCGTCCCGGAGCCTTATTCAGTGTGCCTCCCGTGGACGTCGCTGCAGCGATGTTGCGGTCGCGATCGAGCGCAACCGCGCCGACGGTGTCGTGGGAAATGGTCACATCGTCAGAGGTCGGCGCAAAAAGTTCGTTCCCGTGAGAGTTGGCTTCGGCCTGATATTCCCGCAGGCGTTCGACCTCACGGGGAATAACAAGGTCCTCGTTCTTGCACAGCGGGATGCCATGCTGCGCGGCGAATTTCTCCGCGCCTTCGCCGACAAAATACACATGCGGGCTTTCGCTCAGAATCTTGCGCGCGGCGCGCACCGGATTGCGCAAATGCTCGACGCATCCCACGCCGCCGGCGCGCAACGTGGCCCCATCCATGATGAGGGCGTCGAGCTGCACCCGTCCGTCGCGATTGAGAAAACTGCCGCGTCCGGCGTCGAAGGTCTCGTCGTCTTCCATGATGACGACCGCTTCCTCGACCGCATCGAGCGCCGGGCCACCGCGCTCGAGCACGCGCCATCCCGCAGCCAGGGCATTCTTCACGCCGCGAATGTGCGCCTCGACCATGTCATCCGGCATGGCCCACGCGCCGCCATGAACGACCAGAACGGGATCAGTAGGCAAGAGGAGTCCCCAGAAGTAGCGCTGCGACGGAATAGGATAGCAGGTGCCAGTGTGGGGCGGACACTCCTGTCCGCCGCTTTTGATCTTGATCTTGATCTTGATTCTGATCTTGATCTTGATTCTGATCTTGATCTTGATTCTGATCTTGATCTTGATTCTGATCTTGATCTTGACTCTGATTCTGATTTTGATCTTGATTCTGCCTTGCAATCAAAGTCAAAAGCGGCGGACAAGAGTGTCCGCCCCACACGAACCACTACGCAGCTTGTCCCGGCGTCAACGCCACCGGCGGGTCCTGGGTTCGAGTCCAGGTGTAACGCATGCGGTGGATGACCGTAATCGTGCTCAGCACTGCAATCACCCACAGCACTGGCGCCATGCGGTTGAATAACGCTCCCAGGATCACCAGCACCAGGCGCTCGGGGCGCTCCATAAATCCTACACGACAAGAGCCGATCAGGCTCTCGGCGCGGGCGCGGGTGTAGCTGACCATGATGGCGCTGATCATCACGAAGGCCGACAGCACGACGTAGAAGAAGCGCTCGCCGCGGGCGTAGAAAACCAGCAATCCCAAGAACTGCGATGCGTCCGAGTAGCGGTCGACGACCGAGTCGAAGAAGGCTCCGAAGCGGGTGACGCGGTTGGTGGCGCGGGCCACCTGGCCGTCCACCAGATCGAAAAAGCCGGAGAAGATGATGACCAGCCCGGCGTAGATGAACATGCGCTTCTGGTTTTCCGCATTAGCCGAGCCGAACAGGACCGCGGCCCAGGTGTTGACGACCAGTCCCATGAAGGTGAGCACGTTGGGGTTGATGCGCGACAGCGCCAGCCAGCGGACAATCGTATCGAGCAGAACTCCGCAGGCGCGGCCGAAGGCGCTGGTCCAGGAGGCAGTCATGGGAGCGGTCCAACGTTGCAGAATTTGACCACAAAGAGCACGAAGTTACGCGAAGGAAGCGCGGCATCCCTTCGTGTAACTTCGTGCCCTTCGTGGTTTATGCCTTTCGTGCCCACTTATGCTTGCGCCTTCTTCGGTTCGTCGTCTGCGGCGGCGTCGTGGATCGTGCTCAGGCTGAGGATTTCCAGCTCGCGCTTGCCGTTGGGCGAGACCACAGTGGCCTCGTCTCCCACTTTTTTGTTCAGCAGTGCGCGGCCGATGGGCGAGGTGGTGGAAATCTTGCCGGCCGCGACGTCCGATTCTTCGCTGGTGACGAGCTTATATTCCATTTCCTCGTTCTTGGTGTTGTCGTAGACCTTAACCGTGGACCCCAGCCCCACCCGATCGTGAGGGATGTTGTTCATATTGATCAGCGACAAATCGGCGAGGCGCTTACCCAGCTGGCGCACGCGCGCCTTGACGTACTCCTGGCGCTGCTTGGCCATGTGATACTCGGCGTTTTCGCTCAGGTCGCCGAGGGCGGCGGCTTTCTTGATCTCTTTCGGCAGTTCGTGAATCAGCTCGTGTTCGAGCGCGTTGATCTCCTCCTGCAGTTTTCGTCTGATTTGATCGGTCATGGATGACTACACGCCGGATTGTGGCAAGGCTTAGGACATTATAGACCCGCCTCGCTGGCCGCGGCATCGGCCCCCGGCTTACGTCGTCCCATTTTGGGCGGCCTATGCGCGTTATGGTTAGTTCTTGGCCTCCGCGTCTGAACCCTTCAGCGAAAGCACCAGAATCCGGCCGTCGGAGTGGAACTCGCCGCCGGTTGCGGTCTTGGCGGTGGTCAGCGCGTCTTTGGGAGTTACGTGTCCGCGCGCAACCACCAAACCGGTCGCTGACAGCGTCTCATTGACGTATTCGCGCTCGCCATCGATCGCGGGATCGATCTTGTGCGTGACTCCGTTGTTCCTCTGATCTCTCTCGAACCCGATGTCGTGGGTCGCGGCAATGCACCACAGCGGCCGCCCGCTTACCTGGTAGGGCGACTTCCACACCCGGAGGTGATTGCGCGACATCACCACCCGCACCGGCTCGGCATGGGCAAAGCCGTAGTCCTGCGGGCGGTCGAACAGATAGAGAACACTCATCGGCATGGTCAGATAGTCCTTCTTTTCCATGGTGTCCAGAAGTCCCGCCATGACCGTGCTTTCCACGGACTTGTCCACCTTCACCCAGCCGCCGGTCGTAAAAACCTTCACCACGTCCTCTTCGTTGCCGATGAGCAGGACATTGACCATGTCGCCAGGATTGTGTTGCGGGTCCGAGACCCGCCGGGGCAGGGATTCCAGCAAATCCGCCGTGATGCCCGATATCGTGCTCTCCGCCGGGCCGCCGATGCCTGTGGCGGAACCCTGCTCCAGCACCTCAATCTTCACCTGAAAGCTGCCTGTTGCGTCAGCAGCGTCTTTCACACTCTGGTTAATCCCGAGATACAGGCGCGCGGCAATAGGCGCGGTATAGGTAACTCCGTCGCCTACTTCAAAAGCTTCGCCCATATCGCCCGTCCCCAGGCGGCCGATCAGTTCTCCGTGCGCCCCATTGGGCACCGCGTATTGGTGAATCAAGTCGGCATAACTGCGCGTGATGCCGCTGGGACCGAAGCTCTTGTTCTTCTGCGTGTACGTGACCGTCCCCTCTGCAGAGAGCTTCAGCTTCTCGCCGCCGCGCACGTCGATCTTGGTATCGGTCCATCCTTTGGACGCATCCACCTGCACGGTGTACGAGGTTTGGACGGCAGTGGCAGTGCTTTGCGGAGGGGTAACTTCCGGGGTCGAATCGGACGTTTGCTGGGCAGCCACCACGGCCGCGGCCAACAGAAGTGGGAATATCAAGACATATCTGGATTTCAGGGGAGACATACTCAACTCCAAATGGCGTCAGGGGCGGATGCTAGCACAAGCCCATCCGAGTGTTAAACGACCCCAGGCAGCATGGGCTACGCCTGGAATTCTGAGGCTTCCGGAAAGCGCAGGTTGCACTTGGCCAGGGTGGCCGTGAGCAGTTCCTCGACCTTCGATTCTTCGCAGTTGCGGGCCATGGCTAACTCGCTGACCAGCAGATAGCGGGCCCGCTCCAGCATCTTTTTCTCGCGGAATGACAGCGGTTTGGCCTGATGCAGCGCAATCAGACTCTTCAGAACCCCAGCCACCGCCAGCAGCGAACCGGTCCGCATCCGGTCGGAGTTTTCCTTGAAACGATCTTTCCAGTCGCCGTTGCTTCCGCTCTCGCTAACCGAAAGCAAATCCAGCACTTTCTGGACGTCCCCGTTGCGCACCACCCGCCGCAGGCCAACGTTTCCGGCGTTCTGACAGGGGACCATCACCTTCAGGCTGCTGGCCTTGATGTGCAGCAGGTAGAACCTCTCCACCGTCGGGCCAATCGTGCGACTGCCAATCTGTTCAATAACACCAACGCCATGATTGGGATAGACGACCTTGTCGCCGATGTGGAAATTCAAGTCTGTACTACTCATGTCAAGGCACCCAGGAGAGGACAGGTTCGCGGGGGAAACTACGTTAGTGCTGTATTCATGCTACTCCCCCAACAAGGCCGAAAGCAAGGCGAGGAAGCCTGGTCGCCAGCCCCCTATAATGGCGCGAGTGTCCTCTGAGAGCCAACATCCCGACGATTCCGGTCTAAGTCGCCCGGGCAGCGGAGACCTCAAAAGCCGAGTTCTCGGCCTCGACGTAGGCGCCCGCCGCATCGGCATTGCCGTGTCAGACCCCCTGGGGATCACCGCGCAAGGCCTCGAAACTCTCGAGCGCAAGAACAAGCGCCACGACTTGGCCTATCTGCAGCAGGTCATCGAGCGCTATGAGGTAAAGGAAATCGTGGTTGGACTGCCTCTGCGTATGAGCGGCGCCGAAGGAACGCAATCGGAAAAGATGCGGGCGTTTGCCGGTGACCTGGCTAAGAGGTTCAACCTGCCGGTCCATTTATTTGACGAGCGGCTTACGTCCGCCGAGGCCAACCGCTTCCTGCGCGAAACCGAGCTGTCGATCGAGAAGCGCGGCAAGGCTGTCGACAGGATGGCCGCTGTCCTGATCCTGCAGGCGTGGATGGAGAGCCGCGCGCTCGAACGCTAACGATCCCCGCCGCTAAAAAGACCGCCTGTGGAATTCTCCGGTCCAATCTCAGCTGTCTACCGCCTTCTAACACCTGCATTTTGTTTGTTCTGTTGATTTCTGCGAAAAGTTTCATTTGCCTTTCACCCTGCGGTCACGAATGCGCAATTTGCGATCCCTAGACTGCTCGGCAGTCCGCGAAAGAATTTCGAAATTCGCGGCCCTGGAGGCAACAAGATAATGATTGGCAATTGGAACTTGACCGAGTTGCGGCGCAGGGCATTGGTTGGGCTGTCGCTCGTCGCGCTCCTGTCCAACAACATGAACGCCTTTGGCCAGAACAGCGCCGCAGGCAGCAACGATAACAATACAGAAAGCCCCATCAAGCATGTCATCGTGCTGATCGGCGAAAACCGCTCGTTTGACCATCTGTTTGCTACCTACATCCCGCAGGCCAAGGGCGAGAGAGTCTCGAACCTGTTGTCCAAAGGGATCATCGACGCCGACGGCGAACCCGGCCCAAATTTCAGGAAAGCGCAACAGTTCGCTGCGGTTGCTCCGTTTCGCACCAAATACTTCATCAGTCTCCGGGACGACGAAAAGGCTCCTTACGAAATTCTGCCCGAGCCGACCCTGAACTTCGCCCCGACCAAGACTATCTTCCCTCCGGGCACGCCCGAGGCACTGCTGGCCGCCGTTGAGCCTTCGCTCGAGGCGGGGGACCTCAATTTGCTCACCACCGGCGCAGCCTCGGAATTCACTCAAACCTTCGAGCAACCGGATCCCGATACGCGGGTAGAGAACTTCAACGTCCTGAACAACGGACCGTTTCAGCTCGAAGGGACCCTGCTGCCCTACGATTCCTACACCGGAGACACCACGCACCGCTTGTTCGAAATGTGGCAGCAGTCGGATTGCAGCTTTGCCAAAGCCACGTTCGAAAATCCTTCCGGGTGCTTGAGCGATCTTTATCCCTTCGTCATCACGAACTACACCAATCAGCCCGATCCGTTTGCCAACAACCAGATCGACGACAACGGTGGCGGCAACTCGATGGCGTTCTACAACATGCAGCACGGCGATGTACCGTTCCTGAAGAGCCTGGCCGATCAGTACTCGATGAGCGACAACTACCATCAGGCGTTCATGGGCGGCACCGGAGGCAACCACGTGATGATGGGAACCGGTGACGCCATCTTCTGGAGTGACGGCAACGGTACTCCGACCGTACCGCCTTCGAACGTCATCGCCAATCCCAACCCTTTGCCGGGCACGGACGACGTTTACACCGTCGATCTGGGCTTCAACGGCGACTTCACCAAGTGCGCCGACAACACACAGCCGGGAATCTTGCCCATCCGGCAATACCTCCGCAGCCTGCCCTACGATCCGAAGCCGAACTGCCAACCCAACCATTTCTATATGGTGAACAACGTGAGTCCGGGGTTCCTGCCTGACGGAACCGTAGACACCGCGGGCATCGCCAGCGGATTCACAGTCCCGCCGATCAACACGCGCACTATCGGAGAATCGCTGAACGACAAGAACGTCTCCTGGGCGTACTACGGCGGCGCCTACAACGCGGCCGTTGCTCTGCAGCACGATCCCACCAGCACCGATCCCACGGTGCTAGTCGGCGCCGCGTACTGCAATATTTGCAACTTCGAGTCCTACTCCAATGCGATCATGGGCAACACGGCCCAGCGCACGGCCCATATCAAAGACGCGATCGACTTTTTCAACGCGGTCGCAAGCAACACACTTCCTGCCGTATCGTTCGTCAAGCCCGACGGCCTGCTCGACGGCCATCCCGCTTCTTCGAAGTTCGACCTGTTCGAGGCGATGACCAAGAAGATCGTCGATGCCTTGAAGGCCAACCCCGAACTATTTGCCTCCACCGCGCTCATGATTACCGTGGACGAAGGTGGCGGCTTCTATGACTCCGGCTACATCCAGCCGCTGGATTTCTTCGGCGACGGCCCCCGGATTCCGCTGATCGTGGTCTCGCCTTTCACCAAAGCGGGTCACATCAGCCACACCTACACCGATCACGTTTCGATGACCAAATTCATCGAACGCAACTGGCACTTGAAGCCGCTGACGACTCGGAGCCGGGACAACTTCCCGAACCCGATTTCGTTCGAGTTCAATCCCTACGTTCCGGTGAATAGCCCGGCGATCGGCGATCTGTTTGACCTGTTCGATTTCGGTCACCACGGCCACTGAAGTGCTGAAGAAGGAACTCGTGGCGCAACGCCGCGAGCTGATGCTTCCCGAGGGTATGGGTGCCCACCCACGCCCTCGGGAGTTTTCGTGTTTGTCGGTTTGCGCTGGGAAACGTCGGGCGAATGAGGGGCTCAGTGTCCTCGCATCGCCTTGCGATACGCCGCTACATTTTTGTCGTGCTCTGCCATGGTGCGGGCGAAGCGGTGGTGGCCCTGCGCGTCGGCGACGAAGTAGTAGTAGTCGCTCTGCGCCGGATGCATGGCGGCTTCGAGCGCGCTGCGTCCGGGGTTGCCGATGGGGCCCGGCGGCAGCCCGGCATTGCGGTAAGTGTTGTACGGCGAACTGAACGACATGTCCGCGTGGTGCAGCGCGCCCTGGTAGGTTCCGGCGAGAAGCTCGGCATAAATGATGCTGGGATCGGCGTCGAGCGCCATATGCTTGGCGAGTCGGTTGTAGTAGACACTCGCGACCATCGGCCGCTCCTCGGGCACGGCGGTTTCTTTCTCGACGATAGAAGCCATGGTGACCGCGCGCTCGACTTCACTCTGGCTGAGCTGCACTGCGGCGGGCACGGGGTCTGCGGCGAGCAGCACCTGCCCGCCAGGAGCCAGTCCAATTTGACGCGCGACCAGGCGGAATTGCTTCGCCATAGCGGCGGCCATCTCGTGCATGGTCATCAGGCGGGTGAATTCGTACGTTTCAGGGAATAGATACCCTTCCAGCGAGTGAGCCCCAGGAGCGATGTCGGAGATCAGTGCGGTATCAGACTGGGC
>Ga0116218_1002482_pt1 | contig 10202 bp, 3 predicted proteins | sample Sb_taG_2_FD_88966 | JGI IMG/M metagenome (GOLD analysis project Ga0116218, IMG submission 88966) | Peat soil microbial communities from Weissenstadt, Germany - Sb_50d_5_LS metaG | ecosystem: Environmental > Terrestrial > Soil > Wetlands > Peat | place: Germany: Weissenstadt | collected 2010-09-21 | reverse complement strand
GTGTTCGTGGCGGCCTTGTTGTCCGGACTCGTCCTGCGGTTGAGTGCCGCGCAATGGGGCGAGGCCGTGCGTCGAACCGCCCGTCGCCTGGTGGTCCCGATCCTGGTGATCGCGCAGGTGCTGGGCCTCGGGTACCTCACGCGCTACTGTGGCACCGACGCGGTGCTCGGTCTCGCGTTCACCCGAGCGGGTTTCCTGTATCCCTTCTTCGCGGCCTACCTGGGCTGGCTGGGGGTGTTCCTCACCGGCTCCGACACCGCCTCAAACGCCTTGTTCGGGAGCCTCCAGCGAATTACCGCCCAACAGCTCCACTTGAACGAGACGCTCATCGTCGCGACCAACTCCACCGGGGGCGTCATGGGAAAGATGATCGATCCCCAGTCCATCATGGTCGCCTGCGCCGCCTGCTACGAAGATCCGCATGAGCGGGCCCATGCCCTGGGGCCGATCTTCCGGACGGTGTGGTGGCATTCGGTGGCGGGCGCGGCGGTGATCGGGCTGATCGCCCTCCTGCAAGCCTACGTCTTCACGGGCCTGATCCCATCTTAAACGTGGCGTGATGGGAAAAATGGTGGACGCGCAGTCGATCACGATTGCCACCGCCGCCATCGAGCAAGCCGGAAACGAACGCGCGATACCTTGGAACCGACTCGCCAGCGTCTTGCGGCTATAATTGCAGCCTTTGACAAAAAGGAGCTGCATGCGATCGTTCTTCGCGATTGTGCTGATGTTTACCCTGGTGTTTCCATCTTTGGTTTTCGGTGCCGACCAAGTCGGCGCGAATCAAGCTGCGCTGGTCGGATATTCGCCCCGCGCTGGTCAGAGTGAGCGCGAGTGGGAGGCCAAGTTCCGCGCCCTCCCCGACCCAGCAAACCTGCGTGAATATATGCGGCGGCTGAGTGCGCGACCGCATCATGTGGGCTCCCCCTACGATAAAGACAACGCGGAATGGATTCTTGCTCACTTCAAGGAATGGGGATTGGACGCGCACATCGAAAGGTTCGACGTTCTGTTTCCGACGCCCAAGGTTCGTGTGCTGGAGATGCTTGCGCCTACAAAGTTCACGGCCAAGTTGGAAGAGCCTGCGCTGGCGGTGGATCCGACGTCGAATCAGAAAGCGGAACAATTGCCCACGTATAACGCCTACTCGATCGATGGCGATGTCACCGGGCCGCTGGTGTTTGTGAACTACGGGTTGCCCGAGGATTACGAAAAGCTCGACTGGCTGGGCATTTCGGTGAAAGGCGCGATTGTGATCGCCAAGTATTTGCACTCGTGGCGTGGGGTGAAGCCGAAAGTTGCGGCCGAGCACGGTGCGATTGGCTGCCTGATTTATTCGGAGCCGCAGGATGACGGCTACACGCGCGACAACGTGTTTCCGGCGGGGCCGATGCGTCCCGCGGATGGAGTGCAGCGTGGCAGCGTTATGGATTTTGCCGCCAACAGCCCGGGCGATCCGCTGACGCCTGGGGTCGGCGCGACTGCGGACGCCAAGCGGCTCGCGCTCAAGGATGCGAAGAGCATTACGAAGATTCCGGTGCTCCCGATTTCTTATGGCGACGCGCAGCCATTGCTGGCCGCGCTAGCTGGACCGATGGCGCCGGAGGAATGGCGCGGGTCGCTGCCGATTCCGTATCACGTGGGACCGGGTCCGGCGCAGGTCCATTTGAAGGTCGGATTTAATTGGGATATCAAGCCGGTCTACGACGTGATCGCGAAAATCCCGGGCAGCGTAGCTCCGGACGAATGGATCGTGCGCGGCAATCACCACGACGGGTGGGTGAACGGGGCTGAGGATCCGATCTCAGCGCAGGTCTCTCTGCTGGAAGAAGCGCGGGCTTTGAGTCTGTTGCTGAAGCAAGGGTGGAAGCCGCGGCGCACGATCATCTACTGCGCGTGGGATGGCGAAGAACCCATGCTACTCGGCTCCACGGAATGGGTGGAGACCCATGCCGACGAGTTACGCGAGCATGCCGCGGTTTACATCAACAGCGACGGCAACGGCCGCGGCGTTCTGAATATGGGCGGCTCGCACAGCCTAGAACAATTCATTAATGCAGTTGCGCGCGACATCGAAGATCCGGAAAGCAAAATGACGGTGTGGCAGCGGGCTCAGTTGAGCAGGATTGCCGACGCGAAATCTGCGAAAGATCCTAGGGAATTGCGGAAAGAATTGCGGCAGAGGGCAGATCTGCGCATCGAAGCGCTGGGCTCGGGAACCGATTTTACCGCGTTTCTGGATCACGTCGGCATCGCCACTCTGGACTTGGGGTTCGGTGGTGAAGACGATGGCGGCATCTACCACTCCATTTACGACGACTTCTACTGGTACACGCATTTCTCAGACACGACTTTTGTATATGGGCGGGCACTGGCGCAAACCGTGGGAACGTCTGTCATGCGTTTGGCGGATGCGGAAGTGCTGCCTTTCGACTTCGTGAACCTCGCCGATACGATCGATACGTACAGGAAGAATCTGGAGAAGTTGCTGGCCGACAAACAGGAGGAGATTCGCGAGCGTAACCAGGAATTGGAGGAAGGAATGTTCAAGGCGACGCTGGATCCTCGGCGTCCCACGGTTGAGCCGGCGCGGGAAGAAGTTCCGCCGCACCTGAACTTCGCGCCGATGCAGAACGCGATGGACTCTCTTACGCGGAGCGCCAAGCACTACCAGCAGGTGTTATCGAAGAAGCAAGCGAGTTTGGGAGACGACGCGGTTGCGGCGAAACTTGGTGCTCTGAATCGAGAGCTGATCGAGAGCGAGCGCCGACTCACTAATGCTGACGGATTGCCGCGGCGTCCGTGGTACAAGCATTTGCTGTATGCTCCGGGCGTTTATACGGGCTATGGAGTGAAGACCATGCCGGGAGTGCGTGAGGGGATCGAACAGAAGCGGTATGCGGAAGCGGAACAGGAGATCGTGCGCGTCTCGAAGGCGTTGGAAGATGAGTCGGCGTTGATCGAATCGGCGGCTAGGGAGTTGGAGGGCGCGGGGCGGTAGCAGGAATTCAGGAAGCGATTAGTTGTTGTTTGGGCTTGGAAACTGCGGGAGCGATCGCGGGCATCGCCTGGGTTCGCAAGTAAGCATCTACGCTTGCGGCTGCCTTTCGGCCTTCGGCGATCGCCCACACAACTAAAGACTGGCCACGTCGCATATCGCCCGCCGCGAACACTCCGGGCACGGACGACATGTAGTTCTCGACGCCTTGATCTGTGGCCACATTGCCGCGCGAATCCAGTTTCACTCCGAACTGGTCGATCATTCCGTTGCGAACCGGTCCCATAAAGCCCATCGCTATCAGTACGAGATCGGCTTCCATCGTAAATTCAGTGCCGGGAATTGGCTCGAACTTTGGCGCTGGCCCAACGCGCACGGCGTGCAACTGCTGAACGTGGCCGTCAGTCGAGCCAGTCAATTTTGTGGTCGCGATGCTCCAGTCACGCACTCCACCTTCTTCGTGTGCGCCTTCGATGCGCAGTTGCATGGGCCAGAGTGGCCAGGGCGTGAGCGGCGAACGGTCGTCGGGAGGTTTCGGCATGATCTCGAATTGGTGCACGGAGAGAGGTTTTTGGCGGTGGCAGGTTCCGAGGCAATCGGCGCCAGTGTCTCCGCCTCCAATGATGACGACGCGCTTGCCGGTCGCCAAGATTTCTGTTTCCGGCTCAATCGTGTCGCCTAGATTGCGCCGGTTTTGCTGCGGCAAGTACTCCATTGCGAAATGGATTCCTTTGAGCTCACGTCCGGGGACATTCAGATCGCGCGGCTGTTCCGCTCCGCCCGCTAGAACAATCGCATCGAATTCTCGCTGCAGATCCTCGACCGCGACATTCCTGCCTACTTCCGCGCCGGTAACGAATTTCACGCCCTCGGCGGACATCTGTTCCAGGCGACGATCGATGACGTGCTTCTCTAGTTTGAATTCCGGGATGCCATAACGCAACAAACCACCGATGCGGTCGGCTTTTTCGTAGACGGTTACGGTGTGTCCCACGCGGCACAGCTGCTGGGCCGCGGCTAATCCAGCGGGGCCTGAACCTACGATGGCAACTTTTTTCCTGGTGTGGACTTTTGGCAGCTCAGGATGGATCCAGCCTTCGTGAAATCCTCGCTCCACGATATTTTTTTCGATTTGCTTGATCGTGACCGGAGGCTGATTGATGCCCAGGACGCAGGATGCTTCGCACGGCGCAGGACAAATCCGGCCGGTGAATTCGGGGAAGTTGTTGGTGGCGTGCAGTTGGCGAATCGCCTCTTTCCAGCGTCCGTGATATACGAGATCGTTCCAATCGGGAATCAGGTTGTTGACGGGACATCCCGTCTGGCAAAAGGGCACGCCGCAATCCATGCAGCGCGCGCCCTGGGTTCGAAGCTTTTCTTCGGGAAAATCGAGATAGATTTCGAACCAATCGTTGACGCGCTGGGTAACCGGACGCCGCGGGGCAAGCTCACGCGAGTATTCCATGAATCCTGTGTCCTTACCCATGTTGCACCTGCTCGGCCGGGGCCATCGCGACGGCGGACGGACTCGGGATGTAATGCTGGTGTCTGCGATTCACTCCGAGCACTCGCTTGTGCTCGTGGGGGAACACTTTGATGAACCGGGACCGGGCTTCCGACCAGTTGTCGAGAATCCAAGCTGCACGCGGGCTGCCGGTCAGTCCGAGATGGCGCGTGACCAGACCTTTGACAAGTCTTGCTTCGGCAAGTTGAGCATCCTGCGCTTCAAAAACGGGCTCGAGATCGACCGAGTCCAGATTGCAGCGTTTCTCGGTGAAGTCTCCGCGCTCGTCGAAAACGTAGGCGACACCACCGCTCATGCCGGCGGCAAAATTTCTGCCACAGGCTCCGAGCACCAGGACCAAGCCCTTGGTCATGTACTCGCAGCCGTGGTCGCCGACGCCTTCGACCACGGCAGTCGCTCCGGAGTTGCGAACCGCGAAGCGCTCGCCCGCGACGCCATTGAAAAAAGCTTCGCCGCTGGTGGCGCCGTAGAGGGCAACGTTGCCAATCAGAATGTTTTTTTCGGGGGCGTACCGCGACTTTCGAGGCGGGAAAGCGACCAGGCGCCCTCCCGACAGGCCCTTGCCGACGTAATCGTTAGCGTCGCCTTCGAGTGTGAGAGTGACTCCTTTGGCCAGAAACGCTCCCAGACTCTGCCCCGCCGATCCGTCGAGGTGAATGCGGATGGTGTCGTCGGGCAGACCTGCGGAACCGTAGCGGCGGGCAATCACTCCGCTCAGCATGGTTCCCACGGAGCGATGGACGTTGCGCACTGGCAGTCTCATCACGACCGGCGTGAGGGTTTCGAGCGCATTCTGCGACCGGGGAAGAAGTTGATGATCGAGCGCCTGCTCCAAGCCGTGATCCTGCGCCTGCACACAGTGGCGGGCGACGCGCGACGGCATGGACGGATCGTAGAGAATGGCGGACAAATCGAGGCCGCGTCCCTTCCAGTGATTCACGGCTGGCTCGACGTCGAGCATGTCGACACGCCCGATCATCTCGTCCATGTGGCGGAAGCCCAAGTCGGCCATATACTGCCGCACTTGCTCGGCCAGGAAGAAGAAAAAGTTGATGACGTGCTCGGGCTGACCTTTGAACTGCTTGCGCAGCACGGGATCTTGCGTGGCGATGCCGACCGAGCAGGTGTTGAGGTGGCATTTGCGCATCATGACGCAACCCATGGCGATCAGCGGGGTGGTGGCGAAACCGAATTCTTCGGCGCCGAGCAGTGCCGCGATGACGACGTCGCGCCCAGTCTGCAGCTTGCCGTCCGTCTGCACGCGGATTCGGCTGCGCAGGTCGTTCAGCAAGAGCACCTGCTGCGTCTCCGCTAAGCCTAGCTCCCAAGGAATGCCAGCGTGTTTGATGGAACTTAGCGGCGACGCTCCCGTGCCTCCGCTGTCGCCACTGATGAGGACGACGTCCGCGTGCGCCTTGGCAACGCCGGCTGCCACGGTGCCCACTCCAACTTCCGCCACTAACTTCACCGCGATGCTGGCTTGCGGGTTCACATTTTTCAGGTCGTAGATCAGTTGCGCTAGATCTTCGATGGAATAGATGTCGTGGTGAGGCGGCGGCGAGATTAGACCCACGCCAGGGATGGAATGCCGCAGCCGCGCGATGACCTCATCGACTTTGTGGCCCGGAAGTTGGCCACCTTCTCCGGGTTTTGCGCCTTGCGCCATTTTGATCTGCAACTCATCGGCATTGACGAGATAGTTCGCAGTAACTCCAAAACGCGCCGACGCGACCTGCTTTACGGCGCTCCGGCGCAGGTCTCCGTTCGCATCGGGTTTGAAGCGCTCTTCATCTTCACCACCTTCGCCGGTATTGGACTTTCCGCCGATGCGATTCATGGCGATGGCCAGGGTCTCATGCGCTTCCTTGCTGATCGAGCCGAACGACATCGCTCCTGTGTTGAAGCGCTTCACGATTTCCTTGGCTGGCTCGACTTCTTCGATTGGCACTGGCGTGGCGCTCTTCTTCACCTTCATCAAACTGCGCAGCGTGGCCATGTTACTGCTTTGGTTGTCGATTAGATCGGTGTATTCCTGGAAGGTCTGGAAGCTCTCCTGGCGCACTGCCTGCTGCAGTTTGCTGATGGTCAGCGGGTTCAGCAGGTGATACTCGCCGTTGACTCGCTGGTGGTAGGTTCCTCCGACCGCGAGTTCAGTTTCGGACTCGGTCAGCGGACGGAACGCGTGCTCATGCTTCAACTGCGCTTCGCGGGCGACCACTTCGAGGCCAATGCCTTCCAACCGCGACGCCGTGCCTGCGAAATAGGAATCGACGAGTTCTTTGTTCAGGCCGATCGCTTCGAAAACCTGCGCTCCCTGGTAGCTCTGTAACGTCGAGATACCCATCTTGGAGAAGGTCTTCAGCAGACCCTTATTCACCGATTTGATGAAATGCTTCACGGCGAGTTCGGGGGTGACGCCGTCAGCCAGTTCTCCTCGCCGCGCCAGGCTTTCAACGCTCTCCAACGCCAGATACGGATTGATGGCGCTCGCTCCATAGCCACTGAGCAGCGCGAAGTGCATCACCTCGCGAGGCTCGCCCGATTCCGTGATCAGGGCGACTTGGGTTCGCGTCTCCTCCTGAACGAGCAGGTTATGCACGGCGGCCAGCGCCAGCAGACTGGGAATGGGAGCGTAATCCTTGTTCACGCCGCGATCGGAAAGAATCAACAGAGTGTATCCGGCTTTACCGGCGAGCGATGCTCGCTGGCACAACTCCTCGAGAGCGCGCTTCAGTCCCGCTTCGCCTTCGCCGGCGCGGAACAACGCGGGCAGCGTGATAGCCAGAAGGTCGCCGGTGGAGACGCGGCGCAGTTTCTCCAGGTCGTGGTTGGTGAGCAGCGGATGGGCGAGCTTCAGCATGTGACAGTTCTCGGGATTTTCCGAGAGAATGTTGCGCTCGGCTCCGATATAGCTGATGAGCGACATCACGATCTCTTCGCGAATCGGATCGATGGGAGGATTGGTGACTTGCGCGAAGAGCTGCTTGAAATAGTTGAACAGTGACTGCGGCCGGTCCGAGAGACACGCGAGCGGGGTATCGGTCCCCATGGAGCCAACCGGCTCCTCACCCTTCGAAGCCATGGGGCGGAGGATCATGCGCAGGTCTTCGTCGCTGTAACCGAAGGCACGCTGGCGGCGAAGAAGAGTTTCCGCATCGGGGTGGTGCATGCGCGAGGGCGCGGGCAATTGATCGATGGTGATCTGATTATCCTTGAGCCACTGCGCGTAAGGCTGCCGCGACGCCAACCGGTGTTTGATTTCTTCGTCGGGGACGATGCGGCCTTCAACCGTATCCACCAGGAACATCTTCCCTGGCTGCAGGCGACCTTTCATCTTTACCTGTTCCGGTTCGATGTCGAGTACGCCGGCTTCAGAGGCCATGATGACGAGATCGTCATTGGTAACTACGTAGCGCCCCGGCCGCAAGCCGTTGCGGTCGAGGATCGCACCGATGACTCGGCCGTCGGTGAAGGCGATGGCCGCTGGCCCATCCCATGGTTCCATCAGGCACGCGTGATACTCGTAAAATGCGCGCTTCTCCGGCTCCATGTGGGAGTTACCGGCCCAGGCTTCCGGAATCAGCATGGCCATGGCGTGGGGCAGGCTGCGCCCGGCCTGTAACAGGAGTTCGACGGCGTTGTCGAAGTTGGCGGAATCGCTGCCATCGGGCGCAATGATGGGAAAGAGCTTCTTGATGTCGTCGCCAAATAATGGAGACTGCAGCAGCGACTGGCGGGCGTGCATCCAGTTGACGTTGCCCCTGAGCGTGTTGATTTCGCCATTGTGCGCGATGTAGCGATAGGGATGCGCTCGTTGCCAACTCGGGAACGTGTTGGTGGAGAAACGCTGGTGCACCAGGCACAGCGCGCTGGTCACGTCGGGATCGGAAAGCTCTTTGTAGAAGTTGGTGATCTGCGGGGCGAGCAGCAGACCTTTATAAACAATCGTCCGGCAAGAGAGCGACGGGATGTGGAACACACTTGCATCCTTGATGCCGGATGCCGCCATCTCAGTCTCGGCGCGCTTCCGCACGACATACAGCTTCCGCTCAAAGGAGTCTTCGTCGATGAACGCGCCACAGCCCACAAAAATCTGCTGGATGTAAGGTTGCGAACCTCGCGCCACGCGTCCAATGGCGGAAGCGAAGCAGGGCGTATCGCGCCAGCCTAATACCGCCAGGCCTTCCTCGCGAATAATGCGCTCCAGAATTCCTTCGCATTGCAGGCGCTCATGTTTTTCCACCGGCAAAAATGTCATGCCCACGCCATAAGCGCCGGGCAGAGGCAAATCGAAACCCAGATTGCCGCACTCCCGCACAAAGAACTGGTGCGGGATCTGGAGGAGAATGCCGGCGCCGTCACCGGTCTCGGGATCGCAGCCACAGGCGCCGCGGTGCGTCAGGTTGAGCAGCACCTTGATTCCCTGGCTTATGATTTCGTGGCTTTTCTGGCCGCGCACGTTGGCCACGAATCCGATTCCGCAGGCGTCGTGCTCTTGCGCCGGATGGTAGAGACCCTGGGCGAGTGGAGGGCCATTCGTTTCTTGGCCAGTCGGTTTTGTCAGACGCGTCGTCATTATGGGCACGTTTGCAGCATTGGAAGTTCGCCGCTGGCGAATCAGTTGTTCTTGAGTTGGGACTTCGCCCGGCAAAGGCGACGGGGCTGTCGCACACTTCGGCTCAGGAACACACACCTGCAACCTCCTAGTTACCGCCAATCAGGCCCGAAAGTACAATTCAGAATTTAGATACGAAGGATGCAAATTTCAGGGTTTTCAGGGACTCCCACGGCAAATAAAGTCTAATCTCCCGCGAGCCCTGCGTAGTCCGTTATAATTCCCCGCATAAACTCAATGGATTTCGATCAGCTCATTACGTTTCTGGAAGTTGCCAAACAGGGCAGCTTTTCTCGCGCTGGCGAGAAGGTTTTCCGTTCGCAATCGGCGGTCAGCGCCCAAATACGCCAGTTGGAGCAGGAATATGGCGATCGGCTGCTCGACCGCTCGGGCAAGACGGTAAAACTGACCCCGGCCGGACAAGTGCTGTTTGACTATGCGGAGCGGCTGAAACTGCTGCGCGAGGAATCGCTGATGGCGGTGGCGGACCATAGCAGCACCCCCCGCGGCACACTTCGCGTCGGCGCCAACGAGGCTACCTGCCTGTACGTGCTGCCAGAGGTCTTTGCGGAATACTGCCGGCGCTACCCTCCGGTCCAGATCAACATCTACCGGAACTTCACTTACAAAATCACGGAGAAGCTGGAGAACGGCTCCATCGAAGTGGGCATTCTCACGTTGCCCATCCAGTCTCCGAGTCTCGAAATCCAGCCTATCTTCCGTGACAAGCTGATGCTGATGGTGAGCCCCAAGAATCCTCTGGCCAGGCACAAAACGGCGGCCGTGCGCGAGATCGTCAAACATCCGGTGCTGTTGCCGAAGACAGGCCATACCCGAAGGATCATGGACAAGCTGTTCCGTCCGCACCGCGACGAACTGCAAGTTCGAATGGAACTGCCCAGCGTCGGCATGATCAAAAGCTTCGTGGCAGCCGACCTTGGAGTGTCGATCATCAGCGCGTCGTTCGCTCGTGACGAAGTGGCGTCCGGGAGAGTGAAACTGATTGAACTGGAAGATGCGGAACTGTTTCGCGAACTGGGACTGGCCTACCGCCGCGACCGGAC
>Ga0116218_1002481_pt1 | contig 10202 bp, 6 predicted proteins | sample Sb_taG_2_FD_88966 | JGI IMG/M metagenome (GOLD analysis project Ga0116218, IMG submission 88966) | Peat soil microbial communities from Weissenstadt, Germany - Sb_50d_5_LS metaG | ecosystem: Environmental > Terrestrial > Soil > Wetlands > Peat | place: Germany: Weissenstadt | collected 2010-09-21 | reverse complement strand
CGTACGAACTGTTGCTGCAACGCATCCACGAACACGGCCTGCCCGAAGAAGCCTTCAAGTGGTATCTCGACCTGCGCAAGTTCGGCAGCGTGCCCCACGGCGGCTTCGGCATGGGCATTGAGCGCGCCGTAGCCTGGATCTGCGGCCTGGAGCACGTGCGCGAAACTATTCCGTTCCCCAGGATGCTGTACCGGCTGTACCCGTGAGGGAAATTGAGCCGTTGCGTGATTGAGTCATTGTGTGATTAAAAACGCGATGGTTCCTTTCAATCACCCGATGGCACAATCGCACAATCACTCAATTCTGATCGATTGACCTTATGACGACTACCTTCTCCGCCTCCTCCAACATCACTCCCCGAAAAATTCGCGTCATCGGCGTGCCGCTGGACCTCGGCCAGTCCCGGCGCGGCGTCGACATGGGCCCATCCGCCGTGCGCGTGGCCGGGCTTGAGGCGCGCCTCGAAGCGCTCGGGCATGAAGTAGAAGACGCCGGCAACGTGGCCGTCGCCATTCCTGAACAGAAAAAAGAAGGCGACCCTCACGCCAAGTATTTGAAGGAAATCACCGCAACCTGCACCAAACATGCGGAGCTGGTAATCAAGACGCTCGAGGCCGGCAAAGTTCCGCTCGCTCTCGGCGGAGATCATTCCATGGCGGCTGGCACGGTCTCAGGCGTGGCCGAGTTCTATCGCCGCCGGAACCAGTCTGTCGGCTTGATCTGGATTGACGCCCACACCGACATCAACACACCCGACTCATCTCCCAGCGGCAACGTCCATGGCATGCCGCTGGCCGCCTTGATGGGCCTGTGGCCCTCGGAACTGAGCAAGATTTTTGACTTCTCGCCCAAAGTGAAGCCGCAGAACTGCGTGCTGGTGGGCGTGCGCGACATCGACGCCGTCGAAAAAGAAAATGTGGTGCGTGCGGGCATTGGCGTATTCACCATGCGTGACATTGACGAGCGCGGCATGCGCACCGTCATGGAGGAAGCCCTGCGCATGGCCGCACGGGGTACTGCCGGCTATCACATCTCGCTCGACATGGACTGGGTCGATCCCGAGGACGCGCCTGGCGTGGGCACTCCCGTGCGCGGCGGCGCCACCTACCGCGAGGCGCACCTCGCCATGGAGATCATTGCCGACCATGGCCGCATGCTGAGCTTCGAAATTGTCGAAGTGAATCCCGTCATCGACGAGCACAATCGCACCGCCGATCTAGCCGTGGAGTTGGCGCTCTCAGCCTTCGGGAAGAAGATTCTCTAGCGGCTCGGGGCGCCCCATTTCTCGCGTTCTTTGCGAGAAGTGGGGATTTTGTAAGTTCCACAGAGAGGTCCTCGTACCAACCCTGCGATTTGACTGTGCCTCCTTCCCGGTATATCTCTATTAGCGCGCCATGGTCCGCCGGACTCTTCCGTTCCTGCTTCTACTCGCCGCCTTCGCCACGACCGCAGGCGCACAGACCGACGCCTGGCTCGAAGTCACTACCCCGCATTTCCGGGTGATCAGCAACTCCACCGAGAAGGACGCTCGCCACGCTGCGCTCCAGTTCGAGCGGATGCGTTCCGTCTTTGCCAGAGTCTTCCCCGACGCGAACATCGATACCGCGACGCCCATCGTCGTACTCGCCCTGCAGGACATGCGAAGCATCCAGGCGCTTGAGCCGGCCGCTTACCTGGGCAAGGGGCAGACTCGTCTTATGGGCTTGTTCGTGCAGGTTCCCGAAAAGAACTATGTCTTGATTCTGCTGAATGCCCCCGGACAGCATCCCTATGCGCCCATCTATCACGAGTATGCGCACTTCGTGCAAAGCCGCACGGGCCAATGGATGCCACTATGGCTGACCGAGGGATGGGCCGAGTTCTACCAGACTGCAGAAATTCTGGAGAGCGAGATTGTCCTCGGAAAGCTCGACGCGGGCACCTGGCAATTCCTGCAGCGCAATCCTCTTCTGCCGCTCTCCACCTTGTTCAACGTGGACATGCACTCCCCTTACTACCACGAGGAAGACAAGGGTTCGATGTTTTATGCCGAGTCCTGGGCGCTGACCCATTACGTAAAAATGAAGGAAGCCCACGAGAACACGCACCGGCTGCAGGATTACCTGGACCTTGTGCACAAGGGAGTTGACTCGGTAGCCGCCGCGACCCAGGCTTTCGGCGATCTGACGCTGCTTCAGTCGGATCTCCAGAAATACATTGCGAACCCGGAGTTCGAGCTCGTGCACATTGCCGGCACCACGGATGTCGACGATTCATCCTTCACCGCGCGGCCCATAGCCCAGACTGAGGCGGACACGGTTCGCGCCGATGTCCTCGCCTACGACGGGCGCGACGCGGATGCTCGGACCCTGCTTGAGACCGTGCTGCACGACGATCCCGCCAACGTCTCTGCGCACGAAAGCATGGGATATCTCGCCCTCCGGCACCTCAACTTCGACGAAGCTGGGAAGTGGTATGAACAGGCGCTCAGACTCGATCCGCGGAACCTGACCGCAAACTATTTCTTTCCCCGGGCGGTGCTCAGGAAAGGACTTCCCGATGCGGCCGGGCAGGCTCGCCTGGAAGCCTGCTTGCGCACCGCGCTCAAGGTAAATCCGTCGTTCGCACCCGCGTACTACGGGCTCGGCCTGCTGTTTACGATGCAGGGCAAGGACTACAACGAAGCCCGCCGCTGGCTGCAGAAGGCGATTGCGATGGATCCCGGCAACGTGGAATACCGCATCGACTATGCCAACCTCCTGGTCCGCATGGATAAGAACAATGACGCGCTCGATGCTCTCCAACTCGCGGTGAAGATGTCGCACACCCCAGAGCAGTCAGCCGCTGCAGAAAACGGCCTACAGACTGTGCAACGCCTGGAAGCAGAACTGGCCAAGCAGAAACGTCAGGGGCTGGTCACACCCGTGAATTCGCCGCATAGCAATAATGCAGCCGCCCCTGGCGAGGTCGAAGCCCGCGGCATCTATACGCCTCAGCCTGACTATACAGAAGAAGCGCGCGAAGCCCGGCGCGAGGGAATATGCACCCTGTCGCTCATCGTCGGTCTTGGCGGCAGGACGAGCAACATCGTCGTCGTCAAGAAGTTGGGCCTTGGCCTCGACGAAAAAGCCGTGGAAGCCGTCCGCCAGTGGAAGTTTGAACCGGGCCGCAAATATGGCAGACCCGTCCTGACTCATCTCACGCTGAACATCCAGTTCAAGCTGATCGGCAACGACAAAATTGTGGAGCTGTCGGAAAGGGTGAAGACCGGCGACTCTGTCGCGGAATTCGAACTCGCGAAAGCCTTCTTCGCTGGCAAAGACATTCCCAAGGACGACGCCAAGGGCGCCGCTCTGCTCGAACGCGCCGCCCGCGACGGCGTGCCCGAAGCCCAATTCCAGATGGCCGAACGCGCCTACGGCAACGGAACCAATCACCAAACTTACGTCTCTGCTTATGTGTGGTACTCGCTGGCGCAGAAGAACGGCTTCGAGCCAAGTCAGGGAAAGGCGGAAGTCGTCGCTGCGCAGATGACTTCAGAACAATTGTCCGAAGCCCGGACGCAACTCGATAAATTAGTCTCGACTCCGACAAAATGAGTCTGTGCCCGTTGGTCGAGTCAATTCCTTTTTCTACGAACATCGGTAACCAACCCTGCGATTGACGCGCGACTCGCCTCGCGTCCACACTGGAAGGTCATGACAAAGCTTCGGGTCGGCATCCTGTTCGGCGGGCGCAGTGGAGAGCACGAGGTTTCTCTCCTTTCGGCGGCGTCGGTTCTCAACGCAATTGACAAAGAAAAGTACGAGGTTGTTCCCATCGGCATCACCAAAGATGGGCGCTGGCTAACGGCCGAGCACGCGGAAAGCCTTCTCACCGGCAAGCTCGTCCTGGAGCCGCGAAGCCTGCGCGCTGGCGACCCGGAGACCACGCCGGGCGCAGCTGTGCTGGCTCAGGGAGAGTCGGTCGTGGTGCCGCCCGAGCCGGTACACCGTCACACTGGATTGGTGCCCTTTCAAACCGATGCCGGGCTGATGCGGCGTGCCAGTGACCGCGCCATCAATGTCGATGTGATCTTTCCCGTGTTGCACGGCACGTTTGGCGAGGATGGCACCATCCAGGGCCTGCTAGAACTCGCCGACATTCCCTACGTGGGCGCGGGCGTCCTCGGCTCGGCCGCGGGTATGGACAAGGACATCATGAAGTCGCTGTTCATTGCCGCCGGCATCCCCATCGTGAAACACGTCACCATCCTGCGCAGTGCGTGGGAGAACGATCCGAAAAAAGTTCAGAAGCTGGTCGAGAGCAAGCTGACCTACCCGGTGTTCGTGAAGCCGGCAAATCTCGGGTCGTCGGTGGGCATCAGCAAGGCCCACAATCGCAAGGAGCTTGGACCCGCCATCGAGGAAGCGGCCAGGTTCGATCGCAAGATTGTCATTGAGCAGGGCGTGGGCGGGAAGAAAGAAAAAGCCCGCGAGATCGAGTGCTCGGTGCTAGGCAACGACGAACCGGTCGCGTCGGTACCGGGAGAGATTGTTCCCGGCAAGGAATTCTACGACTACACTGCGAAGTATGTCGACGAGGGGTCGCAACTGATCATCCCCGCGAAGCTGACCAAAGCCGAAACGAAAAAAGTTCAGGACTTGGCAGTGGCTGCCTTCCAGGCCGTGGATTGTTCCGGCCTGGCCCGCGTGGATTTCCTGATGGATCCCAAGACGAACAAGATCTATTTGAACGAGATCAACACCATGCCGGGTTTCACCGCCATCAGCATGTACCCCAAGCTGTGGGCGGCGTCCGGCGTGGCGTACCCGGACTTGATCGACCGCCTGATTCAACTCGGCATCGAGCGCCACGAAGACAAGAAGAAGAATCAATACAGCCGCTGAAGAGCTTGAATCACGAAGCTTCAACCACGAAGCGATACCGGTGTCTTCAGTGAAACTGTTTTCCTTCGTGATCCTTAGTGTCCTTCGTGGTTGATGCCTTTATTTCCCGCACACAAAGTTCGCCGCATCGTTCGTATCGCCGCTGCCCTTGTACTTGGCGGCTTGCGGATACGGGCACAGCGGACGCGTCATCTTCGGGTGTTGCTTGTCCTCGGGGGTATATTTTGAGGCGATGATCGTCCCCGGCCCCGCGCCCTTCTCCACCCACTGTTCGAGAGCGGCATGCATGCTGTGCTGAGGATCGTCGAACGTCTGAGGTCCAAACTGTCCGAAAGAACCCGGCCCCGGGCCACCGCCGCAGTGCTGCATACCCGGAACCATGTAGAGCCGCACAAACGAATCTGCGTCTCCCTGTCCCATCTTGGCCAGCACGCTCTGATAATAGTTCACCGCGTTGAGAGCGGGGATTGCCGGATCGTTCCACCCGTGATACACAATCAGCCTTCCGCCCCGCGCCTTAAACGGTTTCAGGTCGGCGTCGGTCGCGTTCAGCGCGCTCGCGGTTTTTTCCTCGGCTAATTTCAATCCGCCGTCGACGGTGAAGGTCTTGTAGTCCCAGTCGGATTTTTCGTACACCATGTTCGAAAAGTATCCAATGCCGAACACCGCCATCAGGCTCTTGGCCGGAGCCGCACCGGTGATCCAGGATCCCCATCCGCTGTCTCCATCTTCCGCGCCCGGCAAAAAGCCGGGGAAGACTTGGTGGCCCTGCACGTCATGCGGACCCGCGTAAATTGTTTTCAGCGCGGCCGCCTGCGGTGCGGTCAAGCACTTGTCGTTGTCTTCGCCCGCTTTGCACTCGATCGTTGTCGGATCGAAGTGACACTGTCTGGGATCGTTGAGGATTCCGTCGCGCACGCCGTCGAGTTCGTCGCAGGCTGCGTTGACCGCGGCCGCGATCGTCGAGATTTTGGCCCGAGGAATAAAGCTGGCTCGATCGAGCGCCAGCGCCTGCGTGTCCGCAGCCGCCGTTGAGAGCAGCGCCGTCCAGTAGTTGGCCGGAGCCCCCGCCAGAATGCCGTCATAATCCGCGGGATAGCGCTGCGCCTCCATCAGCGCTTCGCGTCCACCGTCGGAGCATCCAGAAAAATATGAGCGTTGCACGCTCTTGCCATAGAACGCGTGCACCGCTTCCTTGGCGACGCGCGTCATCTCATGAATTCCGCGATGCCCGAAGTCCACGACTTTCTCCGGATGCCCCAGCGCCCAGCTCGCATCACCCGGCGACCCGGAATGTCCCGTGTCCGTTGCCGTTGCCGCGTATCCCCTCCTCATCGCCATGCCGAGTGCTGGAGAGTCAATTTGTCCGGCGAATCCGCCGTTACCGATGCCTTGCAGCTTGCCGTTCCATCCCGACACCGGCATCCAGATTTCCATCTTGATGTCGGAGTCCGCCGTCGGCTTCGCCTCCGCCACAACCCGGCAGAACGCGGGAAGGCTCTTATAAAGCGCGGACATGTCGGCCCCGGTGAAGGGCGCGGGAGGCCCGGCAAACGTCCCCGCCGCGACAGTCTGCGCAATCGTGATCGTGGCGCCGGGAATCTTAGCTCCGGCCAGTTTTTCGCAGGAATCATCCGCCAGCGCGATGGCGCTGGAAACCAGAAGGCTGGAAACCAGAAGCGAAGATACGAACAACAGGTGTGTTTTTTTCATGATGTTGTAAGAAACGACAGACGCAGTCCTCCGCGTCCCCTGTGGTTAAGGATTCGCCTTCCCCATGAACGCCGCCTGGTCCGCCTTCATCTTCTTCAAACCTTCGGTCGGCAAATACACCATGTGTCCCGAGTCGTAGGTTGCGAACGAAATGTTGTCGCGATACTTCTGCGGCAGGTTGAGGTGGTCGACCGTGTAATCGGCGGCGTAATAGGGCGTCGCCAGATCGTAATAGCCCTCCATCACCAGAACCTTCAGATACGGATTTTTCACAATCGCCTGCCGCAGCGCTGAAGCCGTATCCGGAAACCCCCGGCCCGCTGATCCCCAATCCCACGTGTCGTTAGGACCACCGCGCGGCGCACGCACGTTATACGGCATATCTACCTTGTACCCCAACTCCGTGCGCAGGTAGTTGTTGAACACCGAAGTAAACGGCGGCTGTGTCGCCGAGCCCGTCGGATCGTAGAACGGCGTGTCGAGCAAGCCGTTCGGATCAGGGCCGGTGTAGCGTCCGTCGAGCCGCCCCACGCGGAGTTTCTGGTCAATCAGCAGATAGTGCGTAAATTTTTGAACATTGATGCGCAGGTTCGCCTCATCAATGACTTCTTTGCTTAGGCCCGTAAAACGCGCCAGCTGGTCGATCACAGTCTGCCGTTCCTGCGGAGTGAGTGAATCAGCTTTATCGAGAGCCTGCTCATAGTCCGTCGAGGCCCATTGCGCGGCTACTGTCCGGGCGGGATTCATGTCCTGCGCCAGATCGGGCGCGAGCTTGTGGTGATAACCCGCGATCATGGTGAACGACGGAATCAGAAAAATGTATGGTTGATCGTTCGTGAAATTGTCTTCCAGAGTTTCGAAGTTCAGTACTGTCGAGAGCAACGTGATTCCGTTGAACGAAATGCCGAGGTCGGCCAGGTATCCGGCAATGCCGGCGGAGCGCGTCGTACCGTAGCTCTCTCCAAACAGGAACAGCGGCGACGCCCAGCGCTCGTTGCGGGTAATGTAGAGCCGTATGAATTCGCTGAACGCTTCAATGTCGCCCTTAACGCCCCAGAACTTCTTGAACATCTCCGCGTCCGCGGCGCGGCTGAAACCCGTGCCAATAGCGTCGATCATCACCAGGTCGCTCTTGTCGAGCAGCGTGGAAGCATTGTCCTCCACGTGGTATGGCGCGGGCGGCATAAAGCCATCCGGCTGCAGCACGACTTTGCGCGGGCCGAGCGCCCCCATATGCAGCCAGATCGAGGCCGATCCCGGCCCGCCGTTGAAGGCAAACGTGAGCGGGCGCTTGGCGGCTTCCTGCCCGTCGAGCGTGTAGGCGACGTAGAACATTTCCGCTTCGATCCTGCCGTCGCCGCGCTTGATGGGCAGGCGTCCCGTTGTAGCCGTGTACTTCAGCAGTTTCCCGTCGACGGTGATCTGGTGGTGCGTCACCACCGGCGCCACCTCATTCATGTCGTAATGCTCTTCCTTGTCCTTCTCTTTGTCCCGGTCGCCCGCAGCTTCGCGAGGCGCCGGTTTTGGCTCGGCAGCAGCCTTCGGCTTGGCTGCGTTCTCGGCGGGCTTCTCGGCAGATGCCGCGGGCGCCGGCTTCTTCGCGGCTGGAGGCTTGGGAGAATCGGCCTGTTGGGCGATGGAGGTTGTGCCGAAACAAGTGGCAAAGATTGCAGCTAAGCAGACAGCCAACAACGTCCGGAAAAGTCGTTTCATGAGTTCGCTCCCGGCGAATGGTTTCATCGCGACGTTTTAACGCGCCAGATTGTCTGGACCCTGCGAGTGCGACGAATTGTACACCGGATGCGGACAGAGATGCGACGGACGGGCACGAGGACGCTTGCGTCATCAACTAAATGGGGAACATTGCGTCAACTGCTTGCGTACTCATTGCGGGGAGGGATGATGACCAACGCAATCTTGACTGATCACGGTGATGGGACGAAGCAGGCGCGGAAGGCAACGACCGAACGGAAGGAGATCCTGCTGTTTGCTGTGGCCGTCCTCACTACGACGACTCTTACCGTTGCCTGCTTTCCGCTCTTCCACATCACCAACAACTGGGCAGCCAATGTGCTCATGTTCATCCCAGGACTGGTGGCGGCGGCTATGCTTCTAATGCGCCGGCAGAGCTTCAGGTCGGTCGGATGGGGTTCTGGCAGCGCGATCTATTGGCTCTTGGCGATTGTGCTTCCCTTGGTCATGATCGCCGTCTCTCTGCCGATCTCAATCCGGCTCGGCTGGGCCGCGATCGCACCCGCATCCACCGCGGCTGGGCGCGTTGCTGGCGACCCGCTGAGGATTCTAAAAAATGTCCTGCTCTACACCGCGATCTCGTTGCCACTCGCCTTCGGAGAGGAGCTCGGGTGGCGGGGCTACGCCCAAGGGAAGCTGGTTCGCGAGTTCGGCCTCGTCAAGGGTTTGCTCCTGCTCGGCCTCCTCTGGGGTTTCTGGCATACACCGATTTATTACTTAATGGGCGCTTCTCCGCAGCACCCCATCCTCGGGCCATTCGTCATGACCCCGATCGACAACATCCTGGCGGTCGTCCCCATGGCCTGGTTCTACATCCGGTCCAGGAATATATGGGTGCCGACGTTTCTGCATGCCTTCGCCGATGTGGTGTGGGGCTTGTCCGACCTGTTCTACCCCAAAAGTCACGAGTTGCAGAGTTGGGCAATCCTGCAGGCCATGCAGTTGATCCTTTCCATCTTGTTTCTCTGGGACCTGAGGTCCAGATCGGCAGATAACGGGGGTAGCCCTCAACCAACGCAAGCCGCGGAGCGGCGACATAATTTAGCCCAGGACGTAAGTCCTGGGTAAGTTCGGCAGAACGAAACAAGTCCCGGAGAGCCTGCCCTGAGCGCAGTCGAAGGAGACGACGCAAGAGCCTCGGCCGGCCAGCTTTTGATTTCGTTTGGCACCGCTAACACAGGGGGTGCCCCATCCTTCGCGTGTTTTTGCGAAGGGTGGGTACCACAGACCTCGACCTGCCGGTCCCTCCCGATACATCGTCTCACCCACCCTTGCAAAGAACGCAGGGATGGGGCACCCTGAAATGAAATGCTGCACGCGAAACATCCCTCGAAGGATGGGCCACCCGCCGTCATGCGACTTGCCGGAAAGGTGCTCGCATTTTTCGGGTCTGCGATTGTTGCCTTGGTTGTTACGGTGGTGTTGGCCGGGATCAGCCAGAGCGGGGTTGTCGATATGCAGATAACCCATACCCTGTTCTGGCTCGCATTTGGAATTAGCATTGTAGCTATGACGCTAGGGACGTGGCTGATATCGCAATCTTTCAAAGATGCTTTGTTGGCTCTGCTCCTGACAATCCTCGTCGTAGGCGGCGGATTATGGCGGTTGGACTCTTGGCTGACCGTAAAGAAGGCAGAGCAGGATGTAGCCAATCAGCCGCCCCCGCCCCTTCATACAATTGCCCCACCTCCAATTTGTTCCTATTGTTAAGACGCCGAAGCCAGCTAAGGCACAGCAAGACAATTCAGTACACATCGGTAAAGGTGCCTTCCTTGTGCAAAAGAGTACCGGGAATTGCTCCCCAAATATAGTCGGAGGCAGTAGCACCGTGAATTGTGGGCCTCCAGCACAAAAGAGCGGGTTGGAACT
>Ga0116218_1002480_pt1 | contig 10205 bp, 9 predicted proteins | sample Sb_taG_2_FD_88966 | JGI IMG/M metagenome (GOLD analysis project Ga0116218, IMG submission 88966) | Peat soil microbial communities from Weissenstadt, Germany - Sb_50d_5_LS metaG | ecosystem: Environmental > Terrestrial > Soil > Wetlands > Peat | place: Germany: Weissenstadt | collected 2010-09-21 | reverse complement strand
TCGCGGCCCTGCGGCACGTAGGCGAAGCCGGCGCGGGCGCGCCGGTACGCCGGCTCGCGGCCGATCTCGCGGTCGGCGAGGCGGATCTCGCCGGTCATCCGGTCGGTGAGGCCCATCAGGGTCTTGAGCAGGGTGGTCTTGCCGGTGCCGTTGCGGCCGAGCACCGCGGTGATGGCGGAGGACGGCACATCGAGCGAAACGCCGTGCAGGATATGGCTTCGACCGTAATAACTGTCGATGTTGGTGAGCGTGAGCATCACGAGATCCCCCGCGACCCGAGATAGGCCTCGCGGACCTTGGGGTCCTGCTCGATCGCCGCCACATCGCCCTCGGCGAGCACCTGGCCGAGGTGCATCACGGTGATCCGCTCGGCAATGTCGCGAACGAACGCCATGTCGTGCTCGACCACCAGGATGGTGTGCTGCCCCCTCAGCCCTTTGATGATCTGCGAGGTCTTGAGCGTCTCCGCCTGGGTCATGCCGGCGGTGGGCTCGTCGAGCAGGAGCACCTTCGGGTCCTGCACCATGAGCAATCCGAGTTCCAGCCACTGGGTCTGGCCATGGCTGAGATTGGCGGCGATGAGGCCGGCCGCTTCGGCAAGCCCGATCAGTTCCAGCACCTCGTCGACCCGCGCGATTGCGCTGCGAGAAAAGCCCAGACCCAGATTGGCCAGCACCTTGGGACTGCGGCAGCTGGCCACTTCGAGGTTGCGGCGCACCGTGAGGTCTTTGAACACGCTCGGAATCTGGAATTTGCGTCCGATCCCGGCGCGGGCGATCTCGTGCTCCTCCCAATTGGTGATCTCGGTGTCGTAGAGCCAGACCTGACCGGCCGTGCTTCTGGTCTTGCCCGAGACCAGGTCCATCAGCGTGGTCTTGCCTGCACCGTTCGCGCCCAGCAGGACGCGAAGCTCGCCTTCCTCGATGGTCATCGATACGCCGTTGACCGCCTTGAAGCCGTCGAAGTCCACCGCGAGACCGTCGATCGTGAGCGCAACCGCCATGATGCCCCACTGCATTCCGCCGGCTGCACGCCGTCCCGGCCTTCGACCAGCTGCGACCGGCGCCCGGAGCCCGTGACCTGCCGGATGACAAAGTCCGCAAGATCGCCGGCCAGGCCCGAGAGCCCGTGCGGAAGGTAGAGCACCACGATCACGAAGATGAAGCCGATGATCGCCTTCCAGGCCTCGACGAAAGCCTCGGTCTCGCTGATCTTGGCGCCGAGGGTGTTGATGAAGATAGCCCCAATGCAGGCGCCGAGCAGCGAGGCACGTCCGCCGAGGGCCGCCCACACCACCATGGAAATCGAGAACGTCAGATCCATGAAGGTCGGCGAGGCGAACTCGGCGACGATCACGTAGAGCATGCCGGCAAAGCCGCCGATCAGCGCCGACACGGCGAAAAAGAAGGTCTGGTAGTGAGGGACGTTGAAGCCCAGGTAGCGGGCACGATTCTGGTCGTCGCGAATGGCCTGCAGGACGAGGCCGGCGCGGGTCTCGACCAGGAGCCTGGTCAGCACCAGCACGACCGCGAGCGACACCGCCACCAGATAGTAGGTCTGCACGAGGTACGGGTCGAACTCGAAGCCGAGCACCTTGAACCAGCCAAGATCGGTCAGTCCGTTGAAGCCATTGGTCACCGGCTGGCCATCGATCACCAGTAGCCGCACCAGGAGCACAAGCGCCAGCGTGATGATGGACACGAACACGCCGGTGATGCGCTTGCGGAACATGATGGCGCCCATCACCAGTGCGACGGTGACCGGCAGGATCAACCCCATCGCGACGCCGAACCACTGATTCTGGAAGGGAATCCACAGGAACGACGCCTTGTTGATGCAGCACAGGGCGGTCTTGGAGCCAGGCTCGGCGTTCCATAGCATGAAATCGGGCACCGGGGTGTCCGAGCCCTGCTGCAGGCTGGTGGTGCTGGCGAGCTTCAACGACATCGCCAGCATATAGGCGCCGAGGCCGAAGAACAGGCCCTGGCCGAGGTTGAGGATGCCGGCGTAGCCCCAGGACAGTGCGACGGCGATGCCCAACATGCCGTAGACCAGATATTTGGCGAGGCGGTTGAGCCAGAAATCGCCGAGCACCAGCGGCGCCAGCATGATGGCGGCGATGAATATCACATAGGCGACGAGCTCGAGACGGCGTGTGATCGACATTCTCAGCGTCCCTTGAAAGCGAACAGCCCTCTGGGCTTGAGAACGATGATGAGGATCACCACGCCGAACACGACCGCGCGGGCAAGAATGTCGTTGGTGATGCTGGCGACGACGCCGTCGATCTGCCCGAGCATGCCGGCAGAGAGGATCGAGCCGAGCAGGCTGCCGACGCCGCCGACCACCACGACCATGAAGCCGTCGACCACCATCGGCGTTCCCATGTCGGGAAACACCGTCTTGAATCCCGACATCATCACCCCGGCGACGCCTGCCAGACCCGAGCCGAACGCGAAGGTCAGCGCATTGACGCGTTCGACGTCGATGCCGCAGGCGGCGGCCATGCGCGGGTTGCGGATGATGGCACGCACCTGCATCCCGATCGCCGTGTGGTAGAGCAGGAACCAGGTGATCGCGGTCAACACGATCGTCACCAGGATGATGAAGGTGCGAAAGATGTTGATGTCGTCACCGCCGATCGAGATCGTTCCCTCGAGGATCTTGGGGACCGCCACGTTCTGCAGGCCGGCGCCGAGGCCCTCGATGTGGATGCCGAGAAACGATAGGCCGAACTCGAGCCGCACCGCCTGCTGTATCAGGATGCCGATGCCCCAGGTCGCCAGCAGAGTGTCAAGCAAGCGTCCATAGAGACGGCGCACCACCAGCCGCTCGATCAGCAGACCGAGCAAGGCGGTGACCACAAACGCCAACGGAATGGCCAGAAAGAGGTTGGCGTGCAACCAGATTCCGGCCATCACGGTGGTATAGGCGCCGACCATCACCATCTCGCCGTGCGCCATGTTGATGACGCCCATGGTCCCATAGGTGATCGCAAGACCAAGCGCCACCAGAAGCAGGATCGAGCCGAGACTGAGACCGATAAGCAAGACGTCGAGCATGGTGAACCGGTTGGACGGATCAGATCTTCAGCTTCGAAGTATCGAGCCCCTTGGAGGTGCAGAACAGGTTCTGCTCGGTCTCGCCATAGGCCACGTAGGGCAGCGGCATGATCGGTTTCGGGTAGGCGTTGATGATCTTGCCCTGCCCGTTGGCCTGCCACTCGGCGATACGCGGCGTGAGCCAGGCGTGGAGGTTCTCGGGCTCGATCTTCACGTGGCCGTTGGGGGCGTCGAACTCCTGGCCCTTGACGGCGTCGCGGATCGCTGCTGGCGTGATCTCGGCTGCCTTGTCGACCGCCTGCTTCCACAGGAAGACCTGGAAATACGAGGATTCGAGCGCGTGGTGGGTCACCGCCTTGGGGTCCTTGACGAACGCCCGGTAGCGCTCGACGAAGGCCTTGTTGATGTCGGTGTCGATCGCCTGGAAATACGGGAAGGAGGTGTAGCTGCCAACGGCGTATTCCGGCCCCATGGCGGCGATCTCGATCTCCGATGTGACGGTGGCGCAGATCGGCAGCTTGTCGTGGGTGAGGCCCTGGTTCTTGAATTCGCGGTAGAACGCGACAACGGAGTCGCCCACCACGTTCGACAGCACGACGTCGCAGCCCGACGTCTTGATCTTGTTGACCATCGCACCCCACTCGGAATGACCGAGCTCGAGGTACTCGTCGGCGATCCATTCACCGCCGTTCTTTTCAATCAGAATCTTGCATACCTTGGCCATTTCGCGCGGGTAGATGTAGTTCGATCCGACGATGAAGAACTTCTTCTTGCCGAGTGTCTTGATGATCCACGGAATGAAATTCGACAGCTGCTGATTGGGAACGGCGCCGGTATAGACGACGTTCTTGGAGCACTCGAAGCCCTCATAGTAGGTCGGGTAGAAGTAGAGGTTGTTGCGCTTCTCAAAGACCGGCAGCACCGCCTTGCGGCTCGCCGAGGTATACGAGCCGAACACGGTTGGAACCCGGTCTTGGATCACCAGCTTCGAGGCTTTTTCATTGTAGGTCTTGGGATCGGAGGCGCCGTCCTCGACGATGGCTTCGATCGTGGTGCCCTTCACGCCGCCCTTGGCGTTGATCTCGGAGATCGCCATGAGCGTCGCGTCATGGAGTGACTTCTCGATGATCGAGAGGCCCCCGGTGAGTGAGAACAGGACACCGACCTTGATCGGCCCGGCGGCTGCCGCTGTCCGCGTGAAGAAATAGGGCATCGCCAGAACGCCGGCCGTACCGAGCGCGCTGGTCTTGACAAACTGTCGCCGAGTCACCGTCATCGTGGAGTTCTCCCAGGTTTGCCTTCGCAACACGAAATTCCCCGTCGCGACCCGGTCGGGACGCGGTTGAGGGCGTAAATCTCCCTCGTGCCGCGGAGTGAACCGCAGGCAGTTGTTTTAAAGCCGTGACGCCGACGGCACTGTCGGCGCTTAATTTGGGCACAAAAAAACCCGACGGGCTCTTCCGAACCCTTCGGGCTACCTCGCCATGCCGGACCAACGCCATTGGTGATCCAGCAAACCACCTGCGGGCGCGATGCCCCGCGACAGTTACTTGAAAACCTAAACATCTTTCGGACGCGAATGCAATAGCTCATTGGCGTTGATGATCGCGACCGCCATCTCCTCCATCGGCACTCGTTTGCCCATCGCCTGACGGCGCAAGGTTTGATAGGCCTCCTCCTCGCCAAGGCCCTGCTTTTCCATCAGGATCGCCTTGGCTTTTTGAATCTTTTGGATCCCCGACAGCTTGCGCTCGAGCTTGCGGACGCGGCGCGTCGCGTCGCGCCGCTCGATCCACAGGCTGCGCGCGATCGTCAGATTAGTAAGCAACCCGAACGGCCTGATCGGTCGCTCGACCACGGCGAGCGCCCCGGATTCGAGAACAAGTTGCAGGGTCGATGGGTTTTCGTATCCGACCACCGCGATCAGCGTCGGCTGGCCTTCGTGCTGGTGATTGTTGCGGAACAGCTTCTGGATTTCGTCGCGACAGTCGTGGTCGATCGACAGTAGAACGACATCCGCGGTATCGGCGAAGGTTTCCGGGATGGGCCAGTGGGCTTCGACCGAGCATCCAATGCGGCGCAGATGCTCGACGAGGCCCACGCCTTCGGCATCCGGGGGATGGATGACCTGCACACGGAGACCGCGAAGATCCCGCAGGATCTGGGTTGCCACAGCCGTTCCCTCGCCCGCCGTCAGGCCCGCATCTGTTGCACGCCGTCCGCGGACCAGTCGTCGAGGCTCGGCACGATGCAATAGGGATCCGGCTTCACGCGAACGCCGGGATTCCACACGATCTGAAAGGACGCCCGCGCGTCCAGCCGGGCGACGCGGGGCCACAGATAGGTGTGATTGTTTGTGGGATCGATGCGCACCCGCCCTTGCGGCGCGTCGTACTCGGCATCTCGGACCTCGGGGAGGACGCGTTCGGGGTCATCGGTTCCGGCGCGCGCCAGCGCTCCCGCGGCAATATGCACCTGAAAATAGGCGGCTTCCGCTTCGGCCGTGACTGGTGCGTCGGCGCCGTGCTGCAGCTTGAACGCCGTCACGAACCTGCGTGCTGCCGGCGTGGCCAGGACCTCGAAGAACGGCGCCGCGGTGAGATGGCCTTCGGCTGCTTCGGTGCTCATCTCGGCCACCTCCGCCTCACTCGTGGTCAAGCTCGCGATCGGCATCCTCGCAGCGTCGAAGCCGGCGCGCCGGTAGGCCTCATAGAAAATCGCCGTCGACCGTCCGACGACTGTGGAAAACACCGCATCGGGCTTGAGATGGGCAATCCGCGAGATCGCCTTCTCGAAATCCTTTGCTTCCGCGTTCAGCGGCACATACATCTCATCGAGCACTTTTCCTTTGGATTGCGAAATGAAGTCCGCCATGATGCGATTTGATTCATACGGATAGATGTAATTCGACCCGACGAATACGAACCTGCTGCCGTAATGCTGCAGAAGGAACTTCGCCAGCTGCAACGAATTCTGATTGGGTGCTGCGCCGGTGTAGATGCAGTGCGGAGAATACTCGAAGCCTTCATACAGCGTCGGATAAAACAGCAGCCCGCGATACGCCTCGACCACCGGAAGGACGGCCTTCCTGGTGCTCGACATGTAGCAGCCAAAAATCAACCGGACTCGATCGACGGTCAGGAGCCGTTCTGCCAACGCGCGAAACTGCTTCGGGTTCGACGCCGGGTCATACAGGATCGGACGGATTTGCCGGCCGAGCACCCCGCCCGCCCGATTGATCTCGTCGACGGCAAGCAGCGTCGCATTGCGTTGGGATCGTTCGATCGCAGCCGTTACGCCGGTCTGCGAGAACAGGACCCCGACGATCCAGTCCTCGCTTGCCCTGATGACATTCTCCATTCTGCGTGTCGTCCTTCGGTCTCTACCAGGCATTGCGTGGGTCGGCCGCGCAAGCCAGGCGATGCCACCTTTCGTTGATCGTTGCCCATCACATCGGCAAACTCATGATACGTGTGCCAGAAGAGACGGCCAGGATGCAATCGGGCGGTTCAACGGCCGCGCCGAGGGTTTGCGCGAGGCAACGCTCGCGGCATGTCAAGGTTTTCCTCGACCGAAAGGGCTGAGATCGATGGAGGCACGGACAATCGAGCTTTCCCGCCGAGCACGGACCGATCGGCCGCGCGGACAGCACACGCACCTTAAGGTTGGGGGGATTGCGGACGCGAAACGAGCTTCCAATCCTGCTGAACGCGCGCTTGGCGGTGCTCGCCCGGTGACCCGTCGAGGCGCGCTCGCACTCATTGCGGCGAGCGGGCTGCTGCCGGCCGCCATGCCTCGCGCGGCGGGCGGCCAGATCGTCCTGTTCTTCACCAAGTCGTCCGGCTTCGAGCACGAGACGGTTCGGCGGACCGGCGAGGGTCCGTCGTTGGCCGAGCAGACGCTGACGGAGATCGGGACGCGGCACGGCTTCACCGTCATCGCCACCAAGGATGGCCAGGTGTTCGACGGCGATCTCGATCGCTACGACGCCTTCGCCTTCTTCACGAGCGGCAACCTGACCGAACCCGGGACCGACCGCGCGCCCCCGATGAGCGCCCAGGGCAAGCAGGCGCTCCTGGCCGCGATCCGGCAGGGCAAGGGATTCGTCGGCATCCACTCGGCAAGCGACACGTTCCACTCCCCGGGCGACCGCTCCGCAACCGCGCCGCAACCCGACCCGTACATTGCAATGCTGGGCGCCGAGTTCCGCGGCCACGGCAGCCAGCAGGCGGCACGCGTGAAGGTGGCCGATGCCAGTTTTCCCGGCCTCCGGGGCTCAGAAAACGGCTTCACGATCACCGAGGAATGGTACTCGCTCACGAACTTCGCAGACGATCTCCACGTTCTCCTGGTCCTGGAGACCGAGGGAATGCAGGAGCCCGAGTACCGACGACCGCCCTATCCGCTTGCCTGGGCACGCCGGGAGGGCAAGGGTCGTGTGTACTACAACGCCATGGGCCATCGCGACGACGTTTGGATGAGCGTTCGTTTCCAAGAGATGCTCGGCGGCGCGATCGCCTGGGCCGCCGGCAGCATGCCGGCGGGATGTGCCGCAGATCTGATCGAGGTGACGCCGCAGGCGCGCATGATGCCGCCGGAGCGGTAGCGCCGGCGCATGTGAATGGTGGCGAACGCCATCCAGCAGGTCGCTAGTGGTGGCCGCCGCCGTCGCCGCCACCGCCGTCGCTGAAGCCGGCGTCGAACACCGACATGCAGCCGTCGAGCGCGTTCAAGGCGGCGGCATCAAAACTGCCGAGATCGAAGCCACCCAGATCGAAGCTGCCGGACAGATCGCCCGCGTCGAATGAGCCGCCGCCGTCGCCGTCGTACCCGCGCATCACCTCGGCGAGTTGCCGGTAATGCTTCTTGAGGTCGTCGGCGAGCAGCAACGTGCTGCCGAGCGCCAGGGCCAACTCCCTCGCCTGCGCCGGGTCGGCTTTCAGCAGTGCGGGAAGTTGGCGCGCCCGCGCGATGTCGGTCTCGATCCGCCGGCGTTCGCGTTCGCCGGCCGGCGTGACGCGATAATAGTGGGACACCCACCAGGACCGCACCTCGATGAGGCCATCCTCGACCAGTCCCGGCAGGATGTACGTGCTGTTGAATATGAAGCAACCGGTCTTGAATTCCTTCTCGGCGCACCGGATCACATGGCGCATCTTTCCCCCGTCGGTCTGCGCCGCGCGCACGAGGTCGATCACCGCCGTGAGATGCGGCGGCAAGGTCGGCGCCGGCCCGGGCATGGTGCGCAGACAGGGCACTTTCCTGGTTCGAAATACGCCCATCTCCTCCTGCTCCTCGATGCGCAGGACGCCCTTTGCCAGCAGAGATAGCAGTGCGACCCGGATGGTCCGCAGACCGTTCGTGAGGTTCGGCTTGAGCAGGAACAGGGCTTGCGCCGGCCACAGCCGGATGGTGTCGCGCATCGGTCGCTCCGATCTGCAGTGAAAACGTGCGCTTGGCAGGAGTCCCCTCTGTACTGGAACCTGCTCAGCCACACCATTGCGGCATGCGCCGACACGATCGTGATCGAGTAATAAAATACCATTACGGCTCCGAATACCCCGATTCTTCTCAAATCGGCTTCGGCCCGAATTTGCCTTAGCTCCCGTTTGCTCGTCACCGTACCGATCGCTCATGCGAGCGGCCGCGCAGCCGCGCCGGCAGCGGGGCCCGGCAGGGCTGCAACCTTCGGCGCGGCGGCGAACCACGCCAGCCGCAGTCGTTGCGCACCAAATCTGTCGAACACGACGGGCCGCGCACACCACGATTGTATCTCGAGCATCAGCTGACGATCCGATTGCCACTACCACGCGAATGAAGGCTGCGATACCCCAGCAACGATCCGTTGCGAAGTATCAATTCGTTGAATTCGCGCGGCATTACTTGACCACAATGTTTCCATATATTACTGTTTGGGCGAATTCGCTCCAAACAGATCGGCGGGGGCTGCATCAATCATGACCGCACACGGTTCCAAATTTCCTTTTGAGCTACGCCCGCAAACCGGTGGCTGGACCCTGCTATTTGATGGCAGGAATCTCCAAGCACTCACCTTCGGAGTCGCGGTGATTGCCGTCGTCGGGGGTGGACTGTGGAGCGCGTTGACCCTCCTGTTCTAAAACCCGCAGCCGCAAGACGTCAGGGCAACACGCGGAAACAATTCGCGGCGCGATCCTCACGCCGGCCCGCTACACCCGCGGGTTCTGTGTATCTGAGCTCGGCGATACCGAAGGCGGACCTTCCGGGCCGGCAATATGCAAAAGTACAAATACTTGCGCGCCGAAAGGCGACCTCCGAAGGCGAAGATGACGCTGCGCGCATCGCAGCCGTGTGGAGCTCTGGCCACCGCCCTTGTGCCTGCAAACAGTGCAGCGCTGGACTAATTGTTGTTCTTGCTCAGATCTCGCCGATGCTGTGCTATGACCGCGCGGAGGCCCAGTTTGCGCAATGGATGAGTTCGCGTGTCACGTTTGCGGCTGTCCCGCCGTGGCCTATCCGAAGATCCTGCAAGAGGATGAGGCAGTGACGTGCGCCAAATGCGCCACGTTTCTAGGGACCTATGGTGAATTCAAGAAGCGCGCCGAGAGGGCCATGAGCGCGCATCCAGTCGGCGCCCGCATCACGGGCTGTTGACCGGCCAACATCCATTCAATCATAAGATGCAATCATGGCGATCCATTTGGGAGCCCCAGCTGTGGCTGGAAGGGCTGCGGCCGCGCCACCAACCACTGCTACCAGATCACCCGGTACCAGCTATGTATTCGACATCGGTCGACCGGGGAGATTGGTACCGGCCGCGGACCGGCGGGCAAGCAAATCCCTGATCTCCGTGAGCAGGACCTCCTCGCGCGGGGGCGCCGTCTCAATGGGCTTCGCGGACTCGGTTCGCTTGAACCGGTTGATGCCCTTGACCACCAGAAACAGCACCCAGGCGATAATCAGGAAGTTGATCGCGACGGTGACAAAATTGCCCCACGCGAGCACCGGACCCTGTTTCTTCGCATCCACCAGGTTGCTGGCGGTGACGGTCTTCGACAGGCCGATGAAATAGTTGGAGAAGTCGAGTCCGCCGAGGAACCCGATGATCGGCATGAGGATGTCGCCGACCATCGACTCGACGATCCTTCCGAACGCCGCGCCGAT
>Ga0116218_1002479_pt1 | contig 10207 bp, 10 predicted proteins | sample Sb_taG_2_FD_88966 | JGI IMG/M metagenome (GOLD analysis project Ga0116218, IMG submission 88966) | Peat soil microbial communities from Weissenstadt, Germany - Sb_50d_5_LS metaG | ecosystem: Environmental > Terrestrial > Soil > Wetlands > Peat | place: Germany: Weissenstadt | collected 2010-09-21 | reverse complement strand
TGATCCTCGCCGTTTACACGATCCTTGCCCTGCTCGTCGGCCTGATCGGCTACGTGGTCATCCCGAGCGTGGTCAGAGAGGTGCAGACGCTCTCACGCGACGCTCCCCATTACGCGGCGGAGCTGCGGCGGGACGCGACGTTCCGCCACTACGATGATCGCTACCACATCACCGCGAAGCTCTTGCGGGACGCGCACCGGCTGCCGCAGCTGCTCGCCCGGGCGGCCGGTCCGCTGAAAGACGTGACCGTCGGCGCGGCCAGTTTCATCGCGCAGCTCATCACAGTGCTGGCCGTCACGTTTCTGCTCGTCCTGCACGGTCGGGGTTACTCCGAGCTGGGGCTGTCACTGGTCGGCCGCCGCCAGCAGCGCTACCGCCAGGTGATCATCGACATCAAAGACTCCGTCGCCCGCTACACGCTCGGCAACATCTCGATCAGCGTCCTTGCGACCATCGCGACCTGGATCGTCCTCTCAATACTAGGTGTCCCGTACGCGCTTGCGCTCGGCCTCGTGGTGGGCTTCTTCGACTTCACACCGCTCATCGGCGCGACCCTCGGCGCGATCGTCGTGGCGCTGGCCACGGTCCCCGTGAGCTTCCCGACGGCCACGATCGTCTGGATCGCGTTCATCATCGTGTGGCAGCGGTTCGAGGACTACGTGGTGCAACCGCTCGTGTACGGCCGAGCGGTGAACGTCAATCCGCTCGTGACGATCATCAGCCTGCTCGTGGGCGCCGAGCTACTGGGGATCCTCGGCGTACTGCTCGCCATCCCCAGCGCGGCCGCGATCCAGATCATCCTCCGCGAATGGTGGTCCGCAAAAGGCCTCAAAGCTCCGGACCTCGGCGCAGACGGCGTCCGAGCTGACGAGGGGCCGACGCGCTGACGCGCACGCCGGCCCTCGTGATCAGAGCTCAGGAGCGGCGCGACCGGCCAGGATCATCCACACGCTGACGATCAGGCCGATCGCGCCGACCACCATCAGGATCACCCCGACGGTGGAGATGCTGATGCCGGCCACCTGGGCGGTGACGGCAAACTTGAGGATCGCCCCGGCGGCGATCACGAACAAGCTGAATCCAATGGTCATCTTGTGACCGCCTCCGTGAGATCCTTGGCCAGCTCGTCGGTGGTGGCGTTCAGCTCTCGCTTGGCCGTCTTGGCGGCTCTGGTGACCGCCCGTTCGAATCCCTTCGCGAGAGTTGCCTCTCCGACTACGATCAGCGCCGCTTCGCCTGCGTCGAGCGCCCGCGCTGCATCGTGCAGCTCACGGCGGGCGAGCGTGCCCGATCCCAGCCACTCCGGAATTATGCGGACGGCTGGGCGGTCCACACGCTTGACTATGTGCGGCTCGCCGTCCTTCCTGTCGACGACGGCCGCATCGTACTTGCCGATCATCTCGGCCTTGTGCAACTGCTCGAAGGCGGCGAGGTCGGCCAGCGCCGCGTCGACGTCGTCGTAGACGGCGGTGTACAGAACAGCGCTTCCAGAAGATTGAGCCATGTTTCCTCCTCAGGACGTGGGTTGGTACTGGAGAGCTGCGTTACCGACCGAGCATGAGCGGACGTCCGGTGAGCCGTCGTCACACGCTTTGCGTGATTGGCCTCCGATCACGCAAAGTTGGTGATGTCCGCTCACCCGGCTGCGTTCGACACTGCCGCTGCACTCGCCAACGCCAAGATCCATCGGACGACCAACCTTGTTCATCGATACTCGAATCCAAGAAGACGTACCGGCCGCGCTGCGATGCGATCCGCGCATCAAGCATTCGGAGCTGATCGCCGTATCGGTCGACGAGATTGGAACGGTCGTGCTGCGTGAGGCGGTCGAGAGCCTTCCCGAGCGTCTCGCCGCAGCGCACGACGCCCGACACGTCGAGGGCGTCTTTGACGTGATCGTCGACGACGTGAAGGTCCATCCTCCTGTGGCGCACCGGCGCCCCGACGACGAGATCCGCGCTGCGGCGCTGCAGCGCCTGACCGCCGACGTCAGGATTCGCTCGACGCACATCCACGTCAAGGTTTTGCGCGGCCACCTGACACTGACGGGTTATGCCAGGCACGATGCGGAGAGCGCCGCTGCGGTCGAGGACGTCACGAGCCTCAGCGGGGTGGTCGGGGTGACGAATCAGATCAAGGTCAGGTAGCGCCAGGCGCGCGTGCAATGACCGAGCCATCGCCCGACATTCCTGCGCTGCCCGCCGAGTCCTCGATCGATCGCCTCGTCTCGCTGCTCGAGCCCTTCAGCCGTGTCATCCAGCCCAAGCTCTACGGCGTCGAGCACCTGCCCGCTGACGGCTCGCTGCTCGTCGGCAACCACACCATCTATGGGTTCCTGGACCTGCCGTTCATGATGGCCGAGATCTGGAAGCGCCGCCGACTGGCGATCCGCGGCCTTGGCGAGCACGCCCACTACGCGGTTCCGATCTGGCGCGATCTCCTGGCGGTGGGTGGGATGGTTCGCGGTACCCGTGACAACGTCCGGGCCCTAATGCGCGGTCGGCAGACGATCTTGGTCTTCCCCGGCGGCTCGCGTGAGGTCAACAAGCGGCGCGGCCAGGAGTACCAGCTTCTGTGGAGGGAGCGCATCGGCTTCGCCAGGCTCGCGATCGAGCACGGTTATCCGATCGTCCCGTTCGCGGCCGTGGGGGCCGACGACATGCTCGACGTGATCATCGACCAGAACACGCCGATCTACGGTCAGTTCGCCCATCTTTACGAGAAGCTGATGGGCTTCCCGACACCGCCGGTCATCCGCGGAGTCGGGGCAACTCCGATACCCCGGCCCGAGCGGCTGTATTTCTGGTTTGGAGAGCCGATCGACAGCACTCGCTTCGGTAGCCGCTTCGACGACACGTCTGGCGCCCGGGCGCTCCGCGATGAGGTCAAGCGGGCCATCCTGGTTGGAATTCAGTTCCTGCGCGATGAGCGCGACCAGGACCCGAACCGAGCGCTGATGGCGAGGCTACGCCGCCGCGGGATGTAGCTGGCCAATCACGCGAAACGCATGATGACGGCGGCGATCGCGCCGCTCGCGCCGAGCTCCGGTACGGGATCTCTCGGTGAGTGCTCCATCCGGGCGAAATCACGCGAAACATGTGATGACCGCTCACCCAGGCGGGCTTCACCGTCTGCGACATGGATGATGGAACGCCAGCCTTCTTCTCAGTGCGCTTTAGCCAGCAGCGCGCGGCGCGCGCCCACGATCGCGGGCACGAGCGGCTCGAGCAACTCCTCGAGCGTGACTGTGGGGTCGGCCTGAGAGGCTACGAACGCGCCGTCGACCGCGGCGAGGGCGATCCGCGCGAGCCGAATGGTCACGGGGTTGTTGGGATCGTCGCCGAATGCGAGCGCGATCTGCTCCCGGAGGCGGTCGAGCCCGAGCTGGCGTACACGCGTCACGACAGCCTCGATTTCACCGCCGGCGCGCGCGGGCGGCTGCACAGCGAAGACGATCAGCAGGCGGAGAAAGTTGGGATGGCGCTCGAGCGTTCGGGCCGCGGTCGAGAGGACTGTGGCCAAGTGGGTTGCGGGGCGTCCGAGCCGCCGGTTCGGGATGGGCAGATCGTCGAAGAAGCGTTCTGCTCCGCGTTCCATGACCGCGAGCAGGATTCCGTCCTTGGAGCCGTAGTAGTGGTAGACCGAGCTCATCGGGATACCGGCTTCTTCGACGACGCGGGCGAGGGTCGCGGCTTCGAAGCCGTGCTCCGCCATGACGTGCTCGGCGGCGTCCAGCACGAGTTCGCGGGACTTCATCCCGCGGCGGTTGGGGGTGACGTCGGCGCGGACAGCCATGGTTCGACGATATCAGACAAATTGGAGTTGACACTTCAATTCATGTATTGTAGTGTTCACTCCAATTCCTGAGTCGAGGAGAGACGATGACTTTGACAGCACCTCTTGAGAATGAAGTTCCGGTTTTGATCGTGGGCGGCGGTGGCGCGGGACTGACCGCTTCGATGCTCCTGGCCCGCCAGGGGGTCGAGCATCTGCTCGTCAGCGCCCGCGCGACGACATCGGATCTGCCCAAGGCGCATGTCCTGAATCAACGGGCGATGGAGGTGCTCGACGATGTCGGCGTGGCGGAGGCGATCGCGAAACGCGGCACGCCCGCGGAGCAGATGGCCGCGACCGCGTTCTACGCGGGCCTCACCGGTCCCGATCCGGATTACGGACGCCGTCTTGCGCGGCTTGAGAGCTGGGGCGCCGGCGGGGACGATGAGAGCTGGCGAGCCGCCAGCGCGTGGCGGCAGATGAACCTGCCGCAGATTCGCCTCGAACCACTGATGAAGGCTCGCGCGGAGGAGCTCTCACCCGGCCGGATCCGTTTCGGCCACGAGCTCCTCGACCTCGAGCAGGACGCCGACGGCGTGCTGGCCGCGATCCGGGACAACGGCTCAGGGCGCGAATACACGGTGCGCTGCGAGTACCTGGTCGGCGCCGACGGAGGACGGCGCGTGGCTGGGCTCATCGACGTGGAGTACGAAGGCCTCGGGGTCGTGACGCAGACGGCGACACTCCACGTCTCGGCGGACTTCTCGCGCTGGGCGAAGGATGCCGACGTCCTGATCCGCTGGATCTACTCGCCGCAGGCTGGTGTGCTCGCGGTGCTCGTGCCGATGGGACCCGAACGGTGGGGGCCAGACTCCGAGGAGTGGGTGATCCACCTCAACTACCCGGTCGACTGCGCCAACTCGGACGCGGAGGTCGAGGCAGACGCTCGCCGGGCGCTCGGGATCGGTGAGCTGCCGATGGAGATCCACAAGATCACTCGCTGGTCGGTCGACGCGGTGATCGCTTCCGCGTTCAGCGTCGAGCGTGTGTTCCTGGTGGGAGACGCGGCACATCGCCACCCGCCGACCGGTGGTCTTGGGTTGACCAGCGCGATCCACGACGCGCAGAACCTGTGCTGGAAGCTCGCCGCCGTCCTGGCCGGCCACGCATCGCCGGCGCTGCTCGACACCTACGAAGCCGAGCGGCGGCCCGTGGATCAGCGCAACTGCCAGCGCTCGCTTGAGAACGCGGTCAACCATTTCTCGATCGGCACGGCGCTTGGCGTCGTTCCGGAGAACACGCCCGAGCAAAACCTCGAGCTGCTGCGGCGCATGTGGAGTGGCCATCCGGAGGACGCCGAGGTTTGCTCGAGCGTGCGTCGGATGATGCGGGCGCAGTCGATGGAGTTCTCCGAGCTGAACGTCGAGTACGGCTACAGCTACGAGTCAGCGGCGATTGTGCCCGACGGTACCCCGGCGCCCTTGCCGCTCGACGGTATCCGCGTCTACGAGCCGTCAACGCGTCCGGGTGCACCGCTGCCGCACGCTTGGATTGACGACGAGAACGGCAACCGCCGGCCGATCAAGGATCTGGTCGCCCCCGGCCGCTTCCTGGTGATCGCGGGTGAGGATGGCGAGGCGTGGTGCGAGGTGGCCAGGCAGCTCGCCGCTGACGCCGGCCTCCCGCTCGATGCAGTTCGGATCGGTCACCTCGACGGGGAGCTGTACGACCCTCGCTGCGCGTGGTTGCGCCAGCGCGAGATCCAAAGCGACGGCGCAATCCTCGTTCGACCGGACCGCTTCATCGCCTGGCGACAGGCGACGTCGGCGGGGGACCCCCGGGGCGCGCTCGCCGGCGCGCTGAGTCAGATCCTCGCTCGCTCCGTCGCTACCCGGCTCGTGGCAGCCGGCTCCGGGGTCACGTCATGACTGCTCCAGGTTTCGACGCTGACGTGGCGATCGTGGGCTACGGCCCGGTGGGGCAGGCACTGGCGGCGCTGCTCGGTCGAGCCGGTCATCGGGTGGCGGTGTTCGAGCGCTTCACCGACATCTACCGCCTGCCGCGCGCGGTTCACCTCGATCACGAGATCATGCGGCTGCTGCAGTCACTCGGGCTGGCCGACACCCTCGCCGATGAGATGATCCCAGTCCAGGACTACCAGTGGTTCGGGGCCGACGGCCAGCTGCTGCTGCGCTTCGACGTTGAGGGTCCCGCTCGGTCGGGCTGGGACTCGGACTACATGTTCTTCCAGCCCGAGCTGGAGGCCGCGCTCGACCGCCTTGGCTGCGCCCAGCCGCGCGTGACCGTCGAACGTGGCTGGGTCGCCGAGGAACTCCTCGGCACGGGCAAAGGAGTGGAGCTCACGGTCCGGCGGGTCGATGACGCGTTCGGCGGGCTCGCCCTCACCGGCGATCGGCGAACCGTGTACGCACGGTGGGTGATCGGTGCCGACGGTGCGAATTCGTTCGTGCGCGAGGCGATTGGGATCACACGGCGCGACCTTGGCTTCCAGGAGCGCTGGCTCGTGGTCGACGCCGAGCCGCGGGACATGGACGCGCTCGGCGACCTGCCGATCGCCTGCCAGTGGTGCGATCCGGACCGGCCGACGACCCACGTGCAGAGCGGCCCCCGGCACCGGCGGTGGGAGTTCATGCTGCGTCCCGACGAGCTGGCGGCCGATTTCGAGGATCCCGATCGTGTCTGGTCGCTGCTCGAGCCGTGGTACCGGCCAGCGGATGGGCCGCTGACTCGCAGCGCCGTCTACGAGTTCCGCTCGGTGCTCGCCAACCGGATGCGCAAGGGGCGCGTGCTGTTGGTCGGCGACGCCGCCCATCTGACGCCGCCGTTTCTGGGTCAGGGTTTGTGCTCCGGGCTGCGCGACGCCGCGAACCTTGCCTGGAAGCTCGACTTCGTGCTGCGCGGCGTCGCCCCCGAGCGGCTGCTGGACACCGTTGACGCCGAGCGACAGCCGCAGAACGAGGCCGTGATCCAGCTCGCGATCGAGCTGGGCAAGGTCCTCTGCCAGCTTGACCCCCAGGCTGCCGCCGAGCGCGACGCGGCGTTGCGCGCCGCCGGCCCTCCGCCGCCGCTCGAGCTTGCGCCGCTGACCGTCGGCCTGCTCCACCAGCCGATCGGTGAACCCGATCCACTTGCTGGGACGCTGAGCGTTCAGGGAGTGGTGGAGGGCGCGGGCCGCGAGGGACGCTTCGACGACGTCGTCGGCGGCGGCTTCCAGCTGATCGTCGCCGACGGTGACCCGTTCGAACATCTCTCCCACCGGCAGCGCACGCTGCTCGACACCCTTGAGGCGACGGTCGCGTCGCTTGACCCGGCTGCGCCGCACGGTGTCCGCGATTGCGATGGGCGCCTCACCGCGTGGCTGTCGCAGCACAACGCGCACGCCGTGCTCGTCCGTCCCGACTTCTACGTGTTCGGCGGCGCCGCGTCCCCCGAGGCCGTCCCCGCCCTGCTTGACGACTTTCGAACCCAACTGAACATCACCTCGACCCCCGCGACCTCAGGAGCTCTCGCATGAGCGACACCACCGTGATCCACCCGACCTTCCACCACGTCAATCTCAAGACAACCCGCCTGCAGGAGATGATCGACTTCTACGGCACGCTCGTCGGTGCCGAGGTCATCTTCCAGGACCAGGTCGGCGCGTGGCTGTCCAACGACGCCGCGAATCACCGGGTCGCGCTGCTGGCGTTCCCGAACTTCGTCGATGACCCGGACAAGGACACCCGGACGGGGATGCACCACTCGGCGTTCGAGTACGGGAGCTTCGAGGACCTGAACTCGAGCTACCTGCGCCTGCGCGACGCCGGCATCACACCGGCGCTGTGCCTGGACCACGGGATGACCCTCTCCTACTACTACGCTGATCCCGACGGAAACAACGTCGAGCTCCAGGTCGACTGCTTCGGGGACTGGAAGAGGTCGGCGGAGTGGATGCGGACCTCCGAGGAGTTCAAGGCCAACCCGATCGGTGTGTTCGTCGACCCCGCGCAGGTCGCCGCCGACCAAGCGGATGGCATGAGCTTCGCCGAGATCCACGCCAAGGCGATGTCCGGCGGCTACGCACCCGAGCAGGCGCCCGTCGAGATCCCGGAGATGAAGTCATGAGGCTCTGTCGCTTCGACGCCGGCGCGGGACCGCGCTATGGCGTCATCGAAGACGGATATGTAGTCGATCGGGACGACGCGGAGGAGCGCCATCCGCTGGAGGCGGTCCGGCTGCTGGCGCCCGTGCTGCCGCGAAAGTTCCTGGCCATCGGCCTCAACTACGCCGACCACATCGCCGAGTCGGGCATGGAGGCGCCGCAGTTCCCGGTGTTCTTCAACAAGCAGATCACCTGCGTGGTCGGCCCCGATGACGAGGTGCACATGCCGCGCGTCTCGAACCTGCTCGACTACGAGGGCGAGCTGGCGGTCGTGATCGGGACTCGCTGCCGGCACGTGCCGGTGGAACGCGCCCTCGAGGTGATCGCCGGCTACACGATCACCAACGACGTCTCCGTGCGCGACTGGCAGGTGCGCACGCCGACGATGACGATGGGCAAGTCGTTCGACACGCACGGACCGCTCGGCCCCTGGCTTGTGACGGCCGACGAGCTCGGAGACCCCCACGACCTGCGGCTTAGGACCTACGTCAATGACGAACTGCGCCAGGACAGCAACACCGGCGAGATGATCTACAACTGCTACCAGCAGGTCGCCCACCTGTCTGAGGCGTTCACGCTCGAGCCGGGCGACGTGATCGCCACTGGCACGCCGGCCGGAATCGGCGCCGTGCGCCAGCCGTTCCCCGAGGGACTGCTGAAGATCGGGGACGTTGTGAGGATCGAGATCGACGGGATCGGCGAGCTGCGCAACACCGTTGTCGAGGAGCCCGACGGGTTCGTCGTGCCGGAGAGCGAGGAGGCTCCGCAATGGGCGCACTGACCGAAGAGCTGCGCCAGTTCCTCGATGCTAATCGGGTGGGTGTCCTCGCGACACTCGCTCCCGACGGCCGGCCCCGTCAGTCGCTGGTGTATTTCGCGCGCGACGGCGAGCGACTGCTGAGCTCAACGCTCGCCGAGCGCCTCAAGGCCCGGGACGTGAGGCGGGCCGGGTGGGCGTCGCTGTGCGTGATGGGCCACGAGCCGCCATATCCATCGGCGACGTTCTCGGGCCCCGCCGAAATCCTCACCAACGACATCGGCGCGGCGACCGCCAAGGTCATGCAGCGCATCTCCAACGCCGCCGAGCCGCCCGAACCGATGAGCGACGAGGCGCTGGCTGAGGTCGGCCGCGTGCTGCTCGAGATCACGATCGAGCGAGTGACCGCCGCCAACTACATCCCCTCACCCACCGGACAGTCGGAGACGCGCCGATGAGCGCCAGCGACATCTCGACGGACGATCTGCTCTGGCCATCCTTCAGCGGACCTTCGCAGCTGGCCGCGATCGAGCGCTTTCCGCTGGGCGATCGCGGCCTGCCCGCGAGCACCTACGAGCTGGTGAGGAGGGCGGCTGAGCTGTGGCCCGACCGCCCGGCCGTGTCGGTGCTGCCCGACGCGGAGCGGTTCCACACACCGCTCGTCCGGACCTTCGCGGAGCTCGCTGGCGACGTGCACCGAGCCGCGGCCGTACTGGCCGAGCTCGGCGTGGGTCGCAGCGACGCGGTCGCGGCCGTGTCGGTCAACTGCGCGGAGCTGCTGCCGCTGCTGCTCGCCGCCGAGGCGGTCGGGATCTACGCGCCGATCAATCCCGGCTTGGCGCCTGAGCACGCCGTCGAGCTCGTGCGCCTTTCCGGCGCGACGGTGATCGTCGCCTCGGGACCCGAGCTCGACGAGGGTGTTTGGGCCCATGCCCGAGCGATCGCTGCGAGCATCGGCGCGCGAGCGCTGCTGGCGCTGCGCCCGACGGCCGTCTCGGGCGAGCCGCCCGCGCTCGAGCCGCTAGACGGCGTCAAGGTCGCCTACCTGCAAGAGCGGATGGCCGACGCTGAGGAGGCGAAGCTGCCCGGACCTCCGCCGGCGCCGGAGGACATCGCCAGCTACCTGCATACCGGTGGCACGACTGGCACGCCGAAGCTCGCCGCGCGCACGCACGCCAACGAGGTGTCCAACGCTTGGATGATCCGCGCCAGCAACGTGCTGGACGAGAGCAGCGTGATCTTCGCCGCGCTGCCGCTGTTTCACACTAACGCGCTCCTGGTGACGGTGCTCGCGCCGCTGCTCAAGGGCCAGCACGTCGTCTGGGGCGGTCCGCTTGGCTACCGCGACGTGCCGCTGTTCGAGAACTTCTGGAAGATCGTCGAGCGCTACCGGATCGCCTCGATGTCCGGCGTCCCGACGGTCTACTCGGTGCTCGCGCAGATTCCCGTCGACGCCGACATCTCCAGCCTGAGGCTGCCGATCGTCGGTGCCGCACCGCTTCCGCCCGCCGTGC
>Ga0116218_1002477_pt1 | contig 10211 bp, 9 predicted proteins | sample Sb_taG_2_FD_88966 | JGI IMG/M metagenome (GOLD analysis project Ga0116218, IMG submission 88966) | Peat soil microbial communities from Weissenstadt, Germany - Sb_50d_5_LS metaG | ecosystem: Environmental > Terrestrial > Soil > Wetlands > Peat | place: Germany: Weissenstadt | collected 2010-09-21 | reverse complement strand
TCAGGAAAAATTGTGGAACGGATTGAAACGCGATCATCTGCAGGTGGTTTCGACCGATCACTGCCCCTTCTGCTTCAAAGAGCAAAAAGAACTGGGCCGCGACGATTTCACCAAGATCCCGAATGGCGGTCCCGGTGTCGAGCACCGTATGAGCCTGATTTATTCGGGCGGCGTTGCCGGAGGACGCTTCAGCGTGAACCGTTTTGTGGAACTGGTTTCGACAACTCCGGCAAAGCTGTTCGGTCTATATCCGCGCAAGGGCACGATCGCGGTGGGCAGTGACGCCGACCTGGTGATTTTTGATCCGGAGCGAAAGCACACCATCAGCGCGAAAACTCACCACATGCGCGTCGACTATTCGATGTTCGAGGGAATTCAAGTGACGGGCATGCCCGAAGCCGTGCTGTCGCGCGGGCGAGTGGTCGTCGAAGCAGATAAGTTTGTGGGACGCGCGGGCGCGGGAGAATTCCTCAAACGAGCGCTCTACACGCAACCTTAGTCGTGCGTTCGTGTAAACCCACTATGTCCACGCGCATGGGTAGACAACAACGTGGAGCGCATGAAGACGGAGCAGTCGGAAGCTCCGGTCACGATGAGTCCTACGTTGGCGGAGTATTGAAGTGCTGGCGCCTATGAGACTGTCACCCGACGACAGGCTATCCATCTGTCAAACAGTACGGCGCGAGCTAGGCACCTGCGTGTCTTGGCCTGTTCGATTTCGGCAACGAACAGTACACAGAAAGGAGTAAGGGATGAGTAAAGAGCCTTCAGCAGCCCAGAAGATGATCGGCGACTTCGCGCCCAAGCTGGTCGATTTGACAGATCGCGTCCTTTTCGGCGAAGTCTGGGAGCGCCCGGAGCTCTCCAAGCGCGACCGCAGCCTCGTAACGGTGGCGGCGCTGATCGCGATGAATCGTCCGGACCAGTTGCGGTTTCACCTGAGCTATGCCGTGCAGAATGGGGTCAAGAAGCAGGAATTGATTGAGGTCATTACGCATCTGGCGTTTTATTCAGGCTGGCCCAATGCCATGAGCGCCATCATGGTCGCAAAAGAGGTGTTCTCGAAAGCCTGAAAGCCGGGAGCTGCAAGCAAAGCGTTAGTAAAGGAGTGCACATGGCAAAGCGAAACGATGCTTTAACAGACCGCCTTTCCCGATCTCGCGAAATTAACCTCAGCGTGACCGGAAGAAAGTCCGGACGCACCATCTCAATCCCGGTTTGGTTCGTATTGGAGGGCGACAAGCTTTACCTCCTGCCGGTGCAGGGGTCGGATACACAGTGGTACAAGAACGTGCTCAAGAACCCGTCGATTCGGATCGATGCGCGGGGCGCAGAGGCTGAAGTCAAGGTTGCTCCTGTCACTGACGCCGCACAGGTGTCATCAGTGGCCGAGAAGTTCCGCGCCAAGTATGGGAAGAGCGACGTGAAGAAGTACTATTCGAAGTTCGACGTTGCCATTCTCGCTCAGATGCAATGAGCGCCATAATGATCGCAAAGGAGGTATTCTCGAAGGCGTGAAGACCAACGGCAAAACTGCACTTGCGTGGCCGGCAGGTAAGGTTGCCAGGCCAAACGAACCAGATACGGCTAAATTGTCCGGTTTGATCGCCGCCTATGCCCCTCACGACGGCAGTTTCGAGTTGCGCATCCCTGGTTTGCACGCTAATCGCTTTTCACGAGCGAACAAGGAGTGTGTGCACGTGCTCCGGTTGCCCTCGCTGTGCATCGCTGCACAGGGAGCGAAAACCGTCATCGTGGGGGACGAAGTCTATGAATACGATGCATCGCGCATGATCGTGTTCTCCGTTGCCTTGCCCGTCGCTGCCCAAGTCACGCAGGCTAGCCATTCCGCGCCCTACCTTTCTCTCAAGCTGGACCTCGATCCGCACAAGATCGCCGAACTGGTGTTGAAGGTGTATCCGCACGGCCTGCCTTCGGCTGAGGAGAGGAAGGCTGTTTACGTCGCGCCGGTCGATGAAGGCATCGTTAGCGCCGCGACGAGGTTAATGGAGTGCCTCGCGAAGCCCGGGGATGCCGAACTACTCGGCCCGCTTGTGGTCGATGAGATTCTGATCCGGCTGCTGAGAAGCCCCATTGGCGTTCGCGTGGCTCAAATGGGCTTTGCGGAATCCAGCGTGCACCGCGTGGCGAAGGCCATTTCCTGGCTACGCGACAACTTCTCTCAACCCATGAAAGTCGAAGATTTGGCTGGCCTTGTGCACATGAGTGTTTCGTCTTTCCACGAGCACTTTAAGTCCGTCACTTCGATGAGCCCACTGCACTATCAAAAGGTGCTGCGGCTCCAGGAGGCGAGGCGTCTCATGTTGTCGACAATTGTGGACGCGGGTATTGCCAGTCAGCGCGTGGGCTATCTAAGCGCTTCACAATTCAGCAGAGAGTACAGCCGCTTCTTCGGAAGTGCTCCGACCAAAGACATCGCCAGATTGCGTCAAGAGACCGGACTTTGGGTCTGACCTTCGAGAGTTTGGCGATAGCAGATGGGATTACACCAACTCAACGACCAGCGGTAATTTCACTTCGCCAGCTCGGCCTCGCTCCAAAGTGTCTTCGGTCACTTCCACTCGCTGCTCCACCGTCATATGCTGATACCAGCATCGCCCGGCACCAGAGAACGGCCTGATTAACGTCGTGACTAACAACGTGACTAACAGCGTGATTTCCGAACGCACGCCAACCAACCCGCCGTCGTCATCCGCGTCTCGCTTCCCGTGGCTGGGACTCTCGCAGGTCTGGGTGCGATTCCTGCTGGCCATCGTGGGCCTGACGCTGGCTTTCGGTGCGGCGCTGTTTTCCACGGTAACGCGCGAAGCGGGCAGTGTCTGGGGAACCATCATTCTGGCGTCGGTGGCACTCTTGCTGGCCACCTTCGTTGGCCTGACCACGGTGCCCTACCTGGCGCGTCGCGTCGTTGCGTCACGGGTCCGCGAGGCGATGGATTACGACGTCACGCGCGCCGGCGTGATCTACATCCTGATCAGCGTCGTGATTGGAATCGCCGCGATCACCTCCGGCAACAACCTGCTGTACGTTATCGTGGCCGCGCTGCTCTCTGCCATTCTCGTTTCCGGCATCGCCTCGGCGCTGGTACTCCGTAGTCTCGCGCTTGATGTCCACCTGCCCGAACACGTTTTTGCCGCGCGTCCCATGCTGGCGCGCCTGTTCCTGAGCAATACCAGTTCGTGGCTGCCATCTTTTTCCGTGCGCGTGGTTCCCGCCAAACGCAAGAATAAGAAGAAAGACCGCTGGCTATGGGAAGCCTCGACCTTCGGCTGGCCTCGCAATCGCGCGCCGCAGGACCAGTGGTTCCGCCTGCCCGACCGCCGCCTGCGCCGCGTGCACGAGGAAGACGAAAAGCCGATCCTGCAGGAATCCGTCTATTTCCCATTTCTTGCCCCCGGGCAGGAACTCCGCGCTGACCTGGAAATGAGCTTTCCCGCCCGCGGCCGCTACTCCGAAAAAAACTTCGGTCTGGCCACGCGCTTCCCCTTTTCCTTCCTGATGAAAACCCGCCGCATTAACCTGGCCCGCGAAGTGATCGTGTATCCCGTCGTCGAGCCCACCGAACAAATCGATGAAGTTCTTCCCATGGTCACCGGCGAGTTCGAAACCTTTGTGCGCGGCCGCGGCAACGATCTTTACCTCATCCGCGAGTACATGCCCGATGACTCGGCCCGCCATGTCGATTGGAAAGCCACGGCCCGCACCGGCGCGCTCAAAGTGCGCGAATTCAGCCGCGAAGATGAACGCAAGCTCCGCATCGTGTTTGACAACCCCGCGCCCGGAGTCCTGTCGCCCGTCGTGTATGAGCAAGCGGTGCGCATGGCCGCTTCTCTGGGATGGCACTTCCATCACGAAGATGTCGAAGTTTCTTTCGTTGCCCCGGGGCTGGAGCCCACCGAGGACGTCTTCATCTTCCTGCGCTACCTGGCGCTGGTCGAACCACAGGACGCGACTCCCATCTTCAGTCGTCTGCGCGTTAGCGAAGATTACAATCTGATCGTCACCGCCCGCGACGTCGCCGAGATGCCCGCCGCTTTAGTCGCCAGATCCTACGTCATTTCGTTGGCCGGATGCCTGAACGTCTAGCAACCGCATTTTTCTCTTTTCCCTCAGCGATTTTCGACATATACTCCATCTCCTCCGCAGGTCCAGACATAATACGTTTTTACTTCCTTCGTTCAGATGAGTTTGACGCCGTTCGTCGGACGCATCGTTTTCCGGCACAAGTCCACGGGAGGTACAAATGTTGATCTGCGATCTGCTCAGGAATCAAGTCACCGTGTCCGCCGAGGCCCACCAGACCGTACTCGAGGTCGCCCGCATGATGGTGGAGCACAACATCGGCGCCGTACCGGTTTTGCAAGATGGTCAACTGACCGGCATTTTCTCCGAGCGCGACTTGATGATCCGGGTGGTGGTCGGCGGCTACGATCCGGCCCGCACCCTGGTCGGCCAGGTCATGACCGATGATCCGCTGACGGTTGCTCCCAACGACCCTCTGGAAACCTGCATGACCCTGATGCGGCGCCATGGCTTTCGCCATCTGCCGGTCTGCGCCGGACGGGAACTGAAGGGCGTCATTTCCTTGCGCGACATCCTTCTCCACAACCTCGACGAAAAAGACGATGAAGTACGCATGATGCGCGCCTACCTGCATTCCACGCCCGAGGCCGGATGACACCCAGGGTTGACTCGCCGGAGGGTAATGGTTACTAAGGTTACTTAAGTAGATTGACCTTTAGGGGCAACCGGCCGCACGATATGGGGGAGGGCGAGACTCGGCAGGTTGCGGTTGGCTGCGTCTTTCCCTGAACGTGCCATGACTCTGAACAGCCATACCGTCGTTCTTTGTTTGTGGTGCTCGCAACCGATCCTGCAATCGGTGGCAGCCGTGGTCTTGTGGCGCCGCAAACTGCACAAGCAGTTTCCCGTATTTTTCCTGTTCCTCCTGGCACAGATTGCAAATTTTGCTGCTCTCTTTCCGCTTTGGCTGGCGGGCTCCAGAGATGTGTATTTCTACCTGTTCTGGCTGGGGGAGGCGGTCAACGCGTTTCTCGGCTTCAAAGTGATTCACGAGATCTTCCTTGACGTGTTTCGTCCCTATCACACGCTGAAAGATCTGGGCACTCTGCTGTTCAAGTGGGCAGGGGTGGTGCTGCTGCTGGTTTCAGTAGTCGTCGCCTTTTCGAAATCTGATAACAATCCGGTGATGCACACCCTCACCACTCTGCAGCGTTCAGTCCGTATCGTGCAGGTCGGCCTTATCTTCTTCTTGCTCCTGTTTGCGCGTTTTCTGGGAGTGTCCCGGCGGCAGGTCAGTTTTGGGATCTCCTGTGGCTTTGGGCTCCTCGCCGGCGTGGAATTGATGCTGATGGCGTTGCATTCGGGAGGATTTGTCACGCTTGCAAATCTCAACCTGATCAACATGACGGTTTATGTTCTCGCCATTCTTGTTTGGGTCGGCTACGCGCTCTCGCGCCAAGCCGTGCGCGTGCCCGCCGTCAACCACCTGCAGACCGAGCGATGGGAACAGGGCTTGGAAGATCTTCAACACCCGGCGTCTTCCGGTTCGCTGATCCCGATGTTCGAAGGTATGGTAGAACGCGCGTTTTCGCGCAGTTCGAATCTGGAATCTATCGAAGCTCATATCCCGTTGCAACACCCCGGCAATCTGTCCAAAGCCAAACCCGCCGCTGTCGGCTCCGGGACCTGACCGTACCCCTCGCTCTAGCTCAAAAACAGCCCGCACGAAAAACCTTGTCAAGAGGATTTTGCGTGTGCTTCGCAACTACCCTCACAGAGCCTGAACCGAAGCGATTCTATTCAAACCAATACTTTAAGAAACCAGCGTAAACACCTTTCAAATTGACTGCTGCACGGCCCAGTCAATTTTCGGCGCGCCCGCCCGTTCGTCACATTGCCCAACGCACTCGAACTAACCTCCAATGAATCAGAAAGTTGCAGAGTTGTGTATAATGCGTCGCGCCGGAGGATGGCAGTTTTCTGCCACATCTCGGCAGACCCTAAGGAGAAGTAAACCCATGAAACGTTCACTCAGAGCGTTACTGCTGTTGGTAGGTCTGGTAGGCACGTTTGCGTATGCTGCGATCCCGAGAGTTCCAACTCCATCGGGGCCGTTTCCGTGTCCACCCCGTGGTCCGAAATGCGACGAAGTAGTCGCAAGGATGACGTAGCTGTTCGCATCACAAATGCAATTTTCCGGGCTGGCCCTCCGTGGCCGGCCTCTTTTTTTAGTTCTAGTTTTGCTTGCCCGTGGTTTCAGATTCCGCCTTCGCGCCAGCCGACGGTTTTGCGTCTCCTGATCCTTGCCCATTCTCTCCGGGAGTTTCCGCCTCGTCGGTGTTGTTGCTGATGTATTGCACGATGATCGAGATGCGCCGGTTCGACGGGTCCAGCGGATCTTTCGGTTTGCGCAGGCGCTGGTCCGCAAAGCCCCGCACTTGCGAGATCTGATCGCCGCGCAATCCCGACTGCTGCATCAGTCGTCGCGCCGCATTCGCCCGGTCGGCGGAGAGTTCCCAGTTGCTGTAGCTGCCCTTGCCGGTGAAAGGTTTGGCATCGGTGTGTCCCTCGACCGAAATATGGTTGGGAGCTTTTCCCAATTCCACCGCCAGCAACTCCACGATCTCTCGCCCACTCTGGTTGAGCGCGGAACTCCCGCTTTCGAAGAACGTTCCGCCCGCCGATTCCAGCAACTCGATGCGCAGACCTTCCGGAGTCACTGTGATCTCGATATTGTTTTTCAGCTTATTGAGGTCGTTGATGCTCTGAATGCTCTTTTGCAACTCCTCCTTAAGCTTCGCCATGTCCTGCTTGGGCAGTAGCGTCTCGCCCGAGCCGGTCAGACTGCTTCCAGTCTGCTTCCCGGTTCCGCTGGGATCTTTGAAGTACCCGCTGATCGCCACCTGAATCGGCTTGCTGCTGTTCATCAGCCACAACACGATGAACAGTGCCATCATGGCCGTGACGAAGTCGGCATAGGCGACCTTCCAGGCGCCGCCGTGATGACCACCGTGGCCTACTTTTTTCTTGATGACGATGATGGGTGGTGTCGGCATACCCGGTCTTTACCCCGCAGCCGCAGCTTCAGCATCCGGCGTTGCCGCCGCTGCCGCCGCTTCGGCTTTCGCACCCCGGCAAGCCTCTTCCACCACCGTGAATGAGGGACGAACGTGTCCGGGCACCATCCGCCGTCCCATCTCAACCGCCATGATCGGGGCCACACCTTTCAGAAAAGCAATCATTGTCACGCGCAACACCTGCATAAATGCGTGTTCTTCGTCCGCCATCTTGCCCATGCGTGCCGCCAGCGGCCCGACCAGCCCGTAGCACAACAGAATGCCCAGAAAAGTCCCCACCAGCGCTGCCGCTACCTTGCGTCCGATTTCCTCCGGAGGTCCGCCCAGCGCGCTCATGGTGATCACCACCCCCAGCACCGCCGCCACAATGCCCAGCCCCGGCAGCGAATCCGCCATCGTCATCAATCCTGACACCGGCTCGTTCGCCTCGTGATGATGAACCTCCATGTCCGCCTCCAGCATTTGATCCAGATCGAATACTTCCACGCCCCCGCTCACCGCCATTCGCATCGTGTCGCAGACAAAAGCCACGGCATGGTGGTTCTTCGCGAAATCTTCATACTTCGAGAACAGCTGGCTCTTGTCCGGCTCCTCGATGTCCGTCTCCAGAGCTACCAGGCCTTCCTTACGCGCCTTTTGCAGCAGTTCATACATCATCTTCAGCGTATTGACGTAGCGTTCGATGCCGTACTTCGAGGATCCAAATACTCCGATTACCCCGCTGATCATCTGTTTCAGCGTGTGCACTGGATTGGAGATCAGCACCGTGCCCAGCGCCGCTCCGCCGATAATGATCAACTCCGCCGGTTGGGCCAGCACCTTCATGTTGCCGTGCTCCATCAGATAGCCCGCCACGATGCAGCCAAAGACAACCACGATGCCAATAATCGAAAACATGGAACATCATCCTCGCAAGCTTCCGCCGTCGTTAGCAGCGCCCGCCGCTGTCGTTTTCGCCGCCCTGCTCGAATGCGACGTTTTCATCTTTGACAGAAGCGCTTCCAGGCCGTGGCCCTCAATGGCCACCGTGTACGCCACCTCTGCCGCAATCAGGAAACGATCGCCCCACCATGAAACTTCCGAATGGGTCAGCAGGTTCCATACGGTCTCAGCCGTCGTGGCCACGGTCACCGGACTCGCCGAGGGCAGCACCGCCAGAAATTCGCTCTCCCCCCAGCATCCCAGAAAGTGTTTCTCGTCCAGGCTGTGTCGCAACGTGTGCGCCGCGGTGCGCAGAAAAGGCGCGACCGACTGCGGACCATGTTTTGCGCGAAACTCTTCCAGCCCCAATACCCGAATGCGCAACAACCCGAAGCCGACATGCGATTCCTCCAGGCCGGCCATGCATTCGTTAAGCACGGCTTGCGTCAGCCGTCGCGAAGGTATTCCCGTGGTCGTGTCCAGACAGCCATACATCGCCGGCCCGGACGACTCCTCGCCGTCCGCAAATGCCTCTTCAAACAGAACCGTCGCACCTCCGATCGGGCCACCGGTCGCGCCGCTCGGCTCGACGATCGGCAGCGTGCGGACATTCACCGGCACACGGTGTCCACTCTTGTGCAGAAAAAAAGCGGTGCACGACTGCGACCGCCGCTCGGTCAGGGTCACCGTTACCGGACGTTGCTCGCCGCTAAAGCTATTGCCCTGCCGGTCGCAGGCCTGCACCACCGCTTCCAGCACATGTCCCACCACTTCGTGCGCCAGATATCCGGTGATGTGTTCCGCGCCATGGTTCCAAAAACGGATGCGCCGTTCCCGGTCCACGATGTAAATTCCCAGGGGCAAGTCTTCCACCAAATGCCGGAACAGCTTCGGATCATCGAGAAGGTTAGAAAACATGGCTGGTGCCGCGCCGCCTTCTCGTTTCATCGGCATCCAAGGCAGGGAACTTAAGGAGCCCGAGGGGCAGCTGACTCAAGGCAGAATTCCTTCCGCGTGAACCGATTTCATCGGTACTATGGACCGTTATGGATCATCCGGAACATGGCAGTGCACTGGGACTGGGGACACGGGCGGTTTGGTCCGGAGAACAGGGCGAACGCTGGGCTGGTGCGAGCCAAGTCCCAGTAGCCCTCAGCGTCTCATTCGGCTACAAGACGATCGAGGAGTGGCTCGAAGTTGCGGTGGGGAAAAGAGCCGGGCACATCTATGGACGCAACACCAATCCAACCGTGGCGGTGTTTGAAGATAAAGTCAGAGACTTGGAAGGCGCACAAGCAGCAACCAGCTTCGCCAGCGGCATGGCTGCTATCAGCAACACCTTGTTTACGCTCCTCTCCCCTGGGGACCGCGTGGTCTCAATCAAAGACACTTACGGCGGGACGAACAAGCTTTTTGTTGAGTTCCTGCCGCGTTTCCAAATCGCGGTTTCCCTTTGCGATACGACGGACCACGAGAGAATCGAAGCAGTCATGGCACAGGGCTGCAAACTGCTCTATCTCGAAACGCCCACGAATCCGACGGTCAAAATCGTCGATATCGCCCGGCTCGCTGCTGCCGCGCACCGTCACGGAGCCTTGGTCGTGGTCGACAACACACTCGCTACCCCCATCAATCAGCATCCGCTGCAACTTGGTGCCGATCTGGTCGTGCACAGCGCGACCAAATTCCTGGGCGGTCATGCGGACGCGCTTGGCGGCATCGTGTGCGGGCCGCAGGACCTGGTAAACCGCATTTATCATTTCCGCGAAATCAACGGCGCATGCCTCGAACCCATGTCCGCATACCTTCTTCTGCGTGGAATAAAGACGCTTCACTTACGCGTGCGCCAGCAGAACGAAAATGCTCTGCAGATTGCCCGATTTCTCGCCTCGCACCCCCGTGTAGCAAGGGTTTTCTACCCAGGACTGGCGACGCATGAGAATCACGAGATCGCATGCCGTCAGATGGCTGGCTTTGGCGGCGTGCTCAGCTTCGTGCTTAACGACGGCTTCGAAGCAGTGAAGTCATTCTTGCCGCGACTGCGCTTCGCGAATTTGGCAGCGAACTTAGGTGCGGTAGAAACCGTTGCTGGACCTCCGGCAACCACTAGTCATGTTGAATCAACACCCGAAGAACGCGCGGCCAGTGGCATTCCCGAGGCTCTAATCC
>Ga0116218_1002475_pt1 | contig 10212 bp, 8 predicted proteins | sample Sb_taG_2_FD_88966 | JGI IMG/M metagenome (GOLD analysis project Ga0116218, IMG submission 88966) | Peat soil microbial communities from Weissenstadt, Germany - Sb_50d_5_LS metaG | ecosystem: Environmental > Terrestrial > Soil > Wetlands > Peat | place: Germany: Weissenstadt | collected 2010-09-21 | reverse complement strand
CGCAGCCCGGGCAGGTCACCCACGCCGTTGCCGTCCGCGTCGGCGAAACTCCGCGGGTACACCTCGTAGACGACCGCGTCTTCCCACCACACGTGCCCGTTTCCGCCCATCCGCCCGCCTTTCCGCCCGCCGGCCTCCCCGCATCTTATGAGTGAGCCCGTCGCGGTACCCCGGCCGGGCCGAGCATCGTAGATGAGCCCGTCGCGGTACCCCGGCCGGGGCCGAGCATCGTAGAGTCGACGCGGAGGCGTCTGGGTGCCTGGTGGTCCCCCCAGTCTTCAAAACTGGTGGACGGCGCGCTGCGTCGTCGGCGGGTTCGATTCCCGTCCGCCTCCGCGACGCCGTTACCTGCCCGGGCAGGCGTCCGCGCCGGCAAGATCGCCGAAGTCAGCACCGCCGTCCCGGTTTGCTGGCCGCCCGCCGGGGAAGCCGTCCGAGGTCGCAGCGATCAGGAACTAGACGTGCGCGGACGCTGAGCGAGGGCCAGCCGGACCTCTGCTTCCAGCTGTCCGATGACCTGCTCGGCCAAGTCCGCATCCGCAGCCTGGACCATGAGCCGGATCGCGGGCTCGGTACCGCTCGGCCGGACCAGGACCCGCCCGTTACCGGCGAGCTTAGACTCCGCCCTGGACACCGCGGCGGCGACCCCCGGCCCGAGCTGTGAGGCGTCGCCGGGCACGTTGACCAGCAGCTGGGGGTATTTCCGCATCATCTTCGCGGCCGCGGCCATCGTCATGCCGCGCCGGTTCACCACAGCCAGCAGCTGCAGGCTGGTCAGGATGCCGTCGCCCGTCGCCGCGTACTCGCCCATGATGATGTGCCCGGACGGCTCCCCGCCGAGGACATACCCGCCATCAAGCATGGTCGCGGACACGTGCTTGTCTCCCACCGGGGTCTCGATCACCGTAATGCCGACCTCGCGCATGGCCACGTGGAAGCCCTGGTTCGACATCACGGTGACCACCACCGCGTCGTGAGTCAGCCTGCCCGATTCCTTCAGTTCGGTCGCAAGTAGGGTCAGGATCTGGTCCCCGTCGACCGGCTGTCCGTGCGCGTCGACGGCCAAGCACCGGTCGGCGTCACCGTCATAGGCGACGCCAGCGTCCGCGCCGTACTCGACGACGGCCGCCGCCACCGTACCCAGGCTGGTGGAGCCGTAGCCGTCGTTGATGTTCAGCCCGTTAGGCTGGGCGCCGATCGTGACCACCTCCGCCCCGGCCCGGCGCAGCGCTTCTGGGGCGATGCGGTACGCCGCGCCGTGCGCGCAGTCGGCCACGATCCGCAGCCCGGCCAGCGCCCGTGCCCTCGCGGGAGGGTCACGAGGGGGCGTCCTCCCGGGCGAGCGCTCGTGGGGGGCTGGCAGCGTCGACAGCAGGTGGTCGAGGTAGCGCTCGTGCTCCGCGCTGGCGTCGGCGACCTTGCCGAAAATTGTGTTCGCTGGGGAGGGCCGCGCCGACCTCAACCGGGCTTCGATCTGATCCTCCACGTCGCTCGGCAGCTTGGCACCCCCGGGGCCGAAGAATTTGATCCCGTTGTAGCTGGCCGGGTTGTGGCTGGCAGAGATGACCACGCCGAAGGCGGCGCCGAGGGCCTGGGTCAGGTAGGCCACTCCCGGCGTCGGGATGACGCCTAGCAGGAGGACGTCGACACCCGCGCTAGCCAGGCCGGCCACCACCGCCGCCTCAAGGAAGTCGCCGGAGGCACGCGGATCGCGGCCCACCACGGCGACCGGGATGCCGGGCCTGCCGATGCCGGGGTCCTCGTACCCGCCGTCTCCGGGTCGGCCGAGGACAGCCGCCGCGGCCACGCTCAGGTCCAGCGCCAGAGCTGCGGTCACATCGTGACCCGCGATGCCCCGAACGCCATCGGTACGGAATCGAAGGCCGCGCTGGATCGGTTCACCCATTCTCCCTCCTAGCATATGCGCCGCGTCCGCCTGCATCCGGCTCGTATGCGTTGGCGTGGGACTTGGGCAGGCCGTGAGGGAGAGGGAGGCTCCGAACGGGTTCGGCAACATAGTCGAACACCATCCATGGGACGACCGATGACGGCCCATGGCCGCCCTGGCGGGTGCCGTAAGGTTTCCGCGCTCTATCAGGCCGCGATTGCCGCCGCCACATCAACATGGGGCCAAACGGCCTCATGGGACCGGACGTCCGGCTCTGCCGCCCGCGCGCGTCGTAGCTGACGCTAAACACGTGCTGAACGGCTGCAACCGGATCATGCGGATGATGATCTTGGCCGCCGCGACGGCGGCCATCATCGCCGGGTGCGGCGCGCAGGTGAACCAGGCCACGCGGACGAGCGGGCCGTCGGCGGCAGCGAATGTCTATTGGGCGGCACCGTATGACTACCTTGCTGCCGGGGGTCCGTCTCCTGCCCAGGTCATGAAGGCAACAGGGATCCGTCGCTTCACGCTTGCCTTCATCGTCTCCGACGGGACCTGCACACCGGTCTGGGATGCCCCTGATCCGCTGACCGGTGGCCCAGAGGAGGCCGCCATCCGCGACATCCGCGCGGCCGGCGGGGGTGTGGCCGTGTCGTTCGGAGGCGCGGGCGGGACCAAGCTCGCTGTCACGTGCACCTCACCGGAGGCGCTGGCGGACGCCTACCAGCAGGTCATCAGCGCCTACCAGCTGCATGCCATCGACCTGGATGCGGAGGATACGGAGATCGCCACCGCCGCCGTCCGGCAGCGGATGGTCAGCGCACTGATCATCCTGCGGCGACGTGATCCCGGGCTGATGATCTCCATCACCATCCCTGCTGAACCGGACGGGCCGGACGCCAGCGGGCGGGACCTAATCGCGAGCGCGGCCACAGGCGGGCTGCGGGTCGACGCGTGGACGATCATGCCGTTCGACTTCTCCACGCGTGTGCCCGACATGGGCCAGGCGAGCGTGCAGGCCGCCGAGGCGCTCAAGAACGACCTGATGAGCGCCTACCATGAGCCGTCATCCGCCGCTTACCAGACCATGGGCATCTCGACGGTGAACGGCCGCGACGAAACCGGCGACGTCGTAAGCGTGACTGATTTCGAGACCATGCTGCAATACGTGCAGGCGCATCAGCTCGCGCGGTTCGCGTTCTGGTCGGTGAACCGTGACCGGCCCTGCACGCAAGGCAGCACCGAAGACACGTGCAGCGGAATCACCCAGGTGCCCTACGCCTTCACGAGAATCGTCGCTGAATACCGCGGGTGAGGCCGGGGCCCGCCGCATGCACGGCCGGAAGGGCCTTGCCTGCGGCCTCTTGTACGGTATTGGTGCGCGGGACACGGAACCAGCCCACCGCCTTGCCCTTGGCCACCATCAGCAGCGACCGGTACAGCACGTACACGCGCAGCGGTTCGTAAATCAGCCGGTAAACGGGAACGAGAAGCAAATGCCACAGACGTTCCCGCACCATGCGGACCGCGACGATCGACGTGACCAGGTGAATACCGGTGATGAACGCGGCGAACACCGCCACGGGCTGCCAGCGGCCCGACGCGAGCATTAGCGCGGCGGCCATGTAGGTCAGCGGCATGAAGACCAGCGGGATAATGATCGACAGAAGCGCGTACGGCAGGACCACCATGCCAAGTACTCCGTAGCGCGGCCGCAGCACCATCCCCCGGTGGTGCCTGAAGGCCTGCAGGATCCCGAAGGTCCAGCGCAGCCGCTGCCTGGCCAGAGCGCGGACCGTCATCGGCGCCTCTGTCCAGGCGACGGCCTCGTTGTCCAGCGTGACCTGGTACCCGAGGCGATGCATTCGCAGCGTCAGGTCGCAGTCGTCCGCCAGCACCATCAACGAGTAGCCGCCGGCCTCCTCGATGGCGCTCTTACGCCACGCGGCACAGGCGCCGGGCGCGACCGTGATGGCGCCCACGAGCCCTTCTGCCATGCGGGTCACGCCGATACCCGATATGTATTCCAGGCTCTGCCAGGCGGTCAGCAAGTTCCGCCTGTTACCGACCTTGACCTGCCCGGCAACGACGCCGATTCGCGGATCCGCGAAGTGCCGGGCCAGCATGCCGATCGTCTGCGGCTCGAAGACGGTGTCGCCGTCGAGGGTGACGATGACCTCGCCACGGGCCTGAGCGATGGCGCAGTTCATGGCGGCGGCCTTCCCTCCGTTTGTTTCCTGCCGGAAGACGCGCAGCCTGGGCCACACGCTCGCGAAGTCGGTAAGCACCCCCCAGGTGCCGTCGCTGGAGCCATCGTCCACGGCAATGACCTCGAATCGCGGGTAATCGGTCTTCGCCAGCGCAGCGAGCGTTTTCGCCAGGATCTTTTCCTCGTTGTAGGCGGGCAGCACAACGGTCATCAGGACCGGAGTGCCAGGGACCTGCGGCCAGGTACGTCGGCTCTGCCGGTGCTGGTTAACGAGGGCGAGCACGAGGTAATTCAGCGACATGAGCGTCAGAGAGCCGACGCCGAACCAGAACAGCCAGGTGACCAGATCCCAAGGCAGCACCAAGATGGCCCACGCGCTGTACCAGGTAAAACGATCAGCTACCGAGGGCGTCACGTGCCTGGGCACATACTCTGCCGGCACCAGCGATGCGACCGTGGTGAACGTGTAGCCTGCTGCCTTCGCCTCGGCGATCAGCCGCGGCAGCAGCCTGATCGTCGCCGCGCGGTCAGCGCCGCCGTCATGCATGAGCACGACGTGGCCTTTCCCGTCGAGTTTCGGCAGCGGAATGTTTTGCCCCGGCTTGTACTGCCAGTCGTGCGTGTCCAGGTCCAGATCCACGGCGACGTACCCGAGCTGCTGTGCTTCCAGGACCACGAGAGGGTTGTCGTCCGGGTCGCCGTAGGGCATGCGGAACAGCCGCGTCGCGTATCCGGCAACCGCGCGGATGATGCGGTCATCCCCGATCAGCTCTTCGCGATCCAGCACGCTGCCGTGACCGGAACTGGCGTGCGTGAGGGTGTGATTACCCACCACGTGCCCTTCCCTGATTTCCCGGTTCACGATCGCGGGGTTACGCGCCGCGTTCTGGCCGACCACGAAGAATGTGGCACGCACGTGCTCACGGCCCAGTATGTTGAGTATCTTCGGGGTATTCCGCGGGTCAGGGCCGTCATCGAACGTCAGCACGAGCTGATGGGCGGCCGGGGAGCCATACCACTCGAGCACGTACGGGTGCGTTCCGATCACCGCCGCCTCGTCCGCGGTGGCGGTCCGGATCACCCGGCCGCTGAACGGGTCCGTGAGATAGGTCTTGCCCGCCAGGCGCTGGACGAGGTCGACTCGCGCCAGAGCATCCTCTCCCTCGTCGCCGAGGACCGGCATGGTGCGTGTGCTGCTTTCGCTGAGCAATTGCGCGGGATACCCGCTGTCCCGATGCTCCGGCATGGTCCACAGCGGGCGGACGGCAGAGATTGTGAGCGGGACGACAACGGCTGTGATCGCGACGAAAGCAAGGCCGACGCCGGTCAGAATCGTGCGCCACCGCCTGCCGCGGGCGTCGAAGAACACCGGAGCACTACGGCTAGCACGGGCTGCAGGTTCCGTGCCTGTCTGAGCGGCCATGGTTCCTCCGGAAGACTGCCAGATGAGCCATCGTCAGCCGCGGTAAGCAGGTTAATCCCCAATTGCCTCGGTGTACTTCATTGCCTACCTGGCATCGCGTGCCAGGGGCAGAGGCATTCGGCCTTGCGCCGGGATCGAAAGTCCCGAAAGTCTTCATCAGGCAACGTTTTGCCAAGTTCGGCATCGGGCGGGCCCGTGGCTGCCGTGGCTAGTGGGGAATGAGCGCCTTGCGTGGCGGCGATCTGCAAGTTCATGCCGGGGTAGCCAGTCTTGCCGGAGAACAGGTCCGGGATGGCATTCCAGTCCCGGTTCGGGGCGGTGGTCCCGTCCACGTGGGCACGGGATTCCGCTAGAGAAGCCGTTCTCCTTGCCAGACTAGTAAGGCAGCCGCACTTGGCACCGTGAGCTGGGCGAAGTGGTTGATGTGGCCTTGTTACAGGATGGGCCGATGTGAGCGCAGCCGCCTCGTGATCATGTCTGTGTGACGAGTACAAAATCAGAGGCGGCCGCTGCCGTCAGGATAGGCGCCGGGCTGGCGCTGCGGAAACGGAATGAGCTGCTGGGTCTGCTGCGGCCGTGTTTTGCCCGGACCGAGCCATGGCTGCAGGCAGGCAAGTATGTGTCGGCACTGGTCAGCGAGCTGCCGCGGGTGAACGGGTGGAGTATCGCCCGGCAAGGCCGGGACCGGACGCCAGACCGGACGCAGCGGCTGCTGAACCATGCGAGCTGGGACACCTTCGCCGCGATGAGCATGGTGCGCCGGTTCGCGGCCAGCGGCCTGCAGGCGGCGGCACGGCGCGGGCGGCGGCGCGGGATGATGATCGGCGCGATCGACGAGACCGGTCAGGAGAAAGCCGGGGAGGCCACGGCGGGCGTGAAACGCCAGTACCTGGGGTGCGCGGGCCGGGTGGCCAACGGGATTAACACCGTCCATCTGTCCTACGTGCGGGAGGCGGCCGGGCACGCGCTGATCGGTGCCCGGCAGTGGATCCCGGCCGGGCACATCGCCGACCCCGTCCGATCGCTGCTCATGGGACTGCCGCTGGACCTGGCCTTCCGCACCAAGGGACAGCTGGCCATCGACGTCTGCGCGGCGGCGTACGCCGACGGCATCCGGTTCGATTTCACCTGCGGCGACGAGGTGTACGGCAGCTGCACCCAGCTGCGCGAGTTCTTCGAGGCCCGCGGCCAGGCCTACGTGCTGCGGGTGCCGTCGAACTTCACCCTCACCCTGGCCACGGGCACGAAAATGACCTGCGCGCAGGCCGTCGCAGCGCTGCTGAAGGACACGCGGCGCTGGGAGATCCGCTCCGCCGGCCACGGCTCCAAAGGGCGAGCGCTGGTATGCCTGGGCCTGGATCGCTACCGCGTCGGCGCGCCACCACCTGCTCATCCGCCGCCACCTGCGGACCGGCGAGCTGGCCTTTCACTACTGCTGGGTGCCCGGCGGGCAGCTGCTGACCAAGGCCCGGCTGATCCGCGCCGCCGGGCTGCGCTGGCCGGTAGAAGAAGATTTCGAATTCGGCAAGGACTGCGTCGGGCTGGACCAGTGCCAGGCCCGGCTGTATGCCGCGATCGTCCGCCACGCCGTACTGGTCATGGCCGCCCTGGCGATCTGCGCCGTCACCGCCGCGCTGCTGAAGGACCGCACCGACACCCAGGCGCCGCCCCCGGTCAGCGCCGATCGGCCGCCGCCCGCCGAGCCCGGGATGATCCCGCTGACCATTCCGGAGATCAACCGGCTGCTCGCCGCCCTCACCACCAAACCGCTGCCACCCTGGCACATCATTCACTGGGACGCATGGACCCGCCGCCACCAGGCCCGCGCACGATGGTTCCACAAACGCGCCAGACTCGCCCGCGACGCCGAGCTTCCCCTGGTCAGCTAGCGAAATGCGGCTGCCTTACTAGCACTCGGCGGCTTGCAAAAATGTAGAAAACCTCACCGAATTACGGCTTGAACCGGCTCTTATGAATAAGCCTCCTGAACTCCCGCCATGAGGTGTTGAGGGAAGCAAGACCCCCGACACAGAGCCTCCCTCGTCGAAGCTGGGCGGATAAGACCAGTCGCGTGGATTACCCATATCGATTGTGCCGCCCGAGAATCCCGCGCCGGCGAAGTCGACCGTGCCGCCAGAGAATCCCGCGTCGGCGAAGTCGACCGTGCCGCCGGAGAACACCGCGCTGGTGAAGTGCACCGTGCCGCCGGAGAACACCGCGCTGGTGAAGTGCACCGTGCCGCCGGAGAATCCCGCGCCGCTGAAGTCGACTGTGCCGCCAGAGAATCCCGCGCCGCTGAAGTCGACCGTGCCGCCAGAGAATCCGGTGCTGCGGAAGTCGACCGTGCCGCCGAAGATCTTCGCGCCGCCGAAGTCGACCGTGGCCCCGGAAAACTTCGCGCCGCCAAAGTCGACCGTGCCGCCGGAGAACTCCGCCCAGTTGAACTGGGCCGTGCCGCCGGAGAATCCCGCGCCGCCGAAGTCGACCGTGGCCCCGGAGAACTTCGCGCCAGTGAAATGGACCCAGCCGCCGGAGAGCCCCGCGGCGCTGAAGTCGACCGTGCCGCCGGAGAGGCCCGCGTCGGCGAAGTCGACCGTGCCGCCGGAGAACTTCGCGCGGCCGAAGTCGACCGCGGCCCCGGAAAACTTCGCGCGGCAGAAGTCGACGGTGCCGCCGGAGAACTCCGCCCAGCCGAAGTGCGCCGTGCCGGCGGAGAATTCCGCGCCGCTGAAGTCCACCGTGGCTCCGGAGAACTTTGCCCCGGCGAGGTCGACCGTGCCGCCGGAGAACTTCGCGCCGCCGAAGTCGACCGTGCCGCCGGAGAATTCCGCGCCACCGAAGTCGACCGTGCCGCCGGAGAACCTCGCGTCGGCGAACTGTACCGTGCTCGCGGAGAATTTCGCGCGGCCGAAGTTGACCATGGCCGCGGAGAATTCCGCGCCGCTGAAGTCGACCGTGCCGCCGGAGAATTCCGCGCGAGTGAAGTAAAACGTCCCGCCGGAGAACACAGCATCGGTGAAGTCTCCGCCATCGAAAACTACGCCTGTGAAGTCGAAGTTCCGGTCATTCCAGGGTGTAGCAGCGTCTTCTCGGAGGTGAGTAGAAATAACCCGAATGATGGTATGGCGTACCTCGCGACTTGTGCCGAAGGCAAGCCGTTCCGCCACGGGAGCCTCGCGACCTGGGTCAGCCTCGTATGGCATGCGCAGATAGGCGCATAGTACGTCGATGCAAGTCTGCCGGTTCGCCTTCCAGTCGTCGGCCAAGCCTGCCATCGCATGGACACCGGCCAACCGAACTGCGGGGTTGTCGTCTCCGAGCTGAGTTGCTATCGCGGTGAATCGCTCGCTGAAAACGCGGACACGGTCATGAGCCGAGTCTGCCTCGACAACTTTCTGACGCCGGTAGACGACGACCAACGCGACAAGTGCGCCTGCCCCAGCGGCCGATACGAACACTAGTTGCAAGACCGAGACGGTGTCTTGCAACGAAAGTGCGCCATGTCGGCGAAATCCTCCCAAGGTCAGCAACACCCATGCGAGCACCGCCAAAGCCACGAGACCGAGGATTGTCACCGTAAAACTCAGTGCCAGAGCGACGCCCATGCGCCACAGCCGCGCCTCACCAGAGCCTCTCTGGACCGACCTATGGCCATCCGTCGACTTGCGCTTCCCTGTCACAGGGCGAACCTAACGGTCGGACGAGGAGCAGGGCTAGACCAAGCTGCCCACTTTCTGATGGCCGATCAACCGACCAATTGGCACTTGACTTACTAACCTCCATCTTTCATGACCTCGGCTTGCTGGTCTGAGGTCTGGGTTCCCCTCGTAGCGTGGACACATCGCCGTAAGGGAGGACGGCGATGGCAGAGACGCGCAGGAAGTCCGATCGGGACTTCAAGGAGGGTGCGGTGCGACTGGTCCGGGAGACGCTGCCGACCGCCACCGCGCACCTGGACGCCGCCCGCGACGCCATCCTGGCCTTCACTGCCTTCCCCGCAAGGTCTGGCGGCAGATCTGGTCCAACAACCCGATCGTTATCTTGAGCTTTCACGTCAGCCAGGGCTGTGACCTGCGGCGTCCCGTCGTGGACAGTGTCGCCGACGGGACGCTCGCGGCCTGATGGCGCTTGTTTCACTCCTTTGGATCGTTACCTGTTCGGGTCCGGGCCGATCGCTGGTCGCCGAGGGCGCGGGCGAGCTGGCGGCGGAGCCGGGCGTTGTCGTCGGCGAGCTGTTTGTTTCGGTCGAGGGCGGCGGTGAGCCTGGCGCGCAGCGACGCATCGGTAGCCCGCTGGGCGGCCGGGATGGCGCCGGCGAAGCCGGTGCCATCTGCTTTCTGCCGTAGCCTGCGGATCTGGCTGCTGATGTCGGGCTGGGTATAGAGCCACGACCGTGAGATCCCTGCTGCCTGCGCGACGCCAGCGAACGTCACGGGAATCCCGGCCCGGTCGAGCTCGCGCAGCGCCTGCACTGCTCTGGATCTGGTCAGTTCATGCCGCCGGGCGGCGGCCTCGGCAAGCGGGTCAGAACGCACCGGCGGCCGCCTTCTTTTCCTCTCCGCCGTCTTCGAGAGAGACGATGATCTTGTTGAGGTTCGCGGCGACCTGCTTGTTCATCTCGGCGACCCGGGCCTGCCCGTTCGCCTCGGCGGCGGTGATGATCTGCAGGGTCTGCTGCCGCTGGGCATGATG
>Ga0116218_1002473_pt1 | contig 10220 bp, 6 predicted proteins | sample Sb_taG_2_FD_88966 | JGI IMG/M metagenome (GOLD analysis project Ga0116218, IMG submission 88966) | Peat soil microbial communities from Weissenstadt, Germany - Sb_50d_5_LS metaG | ecosystem: Environmental > Terrestrial > Soil > Wetlands > Peat | place: Germany: Weissenstadt | collected 2010-09-21 | reverse complement strand
TCGGGGTCCCAGACAGGCATCTCCAATGCGATATTACGCTTCTCCCAACGGGCTGTACCGGAGGGGTAGGTGCCATCGACAGGCAAAGCGCTTACCGGCAAATCATCACCATCTCCGGCGATCATCGGACCCAAGACATTGCGTACAAATTCTGGTGCTTCTGCTGGAACAGGTGGCCTCCTCGTCAACATAGGCAACGCAATAGCTGAACGCTGTTGCGCAACACTCTCTGTCCGTGATGCTAGTGTTTGTCCTACTTCTACCCCTATGGGAACCCTCACCTCGTAGAGATGGGCTAGCGTCTCATCAACTGCCTGGAAATTCCGCTGCACCACTGCTTCGCCGCGTTTACTGTAAGACTTTCTGATGCTCTTCTTGATCTGTGCGATTGCCTCTTCTTTAGGAAGGATGCCACTAATTGCGAAGAAACATGCCTGCATAACTGTGTTGATGCGCCCTCCCATACCAGTGTCACTTGCTATCTTTTGTGCATTAATCACATAAAAGCGTAGTTCTTTGTCAAGAATCGCTTTCTGCACTTCAACTGGTAGGTGATCCCAGACTTCCTCTGGTCCATAGATGCTATCGAGCAGGAAAACTCCATGTTGCCTGGCGTATTTCAGAACATCAATTCGCTCCAGGAATGTAAATTGATGACAGGCTACAAAATTGGCCTGGTTGTTACCTATCAGGTAAGGAGCATGAATGGGATGGGGTCCAAAGCGCAGGTGGGAGGTCGTTATTGATCCCGATTTCTTAGAGTCATAAACAAAGTAGCCTTGAGCGTAGTTTTCCGTCTCCTCCCCAATAATCTTGATTGAGTTTTTGTTGGCTCCCACTGTGCCATCAGAGCCTAATCCCCAGAATACACATTGCACAGTGTCTTCGCTCTCGATTGTAACCGAGCTATCATAATCCAGGCTGAGATGCGTCACATCATCGTTAATACCGATCGTAAAATGATTTTTGGGCTCTTCGGTGCTCATTTCATCGAAGATGCCTTTGACCATCGCAGGTGTAAATTCTTTTGAGGCCAGGCCATAGCGACCACCGATGATACGTGGTAATGTATGCCTGTCACTGTTACCCCAATCCTCTTTGACTGCCGTTGACACATCAAGATAGAGAGGTTCGCCAATGCTTCCCGGTTCTTTTGTACGATCCAGAGTGGCTATCACTTTGACGGTAGAAGGCAATGCTTGCAGGAAGTCTTTCACCGAGAACGGACGGAATAAGCGCACTTTGAGGATACCTACTTTCTCTCCGCGCGCAAGAAGATATTCAGTCGTTGCCTGCACTGTCTCAGCGCCTGATCCCATCATTACGATCACACGCTCTGCATCTGGCGCTCCAACATAATCGAACAGGTGATAATGCCGCCCAACCAGGGTACCGAACTTATCCATTGCCTTTTGTACAGTTGCCGGACAAGCTTCGTAATAAGGATTTGCGGTTTCACGAGCCTGGAAGTACACATCGGGATTTTGTGCTGTGCCACGAATAAAAGGATGCTCAGGCGAGAGTGCTCGTTGTCGGTGAGCTTGAACTAATGAATCGTCAATCATCGCTCGCAGGTCTTCGTGGTTCAATTGTTCAATTTTATCAATTTCGGCTGAAGTACGAAAACCATCAAAGAAATGCAAGAATGGAACGCGTGATTCTAACGTAGATGCATGCGCAATGAGCGCAAGATCCTGTGCTTCTTGTACTGAATTTGAAGCCAGCAAGGCGAAACCCGTTGAACGAGTAGCCATGACGTCGGAATGATCACCGAAAATTGAGAGTCCTTGTGTGGCCAGTGCGCGTGCAGCGACATGAAATACGACCGGTGTCAGCTCACCGGCAATCTTATACATGTTAGGAATCATCAGCAATAAGCCCTGGGAGGCGGTAAACGTTGTTGCCAATGCTCCTGTTTGTATCGCCCCATGAATTGCTCCTGCTGCACCTCCCTCTGATTGCATTTCCATGACAAGTGGTACTGTTCCCCATAGATTAACTCGTCCCGTCGCGGACCAGGCATCAGCCATCTCACCCATCGACGTTGAAGGGGTTATAGGATAGATCGCAATAACCTCGCTCAATGCGTGTGCAATGTTGGCTACTGCCTCATTTCCTTCTAAAGTTACCCAGGTACGTTCCATAGAATCCTCCATAATTTCTAGTGTAACTTTGCCGTAACAATATGCATGTTCACATCTTGCCTACTAATAGAATCTTATACCACCTTTTGTGATGGTTCCGTATGTTGCTTTTTGTCCTCTCGCTCTTCTCATTGTAGCTTACCTTGACATTTGTCGCTTGTTGCCAGCAACACAACGGCAGCATTGGTAAATCATAGGAATAAGACTGTAATGGGTTCAGCCCTGGCATTATATGTAAAGTGTGCAGTGATAGGCATTACCCCAATCGAAGCCGCGGAAATGATTGTAAGCAACAGACCAATTCTTGTGTCAGTCTCCGCAGTTTGTGTATTTTTCGTGATACTGTCATCTTGACATTGCGAACTATGACAAACTTCATTTTTGCGATTCGAGCAAAACGAGTCAGGCTCTATTCTCGCGGGAGCCAGAGGGATGTTTATTCCCCTGTGCCTCTCTACTGAGAAGGATACCGCCCTAAAATCACAATCAGATCACACTAAAGCACTTTTTTATCACGTTTTGTACACAGCCCTGATTTTTCATTATCAAGAATATCGAGGTGGCAGGACTGGCAGCGCCAGTCCTGCCACCTCGATATTCTTGACTCTGCGACCTTTAGGTCGCAAGTCTAATATTTGCATCATTCCGTATATCGATTGTGATAGTATCTCTCTATACAGTGACGCCTTTGTGAGAGGCACCATATAGTTTATGAAAAGAAAGGAATTATATATATATGACAGACAAGAGTGACATTGAGCGATATCGTGCAAACTATCTTGCTGAACAAGAAGGCTCTGAACTATACCAGTCGCTCTCAAAAGCAGAGAAGGATCCACATCTGGCAGAACTCTACCAGCGAATGGCAGAAACTGAGCAGCGTCACGCAAGCGTCTGGGCCGATTATTTGCGCAAAGCAGGCGCACCTATGCCTGCTTTTATCCCGGGATGGCGTATGCGTATGATCATATGGGTGGCGCGACACTTCGGAGTAAACTCAGCACTGCCAATGGTCTCGTCGATGGAACGTAGCGCCAGCCACGACTACGATACCCAACCAGAGGCTCGTGCTGCGGGTATGCCCAAGGATGAACGTTCGCACGAACGCCTTTTTCGCTCTGTAGAGATAACTGGTGGTGGTGTCGCTGGTCCTGCGCTTGCCCGCTTCGAGGGGCGTCACCGTGGTACTGGTGGCAATGCCCTGCGTGCGGCTGTATTGGGAGCCAGCGATGGTCTCATTACTAACCTCAGTCTTGTCATGGGCGTTGCAGGGGCCAATCTCCCAGGGCATACCATTCTATTCACAGGTTTGGCAGGTATGCTCGCCGGGGCGCTCTCTATGTCTATCGGAGAATGGCTTTCCGTACAGAGTGCTCGTGAACTTTATACGCATCAGATTGCGGTCGAGCGCCAGGAATTACTCGAGATGCCTGAGGAGGAACGTGAAGAACTTGCGCTTATTTACGAAGCGAAAGGTATTGATCGCGAAACTGCCAATCGCATGGCCGAACATATCATGGCGCAAGGTGAAGCTGCACTTGATACCCTCGCACGCGAAGAGCTTGGTATTGACCCTGAGGAACTTGGCGGCTCAGCGTGGACAGCTTCGATCATGTCCTTTATGCTTTTTGCCATTGGCGCGGTCATACCGGTTATACCCTTTGTGTTTGGTAGCGGAACTGTAGCTGTACTGTTCAGCGTGTTGCTGGGTACCCTGGGTTTGTTCATCGTTGGCGTTGGAATTACTTTGACTACTGGAGCGCCACTGCTGAAATCCGCTGGTCGCCAGATTTTGCTGGGTTTAGCAGCGGCGTCCATAACGTTTGGTCTTGGGTCACTTGTTGGAGGGCGTTTAGGTTAGTGCTACCTATGTTTTGATAAAAACATTGTGAGCATTTAGTGATACTAAAACTGAACATTGAGAGAAGTTTGTGATGTTCAGAAGTGATACTAGTTAAACATCATATAAGTAATGCTGCATTGGGCTATGATTCGTTAACATAATACTGTTTGGGAGGATGTTAATCATGCCTGCTCAGAAACTTGCCAGGGCATGCAATCTGGAATGTTCAGACAATGAACTGGTGCAACAAGCTCTTGATGGCGATATGAATGGATTTGAAATGTTGGTTGAACGTTATAACTGTATGCTCACAAACTGGGCTTATCGAATTCTTCGGAATCGCCAACAGGTTGAAGATGTTTTACAGTTCGTCTACCTCCAACTTTTTCTCTCACTTGGCACACTCCACGCCGATAAATCAATTAAAGCCTGGCTTTTTAGAGTTGTTCATAATCGATGTCTGGATGAATTACGTCGCATTAAACCAATTTACTTTTCAGAGCTAAAGGTTTCGGAAGAAGTTGAAGATGAGTTCATACCCTTTGAATGTATGCCTGATCCAACTCCACTTCCAGAAGAGATAGCTGAACAACATGAGTTACAACAGCGCATACTACGAGCGCTAAATGTATTACCACCCAGGCTTCGTTCTGTCTTCATTCTCCGTTATACGTTACAAAAAAGTTTCGCAGAGATTGGTCAAATCCTCAATATTCCTGAAGCTACTGCAAAGACCTATTTCCACCGCGCAAAACCTTTTCTACGAACAGCCTTACAAGTTTATAAAGATCAGTTAGCTTCTGCTTGTTAAAATGCCATGTAGCTCGTTTGAACCAATTACTAAGAGAAACGAACGAATCCACACTCTACGCTGACTTCTCTGTTTCTTTCACAGGTGCAGTAAAGTGAATCTCCAGCGCCTTATCAACAAAGCGTGCAAGCTTTGCATCCTGATTTGCCAGTACAGCAGGGAGTGTGATATCGCGTTTGAAGTTACCAATCTCGACGATCATCTCATCTCCTTTTTTTGTCATCAGCACCTTGTCCATCTCGACATGCGGTAGTGGAAGGCGCAATATATACGTATCTCCCTGGTGAACAATTTCTTGTATAGGCCCACGGTGGAAAACCTGTGTTGGATCTAAATCTCCAAAGACAGCCCGGGCTAATTCTCCAAGTGGCTGAATTCCGATGATGTCATGAGAATAGTAAGGAGCCTCCCAGATAGGCAGTGGAGCAAAGGTATTGTGAATTAATTGACGCAAATTCTCTTGATTGTGATAGAGATCCTGCATAAACTCGTCAGCATAATTGCCTGGTTGTATGACGCGATTGCATACGACACCATCGATAGGATAACCGAAAAGCGCCAGATATGTTTCGGCTCGCAGCGCTTCCTTTATCACCATACGCTCTGGATTGACGACTGGTCGGTAAGAGCTTATATCGGGGTTGCTCAATACCTCGCGCAACGCTTTAACTCGATCAGTCAAGACCTGCAATGCTTCCAACATTTCACCAGAAGGTAAGAAAGCTTTGATGAAAGGACGTGCGAAGCGAAGCGTACTACTCTTCAGGTTTAAGCCAGCGATACGACCGGCATACCATTGGAAGGTGTCAGGCATACTTAAAAGCCGGATTGTCTCCCCTGTTGGTGCGGCGTCAATGATCACTACTTCGAAATTTCCATCGCGGGCATTGCGATAGATGTTGAGCAAACTGACAATCTCATCCATTCCTGGAATCAGCGCCAGTTCTTCCGCCATCACCGAATCAATGCCACTTTGTCGCAGGGCCAGGCTCATCTTCTCTTGCACTTTACCCCAACTGTTACGCATTTCATCCAACACATTTACTTCCTGCGCCCAAAGATTTGGTGCCAGTTCCATTGGTTCAGAAGTTAAAGGGGAGTTGAAGCAATCTGCGAGGCTATGCGCCAGATCTGTACTAACAACAAGTGTACGTTTGCCGGAGGCCGCCGAACGTATCGCTGTAGCTGCTGAGATGGTTGTTTTACCAACGCCCCCTTTTCCCAGATAGAGAATAATACGCATAGAAATCCTTACTCTGTATATATCATTTCATGTATGCTAGATGATAGGTGTCTCAATCTTGCATTGCTTCCAACTAATTGTATCACCAACTCATCAGGCGAGAAGAGAAGAATCGGTCCTCCAGTGTCATCCCGAGGGTACTCTTGTCATATTTAGAGTACTCTTGTCAACCTTCTTGCCAACCTGAAGGTACTCTTGCCAACCTGAAGGTACTCTTGTCATCCTGAGCATTAGCGAAGGATCTCGCGCGGTGCTCAACATGCCAGCACTTGGAGTATTCCTGAACGAATAAGTTAGAATCAAAGCAGTATCTAAACTACCTGAATATACGTAAATTGCCCCATCCGGGTTGTCTTTTTTGGGGCTGCGGCTTTGAGACAAAGCTTGATGTATGAGGAGGTGCAATCGGCACTTGAAATTGAAAATCGGCAGTAGAAAATGAAGCAAGGAAGTATAGCCTGAAAAAAGAACTTTGAATCCTCTTCAGGCTATATGCGAGAAGTAAAGTTTATAATTCCATCCTGCCACTAACAACCAGTAACTTGAGGAACTCAAGGTAGCGTACGACCTCGATACGGTCGCTCCCTCCCGTTTCATACCAGTTGCGTAGCCAGATCAATGAAACAACCTCATCGGAGGTAAAACCACTCTGGAGAAGTTTATCAGTCTCAGTAATAGTAATATTAGTATTGTTTGTTATATCAAGTTCTTTTTCAGATTGGATTTGCGGATTCATAATATTTACCTTCTTCCTTAATAGGCCCGTCTCCGCTAGTTAACGATACATTTACAAAAGATGAATGTTTTCTTTCTAATTTAGAGTAATCTAGCAACCTCACTTAGATAGACGACCAACCCCACAATTTTTCAAATACCACTTTTTCTCTACAACACACCTCCTACTTTACTTATTCCTTATAAACTAAGTATAAGCGGTAAACAGTGCTGCGCCTATCTACAAATTAACATACCAGGAGTGAAGCGTATCACATCTCCACACAAACATTTCTTATGACTAGTATACGTATAGAATGCCGTCTTAGTTCCAACAAAATCTGCCAATATTGTGACGACATGCTACATCGATGCAAATGAAATGCTCTCGAGGATAATAACGTCAGAGGGTTACAAAAAGGTAAGGTAGGCAACAAAACCAGTGATTGCAAGCGCTTGCAATCACTGGTTTTGTTGCCTACCTTTTACATTGCATTATGAGTTTCGCACGACAATATTTATTAGCCGTCCAGGCACATAAATCACTTTCTGCACGGTTGCATCTCCAATGAAGGATGCCACTCGAGGATTATCCAGCGCCAACATGCGAATCTCGCTTTCACTCGTGCCGGCAGCTACCTCTATCTTCTCACGCACTTTACCATTTACCTGTACAACGAGTGTGAATATCTCATCCTTCGTAAGTTCCTCATCAAAACCTGGCCATATCGTTGTATGAATGCTGCCCGTATGGTTTGTTATGTGCCACAGCTCTTCAGTGATATGTGGCGCCATCGGAGCCAATAGTTGCATCATCGTCTCCTGCATCGTGCGGAAAGCTTTGCTACGAGCAACTGAAGCATGTTGCTGTTTGATCATCGCATTATTGCACTCCATCAATGCGGCCAATGCGGTATTAAAGCGAAAGTTACTCAACTCCTCGGTGACACGCTTGATAGTCTTGTTGCGTAATCGTTCGATAGCTTTGCTCTCGCTGGTCTCCTCGTTACTGGGATTTTCGACCCAGCTATCATTGACGAGACTCCAGAATCGGTTCATGAAACGCCACACACCCTCTAAATTTTCGGGTATGAATGAGCCTCCCTGGTCAAAGGGACCAATAAAAGTCAGGTATGCCCGTACCGTGTCGGCTCCATACTTCTCGATAAACTCGTCTGGGGCTACAACATTGCCGCGTGATTTGGACATTTTCTGCCCATCTGGCCCCAGTACAGTGCCCTGGTGGAACAATCTGGTAAATGGTTCATCAAAGTTCAGGTAACCCATATCACGCAGTGCCTTGATGAAGAAGCGAGCATACAACAGGTGCATGACCGCGTGTTCTGCTCCGCCGATATATTGATCGACAGGCAGCCAGCGTTCCATTGCTTCAGCGCTCCATGCCTGCTTGTCGTTGTTTGGATCAGCATAACGCAAGAAGTACCAGGATGAACAAATGAAGGTATCCATTGTATCCGCCTCGCGTGTAGCAGGTCCACCACAAATTGGGCAGGTAGTGTTTAAAAACTCTGACTCATAGCGCAGGGGCGATTCACCGGTCGACTTGAACTCTACATGTTCCGGCAGCAGAACAGGCAATTGGTCCTCAGGGACTGGAACTATGCCATCCTTGGGACAGTAGATGATCGGGATTGGTGTACCCCAGTAGCGCTGTCGACTGATCAACCAGTCACGCAGGCGGTACGTCACCATGAACTTTCCAATGCCCTGATTCTCTATAAAACGTGTTATTCTCGCAAATGCATCTTCGGCTGGCACGCCATCGAAAGGACCCGAATTGACCATTATCCCTGGATGCTCTTTCGCCTCGCTCCAGCTCGCAGGATCACTCGGCTCTTCACCTTCAGGTCGGATAACCTCGCGTATAGGAATACCGAACTTACGCGCAAACTCAAAGTCACGCTGGTCATGCGCAGGCACGCCCATGATCGCGCCAGCGCCATAACCCATCAACACGTAATCGGCTATCCAGACCGGAACACGTTCACCGTTGACCGGGTTGGTGACATAACCACCTGTAAAAACGCCTGTCTTCTCTTTTTCGGTGCTCATGCGTTCAATTTCGGTCATTTGTCGTGCCTGAGTGACATAGGCCTCGACTTCAGCCTTGTGTTCGGGTGTTGTTATCTTCTCTACCCAGGGATGCTCAGGAGCCAGCACAAAAAACGTAACACCATAAATGGTATCTGGTCGTGTAGTGAAAACTGGAATTTCTTCTTGTTGACCATCGATCACAGAAAAGAAGCGTATCTCTGCCCCTTCGCTGCGCCCGATCCAGTTTCTTTGCATGGTCACTGTCTTATCAGGCCATTCAATCTTAGAGAAATTCAGTAATTCTTCTGCATAGTCTGTAATCTTCAGCAGCCACTGGTCAATCTCCTTGCGAATTACGACACTTCCGCACCGTTCGCATGTCCCATTTGCCAACACCTGTTCATTCGCCAACGTCGTATTGCACCCTGGACACCAGTTGGCAGGAGCCTTTGTGCGATAAGCCAGGCCATGTTTATAAAATTGCAGAAACAACCACTGTGACCATCTATAATAATCAGGTAGGCAGGAGACCATCTCGCGTTCCCAATCCCAACCTGCGCCCATCAAACGCAATTGTCTGCGCATTGTCTCGACGTTTGCCAGTGTCCATGTACGCGCTTGTATCCCGCGCTGGATGGCGGCATTCTCGGCGGGCAGTCCAAAGGCGTCGAAACCAATAGGTTGCATAACGTTATACCCATTCATGCGCATGTAGCGACCAAAGGCGTCAGCACCCGAGTAGTTATACCAATGTCCTATATGCAAGTCACCAGATGGATAAGGCAACATAACCAGGTTATAAAATTTTGGTTTAGATGAATTATCGGGGGCATGATACAGTTGTTCAGCCTCCCATTGGGTCTGCCATTTTGCTTCAATTTCTTTTGGAATGAACTTAGTGCGTGTAATCATAAAAATGCTTCTCCCTAATAAAAAACCTCTCATCCTCGCGGGACGAAAGGCTTCTTCGTGGTACCACCCTGTTTTATCAAACTCAGACGAAATGGTGGACCTGAGGGGGCTCGAACCCCTGACCTCATCCATGCCATGGATGCGCTCTTCCAGCTGCGCTACAGGCCCAAAGAGAGTGGCTCATGATCAAAGTCTGCGAATGATACTCATTATATGCGATAACGGGCACTCCGGCAAGCATTAGGACTTTTGATTGCTCTTTCACGCTTGCTGCTCACAGGCGAGTTCAGTCAAATGGTTTGTAGCTTTGCACCAGCCAGCTACTCTCTGTTTTGAAGTGACTTACTACTCCTGCTCAACGCTGGTAATCTACCATAATAGTAAATTTTACTATACCATAAGTGTTTGCCATTTGCAACTTGGTGGAGATGAGGGGGCTCGAACCCCTGACCTCGACAGTGCGATTGTCGCGCTCTCCCAGCTGAGCTACATCCCCGG
>Ga0116218_1002466_pt1 | contig 10243 bp, 6 predicted proteins | sample Sb_taG_2_FD_88966 | JGI IMG/M metagenome (GOLD analysis project Ga0116218, IMG submission 88966) | Peat soil microbial communities from Weissenstadt, Germany - Sb_50d_5_LS metaG | ecosystem: Environmental > Terrestrial > Soil > Wetlands > Peat | place: Germany: Weissenstadt | collected 2010-09-21 | reverse complement strand
GTTGTAGTACCAAGGCTGATATTGAACTGAAGATAGTTGGTATTCCAAAGAAGAGCATATTTCGCATAATATCGGACCGTAGATGTAAGCTCTTCCGGCGAATAAGGAGTAGGAGCATCATAGGTAATGTACAAACAATCATGGCGGCATATCCCATGCCTTTTGCAAGCAAGGCTCCATTCACTCCTAGATGTAACACACCCACCAGTACAATATTCGTACCCAGTATAAGAAGCACATTGATTATGGACAGAGCTGAATAAAATATCGCACGCTTTTCTGCTCGCAACCATGAGATCCCAGGCACGGTAAGATTCTCCAAAATGATAACCAGAGCAGTAAGTCTTACAGGTTCGCTGAATGCTGGGCTATTGAAGAGAACCTCCGACAACCACGGAGCTGCTACTATTATTACAATAGCTACAGGTATCGAAGCCAGCGTCAACAGAATAATAGCAGTCGAAAGGACACCTAAGCGATCGCGTGGTGTTTCGTAATCGCCATTGTAGGCTCGGAAAAAAGCCGGGCTTATTCCAAGCTGCGTTATGATCGTAACGAGATCAATAATAGTATACAAAACGGCAAGCGCACCAAATTCGCTTCTGGATAATTGACGGGCTAAAAATGGAGTAAGGAGAAGGGAAACCAGTGGAGATGCGAAAGCACCCAGAGCATAGATGCCAGAGGTTTTTATCATTTCAATCGCAAGTGAAAGATAGTTCCCACTATCTTCCGTTTGAGAAGTTGATACGCTTACGTGGTTAGCAACTCTTTTCGGCCCTGATATCACAGGCAGAATCCAGGTCGGCTGATCAGCGATCGACATACCGTTAAAGGTCGGCTGCGATAAACGGGATGAAACTGAGGTGGTTCGTATTCCTATCTGAGCCTGTAGCTTCTGTGTTGGCAGTTGTGCTCTATCGACAATAGGCAACTCAGGTGTCACAACCTCATCTATTCCTATAGTATCGGCATAAGTTACAAACCTTACACGATAATTTCTCATTCTACCCAACGAAGGCGTCAGCTTGTCCGTCATCCTCATTACTTATTCACTCATATCACTTCTAGCGAGTATTTTGCTTTGCCTTGTATAGTGGGATACCTCGGTCGTGTCAGGGATAATCTCTGCCTTCTGAGTGACTTCTAGCACTGACTTTTTATATGGGTAACATCCAATAAATGGTGAGGTGATCAGACCAGCGACCAGCCAGCCGAGACTTGCCATTCCGTCCTGACCTGTCCAACCAGCGAGAGCCAAACTACTAATGCTGAGTGTAATGAGTGCGGCTATTCCTCCTCCAATAAGAGGGCGATAACGAGTATCTGTAGTATGCCAGTTGCGCCATGAACGCCAGAATACATAACCCAGCAGTAAAATAAATACCAGCATGACTGGTATACCGGCCATTGCTCCCCACTGCAAGTAGGAATTATTTGGATCCACCACAGGCAAAATCTGTGCAGGAACTCGAAAAGGCTCTTCATAAATCAGATATGCCTGATTACTCAAGCCAATGCCAAATAGAGGGAATGCTTCGATGATTCGGACGGCCGTTTGCCAGACTGCTATATGCAACGAGGACTCGTTCTGAGCGTTAGCGTGAGATAGTTGCAAGGCTAGTTGCGAAGGAAAAATGGTGAAAACTATCACGGTCAACGTCACTATCAACATGAGTAGTAGCATGCCATAACGTTTGCGTCCCACAAAGAACAAAAAGGCCAGATAACCTACGAATACAGCTAACCACGACCCAGTACTATAGGTGAACATGAGTGCAAGCAGAATCAACGGCATTTCCAGGAGGTAGATCACCTTTGCCCAAATGTGCTTACTTTCGAAAAAGAGTCCTAAAGGAAGAAAAAAGCTGAAGGCAAGAAAGGTTCCGTTTCCGTTCGGTTGTTCGAAAAACGAACTGGCGCGAGAGACACTTGCACCCAAGTTTTGGACAAGCTGATAGTTCGAGTTTAGGGCAAATGTTGCTTCAGCTCGCGCGGATTCAAACAAAAACTTGCCTGTAGTTGCTTCGATGATAGTATGTATGGCAATGAGCACTGCCAGAACTGACAGAAATTGGAAAACACGACGCACAGCCGAAATATCTTTCGCGATGATATTACCCAGCCAGAACATCATAAATGCACCGAAAACGAGGCTAGGATAGAAGGTGTCAGCGTCATAAAGGCTGAATCTACCTCCCTTAATAGCAGGGTAAATAGTCAATGTGAGAAATAAGCCCCAGAGCCATAATGGTCGAGGCTTAACCCAGGGATGGTCGGCAGAACGCCCGAAGTAGCAGACAAAGAGAAATACCAGGCCTATCAGTAATGAGACCAGACGCAAGGCGAGATACCAGTCAACTAGTATATGAACGGCTATGATCAGCATCACCGCGAGTTCATCCCATCTGAAGAGCATAATAAGCAGCATCATTAAAGTGCCTGCAACGGCAATGCCATATACCAGGTTTGTTGCGCCTAATACTGCTCCCAGGAAAAGCGCGGCTAATAATATCAGAACTAAGCAAAATAGCAAAGGCGAAAATGGTACTCTCTTCGTCTCCCCCCCTCGGGATAGTTGTGCTACGCCTTTCATGATGTTTGTAACCTTTTTTCCATACCGCCAAACCAATTTTTACTGTCCATACGGCACATTATTGATGATCATTGAAGGACAGCCCTCGATAAGTTCTTGCGACTTTTCCTCACCTACCACTCGTACAACCTGGCTCAAACTCTGCTTGATAGCGGGTACACGCTTGTGTACTCCGTGTGCATCCGATGCTATGCAATGAACCAGTCCCCGCCTGAGCAGCATTTCGGCGGTATGCTGCGCAGTTCGGCCTTGCATTCCCAACAGGCTGCTCGCCGTGATCTGTATCAGTATTCCCTGCAGCAGTAATGACGTGAGACGTCCCAAGTCCTTCTGGAAAATCCGAGACCGTTCTGGATGGGCAAGTATGGGCGTTATGCCGAAAGCCCGCAGTTCAAAAATCACTCGCTCTGTTGCGGGAAGCCAGCTATCGTTCCATAATTCAAGTAAGAGATAACGACTTCCATTAAGTGTTGCAAGTCTTCCAGTCTGAATATCTTCGATCAACCCGGGTTTGATCAGCGCTTCATGACCACTATAAAGACGCAAGGGAATTTCCCGTTGATCAAGCACCTGCTGCAATTGGGTGACCCGCTCTTCGATCTCTCGTGCTGAGCGTTGCGGAAAGAGATCGTTATAGTGGGGTGTGGCAACAGCGGTATGGATACCATCCTGTACCAGAACGCTAGCCAGAGCTGCTGCCTCTTCTATTGTCTGTGGCCCGTCATCGACTCCGGGCAGGATATGCAAATGAGTGTCAATCATACTTTCATTTCTTGAGTAAAGAGAGCAAGTTAGCATGCGAGCCTTCTTGCATCCTGAAGCTTATGTACAGGTGAATGCAACACCTGCATTCAAATCCTGGGTTAAGGATTGATTCAAAATTGCTTCCTGCTTATCGCGAGATACCAGTCCTCCCCACTTTTTGGTCACTGTAGCGCACGATGGAAGCACTATCTGCAATGCCACTCCCCTTTCAATACCCGCTTGTCGTTGCAGCAAATACTGGTAATGCCAGCCGTTCGTGCCACTTTTAGCTACACTATGGCTGGACCATTGAAGAGTGATGGTACGTGTTTGGCCACGCACAAGTGTGATAAAACCTGTCCATACCTCAGATCCAAAAGCTTTACTCGTACCAAATGGTTGCCATCCATCCTGCCTGGATAAAGTACTGCCATTCGGCACGTATATGCGCACGTAATCCTGATATAGCTGATTCCCATAATTCTTACCTGCCAGGGTCCAGGCATAGGTGATGGTGGTGTGATGAACGGCATTCCCACTCTCATCGAGAGTCACCTGGTCGTGTACATTATTAACAATGAAACTGTTCGCTTTATCGTTAGCAACATTGGTATCAACAAGGAAGAAATGGTCTCCCTGTGGCGATTGGATCGATCCATCGAGTTGAAGACTCCGCAGTGTATTCTCAGCAGTATTCGCATTCAAATAGATCTGAATGTCCTTTGTGCGTAATGAACTCATCGCCAGTTGCAAGAATTTCGCGAGAGCAACGGATGAAAACTGTTGCACACGCGTTTGCAGATGCTCTCCTAACAATTCAGTGAAGTATTTGCGTTGAGAAGTTTGGCCATTCGGTGAGGAGATCAGACTGCTTCCTGCCTGTCCCAATTGGTAAAAATGAATAAGGCTCACAAGGTTCTGCGCTGTCACCGTTGTATGAAACTCTGGTACACTGATAGGTCCAGTAATAGCCAGCACGTGCTCAATGAAGGAGGGTGTGATGGCTATTACTCCCTGTAAGGGAACATTGCCACCTTCGCGCTCGAAGTTCAACTCTCCATATTGCGCAGCTGTCGGGAAATCTGCATCGAGGTTAGAGTTTCTTAGACTCCAACTTGAGGGAGCGAGATAGTGAGCAAACCAACTGTATGCGGGAGGATAGGGAATAGTATGACCGGCACGTTCAAATGTTATGTCGAGCAGGTACACATCTCTAATGTGAGCCGATGTTAATCGTGCTCCTGAGACGGTAGCAATACCGTAGTTGCCGATAAATCCACCGCCAGGCCTCAGTTCAGTCGAATCCATGATTTCAAGCAGGAATTGCGCAGGTTTACTAATACCAAGCAAAGTGGACAATGCTGGAAACAATTGGTCTGCCTGGAGCAGTGCAACACGGATCGTAGGAATGTTTGCCTGAAACGTTTGCAGCATCTTGGAGAGGTGAGCATCAAAGGATACATCGCCAGGTTGAACGAGAACAGCCTGGTTCATGGCCGCCTTCAATGAAGAACTTACCGCCTGATATTCGTTTGAGAGTGTAGTGAAATCAGTATTGGTCATAGCATGTGTAGATGCAGATGCTTTCAAGGGATTGCCCATGCGGGAAAGCGCCAATGACAACATCTCACAGCCTCCAATCCCTGCTTGCGAGATGTCAACGGCCATCGCAGATAGGTGGAAGGCAGCTACCAGGCGCGCACCATAGACGGGGGCTAAGCCAGCTATGCTTGAATACTGTTCGAGTCCAGCCTCGAGCGCTTTCGTATCGCTCAAAGCTCCAGCAAATTCTCGTTGTGCGCGCTGAACAGTTTGTGGCGCCAATGGCTGCTTCTGTAGAGACTCCAGGAGAGTTATCGCTGAACGCAGATGCTGCATCCCCGCTTGTGCAAGCGAGAGTTCGGAATGGTATGCGTTGTACCCTATATAGCCAGCTACAGCCGAAGTTGAGCTGACGAATACCAGGATGAGTAGAACCACAATAATTACAGAACGCTTATTGGGCCATCTTGTTTTGCTCCCAACTTTTTGTCGTCCTGTCTGTCGATCTTCTAAAGCCACCTGCCCTCCTCTTTCCATGTCACGCCCTTTCTCGTAGTGCACAAGGCTAGTTTGAATGCATCTTTTGTTCAGATGAGGACACATTCGGCATCAGAGTGGCAGGACCTGGTGGAACGTGGCCATTTCTCGAAGATTTCTCTCCGCTGCTTTGATCATCCGTATAACTGTATCCGTAGTTGTAGTAGTAGTAACTACTGTCATTACGTTTGTGTTGGAGCTTATTGGCTACACACCCAAGCACATGTACGCCAGTCTGTGTCAGCACTGCTTTCGTCTGCCTGATCTTGCCTTTTGTCGCGCGCGTCGTATCAACTACAACAAGTGCGCTATCAACCTTTGCGGCCAGAATGCTTGCATCTGACAGGCCGAGCAAAGGAGGTGTATCAAAGATAACTACCTCGATTCCGCAGTTCGCTATTACCTCAAGAAAGCGTTGCATCGCCTTCGATTCGAACATTTCTGATGGATTCGGTGGCAGAGGGCCTGAGGGCATCACCCACAAATTCGGAATGCCGACCGAATGGACAAATGGTTCTAGTGAAAGTTGCGTTGTAGTTCGTCCACTCTGAAGAATATCAGCATTCATGTCATACTGATTATAGTGAGAAGTTCTGAATGTACCCGGCGCATTGAATGCCAGTACAGCATTGCTCAATCCAAATTTGTCGGGGGATAGTTGAAAGAGAGCATGCTGAGTGGGACGTCGCAAATCTGCATCGATGAGTAGCGTGCTCTTCCCTGCCCTGGCCATAAAAATAGCCACGTTCGCCGCGATGGCGCTCTTCCCATCACGTGGTTGAGCGCTAGTAATTACCATGGAATGTAGAGGCTTATCCAGGCTCGAAAATCCAATATTTGTGCGTAAGATGCGAAAAGGTTCTACATTGACATTGGATCCTGACGGATTGAACACTTCGTCTTGACTCGAAGATCGGATACGCCAGATCGTTGCCAGAACTGGCCATCCGATTAAGTGGGTGATTTCCTCAGGCGTGCGGACACGCGTGTCCAATCGCTCGACCAACATCGCCAGCAATATACCCAGTAACAAGCCCACCAGCAAACCTACGCCTGTATTGAGCAGCAAGTTCGGTCGTACAGGGATATCAGAGGGTTGAGCAGTTTGAACCTGGCGTAAGGTATTCACATTTTGTTCCTGTGACAAATCAAGTTGACTCAGTTCAAATTCCCATTGAGTATTTTGCTGCTGAAGTTCGCTCAACTGAGCCTGTAACAAATCTATCTGCCCCTGGTTTTTAGTGTTTGCTAATTGCTTCGTGAGACTGTCAATCTGAGTATTAGCACCAAGAATATTACTTTTTAACTGTTTCTCCGCCTGAGTATTGTCTTGAGTATTCGCTTGTGATTCCTGATCTATTAATGTACTAAACACATCATTTGCTATTTTTGCCGCCCGGACCGGATTTTGATCAACCACGTCGATTTCGAAGAGCTGCGTATTGAGTTTAGTGGCGGAGGAAACTTCTCCAGCGAGCTGATTCAGCGTCATGTGAAAATCAGATGCAACTAATTGAAGCACGGGATCACTTGTTGCCAGTGTCGCTTCTGTCTGCACGAGTTGATCACTCGTCAACAAATTATTGTAATCCGACTGGTTACTATTACTGGAGTGAAAAACGACCTGCACAAGTGAAGTTGATTGGTAAAGCGGTTTCATGAGTTTGCTACCAATAAATGTTCCGAGCCCTACAACCAAAAAGCACATCAAGATAATTGGCCAGCGTTTTATGAATATGACCCAGCATTGTTCAAGTGTCATAACACCTCCATGTAGAAATAAGACCTACCCGTTAGAAAACCGATATACCAGTGAATGCTCCTCAATTAGACCCCTGTGGGATTGATGAAAACCTTCAACGTCTTGAGTAGAATAAGCAAATCAAGAAAAAATGAACGATGATCGATATAGTGCATGTCAAGCGGGATGCGATCTTTGTAACACCCGTACTTATTCGGACTAATTTGCCATAAACCAGTAATACCTGGTTTTACTGAATGTCTCTTCTCCGCATACTCACCGTAGAGAATCAGTTCGCGTTCGTGAATAGTGCGAGGGCCTACAAGCGACATTTGCCCGGCCAAAACGTGGAGTAACTGGGGTAATTCGTCCAAATATATTTGTCGTAGAAACGTGCCAAATCGAGTGGTGCGTGGATCTTGATGCAACTTCATGTTTTCCTGGAATTCCAGCTTCAGTTTTGGACGCTGTTCGAGATATGCATCTGCATTGGATATCATGGTTCTGAACTTTAACATCCTGAACCGTCGACCATGTAAGCCAATCATTTCTCTCGAATAGAATACGCTGCCTCCGCCTTCGAGTTTAATACCAACAGCAATAAGTAAAAAAACAGGTAGTAGTACTACTAAGCCAAAGGTGGCAAGTGCAATATCAAGAAAACGCTTTGATACATCATAGAGCCGTAAAGGATGGTGTGTGATAGCAGTGCTGAGACTGTTTTGAAAAGTGCTACCCTCGGTCGTACTCGATCTTAGATCTTCTTCTTTCCACTCCGTTGTGGTTGTACTTTCCATACGCTCCTCCTCGTTTTCACTAAGAAAGTGCTATACGATGACCACTTCCAATGTTCTGCTCATGGAGTAGCACTGTAATATGGGCATCAAGTATTGCCGTCAGATGGTCGTAATCAAACCGTGACTCCACGTATGCGCGTCCTTTTGGACCTAGTGTCGAGGCTAGATCAGGATGCTCATAGAGCTGTAGGATCGCAGATGATAATGCACTGGGATTCTCTGGTTCGACATAGAGTGCTGCTCCCGCCTCTTGCTCGGCAATTCGACGTGCTTCACCATCCACCCCTAGTACAATAGGGCGAGCGCAGGCCATTGCTTCATACATCTTGATAGGTAATATGCCTTCAGTCACTGGCGCTTTACGTACATGAGCCAGGCATACATCGCCGGCAGCCAAAAGGGTGGGCACGAGGTTGTGGGGCACCACATCCATGAATGTGACATTCGTGAGCTTACGCTTACGAGTTTCGGCTACCAGGTCTTCCTTGTCTGACCCTTCGCCAACTAAAACAAAGTGGATATCTTTATGCTCCCGTATTTGGTCCGCTGCATCTATAATGGTCATCAACCCATGTGTTACCCCAAGTGTTCCCACGTAAAGAACTGTAAAGCGATCATCCCATTTGAGCTCAGCGCGGGCCTTTGCTTGAGGCTGCGGGTGAAATGTCGTGATATCTACCCCGTTGGTTAATAAGAGAATGTGCTCTGGATCAAGCCCTCGCTGGATGAGCTTATCACGAATCCACTCAGTAACGACCCATACCAGTGCCGCCCTTCGATACGTCGACCATTCCAGCCATTCAGAGAGCCTGATCAGCAGTTGGTTATGCAATACTCCTAGTTGGATTGCCTGCTCTGGCCAGAGATCGGATACCATAAAGATGAAAGGGCAACGCTTCCACCGAGCCAAAATACGCACCGGAATGGCGTCGAAGAGCGGAGGTGACTGCACAATGATGATATCGGGATTTCCAACTGCTTTCCCTCCAACGAGCGGAGCCATCAGAGCAAAAGAGACATACCACAGGATGCGCCACAAAAAGCTCTTGTTCGGAGTAATATAGCTCCATACTCGAATAATTTTCACTCCATCGCGCTTTTCCTTTTGAAGGAAACGACCACGATATTCTGGTAGAACAATACCAGCCGGGTAATTTGGAAGGGTTGTCAACACAGTTACTTCGTGGCCAAGCTTTACTAAGCGCGTGCAGGTTTCACCTACACATGCCGGGGCTGCACCGTTCTCAGGTGGGTAATAGGGAGATATGAAAAGGATATGAGACATTTTTGCTCCTAAGTTTTAGAGTTTACCTGGTTGTGCAATTGCACTTTTCATCGCATTGTGCACATATCTCACTTACAACTGTGGTAAGATCATTCTCCCTGGGTACTGGATTACGACAACATGTGCTTTGCAGTAGGGTAGCAGTACCTGAAGCCAATTCCAGCTTCGTCTTAATATTTTCTGGAAATTGCGAGAATTGCTTCTGTCAATAAGACACCAACTTGAAACAAAACTACAATAGTAACGCTTGTGAGAGGCTTGGGTAACTGCAACTGTTCTCCAACTCACAAGAAGATGTTTTTCGAGAAACCTTACTCAGTTTAATTCAAGCTGTTTCAAATGAACTCCACATATGTACCTGATAAAGCTTACCATCGCATCGTAGATTGAATATTGAGGAAGAGTTGAGATACGGTTAAGAATCATTTAACAGGGTTACGATTCTCAATTCCTTCAATCGAAATTTTGGTACTCTCCAAACTATTAGATGATTGAATATTCATTGTATTTCTAGGGTATTTACGAGCATTATTATGGGTTTTTCGTGCATAAAGAATAAAAACAGGTGTGGAACGTCGTTTGTTGATTGTCTAGAGTGTAGCATCCTGGAATGATAGTTAAGTGTAGCATCCTGGTAAGATAGCACTTAAGTACTAGGATGCTAGCTTGAATAATCGAGGGGATCAAGCCCTATTTCAGCAAAAATGCCATGCTAATGCTTCATGCATATTTCGCTTCCTTTCAGAATCTACTAGAATTGAATGCATTTTCTGACATATTAAATCTGTACTTGTTAAGGTTGCACAAGATGGTATACTGGCGAGAGCATTGTATGACACGAAGTCGTGTGATGTGTAAAAAGGTTAGTGAAACGCTGTCGATTGGCGTTCTAACACTTGACTCATGTGAGGTGGAGAATTTTCTAAGTATTGTAGTTTCAGGTCGAGAGGTGCAATTTGCAGCAAGAGCCATTCATACTACCTGAGAAAGCTATCGTGCGG
>Ga0116218_1002463_pt1 | contig 10249 bp, 19 predicted proteins | sample Sb_taG_2_FD_88966 | JGI IMG/M metagenome (GOLD analysis project Ga0116218, IMG submission 88966) | Peat soil microbial communities from Weissenstadt, Germany - Sb_50d_5_LS metaG | ecosystem: Environmental > Terrestrial > Soil > Wetlands > Peat | place: Germany: Weissenstadt | collected 2010-09-21 | reverse complement strand
TGAACCGCTACCACAAGCCTAAAATGCCGCGATTTCCTTCATCCCCGCGCTACGATTCCGGCTAATTTGGACAGCAGTGACCGAGCGCATATGACTACCACCCAAATGCTTTCGTTGGCCCACTTTTCTGTCAGCGAGGTAGCAAAGCACGAGTTGTGGGTTGGTGGGGCCGTCGACATGGCCATCGTGAACAGAGATGGGGCGGTTTGTCTGCCGGAGTCAAGATCTCCCGGCCTGAGAGAGCGAACTGAATTCATCGCCGGGCGGTTGCGGTCGATATTTTGGGAGCCTGGGGTAAGAATCCCACTCGGATCACTGCCAAAATCTAAACGGGAGGTGAAACGTGAGACGCTGCCACGCGGCAATCGCGGTAGACACTAGCTACTTTTCGGCGCATGAGTGACGGACCCCTTGCTTGATCGCAGCAGAGAAGTGCTTGCTGAGGTCGCATGAGAAAGCACCAGTGATGCTGAGTCTTGCGTAGCGCACAGTGTAGGTGTCAAGCCATAGCAGCGACGCAAGAATTTCCGAGCACACACACGCCGGGGTTGACGTCTGTGTAGCTGACCGGGAGGACATCATGAAATCCAAGGACTCCTTTCGGCTGGGCAAGTCGAATTCAAAGGCGCCCCTTCGACTTTGGCTGAGCAGCCATCGCAGTCAGACATTATGGGGAACGGAGGCGAGCTGTCAGACGATGGGTCTGCCATTAAGCTCGTCCGGGACCCAGCTTCCCGCGAATTGCATCGGCTCGTCCTGCACGATCGTGATTATCGTGCACAAGGGTGAATCGTGAAGCCATTGCACATTCCCTCTCGCCGTCCTGCCGGTGCAACACTGCAAACTTCCGGCGAACTGTTTCCCGATGGTACCGCCCTAGAACTCGCGAGAGACCCAGCGAGCGGTGAATTCGTGCTCTTCGGCTGGGACGGATCGTCGCTGATCAGGAAGAGGCGGTTCGAACACGATGGACACACCTATATTCCGCTGCGGGTGCGGCATCGGTTAGCCCAGGAACTTTTTCTGCCGCCGCGTGTGGCCCGGCACAAGCAAACATGCCAGTTGCTCGGGGAGCTTGAGACCCTCTTCCGCCGATCGTTCAATGCGATGGGACACGGTGCGACGCTGTTGTCGCTCTTCGTCTTAGCGAGCTGGATCCCCGAGCTACTGCCAGCGGCAGCCTGCATCGTCGTCCATGGTCCGTTTCAGGAGGTAACTGTACTCATGCGAGTCCTTCATAGCCTATGTCGACACGCACTGCATTTGGGAGAACTCGATCAGCACTCGTTCAGAAATCTGCCGGTGGAGAAGCTGAAACCGACGCTTTTGGTCGCGCAACTTGCACAAGACCCGAAAACGACGCGGCTCATGCACACCTCGAACGCTCGCGGCCTGTTCACTACGTGCGGTAAAACAGGCCAAGACCTGTTCTCCTGCAAGGTGATTTACGCTGGTGACGCTGCGGTGACGCTCGATGGTGCCCTCGATGTCACGATCTCACCAGGACAGTCTGCCCACATGAAATCGTCAGAGGATCTTGTATTGATTGCTGACCAATTCCAGCCCAAGTTGCTCGGTTATCGCTTCGCGTCCGCAGGTCGCAAAGTTCCTATGTCCTTGGATCCTGCGTGGCCTTGCTCACGGGTTTCTGGCTGCTGCCAGGCTTTGTTTTCGATCGTTGACGGAGACAACGACTTTCTCGCACGAACCAAAGAGCTCCTAGTCGACGAGGCACGATACGCGGCCAGTAACGCTGTCATGAACCCGCGTTCGATCCTAGTTGAGTGCGCGCTGGGGCTCTCCCACGAGAAAAATAAGAGCCGTATTCGCGTCAAGGAGCTCTCTGAGGCGCTCAATGCGGCTCTGAGCGGACGCGGGGAGGACTTTCAGGTAAGCGCCAAGCAGGTCGGGCTGTATCTTCGTGATTTTGGATTGCCGCCGCGAGAGTTCCATGGTGTTTACGTGCTCGAACTTCAGGAGCCGGTGCGCCGTCGGATTCATGAGATTGCGGTCTCCTTAGATGTACCGACAGTCCGGAAGCGCACCATCCACTGCCCATTTTGCAAAGAGGCTTGGGGGAACGCCGCCGCAGACGACGCGCCACGCTCGGTCCAGTAGCCCCTGAAACGGGTCGGGGCCAGACACAGGATTGGGGAGGACATGGAGGACGTTGGGGACATGATTAATTCACGTGGGCTAACTCAATACTTGATGGCGAAGCGGTTGGAGCAGCTCGGAATGCCGATGGACGCTTTCGCGTTGTCGCGTATGCCGCATGGCGTGATTGTGCAAGAGCGCGTCGGGTACTATGGAATGCATGTTTTCGCAACGGACTGCGGTAACACTGGGTTTATCGCCGAAGTCCGAGTTGTCTGTGACTCGCCCGTAATATTGGATAGTTTCGAAGTTGAATTGCCCTGGTGCATGGTCGATAACTGGCTGTCCGAGACGCGCGACAGCCGGTCCAAGTCTCCGGTGTACGGCTTCCCCGGTCACGGACACTTGACCTTCCCTGCCAACCGGGTTCTCAATGATCGCCTTTTGGGCCGCATCAGTCGAGGAGCATTCTTCGAGGGAATACTTATCGGTGTTGGCTCAGCTCGAATTCCACCGGCGATGCAAGGCCGCTCGGTAAAAGCTGACCTAGTGATTTACGACGCTTGCGGAAACCCTTTCGTCACCGCACTGAAGGCGGATGTCGCCACCTTGCCCTCGCCGCGTAAGCTCCAGAAGTCTATTACTCATCGGGTGCCGCTGTTTTCACTTGGCGATCGGGTGGAAAGCGACGTCGAGGAAGCAGCAGCCAATCGAGCCGCTGCGGAAGACCGCCACGCGCATCAGCGGACAACGTAACCGGAAAGGAGTTTGTTGCCGGATCGTGGAGCAAGAATGACAGCTTCCCACTTGCCCCTCAGACCGGACTGGGTCGATGTAGGGTTCGATGCCTACTCGTCTGAAACGAAGGTCTAGGAGTCGGAGTTGTGGATTGGGAATGTCCGGGTGGATACCCCCAGGGGCAAACTTCCTGAGGCAACCGGGATGGACCTGTAACTACCATCCCGGGTGCCACAGCAGTTGACGAGCTATTTGACAATGGAGTTTGGCTTGCGGCCGAGTGCCGGGTCGGCCGCAAGCCCATGCCGAGATCCTACTGAGAATTGCCCGGGAATTCGACAAGAGCATGGAATGGCTACTTACCGGGGAGGACAGGCCTTGACCTCTTCGGAAACGGACTAGCCCAAGGCATCGGAGCCGGAGCTGGCGCGAGTACACCGCCAGCTGTGGATTGGAGATTGCCGCCAGAGCGCAGGTTTGGGAAGGGGCAAGAAGGAAGGCTCCAAATACCTCCAGCGCTTCCTCTCCCGCCGCAAAGGAACGGAGACCTGTGTGGCTGGCCTATCCGTTGAGCAGTCTCCCCACTAGGACTGTCGGGCCACGGCTTCCCTTGGGTTCCCCTCCAAAACAGGGGGGACGGCTTTGTTCCGATTTCAGAACAAAACTCACTTTTTCACCTCATGATCCTCCGAAGTAGTGGTTAATGCCTCTCCAGAGCAGAGAGGAGGACCAGGGCCATGGTTTCCCCCAATCAGCAGCAACGCAGTTTCGAGCGCGTCAGCATACCCCGTGGGGGTGGGTTGATCGTGACTACCCCAGCTGGTGACTGGCTGGGAGCAGTTCGGTCGTTGGGCGGCGGTGGCTTGCTCTTGCAGGGGCCGCTGAGCTTTCAGCAGGGCCAACATTACCACCTGCGTTTGATAGACAAGGCAATGAACACAAGGGTTGACGTTGACGCGGTGGCGCTCTATACAATATCGGCCGGCGTTGGCTTTCAGTTCACGGGTCTGGAGCCAGTCGCAGCCAATGACATCGCCACCTTGATTGCAAAACATCGTGAGAGGTGGGGAGGCAGTGGAGGAAAGGAAGCGTGAGGACATGCGACCGCTTGGGGGCACCGACTCCCGTGCCCACGGCAGCAGGGGAGCATTGCCGTTCCGCACGTTCTGCGGCGTCTGCTGGCTTCTTAGCCTGCCTGCTGGCCTCTTAGCGGAGAAATACGGTAGTGCCGAAGCTTACTTCGCACTCACGAGAGAGTGAGTGATGGCGTGAACGGAGAGCGCGATCCGGTTCTGCACTCCGACCTTGCGCATCAGCTTTGCGACGTGCGCCTTCACCGTGCGCTCCTTGATTCCCAGCACCGAGCCGATCTCCTTGTTGGAGCGGGCCGCAACCAGCAATGCCAGCACTTCCTTCTCGCGGTCGGTAAAGGTGACACGACCGGCGGGGAAGATCCGCCCTGGCGACGTGGTGACGCGCTCGACGAACGTGGACAGCACGCGGCGGGGGGCCCACACCGATCCCTGGTGGACCATGCGGATGGCCTGCACGAACTCCAGCGGCGCGGCCGCCTCATCCACGTAACCGGTGGCTCCGGCGGCCAGGGCCTTCAGAATGGTCTCGTCATCGGCGCCCGAGCCGGTCACAATGATTTTCAGGTCGGGGCGCGATGCCTTCAACCCGGCCATGGTGTCGAACAGGTTCACGCCGATGCGGCTGCCCAGCAGCACCAGGTCCACGGCGCCCAGCGTCGGCACCTCGGGAATGCTCGACGCCAGAATCTCCAGGTCGGATTCGGTGTCAAACAAGGCGCGGAAACCAACGAAGCGCAAGGGGTCGCTTTCCAGGACAGCGATGCGGATGCGAGGCTTCTTCTTGGCCGGAGCCGGTTTCATGACCAAACACTTCCTAGCTGAGTTGCTCTCAGAATATCCAAGTTGAAGGAAAACAAGAAGCGCGGAGCCAACACCAGTTCATGCTTTAGTGCCCGCCCCCTTTGGTCATCCCTGCAGGGGCCTGTAGGGGTGCGGTACGACATAGGAAGTAGGCTTAAGGTCCTGCCTGCCGGCTCCCGCTGCGTCCTGCTGGCTCTTCGGCCTTCCGTCCTGCCATGGGTGCGGCGGGCTGGCGCCGCGCACATGCTCAACCGCGGGGCGGATCTGCGCGGCATCAACGGCCTGCTGGAACACGAGAAGCTGGCAACACGGTGGGCTAATACCTCCTGAAACATCCATGACCCAGACCTAGGAACTCGCTCAATCTGCCGCATGGCTCCGGAACGCTCTCTTTCCCACGGCGGTGAGGAATATCGCGCTCTTGCCGGCGGCGTGCGGCGAAAAAAAGATGGTCACATCATCATCAAAAAACGTCAGTCCACTCGCGCCCAGACGCTGGGCGTAGGCGCCGAGGTACAGCTTGCCGCCGAGGATGCCCGCTTCCAGCTGCACTGCGCGATAGCCGCGATTGCCGAACCGCTCCAGAATACGCCGCAGGTCGGCGAGGAAGAACACCGCAACACTTGCGTCACCGGGCAGCTCCTGTTCGAGACCGAGGTACGCGGCGTGTTCGCGGAAGTCGCCCTCCTTCAGAAGTTCGAGCGACCCTTCCTCGCGGTGAAAGAATTACGCGCCCGGCGCCAGGCCCTCGACCGCGTTCACGATCAGGTACATATCGTTGAGCTGCCCGCCGGCGGGATCGAGGAAGTCCGCCGGCACGCCGCGCGTTGCGCGATCGAGTAGGGTCGAAAGCTGCTCCAGAGTAATGGGTTCGCGCGCGAATTGCCGCGTAGAGCCGCGCCGCAAGATGACCTGCTCGATGCTGTCGAGCCGGATCTCGAACGGCCGCTGGTCCTGAGCCTCGAAGCTGCTTTAACGCTTGACGTATAATGATGTGCGTTATAGACTCGAAAAGTGATCAAGTCCTTCCGGTCGAAAGGTACGGAACAGCTTCATGCGAGGGAGCGCGTCAGGCGGTTCCGGGCTTTCGAGCGGGTGGCCCAGCGAAAACTACGGCAGCTGGACATTGCCGCGGAGCTACGTGACCTGGCGTCGCCCCCGGGAAATCACCTGGAAGCGCTTAAAGGCGACCGAGAAGGGCAACACAGTATTCGCATCAACGATCAGTGGCGCATCTGCTTTGTCTGGCGCAACGGGGATGCTTACGATGTGGAGATTGTCGATTACCACTAGAGGTGCTAATGGCCAAGTCTAAAAAGCTCTTGCCGCCGATTCATCCCGGGGAAATACTTCGCGAGGATTTCATGGTACCGCTCGGCCTAAGTATGAATAAGCTGGCGCTCGAGCTTCACGTTCCCGTCACGCGAATTGCCGAGATTGTCCACCAGCGTCGCGGCATCACCCCAGAGACCGCGCTGCGCCTGGGTCGTTATTTCAATACCAGTGCGCGGTTCTGGCTCAACGCTCAAGCGATCTACCAGTTGGAGGTCGCTCAGGACGAACTCCAGAACACAATCGAACGCGACGTGAGACCTCTAGCCAGCTCACCTCAGTCTCGGTTCTGACAGACATCGAGGCGAGGCCGAAACGCCAAATTTGGTGCGCCGGATGGATCATATCGCCTGAGGGCGAGGCTTGGCGATATGGCGCCGGTAACGCGATATGTGAAGGGAGCGGGGCAGGGAATTCGTCGGCTGGTAATCGACAGTAGCGCGTTGGGACCGGCAACACGTCGAAATGTGCAACCGGGTTGCACAAAATCCAGCACCCGGCGTCCTCGAGCCAAACGGCACCTGCCCACCGTTCGACGTCCGAAACTTGCGTCGGATTGCAACATCTTGTCCCCGTCGGTACTGGGCTAATTCCGTGTTGCCGGTGAATCGGCATGGTCACCGTTAACTGCTGTGACTGAGGCAGCGGTTGGCGCGGCGAGCGGCAAGCTATAGCTTCCAGGCACCGCCACTCGCTCTCTTGCGTTCTTCCTGAAAACTTCCCGCGCACGCTCTAATTCCTTGATTCTGTGCTTTGCTTCTGCTATCTTGCGAGTTGCATCCCTAACTGCCTGATTCAACAAGTCTTTAGATGTGTCTAAAGTTGTTGTTGACATGCGTAGAGACATACGCTACCATCCTCTCCCATGACGGACAAAGATTACAAACCCATACTGGAGAAAGCAAAGGCGGACCTTCTCCAGACCCAGAAAGATTTGGGCGAGTGCTTTAAGCAGCAGGAAACGCTGGAGAAGAGAATCACTGGCCTCCGCGCCACGATTGCCGCACTCTCTCGGATGCTCGATGAGGAATTTGTCGAGGAAGACGCGATTGGCTTTACTGATGCTGTCCGCGAAGCGTTCAAGTCTGTGGGAGAGACGAGCACTCTCACGCCCACGGAAGTGAAAGGCCGGCTGGAGATGATGGGCTATGACACAGCCAAATATGGCAATGTGATGGCATCGGTTCACACCATCATCAATCGCCTTGTGCAGAAGGGCGAGATCAAGCAGGCCGGAAACAGGGCCGACAACAAGCCCTGCTACCAATGGACAGGGAAGGTCAGCTCCTTGTCCGAACTGCGCGGAACACGGGTGCTCGATGGACCTGTCGCCCATTTCAGTAAGCGAACGGTGAAAAAGATTTGACTTTGGAGCTAAATACGAAACGCCCTGCGTTTGCCGCGCAGAGCGTCTCAGAAGGGAGGACAAATCGCAGTGAAGATCGTGATTGTCATTCGCTTCACTGCTGGTCAACCTACGGTGGAAGTAACCGTTATTCCACCGTAAACCATTAACCTGAAACACCGCGACTCCTGCGCAAACAGGGGTCGCGGCTAATCCAGAACGCGGAGCGACCCGCGATCCAGACCCAAAGCCATTGTGGGCTTTCGCTCCGCAGAAATCAAGCGGAGAAAGCCCATGATCTGCCGAATTTGCCAGCACCACGCGAAGAAGTTTGGAGTGTACGGGAAGCGCCGAGTCCAGCGCTACCGCTGCACTTCCTGCCGCGCCACGTTCTCTGAATCCGTCCCCAGGCTGGGGACGCACTACACCGACCCTGAAACAGCAGCCAAGGCGCTGACGCTGATGCTTGAGGGCATGAGCCTCCGCGCCATCTCGCGCATCACCGGCCTGCACAAAGGGACGATTCTGGACCTGATGGGTACAGCGGCAGCGAACGCGCAGCGCGTGCTTGACACCTACGTGCGTGGCGTGCGCCCCCGCTTCGTTCAGCTCGATGAGCTGTGGACTTACGTGGGGTGCCACGGAAACCGGAAGGCCAGTAACGCTCCCGCCGAATGGGGAGACCAGTGGACATGGCTGGCGCTCGATTCTGACAGCAAGCTCATCATCTCGCACCACATTGGGGCGAGAAACACGGTGAACGCCTACAAATTCGTCCACGATCTCGCAGGCCGCACGGTTGGCCGCTACCAGATCACCACGGACGCGCTTCGCGGGTACGTGGGCGCAATCGAGGAATGGTTCGGGGCTGATGTGGACTACGCGCAATTGCAGAAGATTTACGGGCGTACCGAGGCAGGCCCAGAGTGGTATGGCGGCGGCACAGTGATTGCAGCAGTCCCCCGAGTCAGAAGCGGGAATCCTGATTTCTCCCGCATCTCGACTTCTCATATCGAACGCGCCAATTTGTCTGTGCGGATGCACTTGCGGAGGTTCACCAGAAAGACGAACGCGGCCAGCAAAACGCTGGACAACCTGAAAGCCGCTGTAACGGTGTACGTCGCGTTTTACAACTTCTGCCGCGTGCATCAGAGCCTGCGTGTCATGCCTGCGATGCAGGCGGGACTAACGGATCGCGTTTGGAGCGTTGCTGAACTTGTGGGGGCGGCATAGAATTTCCATTCCGGCAGCTTCAGGCATGATGGAGAGCCCATGACAGCCCCCAAGCACATCCCGCAGCACTACAAATCTCTCGTTAAACCATTCGATGATCTGCCAATGTACCTCGATATGGAGTTCAACGGCGGATGGCGTCCAGTGATGATGACGGCCCATCCAGATGGGAAGCAGTTAATCATCCTTTTGGAGCGTTCGATTCCTGGCAAGTGAGTGCGTTATCTCCCGCATCATCCGCCAGTACGCCCAAGTACATTTCGCCAATCTTTCCAGCGCGAACGAGACTCTTTGCTTTCGCGCAGACCGGATAGTCAGACTGGCGCACTAGCCGGAAGATGTTTGCCAGCAAGAGATCGCCCAGATCAAGAGACCTATTTTCGTTTTCCATGTTGCCGTCTCCGGGTGTAAACTGGATTCGGCTGTAAGACAATTGGATCACATGCAGGCCCAACCGACATTGGGCCATTTTTTATGAGGAGATCGACCCGCATCGTCCTCGTTGCCTACTGCCTTCTGCTGGCCTACTGCTGCCTGTGGGTGCCGTGGCACATCGCGCCCGGCACGGACTACATACGAGTTGGTTACGGGTGGCTGTGGGTCGGACCAACAACCCACGACTTTGAGGGCGCACTTGCAGCGCCCGATTTGCCTCTCATTGGCTTGCGAATCCTCGCTTTGACGGCCATTGCCGGAGCCGCGTATTTCGTGGCAACACAGAATTAGCCCAGTACCTCCCCGTCATTATGCTTGACGTAACGCACAATTTAAGCTGGCGGGTTTGCTTCGAGTGGCCAGACGGGTCGCCGGGGCCATCGAACGTGGAAATTGTTGATTATCACTAAAGGAGAAAACGCTATGGCTCTCCACGCTATCCACCCAGGCGAACACCTGGCCGAAGAACTGAAAGAACTTAATATGAGCGCCGCTGCGCTCGCGCGCCAGCTTGAGGTGCCGACCAACCGCATCACCGGGATTCTCAACGGCGAGCGCGCCATCACCGGCGATACGGCCCTGCGCCTTGCCCATTTCTTCGGCACGACCGCCGAGTTTTGGCTTAACCTGCAGAGCCTCTACGAGCTGCGACTCGCGCAGCAGAAGGCAGGCAAATCCATCAGGGCGCTCCCGACTCTCAAGGACCACGAAGCCGTTTACGCTTGATTTGTAATACAGTGCGGCCCGATTCGTTGGAATGCTCGCGGGAAGCGTTTAGCCTTGCGGACCTCTCTTTTGATTGGGAATCATCTCAGTCAGCGGACTCCGATGCGTCCAATGTCGAGCACGGGAAAGTCGAGGTTCGGGCCGAGATCTTGGTGAGAATTGCGCGCGAGTTCGGCAGAACTATGGAGTGGCTGCTCACTGGGGACGACTAGGCCTCACCCTCCCCGAAAGCGCCTAGTGGCGCTGGCAACGCGATATGCGAAGGGGGCGGGTTAAGGGAATTCATCGGCTGGCTAAGGTCTGTCGAGCTCGCGACAGTAGCGCGTCGGAAACTGGTAGCACCTCATCGAGCAGTCGAAATTCAGGCAGCCGGAGATGCGCAGGAGCAACGGCTGTAGGTCCAGTGCCGCCGATGATTCGCGTCGCCTATATGCCTCACTGCCTATGT
>Ga0116218_1002451_pt1 | contig 10263 bp, 8 predicted proteins | sample Sb_taG_2_FD_88966 | JGI IMG/M metagenome (GOLD analysis project Ga0116218, IMG submission 88966) | Peat soil microbial communities from Weissenstadt, Germany - Sb_50d_5_LS metaG | ecosystem: Environmental > Terrestrial > Soil > Wetlands > Peat | place: Germany: Weissenstadt | collected 2010-09-21 | reverse complement strand
CACAATCGAAGTTGCAACCGGGTCTCGTGGATTTAGCTGCACCGCCTCGAAAAACTGTCTTCTAGCATGAGCCCAACAAGCGGCATGTACCATGTTTGCCCCGCCGATCTGGTCATAAGCCGCGTATCCATCGGTTTGGAGAATGCCTTCGAACTGTCCCAGAAATCGTTTCGGTCCATCACGTCCACGGCCTAAACGGAAGTCGAACACCGCGCTTCCTCCCGGGCGACTGTATTGCCAGAGATACGCTTGATGGTTCTTTTCCCGGCCCTCGCGTGTTTGCACATCGACCGGAGTTTCGTCCGCCTGAATGTAAGATCCGCTAATCAGCTCGCGCCGCATGGCGGCGACCATTGGGATCAGCAACTCGCCAACTTTCAGGACCCATCCGTCCAGCGTTGCTCGGCTGATTTCCAGGCCGAGGTCCCGTTCCAGAATCATGCTCTGCCGATGCAGTGGTGTGTGATTGCAATATTTGCTAACGACCGTATCGACCACGATCCGGTCACTCGCCAGGCACTTCTCGATGATCCGTGGCGGCAGGGGCGCCGAGACGACGCCGAGCTCCTCACACGACCGGCAAGCCCGCTTCTCTCGTTTCGTGACCAGTACGAAGTACTTCGCCGGTTCCACGTCCAGCTGGGAACTTTCCTCGTAGCCGATCACCACTGTTTCTTTTCCGCAGCGTTTGCACACGCGCTGATCCGGCGTGCAAGGCAGAACCCGCTCTATGCGAGGAAGATTAAGGGGCAACTCCTGGCGGCCTGGATGCTTGACGGATTTCTTGGTCGAGCGATGCACTGGCGTGTGCTCGCTCTCCGCCTGCTCGATGATTTCAGTGATCACAGGCTCAAGCTCGAACAATTGCATTTGTGCTGCGAAAGTTTTTCTCCGCCTGCTCCATACTTCTCGATCCGCAGCAGCCGCAGTCGCTCTTCCAGTACCCGAATCCGCAGCTCCGCGTACTGTAGCTTGCTCTTCAGTTGCGCGATGAGTTCCACATCGGCTGGTGCGGAAGGAATGGGAGCCAAACTCACAATGAGTTAATGATTTACCAGAGTCGATTGAAACGATCAAACAACCAAGCTTATGCGGCAGCGTGTCCCTCGGGGGAAGCCTTCCGGTACCACCGCTTGTGCTTGGTCTTGGTCAGATCGATCCCACCCAACAACAGCGAAAGCTCTTCGTGACTCAGGATGACCTTGCCCTGCGCATCACCGGATTGCGGCCAGGTGAAGCGCCCTTTCTCTAACCTCTTGGCACAGACCCAGAGCCCGCTTCCGTCCCAGACGAGGACCTTCAGCCGATTGCGCTGGCCGTTGCAGAACAAGAACAGGTGCCCGCTCAGAGGCTCACACGACAATCGATCTCGAACCAGACCGTACAGCCCTTCGAACCCCTTGCGCATGTCGGTGACCCCGGCGGCCAGGTAGATCCGTGTAGCTGGGCCCAGTCCAAACACGGCTTAGGCCCGCTCCAGCAAACTCATCAGGCGTTCGAACGTACTCGTATCAAAATCAGGATGCACCTCAATCCGGCGCCCGCCCGGCAGCACTACAGCCAGCCCACAAGTCGCGTCGTGCTCCGTCGGCGATTTCTTGGCGGCTAACTCCACCTTCACCAACCGGCCGGCCGGAGAAACTGGCCTACGCCTTCTCTTCCAACGCCGTTTCTTCAGATGGCGATCCAGCGTGCTGAAACTCAAACCCCGACTTTGGCAAAACTCGCTCCGCCGCATACCGCTACTCACAAACTCGGCCACCAACTGCTGAACTTCCGCTCGTGTCCGTCGCTTGGGCGCTACCAACTTCTTTTCTACGGTCATCGAGCTACTGCAACACAGACACGACTCCCCGAACAGATGTGTTGGTCAAACGCTTACGCTGAAAAGAGCTCGATGGCACTGTCTCCGCCGAACGCGAGCCGGGCTGGGCTGCGTGCCTTCCACGATGCAAACAGGGACACGACAGCCTCCACGGTCATCCAAGCGATGGTGAGTACTTGAACCCGCCGAATGCGGTGGATAGCTTCTGGGGTAGCAATCTGTAGCACGGAAGCCATTTGGCTGAGTATTATCGCATGACGGAAGTTGACGGACGATCACGTCGTTTCTTCCTGCTCTTCGCCTTATTCTTGGCGTTTTCGCGGAGCAAACGTACCGCAGAGCAGGCAAGGAAGATCACGAACGCAAGCCACAGCACAAGGAAAACAACCTCAAAGACCCGCTCGCCTTGATCGAAGAATCGGTCCCACGGAAATGAAAATACCGCCGCGGTAAGGAAGTGAGGTTGATCTCCAGACATTCCATTTTTGTAGACCGGAGTGCGGGAGACTGAGAATCCTATCTTGTGGACTTGAGCAACATCTTTAGAATGTACGAGGCTATCTTCCGGCTAATTCCTGAAGGGGCGCGGACGCATCCGTGCTCTCTTGCGTCGACCGAAGATGGAAATTCTAGTGATGGTAGCTTGAAAACACGATGCCATCAACCGCGACGAGCACTCCTGCTAGACAAAGAAGGATCCCTAAGGCACGGTACCAGCGTACGAACGAAGCTCTGCGTTCAGGAGCCAAGTTGGCGAGTCGTTGCGATCCCCAAATCTTAGCCGCCCGAAGGGGTGAGGTCGCCACAAAAGTTCCGAGTGCCATGGCGACGGCACTCACCAAAAGGTAGGTTGCCATTAGCGTACCACTGCTCAAGGGTGCAACTAGTACCGCCTTCATAGTTAGCTCTTAGGAATATCGGTACGGTTCCACCATCCGCCGCCAAGAGCCTGAAACAACGCGGCTGTGTCGGCATAACGATTCGACTGAGCCTGCACAAGGTTAATCAGTGCTTGCTGATAGGCTTGTTCCGCGCTCAAGAGCGCGAGGTAGTTGGCGTAGCCGGCCTCAAGCTGTTTCTTGGTCAGATCGAGGGTGACGCTGGCGGCGTCTTTAGTGGCAGCCGCGGCCTTCAATGCGTCGGCGTCCTGTTGGAGCGCATTCAGGGTGTCCGCGACATTCTGGAACGCGGTGAGGACCGTGCTGCGATATTGTTCATCGGCCTCGGTGTAAGCGGCTCTTGCGGCGCGCTCCCGATGCTTGAGCGTACCGCCATCAAAGATGGGCTGCGTGACGCCTGCGGCTACATCCCAGAAGCCATTGCCTCCCGAGAACAAATGGCCGAGGACCACCGCCATGCTGCCAGCATTCGCAGTCAGGGCAAAGCTCGGCAGGCGATTGGCGCGCGCAATTCCAATCTGGGCGCTGGCGGAATGCAGATTCTCCTCAGCCTGGCGCACATCCGGGCGCTGCTCCACGAGTTGCGAAGGAAGGCTTACGGGCAGTTCCTGCGGCAATTGCAAACTCGACAGCTCAAACTTCTCGGTCAGATCTTTGTCGGGGAATCCGCCCGATAGCACAGCCAGCAGATCCCGTTGTTGGGCCAACTGCTTAAGTAGCGGAGGCAAGGTGGCGGCGACCTGCGCGAGCTGCGATTCTTGGGCTGCCACGTCGAGCTCGCTCGCATACCCCTTTGCATATTGGTCCCGCAAAATCTTCAACATGTTGGTGTTGATGGTGATGAGTTCATGGGTTGCGTCAATCTGCCCCCGCAATTGCGCCTCTTGAATGGCGGCGGCAGCGACGTTTGAGCTCAGTGTGATATGCGTCGCGGCCAGGGCGAAACGCGCCTGCTGTTCCTGCGCTTGCAACGACTCCACGCTTCGCCGGTTCAGACCGAAAACATCTGGCACATACGAGACGCTCACCTGCGGCGTGTAGAGGCTGTAATTCAAGGCACTGGTGTTGGTTGCAGGTGAAATGTCAGCCGATGTCTTTGCCCGGCTCGCCGAAAAACCGCCACTAACACTGGGATAGTAAGCACCCCGTTGGGCCAGCATATTCTCTCTTGCAACTATCAGTGCCGCTTGTGCCGCCTTGAGGTCGGGATTGGCTTTGAGCGAGCGTTCAATCAAATCATTGAGCGGCTTCGAGTGAAATAATGTCCACCACTCTCCCGGAATATCGTGGCCTTCAACTAAGTGTTGCGCCTCTCCGCCGCCAACGTTGCTCGTGCTGCTGGTGGTCGAAATGGGAGCGGGCGTATAACCTCCGACATCGGGAGCAGCAGGCCTCTTGAATCTAGGCCCCACCGCGCACCCTGCCGTGAGCAGTAAGGCAGAGGCTGCGATGAAGCAGGCGAGGCGCGATTTGCGAGTGCGAATCATGCGAGTTAGTTCCTTAAGGCTTGCGGTGCATACGAGTTCCGTTGATCGCTCCGGTATTGCTGCTATTTAAGTTCGCCGATCCACCCGCCGATCCACCAACGACTGCCGAGTTGGGTCCGCGATGGCGGACGTTATTGAGCGATGGGTTGAGCGTTGTTGCCGTAGACCGGACGGTACCTGGCGGCCGAACACGTATGGCGTTGCTGGCTGTTTGGTTCTGGATTAGCCCGCCTTTTGCAGCAGCACCGGATTTGCCTGAACCAGGCTGATGGAGATTCGCCGCATTTCCAGGTATGGAACGTGTCCGGCCACTTGGAAGTTGCTTAGGATGATTTGCCACGGTTAGGCTTGCACGCCTGCGCGGATGATTCTTGTCAGAAGCGTGGCGGGCAGATATTTGTTCCTTGGAGGGATTTCTTGCGACGGTTGCGGTCGCGGAACTCTCAGCCGATGTTTGTTGGGATGAGGCCGCATAACTTGTCCCAGGCATCAACGCGGCCCAGCTCATCGTCACAATTAGGCTCAGAAAAAGAAGGCAGGTGAACTTCATAGTAATTCCCCGGATGGTGGGTGTGGGTGATTGTCGCGGCCTAGAAACATCATTCTCAGCGCCGGCACAGCGAGAAGCAGCATCACGGGGCCGAGCAGCATACCGCCCACGATCACAGTGGCAAGCGGACGCTGCACCTGGCTACCGATACCCGTGGAAATTGCCGCGGGAAGCAGACCAATGCAGGCTGAAAGCGACGTCATCAGCAGTGGGCGCATGCGGGTGGAAGCGGCGCGGTACATCGCGTCCACTGGCGCCAAACCGTGAGCTCTTTCCTGGTTGTAAAAAGTAATCATCAGGATGCCGTCCATGACAGACACGCCGAAGAGCGAGACGAAGCCAATGGCAGCGGAGATGCTGAAATTCTGACCTGTGAGATAGAGCGCGAGTATGCCGCCAACCACCGCGTCAGGGATGCCCGCGAGCGCCAGAAGGCAGTCGCGCAAGTTATTGAACAAGGTGTAGAGCAACCCGATAATCAGCACGAGGCTGATCGGCACAATGATCTCCAGGCGCTTCTTAGCTTCTTGAAGGTCTCCGAACTCGCCAGCCCAGATCAGCCGGTATCCAGACGGAAGTTGCACGTTCTTTGCGATTTGCAGCTGAGCTTCCTCGACTGTGCCGCCAAGGTCGCGGCCACGGACGCTGAACTTGACCGGGATGAAGCGCTGCACGCTCTCGTGATAGATCCAAGCCGCTCCCGTATCCAAGGTGATCGCGGCCAGTTCGCTCAACGGTATATAGGAATTGGCGCCGCTGTTGTTTTGATAGGCCACTTTGATATTGCGAATTTTATCGATGCTCTCGCGGTATTCAGGCGTGTAACGAACGACAAGGTCGAACTGCCGCTCGCCCTCCAAGACCTGCGTCGCTACCGCTCCGCCCATGGCCGCTTGAATGACCGTGTTCACATCGCCGGAATTGAGGCCATAGCGAGCGGCCTTAGCACGATCTACCTTGATGTTCAGGTTCGGCTGCCCCAGTACCGGGAAGATGCCAAGGTCGGCGATGCCGCGAACCTGGTTCATTTGGTCGCGGACCTGCTCGGCCAGCTTCGTCAAAACTTCGAGATTGGGGCCGACGATCTTGACCGAATTGACACCTTTGACGCCCGAGATCCCTTCCTCGATGTTGTCCTCGATGTATTGGGAGAAATTGAAGACGACGCCCGGCAACTCGTTGTTAAACTCTGTTTGCACCTGCTCGGTTAACTTCTCCTTGGTCAAACCTCTTGGCCACTCGTCAAAAGGCTTTAGCGGTGCGAATAATTCGACATTCGAGAATGGCGAAGCGTCGCTGCCGTCGTCTGGCCGGCCATGCTGCGAAACCACCGTAAGAACTTCGGGGTGTCGCAGGAGAATCTCGCGCATTTTTCGCGACGCCGCCTCACCGTCGTCGAGCGAGAGCGTGGTCGGCATGGAAGCGCGAATCCAAAAGTTTCCTTCTTCCAAGTGCGGAAGAAACTCGCTGCCCAGTCGCGGCGCTATCAGCAAGAAGGTTCCAATAGAAAGGGCGAGCTCAATTCCCACTACGAGAGCACGGTGATTTAGCGCAAAACGCAGCGCAGGATTGTAGATACGGTGCAAAAAGCGGACAATGATCGTTTCGGTTTCTTTCAGGCGCTCAGGGAGCAGCATGGAAGCGACGACGGGCGTGTTGGTGAATGTTGCAATTAGCGCTCCGGCTAGGGCGTAACCATAAGTGCGCGCCATGGGCCCGAAGATCTGACCCTCGACTCCCTGCATGGTGAAAAGCGGCACGAAACCGGCCACCGTAATGAGCGCAGAGAATAGAACCGCCTTGTCCACCTGTAGCGCACTGATTAGAATCAGCCGCAAACGATCCGTCCATCCGTTGGCTGACGCGTCGTGTTCCAGGTTTGTCGTCGGGTCCGGCCCCCAGGCACCTCCCGACAGACGTTGGAGTAGACCCTGTCTTTCTTCCTGGTTCCTTTGAAAATTGCGAAAGACATTCTCGACCAGGATCACGGCTGAATCCACGATGATGCCGAAATCCACCGCGCCCACCGATAGCAGGTTTGCGCTTTCCCCCAGAATCACCAGGAGAATGGTGGCGAAGAACAGCGCGAACGGGATGTTCAATCCAACAATGACCGCGCTGCGGAGATTGCCGAGGAAAATCCATTGAATCAAGAAGACCAGCAGACATCCGAATATCAAGTTGTGCAGAACCGTGTGAGTGGTGATGGCGATCAGCGATGAGCGGTCATAATAAGGAACAACCTTGACTCCCGGCGGCAGACTCCCGTCGTGATTCAATTTGTCAATTTCCTCTTTGACCTTTGGAATCATGTCGGCGGTCTGCTCTGTACGCCGCATCACCACGATCGCTCCAACGACATCGCTCTGTTGGTCGCGGCCTAAAATGCCGAGCCTTGGCCTGTAGCCGATCGACACCTTCCCGATATCCTTCATCAACACTGGGACGCCGTTGACTTGGGTCAGAACCACATTCTCGATGTCGTCGACCTTGTAACCCTGGGCCAAATCGTCACTGCCGCCGTCATCAATCAGACCGACACCCCGGATATTGATGGACTGCTGGCCAATGTGGATTTCGCGTCCACCCACGTTGATGTTCGCGTTGCCCAGCGCGTTCAGGATTTGGGGCACAGTAACGCTGTAGGCTTCGAGCTTGTGTGGGTCTACGGCGACCTGGAATTCTTTAGTGGGGCCGCCCCAGCTGTTGACGGCTGCGATGCCGGGAATAGTCAACAATCGGCGCGCCACGATCCAATCCTGGGCCGTCCGCAGATTCGTGACTCCGAAATGCTTTGGGCCGACGACCTGATAACGATAGATTTCGCCAGTCGAGCTGTTGGCTTGGATGTTCGGAACCTGGCCGCCGGGCAGGCTGACGTTCTGTTGCATCGCGACCGACGCCTGGGCGTAGGCGAAGTTATAGTCCACCCCATACTTGAAGCTGACGCGAACAAAGGACAGGCCATAAAACGACGTGGAGCGAATAACGTCGATGCCGGGCGTGGTGTAGAGTCCAATCTCCGTGGGGCGCGTATAGTAACGTTCCATCTCCTCGGCAGAGAGGCCCGGCGCCTGCGCGGTAATTTCCAAGATCACGGGCGTTGGGTTCGGATACGCCTCGATATTGAGCATCTTGAAAGCAATGAGGCCGGTGCCAGCGAACAGCAGCAAACCCACCACCACAATCGGGCGGCGGCTCAGGCAAAACGCAATGAGAGACTTGAACATGGGGCTCGTCTTCTAATGAATTGAAAGTGGCATTAGGCCTAGTCGGTTGGTGGCGCCTGCAGCATGTTGCTAAGAAACACTGCGTCGTCCGTTACCACGAGTTCTCCGCCGTGCAAACCATCGAGAACTTGAACCCGGTCGTCGTTTCGCAGGCCGATCTTGATGATTCTTTGTACAAAATGGTGGCGATCGGTGGTCACCCAAGCCGTCATCGTGCCATCGGCTTCGCGGACCACGCCATTCGCGGGTACAGCGATGGCTTCCACCGGGTCGTGGACGCGAATGACGAAGTTAGCGAGCATTCCGGAACGCAGCTCATCGTTGGGATCCGCGATCTCGGAACGGATCGTTACTCGATGAGTGTTCGGATCAACCGTCGCGTAGATCTTCGAGACCCTGCCTTTAAACACGCGGCCGGGATAGGCCATGACTTTGACCTGAACCGGCTGGCCCAAGTGAAAAAACGACAGCTCGCTTTCGCTAACATTCGCCAGCATCCATTTGATTGTCACGTCGGCGACTGAGTAGGGCGCCGGCAGGTTCCCCGGTTGCACCAAAAGCCCCGGTGGCCCGTTGAAGGATGTGATCTTGCCGGAAATGGGGCTGCGTACGACCAGCGCAGCATCTGTCCTGCGCGAAGCGATCATTTGATCGATTTCCGCATCCGTCTTGCCAAAGACGAGGACTGCATCTCGTGCCGCTTTGAGAGCGCCCTCAGCGGTTTGTTGATCCGAGATCGCCTGTTCCTTCTCGCGCTCGGCAATTCCACCAAGCCCCTGGACGCGAGCTAGTTCCTTGTTGGTCAGATCGAGAGTCGCCGCCGCGCCAATCAGGTTTGACTCCGCCTGAATGAGGTCGGGGCTTTTGATGGTATAGAGAGGTTGATCCTTCCGAACACTAACGCCAAGTTCCACAAAACTCTTGATGATGGTTCCCTGATAAGCCGGGAAGACTTGAACTGACAGGTCGTCGGCAAAATCAATGTTGCCGACTGCCTCCTTCTCAACCGGAAACTGGTAGCTTCCCACCGGCTCGATCTTGATCGAGTTGAGTTGGCTGGGTGACAGGTCCAAGGTCGCTTCCGACGGGTACGTGTTGGCTTTCGCGCCGGATTCCTGCGGCGTGTTCGCGTTTGCAGCCTGACCACGACTGCGACCGAGTTCCAGAAGCCCCGTTACGACAATGATCACTGCGGCCGTCACAAACACAACGGCAACTCTCTTGCTGATGTGAACTGGATATTTCATCATTTCGTTCGACCGTCAAGCCTTCCAGACAGCCTTGGCCCTGGAGGATGCAGTGCTGGATGTGGCTGTGATTATTCTGCAAGGCACTCAGTGCGAAGGGAACCCTATCTTGAGGCTCCAACGTTATCTTTAGGCGAGGTGGGAGCCTATCTTTTGGCTAGTTCTTGAGAAGGCAGTTTCCATGGAACGCGAAGATAGCGCACCATTAGAGTAGCCATGAGAGACCCACTGTCCATCTACGCACCGGCCAACCGCGCGAGACTAATCGTTGTTGCCAGTCTCTTGATATCAGCCGTCGCGGTGGCTGACTGGGCGACGAAGCCATACATTTCCCTGGGGTTTCTTTACTTGTTCCCCATCATGATTCTCGGTGGATTCCTGTCAAGAACTCAGATTTTAGGGGTTGCATTGGTCTGCGCCGTTCTTCAGGAAGCGTTCAGCAATTTGCCTGAAAATGAAGCTGTGATTCGCTTGCTGTTCAGCTCCGCAGGATTTGTCGGTACAGGACTGTTTATTTCGGAGTTGATCCGCAATCGCCGAATTACGATGACGCACGTCGAAGAACTTGAAGGGCAGATCAAGTTACGCGAGGACGCAGAGGAGCAACTGCGTTCCCTCGTTGAAACCAGCCCAGCTGCGATCGTCACAATCGACTCGGGCGGCAACGTTCTATTGGCAAATGAGGCAGCTCAACACTTGCTCGCTCTTGAAGGGAAGCCCTTGCAAGGCCAGGAAATCAACTCTTATCTCCCGGCTTTGCAAACGGTTCTCAAAACCCAACAGCCGCGAGTATTTCGGACCACTCTGCAGTGCACAGGGAAAAGGAGCGATGGAGAAGTCTTTCTGGCCGGTGTTTGGTTTTCGACATACGGCACGATATCGGGCCCGCGGTTGGCGGCCATCATCGTCGATCTTTCTGAGGATCTGCGGAATCGCGAGGATCTCAGCCTAGACTATCTATTGAAGAACACGAGAATTCTGATGAGCGCCGTTGCCCATGAAATTCGGAACCTCTGCGGTGCGGT
>Ga0116218_1002446_pt1 | contig 10275 bp, 9 predicted proteins | sample Sb_taG_2_FD_88966 | JGI IMG/M metagenome (GOLD analysis project Ga0116218, IMG submission 88966) | Peat soil microbial communities from Weissenstadt, Germany - Sb_50d_5_LS metaG | ecosystem: Environmental > Terrestrial > Soil > Wetlands > Peat | place: Germany: Weissenstadt | collected 2010-09-21 | reverse complement strand
TTTGCGGCATGCCTGAAGGCATGCCCTGATACGAACCTTCCTTCTCCAAACGGCGTCGCTCTAACCCACTCATTCGTTCTCTTCCCGCATCATGGTCAGGTAAGGCAGGAATTGCCGCCGCTTCAGCATCTCGGCCACCGAGCGTCCTTTTTCAAACAGCGCTCCGGTCGGGCATACGTGCACGCACTTGCCGCAACTGGTGCAGGTTTCCGACGATCCCCACGGTTCATTCAAGTCGGTGATGACCTTGGCGTCGATGCCGCGGCCCATGATGTCCCAGGTATGCGCGCCCTCGATTTCGTCACACACCCGCACGCAGCGGGTGCACAGGATGCAGCGGTTATGGTCGATGACGAAACGGTCGTGCGACGCGTCCACTTCTTCCTTGGGATAACGGTACGGGAAGTGCACGTGCGTGATGCCCAGCCGCTGGGCCAGCATCTGCATCTCGCAGTGTCCATTCGAGACGCACACCGAGCACACATGGTTGCGCTCGGTGAACAGCAACTCGAGAATCATCCGGCGATAATTCTGCAATCGCTCGGAATCGGTGGTGACTTCCATGCCTTCCTCGACCACCGTGACGCAGGCGGGCAGCAGTTTGTTCTGTCCCTTGATTTCGACCAGGCACAGGCGGCAGGCGCCCACGTCGGACAGCCCGTCCATCTCGCACAGACGCGGAATAAAGATGCCATTCTGCCGGGCCACGTGGAGGATAGTTTCTTCCTGGCGTCCGCTCAGATCGCGGCCATCGATTCTCAGCGTTTTGACAGGGGCGACCGGGCTCATACGGTTTCTCTTTCTGCTGCTGCTTCTCCTGCTTCCGCGGCCTGCGCGCCGCAGACTCCCGCCGGGCACTTGTGATCTTCAATGTGGGCCCGGTACTCCTCGGCGAACGAACGCAGCGTACTGACCACCGGATTCGGCGCCGACTGCCCCAACCCGCACAGGCTGGTGTGCTTGAGCAGGTCGCACAATTCGGCCAGCATCTTCATGTCCTCGGGAGTTGCGGTCATGCTCGCGATGGCGCTGAGAATGCGGTGCATCTGGTAAGTCCCAACGCGGCATGGAATGCACTTGCCGCACGACTCAGTCATGCAAAAGTCCATGAAATATTTGGCCACGTCGACCATGCAGGAGCTTTCGTCCATCACGATCATGCCGCCCGAGCCCATGATCGAGCCGGCGCGCGCCAGCGATTCGTAATCCACCGGCATGTCCAGACAGTCGGCAGGCAGGCAGCCGCCCGAGGGCCCGCCGGTTTGCACCGCCTTGAACTTGCGGCCTTCGGGAATGCCGCCGCCGATTTCAAAAACCATCTCGCGCAGCGAAATCCCCATCGGGACTTCGACCAGCCCGGTGTTTTCCACACGGCCGGCCAGGGCGAAGACTTTCGTGCCCTTACTCTTCTCGGTGCCGATCTGCGCGTACCACTCGCCGCCATTGCGGATGATGGGGGCGATATTGGCGAAGGTTTCCACATTGTTGATGAGCGTGGGCTGGCCAAACAGCCCTTCCATGGCGGGATACGGCGGACGTGGACGCGGCATGCCGCGCTTGCCTTCCACCGACGCGATCAGCGCAGTCTCTTCGCCGCAGACGAAGGCTCCGGCGCCGAGACGAAGATCCACGCGAAAGCTGAACCGCGTACCGCAGATGTTCGATCCCAGCAGGCCGATGCGTTCCGCCTGACGAATGGCGTTGCGCAGCCGCTTGATGGCCAGCGGATATTCAGCGCGCACATAGATGTAGCCTTCCGACGCGCCCACCGCGTAGGCGGCGATCAACATGCCTTCGAGCACGCGGTGCGGATCGCTTTCCAGCACGCTGCGATCCATGAACGCGCCGGGATCGCCTTCGTCGGCGTTGCAGACCACATACTTCTGCGTGCCTACGGATTTCGATACCGTGCTCCACTTCAGGCCCGTGGGATATCCCGCACCGCCGCGCCCACGCAACCCGCTCTTCGTCACCTGCTCGATGACTTCGCGCGACGTCATTTCGGTGAGCGCCTTGATCAGCGCCGAGTAGCCGTTGGCGGCCACGTAGTCTTCGACGCGCTCGGGATCGATGACGCCGGAATTTTCCAGCACGATTTTTTTCTGCCGCTGGAAGAATGGAACATCGGTGCGGCAGACCAGGCGCGACACCGGCTCGCCCTCTAAACTATCGAGAATCGCAGCGCCATCCGCCGCCTCGACCTTCTTGTAAAGAATTCCCGCGCCGCTCGACACCACGTTCGTCGAGACCAGCGGCCCCTCCGAGCACAGCCCCATGCAACCCACGCCCTTGACCTGGCAGTGATCCTTGGTGCCGCGGCGGGCGACTTCCTGGTCGAGCGCATCCTTTACCGACTGGCTCTGGCAGGAGAGACATCCGGCGGCGACGCACACATTCACCCGCTGGGTGAACTGGCTCTGCGCCTTGCGTTCGGTTTCAGCGATCTGGTCAAGTTCTTCGGGGTTCATGCCTGGGTCCATTTCTTCAAGTGCTCGCGCATGGCCGCGGTTCCAACCTTGCCGGCAACTTCCTGGTCGTAGACCACGGCAGGAGCCAGTCCGCAGGACCCCAGGCAGCGGGCGGTCAGCAGCGAGACCTTCTTGTCGGCGGTGGTCTCTCCCGGAGCAATGCCCAGTTCGCGCTCGACCGCGTCCAGCAGTTGCTGCGATCCCTTGATGTAGCACGCCGTGCCCATGCAGATGACGCAGGTATGCTCGCCCGCCGGCTTCAGGGTGAAGAAATGGTAGAAGGTAGCAACGCCGTACGCCCGGCTCAAGGGCACGCGCAGCGACATGGCGACATAGCGCAGCGCCTGCGTGTCCAGGTAGCCGAACGCTTCCTGCACGGTGTGCAGTGTTTCAATCAGGCCGCGCTGCTGCTGGCCCTGGCGCCGGATAGTGGCGTCGACCAGCTTCCAGCGCTTGTCCTGAGTGGGAGGAGTTGGCTTGGCAAGGTATGAGAGCATATCCCTTCTCGATCGGCTATGAATTCAAAATCCATGACTGCATGAACGAGCATTAAAAAACGATTGTAGCCCCGATGCAGGTGAGGCAAACGATCTTGTCCGTGAAAATCTCGCGTCGTTGTTTCATTCTGGTTCTAGTCCCACAAGTTGTAATGCGCACACTTCAACATTTCTCCCGTCCTTTCCCGGCCCGACGGGAGTCTGGCAATCACGCTTGGCGGAAAGGCCATTCCCCGAGCGGTCAGGAACGCATCGTCAGCACCGGACAATGGGCCTGGGCAATCACATGGTGCGCCGTGGACCAAGGCAGATGCGTAGTGCTACCCTGCCCGGAAGGACGCGCCCCCAGCACGATCATGTCGGCTTCGCGATCGGACGCGACCTTCAGGATACGTTCCGGCGCGAAGCCAAATTCCAAAACCGTTTCCGGCGGGTATTGCAGAGCGGAATCGTTCGGAATCAGCGATTTCAACCGGCAGACGACCTCCTCAATCAGATCGGGGCGGCTGCCAAAATGGGTATAGTCCTCGATCACATGCATCAGAGCAAGCCGGGCGCGGAATTCCTCGGCCAGCGCGACGGCCTCTTGCGCCACCGACACCGAGTACTGCGCAAAATCGGTGGCGAACACGATCTGCCGCAACTCCAGTTCAAGAGGAGCTAGATCGCGGCCCTGGGCTTGCAGCGCCGGCAGCTTGGCCCGTCCCGAAACCTTGGGGCCAACCGTCAGCCCCGGGCACCGAGCGTGGCGCAGAATGTCCTCCGCCACCGATCCGAGCAGCAACTTGCCCAGCCCGGAGCGGCCGTGGGTTCCAACCACGATCAGGTCAATGTCGTTTTCGTCGACAATTCCCGCCAGCGCTTTCCAGACCTGGCCGTGACGGACATAGTTGCGCTGCACGATTCCCTCCGCGCGCGCCGAGATCTCGTCGAGCTTCTTCATGGCCTCGGTGTGCGCGTCGTCGTAAATCGTGCTCATGCTGACGTAATCCACGCCTCCGGTCATCATCAGCAGGCTGGCGTCGGACAGCACATGCGCGGTGTGCAGGGTGGCGCCAAAACGCCGGCAGATGGCCGTGGCATAGGGCAGAGCGGCGTCCGACGTCGCGGAAAAATCGGTGGCAAACAACACATTCTTGACCGCGATGGCCGCCCGCGGCTTCGCTTGCGACGATCTCTGTTCAATCGATAAATGTCCGACTACCGTTCCAAGCAGTTCATCGACCGGGGCCATGACACACCTCCCACACCTACCTACCAAGATCACACCCCGGGCGGGTTTTCCGGTATGCCCCCTGTCACCTCTTTTCGTGATCAGGATCACGTGTGCAACCGATTGAGGGTGCCCCCACCCTTGTCCCGCCAGTTTTGGGCGGGACAGGGTGGGGATGTTGACTCTTAATCACTCGAAATCAGATAACAAGTCAAAGTCCCCACCATGTCGCACAGAACGCGACAAGGGTAGGACACCCGGTCCATTTTCACTTCTTCACTCACTTACAGACACAATCAATAACTTACAGATAATTACAACGACTTAGCGGGGACGGAACGCAAAGCGGTCGCTCAGGCCGGCAAAACGAGTCTCACCCGTCGCGCAGGATGCCATTTCCGGAGCCTGAGACAGGCCTAATTTCGATGATCGGGTGCCAGGGTGAGGAAAGCCTCGGGCGCAGGATCAGGGCGCGTCCTGCGGCAGTGCAGGATGGTTCTACGACAAATCAATCACTTCCACGAATCGTCAATAACTTACAGATAAGTTCAACGACTTACAGATAGAGTCAACTACTTACGCGCATCCGAGGTGGCTCAGTTTGAGAAGAGCAAAGGCCTTAACCACGAAGGGCACGAAGTATCACGAAGGTGCTTCGTGTGTCGGTGTTCCCTTCGTGTGCCTTCGTGCCCTTCGTGGTTAAAGGGTTTCGCAGCTGCCTGCTTGCCTGCCAGATTTATTGCGCGAAGCCGTCGGCCTGCGTGACCGCGCCGATCGCGAGCGTGTGGTCGATATAGACTCGGCCTGCGTCCAGCGCCTTGCGGTCGAGTTCGAGTAGCGCCAGGTTCTTCACCTTCGCCTGCGGCACCTGCATCGCAGTCGCCGCCGACAGGCATTCGGTTTCTTCCAGCAGCGCGCCCATCATCACCACGTTCGCCACTTTCGCGGAACCCAGTTTATCGGCAATCTCCGAAGCCGGGATGCAGACCACCTGCGCCTGCGGGATGCTGAGGTCTTCGGGCAGATGATCGCGGCCGTAGATAATCGTGCCGCCGGGCGCAACCTGTGCGTAAAACTTGCGCAGCGAAATCTCGTTCATGGCAATCAGAACCTGCGGGCGCGACAGCACCGGCGATCCGATGCGGTCTTTCGACAAGCACACGTGGCAATGGGCGCTGCCCGAACGCATCTCCGGGCCATAGGAGGGCAGCCAGCTCACTTCCAGGCCTTCGCGCATGCCCATTTCGGCCAGCAGCTGGCCGAGCAGCAGCACGCCTTGTCCGCCGAAGCCCGCGATCTTGATGCCGAGATCGCGGAAATGGTGATGCTTCCGGGGTACAGTCGCATCGCCCGCTGCTTTGCGCTCGCCCTCCACCAGTTCGGCCACCGTCTTGTGCGGCGGCACGTTGTTGTTCGGAACCTCCACCGCGCGGTCGCGAAACACGTTTAAGGGGAATTGTGGAATCATCTTCTCGCCGATCCACTTGCGCGCTTCCACCGGATCCTTGCCCCAGATAGTGGGGCACGGAGAAAGAATTTCGACGAAGGTGAAGCCCGCGCCGGCGCGTTGCAACTCGAGCGCTTTGCGCACCGCCCGCCGCGCTTTCATGATGTTCTTGTTGTCCGACAGGGCTACGCGCTCGATGTAGACCGGAGCCTCCAGCGAAGCGAGCATCTCGGCCATGTGCAGGGGAAAGCCTTCGTTCACCGGCCGGCGTCCCCAGGGAGAAGTCGTGCTGCGCTGGCCGACCAGCGTGGTCGGGGCCATCTGCCCGCCGGTCATGCCATAAATCGCATTGTTGACGAAGAAGACGCTGATCTTTTCGCCGCGATTGGCGGCATGCACGATTTCCGCAGTGCCGATCGCCGCCAGGTCTCCGTCTCCCTGATAGGCGATCACGATCTTGTCGGGACAAGCCCGCTTCAGGCCGGTGGCCGCCGCCGGAGCGCGTCCGTGCGCCACCTGGACGTTACCCACGTCGAAATAATAGTAGGCGAAGACCGAGCAACCCACGGGGCTGACCAGGATGGTTTGATCCTGCAGCCCGAGGTCTTCCAGAGCTTCGGCGATCAGCTTGTGGGCTACGCCGTGGCCGCAGCCGGGGCAGTAGTGGGTCTGATGCTGCAGGTCGGATTTGCGTTCGTACTGCGGATAGAACACCGCCGACTTCTGGTGAACGACCTCGTAGTCGCTCTTCGGTTTGTCCGGCGTTTCGATTTGGACCACGTTGTTCTCTGCCATGGGCCCTCTCGCGGTTGGTGCCGTCCCTAAGGGACTTGTTCCCTTTTTCTCAACTCACCCGGCACTTCCGTGCCGGGCTTTCACATCCCGCCGCTCCGCCGCTGGAGTCGGCCCTTCCCGACTTCGCCCGTTCTCACGTAGCGGCGGACGCATTCGTCCGCCCGTCCCACCCGCCGATCACTCATCTTTCGCCGCCCCGGACGAATGCGTCCGGGCCTACGTGTTTTTATACTGCCGCCGGCATCTGCTCTTCGATCTTCGTCAACAACTCTTCGACCGAGGGCACGTTGCCGCCGACGCGTCCGTAGAAATCGATGGGCCGCGCGCCGTTCAGGGCCAGGCGGACATCTTCCACCATTTGGCCGTTGCTTAGTTCGACGACGAGAATCTTCTCCGCCGTCTGCGCCCGCGCCGCCAGTTCTTTCGAGGGGAACGGCCACAAAGTGATGGGGCGGAACAATCCAACCTTCATGCCCTGCCTGCGGGCTTCGTCCACCGCCGAGCGCAGCACGCGCGACACGATGCCGTAGCCGACCACAATCAGTTCCGCATCTTCGGTGCCGTACTCTTCCCAGCGCGTCTCGGTCTGCTGGGCGCGCACGTACTTGGCTTCCATGCGGCGCTGGTGTTCTTCCAGATCGTCCGCTTCCAGGAAGATCGAACTGATCATGTTCTGGCGCGTCCCGGCGGTTCCCTTCACCGCCCAGGGCTTTTGCGGGGCCAGGATTTCGCGGTACTCGAGGTCGAGCGGCTCTATCATCTGGCCCACGAATCCATCCGTCAGCACGATGGCGGGGTTGCGGTAGCGGTCGGCCAACTCGAAAGCCAGGATGGTCAGGTCCGCCATCTCCTGCACCGACGCCGGAGCCACTACCAGGTTGCGATAGTTGCCGTGACCTCCGCCCTTCACCATGGCGAAGTAGTCGCTCTGTTCAGGAGCGATGTTGCCCAGGCCCGGGCCGCCGCGCATGACGTCGACAATGACGCAGGGCAGTTCCGCGCCCGCAAGATACGAGATGCCCTCCTGCATCAGGCTCAGGCCCGGACCGGACGAGGCGGTCATGACCCGCACTCCGGCCGATGCCGAGCCGTACACCATGTTGATGGAAGCGGTTTCGCTCTCGGCCTGTACGAAGGTGCCGCCCACTTCGGGAAAATACAGCGCGGCGGCCTCCGCGACTTCACTGGCAGGCGTGATGGGGTAGCCGTAATAAGCGCGACATCCGGCCAGCACGGCGCCTTTGATGACTGCAACGTTTCCTTTACACAGTTGCCGCATATTCGCCTCCAGGGAGGACTTGCGACACAGTTACTTTCGCAGGCGCGACCAGCCGGTAGACCACGATCGCCCCGGGCTCGGGGCAGCAATAGAAGCAGATGCCGCATCCCGTGCAATCGTGTCCGGTATAGCGCGCGGGATGCACGCCGTAGGAACTCAGTTCCGGATCAAGTTCCAGGCATTTCGGCGGGCAGGATTCCACACACAGCCCGCATCCTTTGCACTCCTCGACATCGATCGTGATGTTGCCGCGTGCCGGGCCCGCCATGGTCTTACCCTCGTTTCCTCATCTGCGTGCTGCCTGGGCCTGCTGAGGATGCTGCGCCCATTTGGTTTTTTCGCAATATTCGTAAAGCTCGGCGCGAAAATCGGGATGGGCGATCTCGATCAGCGATTTGGCCCGTTCGCGGATCGACTTGCCATGCAGATACGCGACGCCGTATTCGGTCACGACGTAGCGGACTAAACCTCGTGAGGTGACCACTCCCGCCCCAGGATCGAGCATGGGCACGATCCGTGAAATGGTTCCCTGCTTCGCGGTCGACGAAATCGCGATAATGGCCTTGCCACCCTTAGCTCGCGAGGCTCCTCGCAGGAAATCCACCTGCCCACCGATGCCGCTGTAGAACTGATTGCCAATGGAATCGGAACAGACCTGCCCCGTAAGATCGATTTGCAGCGCCGAGTTGATCGCCACCATCCTGTCGTTGCGCGCGATGAATGCCGGGTCGTTGGTATAGGCCGTAGGATGAAACTCGAAGATTGGATTGTTGTCGACAAACTCGAACAGGCGCTTGGTGCCCAGGGCAAATCCCAGGATGATCTTGCGCGGCTTGAAGTTTTTCCGCGCACCAGTGATCACTCCAGCTTCGATCAGCGGAATCACGCCGTCCGACACCAGTTCGCTGTGAACGCCGAGATCTTTGCGGTCCATGAGCATGGGCAATACCGCGTCGGGAATGCCGCCAATGCCGGTTTGCAACACGGCCCCGTCGTCTATCAGGCCGGCGACATTGCGCGCGATGGCAATCTGCAGGTCGGTCACGATGGGCTTGGTCAGAGCGCACAAGGGGCGCGACGACTCGACAAAGGCATCGATATCGTTGACGTGAATGAAGCTGTCGCCGTAGGTGCGCGGCATGTTGTCGTTGATCTGCGCGACCACATGCTTGGCGCATTTCGCGGCGGTCAGAGTAGTGTCGACGCCCACCCCGAAGCTGCAGAATCCGTGAGAATCGGGCGGGGAGACTTCGATCAGGGCCACGTCAATGGGCATGGCCCCGCTCTCAAACAAGCCCTCGATTTCGCTCAGGTAAATCGGCGTGTAGTCGGCGCGGCCGTCGTTGATGGCATCGCGCACGTTGGCGCCAATAAACACCGCGTTGTGCCGGAAGTGCCCCGCCATTTCGGGGGCGACGTAGGGCGCGCAGCCCATGGTCATCATGTGCACGATTTCCACGTCGTGCACTTCCGGGCCGCGGCGCATGAGCGCCTCGACCAGCGTCTCCGGCTCGGCGCAGCCGGGCTGGATGTAAACCCGCATCCCCGACTGCACGCACTGCAGCGCGTCATCGGCAGTTTTGAGCCGTTTCTTGTATTCCATTTCCCACGACAGCGACATCGTTGTCCGCTCCCCTAGCTGGCCTGCAGCGCGCCAACTGCGCGCGCGGTCCCGGCAAGCTCTTCCTCATACCCCACAGCGGCATAATAAATCGCCCGGTCAAAAAACATCTCGAGCATCTGCAGCAGTTCCAGTTCACCCATGATTTCAATGGCGCGGTCCATCACGGCCTCGCTCTTGAGAAAGTCCCAGAGGTTCTCCTTGACCAGCACGATGGCCTGCACCACTTCGCTGAGCGGCACTTTCTGCCGCGCCCGGCGCGCCCCGATCTCGCGGTAGCGGTGCTCAATGTCCAGTTCGTTCTTGCCCAGAAGCCACTCGCCCAGGTGACGGTAAATTTCGTAGACGCGCTCTCTCAGTTCGACGGCGGAAATATCGCGAAAATGCGTGACCTGGAGATTGGCTTGCACTTTCTCCTCCAGCCCCGCCGCGAGCTCATCCGCGTGCGATTCAATCAACCGCACCAATCTGTAGGAAAACATCATACGCACCCCCTCGCCCGTTTCCGGGCGCTGCCTCTCGAAGAGGCCCGGTCATACCCCAACTTTCGCGGCCACATCCTGGTTACTCCAGCCCTCGACCGGCACCTTGCCGGTTTCCACGGTGGGTTCCAGGGTTTGCGGGACGGAGATGGCGCGCGAGATCATGCACAACGCCTTGGTGCGGCGCAGCAGCCCCAGCCCGGCCTCGCACATTTCTTCGGATTGCACCGTCAGCCGGGGACGCATCAGGATCTCGGTGAAGTTGCATCCCGTGCCCCGGTTGCGGTGCACACTGCCTTCGATCTCCACTTCCAGGTCGGTGAAGTCAAACTTGGCGGCGCGCGCCACCTCGTGGAAGGTGGTGGTAAAGCAACTGGCCAGGGCACAAAGCAGCAACTGCTCGGGAGTCCAGCGGCCCTGCAGGCCTCCCAACTCGGCGGCCTCGGAGAAATGGATCGTATTTGGAGAGGACT
>Ga0116218_1002442_pt1 | contig 10283 bp, 9 predicted proteins | sample Sb_taG_2_FD_88966 | JGI IMG/M metagenome (GOLD analysis project Ga0116218, IMG submission 88966) | Peat soil microbial communities from Weissenstadt, Germany - Sb_50d_5_LS metaG | ecosystem: Environmental > Terrestrial > Soil > Wetlands > Peat | place: Germany: Weissenstadt | collected 2010-09-21 | reverse complement strand
GGGATCATTCGCCACGGCGCGAAGATGATCAGCGCGGTCTCCGAAGCCACCGTGCCGAAGATTTCCGTGATCGTCCGCAAGGCGTACGGCGCCGGGCTGTACGCGATGGCCGGCCCCGCCTTCGATCCCGACTGCTGCCTGGCCCTGCCGAGCGCCTCGATCGCGGTGATGGGGCCGTCCGCCGCGATCAACGCCGTCTACTACAACCAGCTCCAGGCGATCGAAGACGAGTCCGAGCGGGCGGCGCGGACGGAGGAGCTGCGCCAGGAGTACGCGCAGGACATCGACATCCTCCATCTCGCGTCCGAGCTTGTCGTCGACGCTGTGATCCAGCCCGAGGAGCTACGGGCCGAGCTGATCCGGCGGTTCGCGCTCGCGGCCGGCAAGAACCGGGAGTGGCCGGCGAAGCGCAATCCGGTTACGCCGACCTGACGGCTGGTCGCGCAGGAACGCGTCGATCGCGTCTACGAGCATCAACCCGAACTGAACGGTGGCGTCGAGCGCTGGGGCTTCGAGCGCCTCGGCGGTGTCGGTGGCGCGGTGGGACCGGGGGGGCAGGCCTTTTTCGTCAAGGCACCCGATGGCGACCGCGGGCAGGCGGGACGAGGTGGCGCGGAACGCCGGCGCCCCACCCCGGCCGCGATGGGGGGAGGCGGTTGGATTTGGCTGTTCGCGTGCGATCTGGGCGCACAGCTGAGCGAGGCCGCTGAAATAGCGCAATGGGACGAGCTGGCCGTCACTCAGCCACCAGTGGGGCCGGCCGGCGCCGGACGCCGCGATTCCGAGCACGACGGTGTTGCGTCGTGTCAGGGTCCCGCGGCGGGCTCGCAGATGCTTGTGCAGCCCGATCCCGAAGCCGTCGCCGGCTCCCTGGAGCACGACCTCCACCGTCATCCGGCGCGGAGGCGCCGCTGCGAGCGCGCCGGCGAGCGCCACCGCCACCGCCACGCCGGTAGCGTTGTCCGACGCCCCCGGGCTGTATTTGGAGCTCGCGATCTCGGCGAGCGAGGCCAGCGCGAGCACGAGCGCGACCGTAGGCACGAACTGAAGAATGCCCACGACGGTTCCCCGGTCGCCGCCGAGGCGGAGGATTGCGGTTAGAAGCAGCAGCGCCAGCGCGACCGTGATCCATCCGAGCCATCCGGGCCACAGCAGGCCGAGGCGGCCGAGCGAGGCGGTGGCGCGGGCGAACGGCCGGCGTACGTCCTCGCGATAGACAAAACCGGTCCGGCCGGCGTCGTAGTTGGCGGTGATGATCAGGTGGACAGGAGGTTGGTCGGGCGCCTGGGTGGAGCTCTTTGTGATCGCCACGACGTTCTGGCTCGCGTGCTCGAAGGTGAGCCGCCGGCCGGGGGACAGCCCCAGCCGCTCGTCGACGATTACGGACAGCACGGCCGCGAGCACGAGCGCGCCCCCGATCCGCGGCGAGCTGACCGACACGAGGCTGCCCACGAGTCCCAACAGGACGTGCCAGGTGTGCGTGAGCGCCCAGTTCGGGCGGCACCAGAACGGCTCGATGCGGACAGCGGTTCCAGCGGTTCGAGCCGTTGTGAGCTCGGTCGCGAGCCAACGCGCCGCGCGCCGTTCGGCATCGGTGCCGGCGCCACGGCCCTCAAACGAGGCGAGCGTGGTCGCGGTGTCGGCTGCGCGCATGGGCGGGGATGATCGCAAGGCGCCTGTCGGCGGCGATCCGATAGAACCGCGTTGGTGAGCTCCACCGACGAGGATGCGCTGCTCGAGATCGCTCGCGAGGCCGCTGGAGCCGCCGCAGCTGAGCTGCTGGCCCGGTTCGGCGAGCGACCCGCGGACGTTCAGTCCAAGAGCAGCCCCACCGACCTGGTGTCAGAGGCCGACGTGGCGGCCGAGCGGGCGATCAGGTCGGTGCTGGCGCGCCGGCGGCCCGAGGACTCGATCCTTGGGGAGGAGGGAGGGGCGACGGGCGACGGCGAGCTCCGCTGGGTCGTCGACCCGCTCGACGGGACCGTCAACTTCCTCTTCGGAGTTCCGGTGTTCGCGGTCAGCGTCGCCTGTGAGGCCGCCGGGGAGGCGCTGGTCGGCGTCGTGCTCGATCCTGTCCGCGATGAATGGTTCGCGGCGACCCGGTCGGGGGTGGCATCGCTGAATGGCGTTGACATCCGAGGATCGGGACGTCTGGAGCTGGCGACCGCGCTGGTCGCCACCGGATTTGGCTACGACGCCGGCGTGCGCTCACGCCAGGCGGCGGTGGTGAGCCGGGTGTTGCCGCGGGTTCGGGACATCCGCCGCGGTGGCGCGGCTGCGGTCGATCTCGCGTGGTGTGCCTGTGGCCGCTACGACGCCTACTTCGAGCGCGGCGTCCACCGGTGGGACGTGGCGGCCGGGTCGCTGATCGCGCGGCGGGCCGGGCTCGAGGTGCGGGAGCTGCCGGCGACCGAGGAGGATGCGGCCGGAGTCCTCACGGCGCCGCCGGCGCTGATCGACGAGCTGGCGCGGTTGGTGGAGTAGGCGGCGGCGCGGATGGGCGGGACGCCGGCGGTCTGTGCGCCGGCGGTCTGTGCGCCGGCGCGGTCGCGGTCGCGGTTTGGCCGGCGTCGGCGTGGCTGCGCCCGGCGGTACGCCCGGGGCGAGGTCTTAGACTGGGGCGCCCATCGCGGCGGTGATGGAACGGTATACATGGCGTCCTCAAAAGGCGCTGTCCTTACGGGCATGTGGGTTCGAATCCCACCCGCCGCACTCCTGACCGTGGCGATAGGGGCACGTGCCGGCCGGTTGCAAAATCACCACGCTGTTCGCTCTTGCAACAAACGCTGGCGCCCGGGGGGATGAGGGGGGTTGGCCGTTACACGCAAACCATATTTGTGTTTCTCGGCCAACCTCGTGCACGGCGCGGTTGGCGGCGCGACTCGGCCGGGACGGCCGGCGGGCTGGACTCGGGCCAGGGAGGGCCGGCGGGCCTGGACTCGGGCCAAAAGGGCCGGCGCCAGGCTGACTAGGCCGTGGCGGGCTCTGCGGGGGGAGCTGAGGACTTTCCGCCCCGGCGCCTGGCCTCCTCCGCCGGGACCTCCTGCTCCACGTTCCAGCCCTGAGCGAAGCCCTGCATGGCGAACATGATCAGGAGCACCTGGACCGGCGCCAGGATCAAGGTCAGGGTGCCCAGCGTGTCAGGGCTCAGCCCCTTGCCGCCGAACGGCGTCTGCGGGGCGGCAAAGCCCACGTGGGCACGGTCGAACCAGCTCGTGCCCGCTAACCCGGTCCCCGCGATCACGGCAAGGATCAACAGCAGGATTGCCAGCGCGGCGGCGAGCGGCAGCAGCCCGCGGTTCCAGCGCCAGATGTAGTAGCCCATCACCAGATAGATCAGGCACCAGATGATGTTGACCGGCTTCAGCCCCTCGAGCTTGGTCCAGCCTCCTAGTGTTATCGCCAGCATCAGGACGACGGAGATGATCAGCAGCACGATCACGATCAGTTTCGTGGTCTTGCTCGACGCCTTGTCCCGATTCGGGTAGACGACGACATAGCCCGGCCGGAGCGTCTTCTGTGGCGCCACGTTGCGGAACATACAATCTGGCGCGCCGGATTGCTGCAGTTAGCGCGGGCGTGGCGAAATTGGCAGACGCGCCGGCTTTAGGTGCCGGTGGGCGAAAGTCCTTGGGGGTTCGAGTCCCTCCGCCCGCATTTCGTCTCGATGGATTGGGCCTTTTCCGCCACCGGGGGCGACGCTCACCCCGAGGCTGCCCCGCCATCATGCGGAACAGGGGAGACAGGACTCGAACCTGCAACCCCCGGTTTTGGAGACCGGTGCTCTGCCAAATTGAGCTACTCCCCTATGCAGCGCAGGAGTCTAGACCCCAAGTGGCGAGCCGCCCTACGATGCGCCGGATGACCTCCCACACTGTTTACCGCACGTTCAACACCGACCGCCGACGCGAGTTCGTCCGGATCACCGAGGACGTCGCCGACGCCGTCAGCGACTCCGGGATCAGCGAGGGGATGGTGCTGGTCTCGGCGATGCACATCACCGCCGGCGTCTGGATCAACGACGACGAGCCGGGGATTCAGGCGGATGCGCTGGAGTGGCTGGACAAGATCGCGCCGCCAAGCTGGCACGAGCCCGACGGCGAGGTGGCTCGCGAGCTGCTCCCGAACCCCGGCGACTATCGCCACCACCGCGGTGGCGAGGACAACGGCGACGCACACCTGAAGAATCTGCTCGTCCACCACCAGGTGATCGTGCCGGTTACCGATGGGCGGCTCGATCTCGGGCCGTGGCAGCAGATCTTCTACTGCGAGTTCGACGGCGGGCGGCCCAAGCGGCTGGTGATCAAGGTGTTGGGAGCGTAGGGCCGTGGAGGGCTCGTCGGTGTTCGTCGACGGCATGCTCGAAGGTCAGGTCGCACTCGTCACGGGGGGCGGCACGAACCTCGGCAAGGCCGCCGCCACCGAACTGGCATGCTGCGGCGCCTCCGTCGTGATCGCCGGCCGGCGCCCGGAGGTGCTCCAGGAGGCCGTCGCGGACATTGGCGAGCGGTGCTCGTGGGTCGCAGGCGATATCCGCGACCGCGATGGCGCGCAGGGGATCGTTAGTGCCTCGCTGGAGCGCCACGGGCGCCTGGATTTCGTGCTGAACAACGCCGGCGGCCAGTACTTCGTCGCGGCCGAGGGCATCACCACCAAGGGATGGAGGGCCGTGCAACGGCTCAACGTCGGCGGCACGTTGGCCATGTGCGAGGCGGCCTATGAGCTGGCCATGCGCCCGGCCGGATCCGGCACGATCGTGAACGTGACCGTGTCGCCGCATCACGGTATGCCGGCGATGGCCCACACCGGCGCCGCGCGGGCGGCCGTCGAGGCGCTGAGCCGGGAGCTCGCCGAGTCCTGGGCGGCGGACGGCGTGGCCGTGGCTGCGGTTGCGATCGGGCGGTTCGCCACCGAGTCGCTGCGGAAGTATCCGGCGGAGCTGTGGCGGACCGCGGCGAAAACGGTTCCCCTCCAGCGCCTGGGTGAGGTCGAGGAGTACGGCTGGCTGGTCGCGCTGCTGGCCTCGCCGCTCGGCCGATCGTTCTCGGGCTCGGTCGTCACGCTCGACGGGGCGGCCGACAACTGGACCGGCCCGTGGCCGCCGGAGGGGCTCGCCCGTGATGGCGAGGTGCCGACCGAGGAGCGGCCGGCGGCGCGGTCGGAAGGCAGCCCCGGCGGCTGACGGCTCGCCAGCACCCGCCTGGCTCGGCGTCCGGAGCCGCCTGACCGATCGGCGGGACCGGTCTAACCCGATTGCCCAGGCCGCTCTAACCAGCCGCCCTCTCGCGGGCTACCATGCCCGAAGGCCTGCGGGCGAGGTGTTAACGGTTGCATGGGAGCCTTCCAAGCTCTAGGAACGGGTTCGACCCCCGTCGCCCGCTCTAGCGCCGGTCGCCGGCGCGGCGACCGGCTGCCGGCTCGAGCAGGTCCAGGGGGTTATCATCGGGGCGCACCACGGGGAGTGGCGCAGTCTGGTAGCGCACCCGGCTGGGGGCCGGGCGGTCGCAGGTTCAAATCCTGTCTCCCCGACTATTGAAAGTCCTGCAAAAGCTGGTTAATCGCTCTGGATGCGAATGCGGCGGAAATGCCCAGAGGGCATCAAAAGGGCATCAAACTCTCGCCCGCCTCGGCGATGTGGCGTCGGCGCGATCGACTTCCAGTAGGGGCGCTGGTAACAAACGCGTACAAGCCGCACACGAGCGCTGCGTGTCAGATGGGGTAGCGTCGGATCGTCTGATCGTATGCGTCGGGGGCTGGCTCCGAATCGGTTGATGATCAATCCTCGTCTCCGTCACGGGGTTCGGCGACCACGCGATCGTCATCACGGGAGACCCGGGGCTGCTTGCTCCTCTTCTGAAGGTTGGCACGCCCTGGCGCATGCGAGGAAGTAGCGGTCAGCCAGCCCGATGCTTCTCCGGCCGGCAATCGTCTCGCCAGCGACGCGCTTGGCATCCTTGCACGCGGAAATAGCGCGGGTCTCTCACCAGCGCGTCCCTGCGAGGATCAACCCCCCTTGACAAGGTTTGACCATCGTCTTACCGAGAGCTAAGCTTGTTCATTAGGGGAAATCTGCTCAGGGAGGCCGGTGGATGACGAAGATCGTACGCGGAGTCGGAGCTTTGGGCGTTTCATCAAGTGTCGCCCTCGCCGTGCTTCTCGTCGTCGCGGCGATCTCAGGTGCGGTTACAGCCCCTCGACTGCGGCGGCCATTTTCTACTGCAACGAAGTGACCCCCGCGTATACCGAGTGCCCGCTGTACATCAACTACTACGTTGGAGGCATCGGTACTCATAATCAATCGTACGCGAAGGGCGCCACCGGACAAGTTTACGTGTGTGAACGGGCCACCATTAGGTATCACGCCGCAAACGTGAGCCATCGCTGCGGTTGGAGCCCGGCTGACTCTCAGTGCGATCTTTCCCAATACGGAGCTGGAATCACACTCAGCATGTATACGGACAACGATTACAGCGTTGAGTGGTACATGGTTGGTAAGGAATACTCGGGGAACGTGTGCGCATGAGAGGCCCGCTGCGACGCATCAGACCCGCGGAAAGGATTCCTCTCGTCGCGCTTGGAGTCGCAGCCGCGGTCGTGATCGGCGTGTCGGCAGTCGCGTTTGGATCGTCGGCGCCGCCGCAGCCGACACCTCCTGAAGCTGGAGGCGCTCAGCTGGCAGTTTTCAGCCGGCCAGCTACCCCGACAGACTCCCTTCCGAGTTTGTTCGCCAACCAGCTGCAGGCTTGGGACAGCTCGGCGTCTCCGGAGCTGGCGCAGTCTCGACGGGTGACCGCGAGCGACGGCCAGAGCGCGTACGTGGTCCCCACAGCCAGCGGCGGAATTTGCGTGGTCAACGCGAACGAGTCGTTTTGCAGTCCCGCCGACCATTCCGCCGGTGCCTCGGCTGTTGACCTGTGTTCCCCTTCGCTGCCGCTCGGACAAATGGAGGTGGAGTGGCTGCTGCCTGATGCCGCGAGCAACGTTTATCTGACGATGTCGGATGGGAGTCAGGTGAACTTTCCATTCGGGAACAACGTCTACATCACCCGCCTGCCGTTGAATGCGACTAGCCCGGTGCCAAGTGCCGTGGTCTGGACGGCCGGCGGACAAGTCAGCCAGGTGTCGATGCCGGTTCCCGCGAATGCGCAGACTGAGCAATGCGAGCACCCGTCGCCGACCGCGGCTGCTTCTACCCGGGAGCGCCGCAGAAGCTCGCCAAAGGTTCAATTCAAGGTCGAGCATCACCTAGTTCGCCTGAGCGGGTCGGGTCGGCCGGCGACGCCAAAGCCAACTGCTCCGTAACCCTCGGCCGCCGCTGTCCCGGCGATCTGACCGCGGCCGGTTGGCGACTCCCTTCCGCCGCCGTGGGCACGGATGTTGGCCCGACCTCGGGCAACGTTCACCAGGGCTCAGCCGCTGCTCGCTTGGACGATGCAGATGAAGCGACAGCACGAGACGCCTCGGCACCGGTTACGAGGTGAAGCGCCGAGAGGGGACCAGACAGTCCGATCGTCGCGGGCCGGACGTGGCCCCCCCGACGGAGACGATCAGCCGAGGGACTCCTTACCCGTCTCGATCGTCCGCTCGTTTGCGGCTGTGACGCGTTTGTTACCAGTATCCCAAGTACCCCGGCCAAGGCGGCGATCGCTTCCGGCGGCGCGACGGTCAGGTCGGGGTAGCGCCATCAACTGCGCGGAATCCAACGCTTAGTGTTTGTCGCCGTTGACACAGCGGCGGCCGTCTCGCGCGCGGTAGTAACCAAACTGCAATAGTGTGCATTCGCCCAACCGAAAGGGAACGACGGATCGTCCACGAAAATAAAACCGTTTGTCAGGTTGCAGGATCCGAAAAAAAACTCTCTGTACGGAATCGACCCGACTGTCTCCGAGTGGGTGTTGGGGTCCTTCCTAATGTACAGACGCGGATAGGCCCCGGTGTTCCTCCACTCGCAATCGCCTGAGGCGGCCACAGTCACCGGGTTTGAAGCGCGCACCGTGAGTGGACGGGTCGCGGCCAGCGACGCTGAAGACAGCGTCGCAAAAAGCGCCATCGTCGCGAGCATCGCTGAACCCGACAACATCAGAGTTCGCCCAGTCCGATACCTCATCAGCGGCAACCCTGTGCGACGGTTCTTCCATTGCTTCACAACAACCTTCCCTTTGACCCGCAACGCAGATCCTGTCTGCGTCGCACATCCCGTCCCGCCGCAGAAGCTCGCACATCTCGTGGTGTTTCGCATAAGCGCTGACCCAACCAACTGCACGGCCTCGGACTGCCAATGCTTCCAAAGCTGTACGACCAGAATCGGATCTATCGAGCCGTTGGGCCGATCTAGGCGCTGCAGGTGGTGTTGTGATCGTGCCGCGATCGACGGCCTCACGGTGATTGGCGCCGGCCGGCCGTGCAGGGGCATCGCGACCGTACCGTCGGAGCGCTCGCGCGCCGGCGCTCGAGCACCCCTTCGATACAGCTGGACTCAGACGAAGACAAGCGCGCCCGGGAATGCACCGCTGGCGCGCGCCAGTCAGATTGCGCGCCGAATGAGAATGGGGCCGAGCGCACTGTGATCAGCGACGGCCGGCAGGCGGCGGTCGCAAGCTTCGGTCGGACGGCGCCCACGATGAGGCGATCCGCGCGTTCGATGACGTCTATGACCGGGCTGGTGTCCGGCCGAGCGACGATGCTGGCGACCGCCGACCTGGAGCCGGCGGGCCAGGTTTCGGCGTTGACGGACCTCTGCCCGAGGTGCCGAAAGCCGAGCTTTCAGCGGTGCTTGGCGAGGTCGCGCCGGTCAAGCTCAACGCGGGCTGGCGACGTGGACAGGCGTACGCTCCCTCCAGCCCTCGCCTGTCGAGCACCACGTGAGAACCCACGAGACCGCGAGCGCTCCCCCTCAATTGCCGAGGCGGGCGTGGGCCAGGGGCTGTTGCGGTGGGAGGGTCGGGGACCGTCACGATCGACGACCGTCACGATCGACGTCGACTGCCGCGCCATGCTTGCACTCATGACATTCTTCGACGTTCTCCCTCCCGAGCCTTGGGACTCACCTCCGCCGCCAGAACCGCCCGCGCTCCCGGCATGGGAAGGGCCACCATACGGAGTAGTCCCCGGGGTGGTCGGGCTCGAACTTCTGCTCGCGCAGACAGACCGCCTCGCTGTCTATCTGCCGGAGCTGATCGTCTATCCAGATATTGTTGTGCTCCGGCTCCAGCTGCTTGGTCGCCGATCCCCGCGACAGGGGATCGAATCCGGTCCCGGGACATGGCGCTTCGGTGTGCAGTTCAGCGACGGCACCAAGGTGACGAGCTACGGGCTCGGGTTCGATGCGCTTCGCGCGTCCACGCCCAATGCAGGAGATGGTTGGATCGGCAAGCCGTCAGCGGCGTTCCTGCAACCTCAGGATCATCGATTGATCCGTGGCGGGACTACGTGGGACCTTGAGTACTGGCTCGCGCCGCTGCCGCCGCTGGGGGCCGTGACCCTCGCCTGCGAGTGGCCAAACATCGAGATGGGTCTTACGACCGCAACGATCGAGGCCGACGCGATCCGCGATGCCGCTGGTCGGGTACGCGACCTATGGAGAACCGGCTTCTAGCGCGGCCGAGGCATTGCCGCTCGAGCGACCATGCCCCCGATTGAAGTAGACGGGTGCGGCGGCTAATTCGTCTTAGTCGCCGTCGGGCCGGCCTGGGCGGCGACAAACCGCGTCGGTGAGGGTGTGGTAAGCGGCTCTGTCCGCGGCGACAAATAGGGTCGCTGGCGCGATGGGGATGGAGGCACGGGTCGACCCCGACGAGGCGCTGGTCGAGTTCGAGCGCTGGGTTGCGTGGCAGCCGCTGGCGGAGCGCTCGGCACGGGAGTATCGGCGCAACGTGGCCGCGTTTTGCGCCTGGCTTGAGGCCACGCCGGACGCGAGCGGATGGGGCGCTGACCCGTTGGGCGACGCAATCGCCCGCGACCACGCCGTCCGCGACTTCCGCCACTTTCTGCAGGTCGAGCGCCGCGCGGCGCCCGCGACGGTCAACCTCGCGTTGGCGTCGCTGGATGCTCTGTATCGCCAGCGCAGGCTGGGCCGGCCCAACGTGCGCCGCGACAAGCCGGTGCTGGCCGCGCCGCGGGCGCTGGACGTTGATGAGCAGCGGCGGCTGTTGCGCGCGGCCGAGCACGCGCCGGTGCGCGACCGGGCGCTGGTGGTCGTGCCGTTGTTCACCGCGCTGCGGATCTCCGAGGTCGTGGCCCTTGACGTGGACGACGTGCAGATGACCACGCGCAAGGGCCGCCTG
>Ga0116218_1002438_pt1 | contig 10300 bp, 10 predicted proteins | sample Sb_taG_2_FD_88966 | JGI IMG/M metagenome (GOLD analysis project Ga0116218, IMG submission 88966) | Peat soil microbial communities from Weissenstadt, Germany - Sb_50d_5_LS metaG | ecosystem: Environmental > Terrestrial > Soil > Wetlands > Peat | place: Germany: Weissenstadt | collected 2010-09-21 | reverse complement strand
CTGGTCGCCAACATCGCCGAGAACGCGGCGCTCGAAGGACACGCGGTGGCGCTGTTCTCGCTCGAGATGTCCGAGTCAGAGCTGGCCCAGCGGTTCGTCGCCTCGCAGGCGAAGATCAAGGGCGAGGAACTGCGCCGGGGCAAGGTCGCCGAGGCCCGGTGGCCGAAGATCCTCGAGGCGTGCCAGCGGCTCGCGCACGCACCGCTGTACGTCGACGACTCCAGCGACACCGGTGCGCTCGAGGTCCGGGCAAAGGCCCGGCGTCTTCACCACCAGCTCGACGGCGGCCTGGGCTTGATCATCATCGACTACCTCCAGCTGATGCGCCACGAGGGGCGGGTCGAGAGCCGGGTGGAGCAGGTCGGTCAGATCTCGCGCGGCCTCAAGGGCCTTGCGCGCGAGCTCGACGTGCCCGTGATCGCGCTGTCGCAGCTCAGCCGGGCGGTCGAACAGCGCGGTGGCGAGAAGAGGCCGATCCTGTCCGATTTACGAGAATCCGGCGCCATTGAGCAGGACGCGGACGTCGTGATGTTCATCTACCGCGAGGAGTACTACGACAAGGAGTCCGAGCGGGCGGGAGAGGCGGACATCATCATCGCCAAGCACCGCAACGGCCCGGTCGGCGATGTGGTGCTGACGTTCCAGAAGGACTACCCGAAGTTCATGAACTACGCGAGCGAGCGGTTCGCGCAGTGAGGAGCCGCGGATGAGCGACTGCCCGTTCAACCTGTGCGATGGCTCGGGGTTCCTGTACGACGACGACACGAACACGGCGTATGACTGCCGCTGTCGCCCGCACCGGATCGCGCAGGCGAAGGCACGGAGCCTGTCGGCGGTGATCCCGCGACGCTACGCGGACGTGGCCTTCGAGCGCCCGCCGGTGACGGAGATCGAGCCGCGGGCCGTGGTCAGCGCGGTCCGGTCGTTCGTCGACAGGATCGACTCCCACCTGGATGCCGGCCGGGGCCTGTGGTTCATGGGCCCGGTCGGCACGGGCAAGACGACGCTGGCGATGCTGGTCTCCAAGGCGGCGATCAAGGCCGGACGGTCGGTTGCGATCTACTCGCTGCCGCGGCTGCTCAACGAGATCCGCGACACGCATCGCTCCGAGCGCTCGCACGTCGAGCTGCTCGACCGCCTGACCGCGGTCGATCTGCTGCACATCGACGACGTGGGCGCGGAGCGGACGACCGACTGGGTGCTGGAGGAGCTGTACTCGATCGTCAACGCCCGCTACGAGGACCGGCGGTCGATGGTGATCACGACGAACCTCGACTACGACGAGCTGTGCGCCCAGATCACCGCCCGCACGGCGTCGCGGCTGGCGGAGATGTGCGACCAGCTGCCGCTAGACGGCGTCGACCGCCGGGTCGAGCTCGTCCACGCCGAGGTGTGAGTCAGCGGTCGAGCTCGTGCTCGGACTGCGCGCGCTCCTCGAGCTTCTCGCGCAGGTAGCGCGCCTTCTCGGCGCGCCGCTCGTGCTGGGCGGCCTCGTCCTCGTGCGACGGGGTCTCGGCGCGCTGCTGCTCGTCGGCCTCGCGCCGCTCCTGCTCGAGCCTCAGCTCCTCGGTCTTCGGATCTTCGGTCATGGATCCCGACCGTAGCTGAACCCGCCCACCGGCTACCCGCCCACGGCCTATGCGCCGGCGAGGACGAGCCGGCCCGCGACCCAGCGATCGCTGACCTCGCGGAGCACTTCGAGCATCGCCAGCGCCGAGGGCGAGCGATAGCCCCATGGGAGCGCGGCGAGGATCGGGCGGGGCGGCGCCGGCGGGTCGAGCTCCCGCACGACCACGTCCTCACGGACGCCGCGGGCGACCATGTCCGGGATCAGGGCGACGCCGACCCCGGCCGCGACGAAGCCGAGAATCGCCTGGTAGTCGTCGTTCTGGAACGCGATCTGCGGCTCGAAGCCGGCCTCGTAGCAGGCCCGCAGGAGCAGCCGCGAATCCGGACAGGTGGAACTGGTGGCCAGCATCCACGGCTCATCCGCGAAGCGCCCCAGCTGGAGAGGAGCGGTGTCGGCGAGCGGGTGGTGGGCGGGCATCGCCACGTACATCGGATCGTCGAACAGATGGACCAGCTCGATGTCCCCGACTGGGTCGGCGGTCATCCCGAGCTCGGCGGCGGGGTCGACGGGGCGCCCCTGAGGGTCGTGCGAGACGGCCAGGTCCAGCTCGCCGGCGCGCAGCATCGGAATCGACTCGACGGGGTCGGCCATCTTGATGTCGAGCTCGATCGCCGGGTAGCGCCGGCGGAAGGCGGCAACCGCGAGCGGGACGATCGCCGCGGCGGCCGACGCGAACGAGGCGAGCCGCAGCGTGCCGCCCTCCAGGCCCTGGAGCGCCTTGAGCTCGAGCTCAGCGTCGGTCAGGCGGGCGAAGATCGTCTCGGCGCGGTCGACCAGGAGCCGCCCGGCGTCGGTGAGCACGATCCCGTGGGGCACACGGCGCACGAGCATCATCCCCGTCTCCGCCTCGAGCGCGGTCCGGCCTCGATCACGATCCGGCCGGGCTACGCCGACGACGATTCGTCGCTCGCGGTGCTGGCAATGCTCGACAGCGCCGAGATCCCACCGTCTCCGGTGCTGCTCGCCGAGGTCGACGGGCAGCTGCGAGCGGCGCTGTCGCTGCACGACGGCTCGGTGGTCGCCGACCCGTTCTTCCCCACCGTGCACCTCGTCGAGCTGCTGAGCACGCACGCCGCCGCGAGCACGCTGTCGCCTCACAGGCGCCGGAGCTATCGACTCAGCTACGCGTAGATCCCCTCGGTCGCGCGGCCGGCGGAGGGCTGCCGGTATCCTCCACCTGCTCGGTGGACTTGGGCTAATCGATCGAGATCAGTGTCAGCAGAGAAGCGAGCGACAGCGGACGAATCAACGCGCGCCGTCTCCAACGAGGAGATGGAGGCCATTCTCCGCGCCCACAATGCGAAGACGTTGCTCCGGTTCGTCATGTGCGGGAGCGTCGATGACGGCAAGAGCACGCTGATCGGCCGGCTGCTGTACGAGTCGCGCTCGCTGTTCGTCGACCAGCTCGCGGCGCTCGAGGCCGACTCGAAGGTGGCGGGCACGCAGGGCGACGATCTGGACTTCGCGCTGTTGCTCGACGGACTGGCGGCCGAGCGCGAGCAGGGGATCACGATCGACGTCGCCTACCGCCACTTCTCGACCGAGCGCCGGCACTTCATCGTCGCCGACACCCCCGGCCACGAGCAGTACACGCGCAACATGGTCACCGGCGCCTCGACCGCCGACGCGGCGGTGATCCTGGTCGACGCCCGCAAGGGCGTGCTGACCCAGACGCGGCGCCACAGCCAGCTCGTGGCGCTGCTCGGTGTCCGCGATGTGGCGGTCGTGATCAACAAGATGGACCTCGTCGACTACTCCGAGGAACGCTTCCGCGAGATCGAGGAGGACTACCGAAGGTTCGCGAGCCAGATCGGGCTCGATCGGATCACCTGCATCCCGGCCTCGGCGCTGAGGGGCGACAGCGTCCTCGTCCGCAGCGACGTGATGCCGTGGTACCACGGACCGACGCTGATGGGCTATCTCGAGACGGTCGAGGTCGACCGGCAGCTCCAATCCCAGCCGTTCCGGATGCCGGTGCAGTGGGTCAACCGTCCCAACCTCGACTTCCGCGGCTTCGCGGGCACGATCGCGAGCGGCACGATCCGACCCGGCGATCCGATCGTGATCGCGCCGTCGGGCACGCAGACCCGCGTCCAGCGGATCGTGACCTTCGACGGCGACCTCGACGTCGCGGTCGCCGGGCAGTCGGTCACGTTGACGCTGGCCGATGAGGTCGACGTCACGCGTGGCGACGTGATCGCGCACAGCACCGAGCCCCCCGGCGTCGCCGATCAGTTCGAGGCGACCGTCGTGTGGATGGGCGACAAGCCGATGCTCCGCGGCCGCAGCTACCTGATGCGAGTCGGGGGCAAAACCGTCACGGCGACGATCGCGCCGCTCAAGTACAAGCTCCGCATCGAGTCGCTGGAGCACGTGGCCGCGACCAAGCTGGAGCTGAACGAGATCGGCGTGTGCGACATCGAGTGCAGCCAGCCGATCGCGTTCGACCCATATCGTGAGAACCGCGACACCGGCGGCTTCGTCCTGATCGACCGGATCACCAACAACACGATCGGCGCCGGGCTGATCCACTTCGCGCTGCGCCGCTCGCAGAACGTCCGCTGGCAGGCCGTGACCGTTGACAAGAGCGAGCGTGCGGCGAGCCTTCACCAGCAGCCGACCGTGATGTGGTTCACCGGCCTCTCCGGCGCCGGGAAGTCGACGATCGCCAACCTGGTCGAGGGCGAGCTTCACCGTCGAGGCCACCACACCTACATGCTCGACGGCGACAACGTCCGCCACGGCCTCAACTCGGATCTCGGCTTCACCGAGGCCGATCGCGTCGAGAACATACGACGGGTGGCCGAGGTCGCGAAGTTGATGGCCGACGCGGGCCTGATCGTGCTCGTGTCGTTCATCTCGCCGTTCCGGGCCGAGCGGCAGATGGCGCGTTCGCTGTTCGAGCACCATGAGTTCCTCGAGGTGTTCGTCGACACGCCGCTGGCGGTGGCCGAGGAGCGCGACCCGAAGGGCCTCTACAAGAAGGCGCGCCGCGGTGAGCTCGCGAACTTCACCGGCATCGACTCCCCCTACGAGCCGCCCGACCGGCCCGAGATGCGCGTGCTGACGACCGAGCTCTCAGCGCGCGAGGCGGCGCGGACCGTGATCGAGATGCTGGAGGAATGGGGACGTCTGGCTCCGCCTGGCCACAGGTAGCGAAAGCCACACCCCAGGCCCCCGAAGGGGGCCCCCTAAAAGTATCCCTCCTGTTTCTTCTTCTCCATCGAGGCCGCGGCGTCGTGGTCGATCACCCGGCCCTGGCGCTCCGAGGTGGTCGCGACGAGCATCTCGCGGATGATCGCGGGGACGTCGTCCGCGTCGCTCTCGATCGCCCCGGTCAGCGGATAGCAGCCGAGCGTGCGGAAGCGGACGCGTCGCGGCACGGGCTCCTCGCCGAGCGCCAGCGGCATCCGGTCATCGTCGACCATGATCAGCGTCCCATCGCGCTCGACGACCGGCCGCTCGGCGGCGAAGTACAGCGGCACCACCGGGATCTGGCGCATCTGGATGTACAGCCAGACGTCGAGCTCGGTCCAGTTCGAGAGCGGGAAGACGCGCAGCGACTCGCCCTTCCGCATGCGGGCGTTGAACGTCCGCCACAGCTCGGGCCGCTGGTTCTTCGGATCCCAGGCGTGCTGGGCGGTGCGGACCGAGAAGATCCGCTCCTTCGCGCGCGACTTCTCCTCGTCGCGGCGGGCGCCGCCGAACGCGGCGTCGAACCCGTGCTCGTCGAGGGCCTGCTTCAGCGCCACCGTCTTCATCACGTGGGTGTGGATCTCGGATCCGTGCTCGAAGGGGTTGATGTTCATCTCCCGCCCCTCCGGGTTGACATGCACGATCAGCTCCATGCCGGTCTCGAGCGCGGTGCGGTCGCGGAACGCGTACATGTCCCTGAACTTCCACTGAGTGTCGACGTGGAGCAGCGGGAACGGCGGCTTGGCCGGGTAGAACGCGCGGATCGCCAGGTCGAGCATCACCGAGCTGTCCTTGCCGATCGAGTAGAGCATCACCGGCTTCTCGGCCTCGGCCACGACCTCGCGCATGATGTGGATGCTCTCCGACTCCAGCTGCTGGAGGTGTGTGAGGATCCGGGGATCGCTTGGTGTCGGCGCCTCGGATTGCATCGTGCACACGCGAGGGTAGCGGCCGCCCCGCGCCCTCGTACACTGACACGCTGATGCCAGGAATCGTGATCGTCGGCGCCCAGTGGGGCGACGAAGGCAAAGGGAAGATCACCGACCTGCTCGCCGAGCAGGCCGACGCCGTCGTGCGCTTCCAGGGCGGCAACAACGCCGGGCACACGATCGTCCGCAACGGCAAGACGTGGAAGCTGCACCTGATGCCCTCGGGGATCCTGCAACCGGGGACGCTGAGCGTGATCGGCAACGGCGTGGTGATCGATCCGAAGGTGCTGACCCACGAGATCGAAGAGCTGTCGCGGAGCCGGGTCGACACCCAGTGGCTGCGGATCTCCGCCAATGCGCACCTGATCATGCCCTACCACCTGATGCTCGACGACGCCGGCGAGACGAAGCTGGGCAAGCTCCAGATCGGCACCACCCGGAGGGGCATCGGCCCGTGCTACGCGGACAAGGCCTCGCGCCTGGGGATCCGCGTGCAGGACCTGCTCGACGAGAAGATCCTCAAGAAGAAGATCGTCGCCGCGCTCGAGCCGAAGCGCCTGTCGCTGCGCCCGTTCGCCAAGGACCCGCGGCTCGACCTGCAGACGATCACCGAGGAGTACCTCACCTACGGCCATCGGATCGAGCGCTACATCAGCGACACCAGCCGGCTGGTGCTCGAGCTGCTCGATGCCGACAAGGTCGTCGTGTTCGAGGGCGCCCAGGGCGCGCTGCTCGACATCGACCACGGCACGTATCCGTTCGTGACCTCGTCGAATCCGATCGCCGGCGCGGCCTGCATCGGCGCCGGCGTCGGGCCCAAGGACATCGACGAGGTGTGGGGCGTGACCAAGGCCTACAGCACTCGGGTCGGCGCCGGGCCGTTCCCGACCGAGCTCGAGGGGACGCTGGCGGACGAGATCCGCGAGCGCGGCGGCGAGTACGGCACGACCACGGGTCGAGCGCGGCGGGTCGGCTGGCTGGATCTCGTGGCGCTGCGCTACGCGTCCAGGATCAACTCGCTGACCGCGCTGGCGGTGACGAAGCTAGATGTCTTGTCGGGGTTGGACACCTTGTGCGTTTGCACGCGCTATCGGGGGGCCGAGGGCGCCGAGTTCGACTACTTCCCCTACCACCAGACGGTTCTTCACCACGCGGTCGGCGAGTACGTCGAGCTGCCCGGGTGGAGCGAGGACCTGACCGGGTGTCGCAATGAGGACGAGCTCCCTGCGGCCGCGCGGGACTACCTCCAGTTCGTGGCCGATTTCGTACGGGTGCCGGTGGCGCTGATCGGCGTCGGGCCGGCGCGCGAAGAGGTGATCTGGACGCCGGCGAGCGCCGAGATGGCCGGCGGGGTTGGGCGGCTGGCGACGGCGTAGGCGCTGGCGGTCGTTCGGTTTAGGTTTAGGGGGGCGCGCTTCGCGCGCCCTTTTGGTGTGGCCCGGGCTGGTTGTTTTGCTGGCGAAGGCCGGCTCGGCGGCTGTCGGCTCAGATCTTGCGGGCGCTTTCAGCGCCCGCGGCCCCGGTTGGCGTCGGCCCCGCATTGGACTGGGGAAGGGGAGGGAGATCGGGCGCGATCGGGTTCTTTCGATGGTGCATAGTGCGCCAATACCGCACGGAATCCCGAGGCGTGGCGTGCTGTGCACGAGGAGTGTGCTCAGTGCGCCAAGGCTCGGATCTGGCGCCGGTGTTGGCGCGCTATGCACCATCCCCGTGACACTCTCGACCCGCTCCCGTCACAAAGTCGCAAAGAAGACGTGCACGAGCGCCAGAAACTCCCCGGCGCCCTCACCCACCCCGTCCCCAGCGCCGTTTACCAAGCCGATCGCCAGCCAAGCCGCGGGCGCGCAGCGCCCGCGGACCGAGAGTCGATCGGCCTCTAGCCCTGGTGCGACGGGTGACCCACGCCGGGCCATGGCGAGAGCACGAGCACGAGCCGGGCGTCCGATACGGCTTTTACGGCGTGGCGCTCGTTGGGCTCGAAGTGCGACAGGAACCCGGGGCCGCCGGTGACGGTCTGACCGTCCTGGGAGACCTCGATCTCGCCGTCGGCGACGAGCAGGTAGGCGCGCTCGTGGACCTGGTGCTCCTGTAGCTCCTCGCCGGCGGGCAGGTTGATGGCGATCGCTCGGGTCTCCTCGTCGGAGCGAAGCACTTGCGGCTTGTGGGGCTCGATCGCCAGTGAGCGGATGTCCCAGGTCTCCATCGCGTTCTCCTCGCGTTGCGTCTGTGGAAGGGATCCTGCCAGTTCCGGTGGCACTCCGGGGTCGCCGTGGCGTGGCGACCCAGGGTTGGGAGTCCCTCTACCGCCAGCGCTCAATCAAATCCTCGTCCCCCACCTTCCGCACCACCCGCGCCGGCGAGCCCATCACGACATCGCGCTTGCCCACGTCCCGCGTCACGACCGCCCCGGCGGCGACGAACGCCTCCTCCCCGATCGTGACCCCGGGGACGAGCACGGCGCCACCGCCCACCCGACAGGCGCGCTTGAACACCGGGCCGAGCAGCGGCGCGCCCCGCTCATGGCGGCCCATCGCGTTGTCGTTCGTGGTCAGGACGCCCGGGCCGAGGAACACATCGTCCTCGACGACAGAGCCGCCGGTGACGTACACGCTGGTCTGGATCAGCACCCGGGACCCGACCACGGCGTCGAAGTCGATGCACGAGGCGCGGCCGACGACCGACCCCGAGCCGACCACCGAGCGCTCGCGCACCTGGGCCTGATCGCCGATGATCGCCCGGTGCTCGATCCGCGCGCCGGCGTAGACGACGGCGCCGGCGCACACCGTGACCTCGGGGTCGAGCACGAGCGCCCACAGCTCGCCGCCGGCGCTCGAACCGGGGCGCAGCCGGGGCCGCTTGCCGAGCACGGCGCTGTCCTCGATCACGCATCCCTCGCCAACCGACGTGCCCGTGTGGATGACCGAGCCGGAGCCGATCACACATCCGTCCCCGATCTGAGCGCCGGCGTGGATGACCGCCCCGGCAGCGAGTTTCACGTGGGTGCCGACGGTGGCGTCGGGCGACACGAACACGGCGGCGGAGAACTCAGCCGCCAACGCGGGTCTCCCGCCGCGAGGCGTCGAGCGAACGCTGGAGCTGCTCGAGCACGCGGACCACGCGCAGCCCGCTCTCGCCGTCGGAGCGGGGCCGCTGGCCCCGGCGGATGGAGTCGACGAAGTGCTCGCATTCGATCCGCAACGGCTCGGCGTTGAGGATCCGGGGGCTGAAGATGTCACCGGTGCGGGTGATGTACTCGCCGTAGCCGCGGGCGTCCTCGTCGAACCCCTTGTCGTAGATCGTCAGTTTGCCCTCGAGCGCCATGTCGTCGAAGGTCGCCATCCGCCGCGAGCCGACGACCGTGAAGCGGCGCTCCTTGTGGGGGTCCAGCCACGACAGGTGCAGATGCGCCGAGATGCCCGACGGGAAGCGCATGAAGCAGAAGACGACGTCCTCCACCCCGTCGCGGACGTAGGACTCACCGTGGGCGACGACATCGGAGGGCTCCTCGCCGGCCAGGTACAGCACGACCGACACGTCGTGGGCGCCGAGGCTCCACAGGGCGTTCTCGTCGGCGCGGAGCTTGCCGAGGTTCAGGCGGTTGCCGTAGATGTAGTAGATCTGGTCGCCGAGATCCCCCGAGTCGACCAGCTGCTTGAGCTTCTCGACGCCGGGGTGGTACTCGAGCAGGTGGCCGACCATCAGCACGCGGCCGGCCGCCTCGGCCGCGGCCACAGCCAGCTCGGCGTCGATGACCGACTGGGCCAGCGGCTTCTCGACGAAGCAGTGCTTTCCGGCCTCGAGCACCCGGGTCGCGATCTCGGCGTGCGTCGGGACCGGTGTCGCGACCGCGATCGCGTCGAGCAGGGGATCCGCCAGCAGCTCGTCGAGGTCGGCCGTGAGCGAGGCGCCCGGGAACCTCGCGCCCGCCCGGGAACGTGCGTCCTGGGACGGGTCGCAGCACCAGGTCAGCGCGCAGCCCGGGATCGCCTCGAAGTTCCGCGCCAGGTTGGGGCCCCAGTAGCCCAAACCGGCGACGCCGATGTGCAGCGGCCGCTCGGTGCTGTCCGTCGGGGGGCTCATGCGTAGCGCAGTGTAAGTGCCGACACGACGCGTTCCCCGGCGTGGCCGTCGCCGTACAGCCCCGGGCGCTCGGCGGGCGGCTCGCGGTGCAGCGCGGCGAGCGCTGCGCCGGCGTCGAGGTCGACGAGCACGTTCCATCCGTGGGCGACGGTCTCGACCCACTCCGTGCTCGGGCGCAGCGTGATGCACGGCACGCCCGCGAGGTAGGCCTCCTTCTGCAGGCCGCCCGAGTCGGTCATCACGGCGCGGGCGTTGATGACCAGCGCGGCGAACTCGATGTAGCCGAGCGGTGGCGTGAGCTTCAGCTGCGGGGCGTTCACGAGCCGGTCGAGCCACCCGGCGTCGGTCAGCCGCGCGCGTGTGCGGGGATGGAGCGGGAGCACGACCGGCAGCGGCAGCGCCAGCAGCAGCTCGACGAGCCGCTCCAGCCGCACCGGGTCATCGACGTTCCCGGCGCGGTGTGCGG
>Ga0116218_1002434_pt1 | contig 10317 bp, 9 predicted proteins | sample Sb_taG_2_FD_88966 | JGI IMG/M metagenome (GOLD analysis project Ga0116218, IMG submission 88966) | Peat soil microbial communities from Weissenstadt, Germany - Sb_50d_5_LS metaG | ecosystem: Environmental > Terrestrial > Soil > Wetlands > Peat | place: Germany: Weissenstadt | collected 2010-09-21 | reverse complement strand
GTAGATATGGCTCAAGTCTTTCATTGCTGTCCCGAAGAGCTAGATGGGCGCAAGTCTCCACTTGGGGGCCGCTCTGCGAATCCTCAAGGCCCCCGCTACTACATATGGCGTCGATCCTGCAAACGGAAGAGGCTTGATCGCCGGGCCTCCGCGTCAGCCAGTCGGCCAGTCGTCACTCATTGCGGTGATCATGGTCATGCTCATGGTGGTGATCGTGATCATGGTGGTGGTGGCCGTGATCATGGTCGTGATCGTGGTGGTCATGGTCATGGTCGTGGCGATGCCCGTGGGCGTGGCCGTGACCGTCCTCCGCGTCGGCGTAAAGGTCTTCGGCACTTACCGGCTTCTCCGTCACCTGCGCGAGCTCGGTGATGAAGTCGATCACCTTGTCCTCGAACAGGGGGGCCCGCACTTCCGCAAGCATCTGCGGGTTGTTGCGGTAGAAGTCGTAGACTTTACGCTCCTGTCCCGGAAACTGCCTGACGCGGTCGAGCAGAGCGCGGTTCACCTCCTCGTCGGTGACCTCGATCTTGTTGCGCGTGCCCACCTCCGACAGGATCAGGCCGAGCCGCACGCGCCTCTCGGCAATGCCGCGGTATTCATGCTTTGCCTTCTCCTCGGTGGTGCCTTCGTCCTCGAAGCTCCGCTTGGCACGCTCGAGATCGCTCGTCACCTGGCGCCAGATCGCCTCGAACTCGTTGTCGACGAGCGTCGGAGGCAGCTCGAAGTCATAACCCGCGTTGAGCTTGTCGAGCAGCGCCCGTTTCAGCTTCTGCCGTGACGCCGCCGCGCGATCCTGCTCCAGACGCTGCTTCACCGTCTCCCGCAGCCGATCCAGGGACTCAAACCCTAGCCCGGTGGCGAAAGTATCGTCGAGGGGCGGCGTCACCGAGTTCGCCACCTCCTTGATCTTGACCTCGAAACGCGCCGGCTTGCCCGCCAGGTTCGTCTCCGGATAGTCGTCGGGGAAGGTCACGTCGATCGTGCGCGCCTCGCCCGCCTTGACGCCTTCGAGGCCCTCTTCGAAGCCCGGTATGAAATTGCGGGCGCCGAGCAGGACTTGCGCATCCTCGGCGCTGCCGCCGGTGAATGGCTCTCCGTCGATTATGCCCTTGAAGTCGATGGTCAGCCGGTCGCCCTCCGCGGCGGGGCCGTCCTTCGGATCGTAACGAGGGTTGGCGTTTGCAACCCGCTCGAGCGCCTTGTCAATGTCGGCGGGAGTCACCGCGGCGGTTGGTCTCTCGATATCGATCTTGCCGAAATCCATGACGTCGAATTTTGGGAGCACCTCAAAGGACATGGTGAAGGCGAGATCGGCGCAGCCGGAGAAGATCTTTTCGATCTCCGTCTCGTCCTCGGGAAGCGCAATCTTGGGCTGAAAGGCTGGGCGCTCCTGCCGCTGGGAAATAGCCTCCCGGCTGGTTTCGGCGACGGTCTGTTGCACCACCTCGGCCATCACCGAGCGGCCATAGACTTTCCGCAAATGCGCCTTCGGCACATGGCCGGGCCTGAAACCCCTTAGCTTGACCCGGTCTTTCAACTCGTCGAGGCGCGCCGAGAGGCGCCGCTCGAGTTCGTCGGCGCCGACGACCACCTTCAACTGGCGGCGAAGGCCCTCTGCGTTTGTTTCGGTAATGTCCATCTAGGCCCTAATCCATCGCCTCGCATTCGCCTTGCGCCCCCGATGCGAGCGCGCTTTTCCCGCGAAGCTCCTATTGCCGATTGGTGCGGGCGGAGGGACTGGAACCCCCACGGCCGAAGCCACCAGAACCTAAATCTGGCGTGTCTACCAGTTCCACCACGCCCGCTAATGCCCGCGCCCGCGCCTATATCGCAGCTGCCGCCCGAGGGAGCAAGCTACGCGCCGCACCGGCGACCCCCCCCTTGCGTCTATCGCGGTTTGCGTCCATTCGTCTATGATGCAGGCCTCGCCCTGATTGCCACGCCTCCGCAGAGGGATGGTTTCGTTTCTAACAGAGAGCCGCCACGCATGCTCCGCCATCTCGGTTGCGCCTGCTCGCCATCCTCGTCCTTGCCGCCGCACCGCCGCTGACCATCCACGCGGCTGACGATCCCGCTCGGGTCGGTTTCATCGACAATGTCGAGAACGAGGCGAAAGTCGTCTCCGACGAGAGCGCGATCACCGCAATCATCGGGACGCCTGTGCATCTGAATGACGAGCTTCGCACGCGCCAGGGCTGTCCAAGGCTGAAGCGCCGACAAAATCGCCCGCGCCGTGGCGACTGTGGCGTTGCAATGAGTATTTGCGCCGGCCGATGGGGCTTTAGTAGGTTGCCGCCTCGAATCGAGAGAATGGAAATGCACGTGTCCTACCGTAATGGCATCATCGAGGCGATCGGCAACACCCCGCTCATCAAGCTCAAACGCTCCTCGGAGGAGACGGGCTGCACGATCCTCGGCAAGGCCGAGTTCATGAACCCGGGCCAGTCGGTGAAAGACCGCGCCGCTCTCTTCATCATTCGCGACGCACTCGAGTCCGGGAAGCTCCAACCCGGAGGCACGGTGGTCGAAGGCACCGCCGGTAATACCGGCATCGGGCTCGCCCTGGTCGGCAATGCTCTGGGCTTGAAGACCGTCATCGTCATCCCCGATACGCAGTCGGACGAAAAGAAGCAGATGCTGCGGCTTGCCGGCGCCGAGCTGATTGAGGTGCCGGCGGTTCCCTATAAGGATCCCAATAACTACGTGAAATATTCAGGAAGGCTCGCCGAGCAGCTGGCAGCGACGGCGCCGCATGGGGCGGTGTGGGCCAATCAGTTCGACAACGTCGCCAACCGCCAAGGCCATATCGAGACGACCGCGGTGGAGATTTGGGAAGAGACGCAAGGCAAGGTCGACGGCTTCGTCTGCGCCGTGGGCACCGGAGGGACGCTCGCCGGGGTTTCGATGGGCCTGAAGGCGAAGAACCCGGACGTGATCATCGGGCTCGCCGATCCCATGGGCGCGTCCCTCTACAGCTATTACAAGCACGGCGTGCTCAAATCCGAAGGCAGCTCGATCACCGAAGGCATCGGCCAGGGCCGCATCACCGCCAACCTCGAAGGCGCGGAGATCGACGAGGCCTATCAGATCCCGGATGCCGAGGCACTGCCGATCCTGTTCAACTTATTGAGCGAGGAAGGCCTTTGCCTCGGCGGCTCGAGCGCGATTAATGTCGCCGGCGCCATCCGCCTCGCTCGCGATATGGGCCCGGGCCACTCGATTGTCACGGTGCTTTGCGATTACGGCACCCGCTACCAGAGCAAACTGTTCAACCCGAAATTTCTGCGCGAGAAGGGCTTGCCGGCTCCCGACTGGCTCAATAGTCGCGAACCCGCAGTCCCGGCAGCATTCGTTTAGGTTAGAATTGCAGATGACCGAACATTCCACGTCTTGGCTCACCGAGACCGACAAGCTTGCGACGGAGCTTGACGCGCCCGACGTCGTCATTATCGACGCCTCTTGGCATATGCCAAGCGAAGGCAAGGCGGCGCGGGCCGACTATCTCGAGGAGCACATCCCGGGCGCGATCTTCTTCGACATCGACGAGATCGCCGACACCAAGAGCACGCTGCCGCACATGCTGCCGCCCCCCGAGAAGTTCTCCTCGCTCATGCGGAGCATGGGCATTGGCGACGGCTCGCGCATCGTGGTCTACGACTCGGCTGGGATCTACAGCGCTGCGCGGGTCTGGTGGACCTTTCGTGTCATGGGCGTCGAGGATGTCACCGTGCTTAATGGGGGCTTGCCGAAATGGAAGCGCGAGGGCCTGCCGCTCGAGAGTGGCGAGCCGCGGATCCGCAGCACGCGGCACTTCACCTCCCGCCGCAATGCCGATCTCGTTCGCGACCTCGCCGACATGAAGGCGCTCCTCAGGGATCATTCGGCCGAGATTGTTGATGCCCGCTCGGCGGACCGCTTCGCTGGGCGTGGGCCAGAGCCCCGGCCCGGCTTGCGACCCGGCCACATCCCCGGCGCGCATAACCTGCCCTATGGGCGCCTGCTCAAACAGGATGGCACCCTGAAAACCCCTGCCGAGCTTGAGGCGCTGTTCCACGCGGCGGGCGTGGATCTGACCAAGCCCGTGGTGACGAGCTGTGGCTCCGGCATCACCGCGAGCGTGCTGGCGCTCGCTCTCGCCGAGATCGGCCATCGCCGGACCGCCGTTTATGACGGATCTTGGTCCGAATGGGGCGCGGATCAAAGCCTCCCCCTTGAGACGGGCTAGATGGCGCCGATGCGTGCGCTCTCTCCAGGCTTCAGCCGATGAGCAAGCGGTCCTCGCGACAAAAACAGGACACGCGGCTTGCTCATGCCGGACGCGAGCCCAAGCGCTTTCACGGCTTTGTCAATCCCCCGATCTATCGCGGCTCCACGGTGCTGTTTCCGAGCGTCGAGTGCCTCGAAGCCAATGCTCAGGAATTTACCTATGGCCGCTTGGGCACGCCGACGGTCAAGGCGCTGGAAGAGGCGCTCGCGGAGCTCGAGGGCGGTCACGCCGCCCTGCTTACGCCCTCGGGTCTTTCGGCCATTGCGGCCACTCTGCTCGCGCTCGTCTCGGCCGGCGATCATGTGCTCGTCACCGACAGCGTATATCGCCCAACGCGCCGCTTCTGCGACCATGTACTGAAGCGGCTCGGGGTCGAGACCACCTATTACGACCCTGTAATAGGCGCGGGCATCAAAGACCTCGTCAAAGGCAATACCAAAGTCGTCTTCACCGAGTCGCCGGGCTCCCAGACCTTCGAGGTGCAGGACATTCAGGCGATTGCAGCGGCGGCCCACGCTGCTGGCGCCCTGCTGGTGATGGACAATACCTGGGCGACGCCGCTCTACTTCAAGCCGTTCGCCCATGGGGTAGACGTATCGATTCAGGCCGCGACCAAATATATCGTGGGCCATGCCGACGCGATGCTGGGCGCCATCACCGCGACAAAGACCGCTTGGCCCACGATCGCCCGTACGCATGAGGACCTTGGCCTCTGCCCTGGTCCTGAGGATGTCTATCTCGGCTTGCGGGGGCTCCGAACCCTGGGTGTGAGGCTGGAGCGCCATCAGGCGTCCGGGCTCGAGCTTGCAGCCTGGCTGCAGCGCCGGCTAGAGGTCGAGCGGGTGCTGCATCCTGCGCTTCCCTCCGATCCAGGGCACGCTCTCTGGAGCCGCGATTTCACCGGCGCCTCGGGCTTGTTCGCAATCGTGCTGAGGCCCTTCTCAAGTCAGGCCGTGGCCGCCATGCTCGATGGCTTGGAGCTGTTCGGCATGGGCTATAGCTGGGGCGGCTTCGAGAGCCTCATTCTGCCTTTCGACCCCTCGGCCTACCGCACCGCCACGATTTGGGCGGAGCGAGGGCCGGCGCTCCGCTTGCATGTGGGGCTTGAGGATGTGGACGACCTCAAAGCGGATCTCGAAGCCGGGTTCGCCCGGCTAGCTGCGAACGCCGAATGAGTCAGTGGTACCTCCGCGACCGTTCAACGCAGCGATCCTCCCTTCACAGCCACCCTGCTCGTCGCGATATCGACCGGAAACTGATCGAGGGCTTGAATGGATTTGAAACTCAAGGGCAAGCGGGCGCTCGTGACGGGCTCGACCGCAGGCATCGGTCATGCGATCGCGCAAGGCTTGGCGCGCGAGGGCGCCGACGTCGTGGTCAATGGACGCAGCGACGCCAAGGTGCAGGAGGCGGTCAAGCCGCTCGCCAGCGAGGGGGGAGCGAGCGTGAGCGGCATCGCCGCCGACCTCGGCAGCGCCACGGAGGTAGACCGGCTGGTCAGGGAGCTGGGTACCGTTGACATTCTCGTCAACAATGTCGGCATCTACGAGCCAAAGCCGTTCTTGGAGATTACCGACCAGGACTGGTTCCGCTTTTTCGAGACCAATGTGATGAGTGGGGTGCGTCTTTCCCGCGCCATGCTGCCGCATATGCTCGAGCGGAATTGGGGCCGCATCATCTTCATCTCCAGCGAATCGGGCGTGCAGATCCCGCCGGAAATGGTCCATTACGGCATGACCAAGACGGCGCAGCTCGCCGTCAGCCGCGGCATCGCCGAGAGCGTGGCCGGCACCGGGATCACGGTGAATGCCGTGTTGCCGGGACCGACGCGCTCGGAAGGCGTTGTCGGGTTCCTGACCACGATGGCAGCCGCCCGCGGGATGCAGCTCGAAGGTCATGAAAAGGAGTTCATCAAGACCAATCGCCCCTCATCCCTCATCCAGCGCTTTGCCGAGCCAGAGGAGGTGGCAAATGCGGTTGTCTATCTCTGTGGCGAGGGTGCGAGCGCGACCACGGGTGCGGCTATCCGCGTCGATGGCGGCGTGGTGCGGAGCGTCATCTAAGGTAGAGCTGTCGTCACCGCCTATGAGCCGAGCCGGGAGCTTTCGATGACTGGCGCTTCCAACACCACCGAGCCGGACGCCAAATTGCTCGCTCTGTGGGGCGAGTGGCTGGCAGCCGCCGCCGCCTGGATCGCGTGCACAGCCGAGAGCGAGGCGGATCAGAGCCGAAGATACGGTGCGGCGGATTGAGAACAGATCGCCGAGAGCCCTGCCGACGGCTTGCACGGTATCGTGATCAAGCTTGGGCTCGCGATGTTTTCTCGGCGAGATCGACAAGCTTGAGCGATGAGCAGGCGATTTCTGCCTAATGCCGATCTGGTACACCTCACGGGCCCCGATCCGGCGGACGCGCGGGCCATCGTTGAGCGGTCCGGCGAGTGGCGTGAGGGAGCCTAGCGTAAGTGACAATCTCCCAACGTTTTTGGCACCGGCCAAACTCAATAACGTTGATAAGGAACTCGCCGCGGGTCGCCCAGGCCGCTGCAGGAAACCGCAAAAAGGACGTCCGCCGAAGCCAGCGCCCTGCTCCAGGAGCGTCGGGTTATCCAAATTCCGTCACCTGGCGCGGCTAAGTGCTATACTGATGACCGTCCAGCACAAGGAGAAGAACTTATGCGCCTGATCACTGCCTTCGCGGCAACAGTGATACTCATTGCCGGCTCTATCGTCGGGAAAGCTGAAGCGGCGACGGTGTCGGGAGTCGGAGGTCTGACACCTCTGCCAAAGAGCTATTCACCCATTGAAAAAGCTGGCTGCGTCTGCGGACCCCGGGGATGTGCGTGCGGCCACCCCTATTACCGTCCCTATGGCTATTACCACCCCTATTACCGTCCCTACCGGTACTACCGCTGTTAGGCGTCTCGCTCGCTCGCAAGCGACGACTAGCTGAGATCTCTAATGGAGCCCGGCCACCCGAGGCCGGGCTTCTTGTTTTCGCTGCAAATGTATGGCTGAGTTGCCTTTTGTCGGAGTACCCCTTAGGCTAGCTGATCGAGTCCAAGGGCACGTCGGATAACTGTTGCCACCAATTCGGTGTCATTAATAGGTGCGTAGGACCAACTCTCAAGGCGCCCAGCGAAGGGGCGTGTGGCGCCTGCTTTACGCATCATGGAATGAAAGCGCTCATTCCGCCTCGATTTTCCCCGCAGCGATTTGATATAGACTGGCTTTCCCGTGCCAACGGCTTCGGTGACCATGTTGACGGAGTCGCCCGTCACAACGATGGCATCGGCGAAGGCCAGCAGCGCAAGATAAGGATTTGCACCGGTGCCATTCCAAATGAAATGCGGAATATTGGCAATGTTACGCGAAAAGGCGGCAAGAGCTTCCGGTCCCGTACGTTGCGAGGGAGTTACGAGTAGCGATCCAAGGCTCGCGCTTGCTAGTAGGGCAAGGGAGGAACCAAATTGCGCGGCATCATCTGACGTAAACTCAAATGCCCTACTCCGGCCGCCAAGGAGAACCGCAATCCGTGGATGCGGCAAACCTTCAACGATATCGCTAAAGTGTCCTTTGGCTTCTGAAAGACGAGCTGGTGTGATCCTGTGCACAGCGCCCATAGTCGCTAGAACATTGGAGCCGCTGACGGCATCATGCACCGGAGCTACAATCCAATCGAAGTGGCGTAGCGGCACACTTGGATTCTGGATGTGAACGGCAAGAGCCTGCGGTTCCGAGATTCGTTTCAAGGCAAGTGCAGTCGCCACACTTCGTTGACCAACAGAGAGGATTAGGCGTGGCCAGGGCGGCCCCAGCGATTCGTTTGATGCCACGGAACGGAGATATCGCGCCGAGGGGACATAAATCTGCATTTGCTTGGGCAACCAACGCAGCGGTCCGGTCACCTGCACACGCTTTAATGAGTAGCGAAGGCCGATTGCCTCCGCCACTGCGATACCCTGCGCTTCCATACCGACCGTGCCATCGGTGACGATCCAGGTTATGTCGGCGCGCCGATCATCCTTCGTGGATCGTAGATGGTTCATCTCAACCGGTTAGTGTCTTAGGCCGACTAAAGGAACTCGCAACCACGCGATTGGTGGGCATAGACATGAGGCACACTAACAACTGATCAAGCAGCAGCCCTAGTCCCTCCGGCTCCGAGATGTGGCGCTACTATTCCAAAAGGATACAGAGCTGTAACCTCGGCGGCTGGCGCCCGCCACAAATTTAGCAGAGTCGTTTGGGGGCCACATCCCTCTTGCCACACTCCAAGAGTTCGGAATGGGACGCGGGACGTAGTTGGCCCGGATAGGTCGAGAACCAGCACCTTGTGGTTCACAACCTTTGGCAGTGGGAGACTGGGAACGTGGGGATGGCACAGACCACGAGCGATCCAACCACGCTCGACAGCGACGTCATGGCCCAACCGGGAACATTTCGGTGGCTGGCGCTGCTCATAGCATTTGTTACAATCTGGACACTGTATAGCGTAGTTTCGGCCGCTCCAGCATCCATCCATAATGATATGGCCGAGGCCTATGTTTGGGGTCGCGAATTTAGGCTTGGTTACTTTCAGCATCCACCATTCTGGGCATGGATCGCAGGTGTCTGGTTCGAATTGTTTCCGCGCGCTGATTGGGCGTTTTCACTCCTGTCCACACTCAACGCCGGTCTTGGCCTGCTCGGTTCGTGGATGCTCATTGGCGACTTCGCCGAGGGCAACCGCCGGCTTGCTGCAACGGCGCTCCTGTTGCTCACGCCTTTCTATACCTTTCTGGCACTGAAATATAACGCAAACTCGATTTTCTTGTCGCTGTGGCCGTGGACGATGCATTTCTTTTTGAGGTCGATAGAGAATCGACGCGTCGTTGACGCAATTCTCTTCGGCTTGTTCATAGGACTCGCGATGCTTTCCAAATATTTCGCCCTTATTTTGGCGGCAACCTGCTTGATCGCTGCTCTGGCACATCCCAAACGACGCGCCTACTTTGCTTCGGCGTCGCCTTATGCGTCGTTTCTGGTCGCGGCTGTGCTGTTTGCGCCGCACGTCTGGTGGCTAGCACGGAATGATGCTCCACCTCTTCACTATTTCATCAGTAAGACCGGGTTTGGATTGCCGACGGCCATTCTGTCGGCGTTTGGACTACTTGTTGGCGTCGTCGCATTCCATTCTATTGTTATTGCTCTGATCAGTATCACTGTGGACTTTCGGCCGCGGCGGTTGCTCGGCACGGTCAGATCGCGCTGGCAGGACCCGCGTTTTCGAGTCCTTGCCATACTCGCGCTCCTTCCGTTGTGCCTCACGATCCTTGCAGCAGTTCTCTTTCACTTGATGCCATCCACCAACATGACGATCGGGATCTTCAGCCTTGTCCCACTCTTCTTGCTGGAACTTGCTGACTCTCGCGAAGACCGCCAGTTGTATCGTCGAAGCTGCGCGCTCGCAGTCTATCTTACCATAGCGGCCATCATGCTTTCTCCGGCAATTGCCATTGTTAAATTTTCTCTTGCCAGCGATAACAACTATATCGAGCCCCGAAAGGAACTGGCGCAAGAGGCAACGCAAATTTGGCACGAAGTCACCGGATCACCGCTTCAATTTGTCGGGGGCAGCCAGCGCTATGAAAACGCGGTGGCCTTTTACAGTCCTGATCGACCTCACGGATTCATTCATCTCGATTTCAATCGAGCGCCTTGGGTCACGTCTGAGGATCTGACCAGATCGGGGTTTCTCGCGATTTGTGAAGCAAATGATCAGAAGTGCCGTGCCGAAAGTGACTCAGTACCGATGCCTTACAAGAGCGAGCGAAAACTGACTCTCTCACATTGGTTCGAGGGTCACTCCGCAAGACCCGTTACGTTCATCGTGATGGTGGCGCCACCCCGCCGCTAAGCGTCGTTAAAATCGCGAGGAACAGGAGCACTGAACGTGGCAATAAGCTTTGAAAAAAATGATGTCCGGTGGCAGAGCCGCCCAAGCAAGGCCGGCTTATGGTTCTGCGATCGCAATGGGCTCATGAAGACTTGAGCCAGCATAGTTAG
>Ga0116218_1002428_pt1 | contig 10334 bp, 10 predicted proteins | sample Sb_taG_2_FD_88966 | JGI IMG/M metagenome (GOLD analysis project Ga0116218, IMG submission 88966) | Peat soil microbial communities from Weissenstadt, Germany - Sb_50d_5_LS metaG | ecosystem: Environmental > Terrestrial > Soil > Wetlands > Peat | place: Germany: Weissenstadt | collected 2010-09-21 | reverse complement strand
GTAATGTCGCCTGACGTCGCTCGACGTGGCTTGATGTTGCTGGCAATTGGCTCCCGAAAATGGCTCCCGCTACTGATATTATGACACCATGAGCGCACGACGCGGCTGGCACGAGGACGCGATCTACTTCGACCATGACGGCCCCTGCCGTGACAGCGAGAGGCACCGGCACTGCAAGGGGCGGTGGCGAGGCTCAGTCAGTCTAGGGTTCGGCCCTGACGGGAAGCGGGTCCGGCCCAGGGTCTCCGGCAAGACCAAGACCATCGTCCAGGACAGGCTGAAGAAGCTCCATGAGGACCTCGAATCCGGCCTGCGGACGAAGCAGGGCTATACGGTCCGGCACGCAGCGGAAGACTGGCTGAGGGACGGGCTCAGCGGCCGATCGGCCAAGACGGTCAAGAAGAACGAGAACGTCCTGGCACCGATCTTGGCAGCGATCGGCGCCCGGAAACTGCGCGACGTAACGGCCGGGGATGTGCAGCACGCGCTGGCCGTGATGGCCCAGCGCTACTCCAGCGCTGCCGTGGCCATAGGCCACAACGCGCTCACCCGCGCCATCCGGCACGCGGAGGCGCGGGATCTTGTCGGACGCAACGTCGCCACGCTCGTGGAGACCCCGAAAGGCCAGTCCGGACGGCCGAGCAACAGCCTGACCCTGGAGCAGGCATCCGCGCTCCTGGCCGTGACCGAGGGCACCAGGATGCACGGATACATCTCGCTGTGCCTGGCCACGGGCATCCGCACCGAAGAGGCCCGGGCGCTGCGCTGGGAGCATGTCGTCTTCGGTGATCCGGCCGCCAAGCCGCCCGTGCCGGCCAGCGCGGCAGTGTGGCGCTCGGTCCGGTCCCACGGGGACACCAAGACCGAGAAATCGCGCAGGACGCTGGGCCTGCCGCAAATGGCGGTGGACGCGCTCCGAGACCACAAGGAGCGGCAGATAGAGGAAAGGCTCGCCGCGGGCGGGCAATGGAGCGATCATGACCTGGTCTTCTGCACTCGGACGGGCGGTACCCTGGACGCGGCCAACGTCCGGCGGGAATTCAAGGCCGCTTGCCGGGCGGCGAAGCTCGGAGAGCGGTGGACACCGCGGGAACTGCGTCACTCCTTCGTCTCTCTGATGTCCAGCTCGGGAGTACCTGTCGAGGAAATCGCGCGGCTAGCGGGCCACGCCAACACCAGAACCACCGAAGTGGTCTACAGGCGCGAGCTACGGCCTGTTCTTACTACCGGAGCAGAGGCCATGGACAGGCTCTTCCAAAGCTCATCAGTCCCTGCCAGCGGATGACCGGGAAACGCAGTCCCACATTTCGCCGAGGCGGTCATACCGACCATCCGCATTGCCCGCCAGCACCGCCACCGGGGACGGTTGTGCGCGGCGAGCTGAGCGCCAGCCCGTTTGCACTTTCTGAATCGAGCTAGAGTCTGACCCCTGAAAACTTGTAAGGTCCTTTAAGATTCCGTCCAAATCGAGCTTCCAGCATCAGCTTCGCTATCTCCTGATGTAACCGTCACTGGAAGCGCGGTTGCCGCTTGACACCGCGGCCGGCGCGATCCCGCTAGCACCCTCCTTGCGCTGCGCGAAGCACTCACCAGGTAAGCGAGGCCCGCCTACAGGCCGACTGTGTCCAGCCGACCTCCGGTGTGCGCGACGAGGGAGGTTAACCTTTTCTCGTGCTCGCGTGGCTGCTCGGCGCTGCGCTCGGCCCGGCGACAGTCGCTCTGCCCGTGAACTGGGCGGCGGAAGCGCTCGCCAGCGCGGCCCAGCGCTGGTTCCAGCGGCTTCGACGGACGGATGACCTGAGCCGCCTTGTGAGTGCAGCAACCGGCAACTCCGTCGATCTTGCCCAGGCCGAGTTCGACGCTGTGCGGCGGCTACTGGAGGACGAGCAGACCTGGACCTTGCTCGGGCGCGGCACGGTCGAGGATCTGGCCACTCGAATCGCTTCCTGCCTGCCACCACGTGACGGCCGGACAGCCGAAGATTCGCATACGGCAGCACTTGCTGTCGCTCGGGGTCTGCTGGAGTTCGCCGTCTGCAATCTTGACCCGAAGGTCTTCCAGCAGGTGCCGCTCACCCGCCTCCAGCGGATGGAATCCGACCAGGCGACCGCGCTAGACGAGGCTCTGCTTGACTTGCACGCCGATCTTGTTGCCCGATTCACCACAGTGGTCGGACAGCTCGACCGAGTGCTGGACCTGTTGCCGCCGGGGCCTGCGAAGCGGGGCGAGATTGCTGTGTACCTTACGACGCTGATCGATTGGTTGAACACCGACCAGTGGCCGCAGGACCGGCTGTTCGAGCCACGGGACCGGCAGTTCGAACAGCCTGCGCTCACCCCTGCCGCCCTGGAGCGCAAGCTGCGGGTGACTGCCATGATCTGGGCAAGCGAGCAAGACTTCGATGCCGACGATCTGGCGAGACGGTGTCGCCGCCTGGTCGTGCTGGGCGGGCCGGGCTCGGGTAAGACCTGGCTGGCCAAGCGCATGGTCCGGCGCTGCGCCGAGGATGCCCTTGAGGCTCTGGCGGCGGGCGGGACACTCGATGAGATTGAGCTGCCGCTCTACGTAACCTGCTCGCATCTGGTCGGCGCAGACGGCGACATCCGTCATGCAGTCGTGTCGAGCGCCCTCGACCAGCTCGGTGATTTGGGCGGCTCCCGGCTGAGCGCGGCCCTGCGGGCGTTTTTCACCGAGCGGAACGCGCCAACTGTGCTGGTCATCGACGCCCTCGATGAAGCCCATGATTCCGACGAGCGACTCCGTCAGGCCGGTACGCTGCCGTGGCGGATCGTTCTCACGAGTCGCCCTAGCTCGTGGAACCATCAGCTCATTATCGAGAAGGGAAACGATCCCCAACTCGTCGGCGAGCTGCAGCCGTTGCGCTACCCCGACGATGTGGAGCCCTTTGTCCACCACTGGTTTTCCGGCACGCCTGAGCGGGGCAACGGTCTTGCCGCTCAGCTCGCGCGGCGTCCGGACCTTCAGCAGGCCGCTACCGTCCCGCTGATTCTAGCCTTCTACTGCATCGTCAGCGGCACCGAACCGCTGCCGGTCTTCCGGCGCGACCTATACAGCAGAGTGCTCAAGCGAATGCTCACCGGCCGCTGGCGCGGTAGTCATCACCGCCAGCTCGACGTGGGTGCCTGTCTCTGGACGCTCAGGAACTGGGCCTGGTCAGGTGAAGTCAGTAACGCAGTCTCTGCCGTCGGGAAATGGGTGGACGACATCAATACCGAACGTAGTCCGTTGACTGAAGCCGACCAAGACGCACTCGATCACGTCGCAAGCCCTCTCGGCCCGCCCGACGTTGATAGCGGGAAAACCCTGCGCCGCTTCACCCACCGGTCTATACGTGAGCATCTCGTGGCCGAGCATATTGCCGACCTGCCCATAGACCAGGCAGCCGAGGCCCTGCTCCCGCACATCTGGTATGACCCTGACTGGGAATACTCGGCACCTGCAGCGCTCGCCATGCACCCGCTGCACGACCAGTTGTTGCGGGACCTGATCTGTCGCGCTGCGTGCTCGGACCAGATCCCCGGGGACCTGTCCGTCATTGATGCCGCGTGGGAGTTCCGGGGATTCCTCGCGCGCGTAGCCGTCGAGTCCGGCGAGCCCGACTGGTCGCCCGAGGTTGCAGAGATGATTGGCCGGGCCCGGGTGGAGCTTGCGCGGTCAGGCCGCCTCGGTGACCTCGGCGGCGCACCCCTCTGGGGGGCCTCGAACCGCCGGGCCCGCGAGGTGCTGCGCGGCCTGCTGACCCGCCAGACCGACGGCCGAACTGCTGCGCAGCTAGCGACTGGCCTGCTCCAACTCGCTGGGACAGAGGAGGAGAAGCACCAGGCCCGCGAGGTGCTGCTCGGCCTGCTGACCCGCCAGACCGACGGCCGAACTGCTGCGCAGCTGGCGACTGGCCTGGCACAGCTCGCTGGGACAGAGGAGGAGAAGCCCCAGGCCCGCGAGGTGCTCCTCCGGCTGCTGACCCGCCAGACCGACGGCTGGGCGGCTGCCGAGCTGACGACCGGATTGGTCAAGCTAGCTGGGACAGAGGAGGAGAAGCGCCAGGCCCGCGAGGTGCTCCTCCGGCTGCTGGCCCGCCAGACTGACGGCTGGGCGGCCGCCGAGCTGACGACCGGATTGGTCCACCTAGATCCATCGGAGCAGGAGAAGCATGAGGCTCGCGAGGTGGTGCTCGGCCTGCTGGCGCGTCAGACCGACGGCTGGGCGATCGCACGGCTAGCGGCCGCACCCAGGCGGCGCGATTCCTCGGCTATGAGATCACCGTGCTGCACAACGACCGCAAGGTCACGAAGGGCATCCGAAGGGCCAACGGAACCGTCAGCCTGCGGGTCCCGGCAGCGGTGATCAAGGCCAAGAGCGCCCCCTACCTGGCGCGCGGCAAACCCGCGCGACGGCCCCAGTTGCGCAACGAGGACGACCACACCATCGTCAGCGTCTACGGGGCCGAGTACCGGGGCATCGTCCAGTACTACCTGCTGGCCGGGAACGTCGCACGGCTGTACCGGCTGCACTGGGTCATGGAGACCTCGCTGCTGAAGACCCTGGCGGACAAGCACCGCTCGTCGGTGATGAAGATGGCCCGCAAGCATAAGGCGGCTTGGGGCTATTCATGTAAGCGGACCAACTTCGAGAGGTGGATGCCATCGGAGCTGGTCCCGGGCCCTTGTCCCGGATCGAACCCATCCGCCGCGAGCCTCTTGAGCTGGGTGAGTCCGGTCAGATGAATACCCCCAAGGCGGCTATCGACACGCCGTACGGGCCGCGCAAGTGCCTGGAAGCCAGGATCGAACGCAACGGCAGGAAGCCGCTGGTCGCACGGTTCGGCGGCATTCCGCTGCGGCGGCAGAAGGACGCGGTCCTTACCGACCGTCTCCCGGTCCCGGGCATCATCCGCCATAAGGAGCTGGTCATCCGGCTCCTAACGGACCGGTGCGAGATCTGCGGGAACGCGGGCGAGGTGGATGTCCACCAGGTCCGCAAGCTCGCCGACCTCGGCAAGCCGGGACAGCCGCGGCCCGCATGGGCGGAGTTGATGACACGCCGACGGCGCAAGACCCTCGTGGTCTGCCCGTCCTGTCACGACAGCATCCACGGGCAGCCATTGCCGCTGCTGGCGTCGTAGTCACCGGAGAGCGGTGTGCGGTGAAAGTCGCATGCGCCGTTCGGGCTGGGGGCCGCCGGAAAAGGATCCGCTATGTCGGGTACCTCGCTGGCGGCCTACCAGCGCCTTGTGGCACAACCTGGCCAAGCACACCGCCAAAGCCGTCGCCCGGCACCGGGCCTGCCTCAAGCAGATCGCCGCGGCCGCCGCAGACCCGCCACCCCCGTCAGGGCCCATGCTCATGGCAGGCGACACCGCCGAGATCCTTCCTGGTGGCAGGCATCCAGCGACCGGCAACGAGGGGTACGAGCACAATGGATCTCAAACCGACCGAATTTCTGCAGCAGGAGGAGAAGTTATGGGGCCTACGACAGGCAGGCCGGATGCAGACGCCGCCGAGTTCCTCGAGTTCCTCGAGCGGTGTCATGACGCCCTGAGGCAGCACACCGGCGGCAACCCACGGCCGTATCTTGAACTGTGGTCACATGCTGACGACGTTTCGCTCATGGGAGGGGTCGGCGGTCACCAGGTCGGTATTGACGAGGTGAGCGAGCTCCTGACCGCAGCAGCCAAGACGCTCAACTACGAAACCTGGAGCGCCGAGAACCTCGTCACCGGTTTCGACGATACGTTCGGTTTCACAGTCGAGCTTGAGCGGCTCACTCGGCATATCCACGGTGAGACGGAGGAGATGAGGCTGAGAGCGACGTCTGTTTACCGGCGAGAGGACGGCGCCTGGAAGGTGGTCCATCGTCACGGTGACAGTCTGATGACCGTCGAAATCGACCCAGAGGGCAGACGCTGAGACCGCCGAAATGACCCTCTGAGCAACGTCCAGAAGCCTTCCCCTCCCGCATATTCCCGAGCTGCTGCTGGCTGGCCGGGAGCGGCCGTTTTGGTCCTACCCCGCCCGGCGGCAGATGTGGGACCCCAGCGCCCTCACCGAGGACGACATCGACGAAATGGTGCATTCGGTCGAGCAGCCGGCCCGGCAGGCCGCGCTAACAGACTGTGACGAATAATCTGTGACCAATCGGTGGCTATGCGCGCATATCGCCGAGTATTTGCTGTCTTTCGGGCTCAGGCCTTAGCGTCGCGCCGAGTACATAACAGCCAGATCTGCCGCGTCAGTGTCAGGGCGCGCAGAACCACCTGTTGGCCGGCTTGATCGTCGTCGTGCCAGCAGCAGCGCGGGCTCCCGCCGTGGTCCAGGTAGAACCGGGTCGACCGGGACGCTCGCCCCGGCCGCGGGTCCGCCGGATCGCGATGTGCTGCCCGGCGGCCATGGTCACGCAGGCCCCGGGAGGGCCGGCAACCCACTGCGATGTGGGCCTGACCATGACCGCTGAGGCGCCTGTGCAGTAATCAGCCCCGCCGGCGTAGTGATTAGAGCGCCGCGCTGCGGGTAGCGCCGCGAAGACAGCGGGACATGCCCGGCTGCCCGCGACGCCGGCTGCACAGCGCAATGCGCGGAAGAAGCCCCGCAAATAAGCTGCCGGGCGGCTAGGACCACGCGGCCAGGCGGGATGAAGAAAGGACGCTGGTATGTGGGTTTTTCTCTCCTCCCGGCTGCGGACCTGGCTGCTGCTGGCCATCGCGCTGCCGCTTGCCCGGCTGCTTGTTCATCGTCTGCCGTGGCCGCTGCCCGCCGAGACCCGTCAGCCCGCACGGCAAGACTGCTTAACCAGGCCGGCTCGGCAGTGGCTACGGTATCCGGGCGCGTCTCGCGCAGGGCCAGGCGCTGACAGGGCCGCCGATGGCCAGCTGGCCGAATCGTCCCTCTCAGCACCCGCCCCGGCGCCCGCCCCCGGACCCGGCAGGCCTGCCCGGGGCTCGAAGACGAGCTGCCGCGACCCCACCCATTCGCGCTCCAGTCAACTAATCAAGCCCTGGCCTGCCCTGGCGGCCGCTCGGTCACTGGCAGGCATAGCGATTGTGTAGCCCCGCCCGCGATGACGCCATCGATGCGGCCGCGAGCCGGGACAGTCTGGACGATCACGTATTACGTGATTGCTACCGCCCCTATCTCCGGGAATTTCGTGATCGCCGACAGGACAGTTGCCGACGGGAAGATCGCGTCGGGCAGCCTGGGCTGGCCGGTGATCGCTGCCCGGACCGTGGGAAAGATAGCCAGGTGCTGGTTCATGCCGGTGGCTGACAGGACCCGGGCTACCTCGGGTGATGGTGCGGCCAGGCGCAGGGATCCGCCGAGCAGCCGGGCGCGGCGTCCGCTGCCCACCAGGACCGCCAGGCCGCCGGCGTCGGCATGGTCTACCGCGGACAGGTCGATGATCAGGTGGCTGGCGGCGCGGAGCAGGCTGAGGAGCTGCTCGCGCAGGGCGGGAGCTGACGCGATGCCGAGTTCCCCGCTGAGCGCGGCGATGAAGTAGCCGCCGCGGTCTGTCCGGGAGGTAAGACTGAGGCTGGCATCATCATGAGCCGCGGAGTGCGTCACGCGCTTCCGTTCACGTGAGCCGGGGACAGGCCGGGTGGCGCGCGGCACGCCGTGATGGCCGCGGGCCGCCCGCACGCCGGCCGGGACTACGCATGGCGGGGGGCTCGGTGCATCATCTTGCGCAGCGGCGACATCGCCGTGCGGACCACTCCGGCCGCGGGCCGCTGCGTGCGCCTGTGCGCCTTGGTGACCTCCGAGGGCATCGGCGGGACCGGTGGCTTCGGCGGGGCGGTGCCGTTAGGGGATGGGCGCGGCCGGGTGGTGGCAGGTCCCGGATCCGGATGGGGCGCGGCTGGTTCGGGCATGATGTCTTCCCTTGATACGTGGGGTCCGCCGCAGCATCCTCGGCGACCGCTGGGTCAGCGGCCGGCCGGAACGCTGCGACGGAGAATGGGTGGGCGCGCGGCTGCTAGCCGACGCCCAGCAGGGCCGGCGTCAGCGGCCGGCAGCCGCGGCCCAGGGCGGCCGCTCTCGCGCTGGCTGTGTGGCAGGCACCGCCGGGTGCAGGCAAGCTGAACCGCCTGCGGCGTCCTTGCCGCTGCTCTGTGACGGGATGGCCAGCGGCAGCACCAGGCCGGGTCGGGGCCGGCCGCCCTGCGGCCTCGACGTCGCTGGCCTTCATCTTTTCATCGCTGCCGCGGGCCGGGATCCCGGCCCGGCAGCTTCGACCAGGCACCGGCACAGTCGGCCGGGACGTGGCATTGCGAGCGTCATGGTCAGCAGCGATCGTAATGACCGCGCCGATGCGCTTGAGCTCCTCCGGTAGCCCCGGGAAGCTGGCCGCTGGTAACGGCTGACGTCCGGTGCCTGATGCCACGCTATACTCGCAAAAAGAAACTAGCAAATATTTTCCGGAATCTGGTAACCTGTCAAGGGTGGCCAGCTGGACCTTCCTGACCTATCACGCCCGGGTTCTCCTGCTCGTCGCCCATGACCCCGGGGTGCGCCTGCGCGACATCGCGGCCAGCCTGAACATTACCGAACGCAGCGCCTTCGGCATCATCACCGACCTGGTCGAGGCCGGGTATGTGGTCAAGGAGAAGAACGGCCGCCGCAACCGCTACCACGTCCAGGCGCACCTCCCGCTGCCAGAACCGGACGGCCGGGAACGCACCGTCGGGGCGATCCTGACCCTGCTGACCGGCACCGACGCGCCCGCGACCTGACAAGGTGCAGTGCGCCGGCCTTCCAGGCCGGTGGCGTGAGCCGGTCAGCCGGGAAGGTTCCGGCTGCGTTCGATGTGCTGGCGCTGGACCGGGACGGCAGCACCTGCCGGCGCGGCTGACCGCGGCCAAGGCCACCCGGAGCGGGCCTGGCCCGGTGCGCATCTGCCGTGGCGCTCCAGCAGGCCCTGGCGGACCTGAACGCCGCGACCGGAACATCTTCGTCTCCGTCGTCGGCAGGCGGAAGGGGCCAAAGGCCGGCTGGCCCCGGTCCCGGTCCCGCAAGGACCGCCGGCAGGCCATCCGGTTCACCGCCAACGCCCGGTTCAAGGTGCTGACCAGCGGGAAGCTGCGCCTGCCCAAGATCGGGGACGTGCCAGCGCGCTGGTCACGCCCGCTGCCGACCTGAGCCATCACGGGTCACGGTCATCAAGGAACCTCGCCAGGGCCGCCGGGCTGGCGGTGACGGCCCGCGGAGCGCAGGCAAGACCCGGAGCAGTCCCGGCGCAGCGCAGCGCAGCAGGAAACCCACCCCAAGCCACGCCGGGGAAGCGGCGTGACAGGCGGGAATCTCCACCCTTCAAGACGGAGAGGAAGTCAAAGAGGTCCGGTGATCCATTGCCAGCCATGCGCCCCATCACGTACCGGCCGCACCAGGAAGGCTCCGGATGCCCCGCATCGAACGCCAGGCTCAGGCCCGCGTTCCATCAGCCGGGCCACGATGCCGTGCGGGTCTTCGGAGTCCTGGATCAGGTGCAGCACCCCGAGCAGCAGGACTGCCGCCGGCTGCCCGGAATCGAGCACCTCCGCCGCCCGGCGCAAAATCACCCCGGGATCACGCAGGTCAGCCTGGAGGTAATCGGTCGCTCCTTGCGGGGTGCTCTTGAGCAGCGCCTGTGCGTGCAAGGGTTTCTGAGCCGTCGATGAACGCCAGGGCCACGTCTGACAGGCGCAGGTTGCGGGTTCTGGCGTGGTCACGCAGGACGCTGAACGCCTGGTCCATGTCCAGGCCGAGGCGCTCGGCGAGCTTGCCCTTGGCCTGCTCGATGATGACCCGGCTGTTCAGCGCGGTCTGCAACTGCTCATTCAGGGTGTCGCTGTGGCGCATGCTGCGCTCGTGCAGCAGGCTGATGGTGGCGACGTCGGCCAGCGCCTGCCCGATGCGTATGTCCGCGGGGTCGAAGGCACCCGGGACGGCGCGGAACAGGTTCAGCGCGCCGATGACCTGGTCGCGCAGCCTCATGGGCAGGGCCTGCACGGCGGCGAACCCGGCCTGCTGGGCGGCGGCGGCGAACCGGGGCCAGCGCTGCGCTTCGGCGGCCAGGTCGGCGGCGGCGACGGGCCGGCCACCCCGGAAGCAGTCCAGGCAGGGACCCTGGTCGTTCTGCAGCTGAAATAGCTCCAGCAGCCGCACTGCCTGGCTGGAGGCGGCGACCACGCGAAGCTCCCCGCGCGGGTCAGCCAGCAGCAGCCCGGCAGCGGAGACGTCCAGCAGCTGCACGCTACGGTCGGTCAGCACGTGCAGGAAGTCGATCACGTCGAAGCCGGCGACCATGGTGTCGGTCAGCTCAACGAACGTTTCCGACAGCAGTTG
>Ga0116218_1002424_pt1 | contig 10344 bp, 12 predicted proteins | sample Sb_taG_2_FD_88966 | JGI IMG/M metagenome (GOLD analysis project Ga0116218, IMG submission 88966) | Peat soil microbial communities from Weissenstadt, Germany - Sb_50d_5_LS metaG | ecosystem: Environmental > Terrestrial > Soil > Wetlands > Peat | place: Germany: Weissenstadt | collected 2010-09-21 | reverse complement strand
CTCGAATGACTCTCTCCAGCGAACACGCATCCCTCGCGGGCAAGGTCGCTCTCATCACTGGCGCCGCATCGGGCATCGGCCGAGCAGCGGCCATCCTGTTCGCCCGCGAAGGCGCTGCAGTTGCCATCGCGGACATCAACCCAGCCGGAGCGGCTCTCGCAGAGGAAATTGCCCGAAGCGGGGCCCACGCTTTCTTCGAGCACGCAGATGTCACCCAAGCTGCCGACTGCCACGGCGTCGTCGAACGAACCCTGCGAGAGTTCGGCGGCATTCAAGTGCTCTTCAACAACGCCGGAATCATGCGCCGCGCTTCGGTGGTAGAACTGAGCGAGGAAGACTGGGATCGGGTAATGTCGGTGAATGTGAAGTCGATTTTCCTGATGTCGCGGCAAGTGATCCCGACCATGGCAAAGGCAGGCGGGGGATCCATCATCAATACGGCATCCGGCTGGGGCATCACTGGAGGACCCCGCGCCGCAGTCTATTGTGCCTCGAAAGGCGCCGTGGTGCTCCTGACCAAGGCCATGGCGATCGATCACGGACCACAAAACATTCGTGTGAACTGCATTTGTCCCGGCGACACCGATACCGGTATGCTGCGCAATGAAGCCCAGCAATTGGGAGAGCGCGAAGATCTTTTCCTGGCACAGTCTGCACGCCGCCCGTTGGGGCGAATCGGCCAGCCAGAAGAAATCGCACAAGCCGCGCTTTATCTCGCAAGTGATGCGTCGTCGTTCGTCACTGGGACGGCGTTAGTCGTTGACGGCGGCGGTTTGGCGGGATCATAGAAGATATCTATGCGCTTACAAGACAAAGTCGCCCTCATCACCGGTGGAACTTCCGGCATCGGCGAGGCAACCGTGATCCTTTTTGCCAAAGAGGGAGCCAGCGTCGCCATTACCGGCCGGAACGAAAAGCGTGGCCACGCGGTCGCCAACCAGATCCTGCAGAGAGGCGGCAAGGCCATTTTTATTCGCACCGATGTCCGCAAGGCCGCCGAGTGCCGTCGCGCCGTTGACGAAACGCTGAACTCCTTCGGCAAACTCGACATCCTGTTCAACAATGCAGGCGTTTTCTATCCGCAAACCGCGATCGAGTGCAGCGAGGAAGAGTGGGACCTGCAAATCGATATCAACCTGAAAGGCACGTTCCTGATGTCGAAATTCGCACTGCCCGGCATGATTCAACAAGGCGGCGGGGTAATCATCAACAACAGTTCCGGATGGGGCATCGTGGGCGGCGACAAAGCGGTTGCGTATTGCGCCTCGAAAGGCGGAGTGGTTCTGTTAACCAAAGCCATGGCGATCGACCATGGAAGGCAAGGGATTCGCGTAAACTGCATCTGCCCCGGCGACGTCGACACGCCCATGCTTCCGGAAGATGCTCGCATGCGCGGGTTGAAGTGGGAGAACTATCTTGCAGGCTGCGCCAACCGTCCTTTGGGAAGAATTGGCACGACGGACGAAATCGCCAAGGCAGTGCTATTTCTCGCTTCCGACGATTCGTCGTTCATGACGGGCGCGGCTTTGGTCGTGGACGGCGGCGGTATAGCGGACTGATCCTCGAAGGGCAAACTTAAAACCGAATGGCACCGATCACCGCAACTCGCGACCGAACCCGCTCCCAGAAGTGGTTTGAGCGCGCCCAACATTCCCTGGTCGAGGGAGTAAACTCGCCGTCGCGCGGCAACGCCGTGTACTCCAGTGGCCCCCTCTTTTTGGAGCGCGGCAGCAGTTCGCACGTCTGGGATGCTGATGGCAACGAGTACGTGGATTTCATGATGTCCTTCGGCGCACTGATCCAGGGGCACGCGCATCCTAAACTGGTAGCCGTCGCTGCCGAAGCCATGGCGGAAGGCTCGCACTTCGCGGCAGCGACATCTGCGGAAGTCGAAGCCGCAGAGCGCTTCCGCAGGATGGTGCCATCTGCCGAAGTCGTGCGCTTTACCAACACCGGCAGCGAAGCGACTATGCTGGCCCTCCGCCTGGCGCGTGCGCACACGGGCCGAACCAGGTTCCTGAAGTTCGAAGGCCACTACCACGGCTGGTATGATCCGTTTCTCCTGAACGCGCATGGGCATCCAGCAGAACAATTGGGCCCGCTGGAAAATCCAGCAAGAATTCCCGACTCTGAGGGCATCCCGCCCGCAACCTTTGACGACGTCGTGCTCGCCCCCTGGAACGACATCGCGGCTCTTGAGCGCATCATGCAAAAGCACGGGCGCGAATTGGCCGCCGTCATCACCGAGCCAATTATGGCGAACATGGGCTGCATCTTGCCGCGCGAGGGCTATCTGCAACGATTGCGCGAGCTGACCCGAGAGTACGGCGTGCTGCTGATCCTCGACGAAGTAGTCACCGGTTTTCGTTACGCGCCCGGAGGATGCCAGGAATATTACGGGATCCAACCAGACATAAGTACGTTTGGCAAAGCGCTCGGCGCTGGCTTTCCCGTTGGTGCCGTCACGGGTCCGCGATCGATTCTCGATCGCATGCGCTGGAGCGATCACATGGTTCTGCATTACGGCACGTTCAATGGACACCGGCTCACCATGAAAGTGGTGGCAGCGAACCTCGACCTGCTTTCACGCAACGACGCCTACAGCAACCTGCACGCAGTAGGAGACGAAGCTATCGCCGGCCTGCGCGAGGTATTTCGCCGCCGAAATCTAAACGCCATCGTGCAGGGATTTGGACCCATGTTCCAGATTTATTTCACCGAGCGCGATGCCATCCACGATTACCGCGACTACTGCGCTTACGCAGACACTGCACGCTACTCCCGATTCGTGCACCTGCTGCTCGAGCGCGGCATCTACATGACTCCTTCGAACGGCCTGCACTGGATCATCTCCACGGCCCACACGAAAGCGGATGTGGCAGCGCTGATCGAAGCGGCCGACCACGCTTGCGCGCGCCTGACGTGAAAATGGACATGACATGAAAATAGCAACTGGCGTGAAGGCGATGGTCTTTCTCGGCGGCGGACGCATTACGAACGCGCTCGTGGCCGGATTGCGACTTGCGAAGTATGACAAGCCGATCATCGTGCACGATCGCAATCCGGGAAAACTGCGGCAACTCAAGAAGCAATACGGTGTGGCCGTGGAACCGAACCTGCAACGCGCCGTGGAGGAAGCGCGACTGCTCCTCATCGCCGTGCGGCCGGATTCAGTCAGCGATCTGTTGCTAGAGATCGGCAAACTCGAAAAAGAAAAGCCGCGTCGCCCGTTGCTGCTGGTCAGTTTGGCCGCTGGCATCCCGCTTTCAAAACTGCGAGCGCGATTGCCGTCGCCGGCACGTTGGGCACGAGCCATGCCCAGTCCTGTGTGCCGCAGCGGGCGCGGACTCACGGCATTGACTTTCGACTCAGCTTTCTCTCGCACCGCGAGGCGCGACGTTAAAGACTTCTTCGAGAAAGTCGGCGGCGTGCTCGAAATTCCCGAGAGCCAGTTCGACGTTTTCACAGCCACCTTTTCCAGCAGCCACGGCTACCACGCCCTCGCTGCACTGGCAGCCTCGGCTCAAAGACTGGGACTCAATCGCGAAATCGCAATGACGGCAGCAGCCCACGCCTTCGCTGACGGGATTCTCTCCTGGCGCGAAAGCAAGACTTCGTTGACTGAACTTCTCCATGAAGCCGCGACGCCGGGCGGCACCGCAGCGGCAGCAATGCAGGCGATGGATTCGTCCGGCTACGAACGAAGCATCCGGCAGGGACTACGGGCGGGAATGGCTCGAGCGCGCAAGAATGCCAAACGAGCCTAGCCTGGTGACAGCTGGGAGCTAGCGAGTTCGAGCCTTCGGATTTGCCGTCACGCAGTTGCCCGCCACGCGCGCCTTCGATATCATGCGCTGGGTCACGTTGGGTTGGAGAATCCGTGCCTATCCGACGGAACCCAAAAGATTCAGTCCAAGGGGGGCACATGTTCTCAAAGAAATTTCTGGTTTCAGTGGTACTCCTGTTGATTGGTGCGACGACCATCTCAGTCACCCAGAATGACCTCGCCGTGAGAAGCAACGGAACAATGGTTTGGGGCAAACACGCGAGAATGACGCTCGTGGCCGAACCGGCCCCGACCCGCACTACAACTAACTTCAAGGATTCAGGCCTGGTCACAATCTTCAGCAATCTCGCCGCGAAATATCCCAAGGGCCAATACTGGTGCTGTTCAGGCTACAACGTCATGGGTCCGTCGCAGGGCGAGCAATGGATGGCGGCCGCCTTCACGCCCGCCGCCGATCACACCGTGACCACAATCGAAGTGGCCGTCGGCTATTCGCAGGGAAAAACCAATGGCGTTGTCCTCAGCCTCAACTCCGACAACAACGGCGTGCCTGGCAAGGCACTGAAGACGTGGAATGCTTCGGGGCTGCCTCGCTTCGGCACCTGCTGCACGCTGGTGGTGAAGTCCGACAGCGCAGGCATCCCGGTCAGCGCCGGAAAACAGTATTGGGTCGTTCTCAGCACCAACAGCCACGAATTGGACACCGTGGATGCGTGGAATGTCATCGATACCGATCAGGTGGATTCGGCAACAGTCGCGACCTACCCCGGCACCAGCAACAAGTGGGAGACTTTTCAGACGACGCCCGGGCTCGGATTCGCCGTCAAAGGCAGCAACTGAATTGGTGAAATGACCTGTGGCTAATCGGTGAACGGGGTCTACGGGCGGCTCACAGCTTCAAGCATCGCCGCCCTCGAACCCCCGGCAAATCTCTTTTGAAGAAAACGCGACAGGGAACCCTGAAGTTCATGTTCCCGACGCCAGTCATTTCGCATTGGGCACGGCTACTGGTGAGATCGCCGCATCGGCTTAACCCTTGTCGGATATTCGCCTGCCGATCGCATCTTTTGATCATATGAGCGCGCCCTTACCCCTCCCCAAAAAGTGGTAGGTATCGGCAAGTCTCCCGTGGTAGCGAAAAAACACTCCATCCCGTGATGCGCTCTCAGTGCCATTGTGTGAAAGTCGTAGTACATCGAGTGGATGCCGACCAAGGGAGATAGAACCTGCATTCACGCCGCCTCCTCAAAACAGACAGTTTTTTAGAAAGGAAGACACCGATGACCCAACTCGAACAAACACACACCATGACCCCAATCGAAAAAGTGCTTTATACCGCGAAAGCCCACACTACGGGTGGCCGGGACGGAGGCGCGTCCCGCACTTCCGATGGCCGTCTGGACGTTAAGCTTTCAGTTCCTGGCACTCCGGGCACGGGCACTAACCCCGAGCAGTTGTTCGCCGTCGGTTGGTCGGCCTGCTTCCTGTCGGCAATCAAGATCGTGGCCGCCAGAATGAAAGTCAAGCTGCCGGCTGAGCTCGCGGTTGACGCCGAAGTGGACTTGGGCACGACCGGCGGCGGTTACCTCCTTCAAGCTCGCCTCAACGTCAACCTCCCGGGCATGGATCGCGAAGTCGCCCAGGCGCTGGTGGACGGCGCGCACCAGGAGTGTCCATATTCCAAAGCCACGCACCGCAACATCAACGTTGTCACGAACGTCGAAACCAGATCTGTCACACATGCGGCGTGATCGTGTTTGTGGGGAAGACTGATTGCGCTCCGTAGAGCCCAGTGTTCTGCCGCGCGCCACAGACCTCAAATAAGGAGGATCCAATGAACACGAAAGAATCATTTTCCAATTCGACTTACACCGACCAGATGCATAGGGAGGAGAGTGAGTTATCGGCGTTCATCGGGGCGGTGACGGAATTGTTCGGCCCAGACCTGGCGAAGCTCTCGGCAGAGGACTGGCTCGACGAGTCGGAGCTAATGGATAGCCCGCCTCGATCTACAAGTCGAGATTGGCGAGCGGTCACGGTCGCGGCCTCGGCTCGACTGGCAAATCGCCTGACGGTTGCCTTGCATCATCGAACGCTTTTCGTCGCATCGATTGAAACCAAAGTACCGGCAACGTCATCTTCTAATTGTTTCACCTCCACGCTTCAGGTGTGATCGAGGAGTGAGTATCCCCTGCTGTAAACGGATGGTGTGCCGAGCAATCTTCGGGCGCCTGGCTAATGGCAGTAAGTGCCTTTCAACAACCAAAGAAAATTCATAGGAGGATTTATGGCAACGAGCAGAGTAGTCCCAATGAAGATGACGCAGATGAAGGCGGCGCAAGTCTCCAAGCCCGGAGCGGATTTTGAGATCGTCGAGCGCGACATTCCTACGCCGGATGCAGGACACGTTCGCATCAAGGTTCAGGCCTGTGGTGTGTGCCACAGTGACGTGCTCACGAAAGAAGGCTTGTGGCCAGGAATTCAGTATCCCCGCGTTCCAGGACACGAAGTCGCGGGCATCGTCGATGAAGTGGGTCCCGGCGTTTCCGTGGAAGAAGGGGCAACGTGTCGGTGTCGGTTGGCACGGCGGGCAGGACAACACGTGCCGCGAATGCCGGCGCGGAGATTTTCGCAATTGCCAGAACCTTAAAGTTTGTGGCATCAGCTATGACGGTGGATATCAGCAATACATGGTGGCTCCTGTGGAGGCGCTGGTCTCAATACCGGAAAGTCTGAAAGACGCCGAAGCAGCGCCGCTACTCTGCGCCGGAATTACCACCTACAATGCGTTGCGCCACAGTGGAGCGCTTCCCGGCGATCTGGTTGCGGTGCAGGGTATCGGCGGTCTCGGGCATCTCGGAATTCAATTTGCGAACAAGTTTGGTTACAAAGTCGCTGCTATCGGGCGCGGCTCCGAAAACGCGGCACTTGCAAAAAAACTCGGAGCCACCGTGTACATCGACAGCAGCTCGACCAACGCAGCCGAGGAATTACAGAAACTGGGCGGCGCACGCGTAATTCTGGCGACAGCCCCAAACTCGAAAGCGATGTCCCAACTGATCGACGGCCTAGGCCCGAATGGAGAGCTCATGGTGATCGGCGCAACCTTCGATCCGATTGAAGTCACACCGATACAGCTCATTGGCGGAAGTAAAACCATTCAGGGCTGGGCCGCGGGAACACCAGCCGATTCCGAAGACACGCTGCGCTTCGCTGAACTAAGCGGCGTGCGTCCCATGATTGAAACCTATTCGCTCGAAAAAGCGGCCGAGGCTTACGCGCGCATGCTGAGCGGGAAGGCAGAGTTCCGCGTCGTTCTGACGATGTGAGGTCAACTGATTCATAAATTGGACGCTTTCACAAAGCCAGGGGTTCCTACATGAAAGCAGAACGAGTTCTCCAATTCGGTCCACCGAAAGTGATCATCAACGATGATTTGCCTCGGCCAACACCCGCCGTCGGGCAACTGCTAGTGCGCGTAAAGGCCGCGGGGGTAGGTCCTTGGGACGCGCTCGTCCGCGAGGGCAAGAGCGGACTCCACCAACCATTGCCGCTTATTCTCGGGTCCGAGCTTTCCGGAATCGTCGAAGCGATCGGAGCGGAAGTCTCGGGGTTCAAAGCCGGCGACGAAGTATACGGGGCAACAAACGAGCAATTCACTGGGGCATACGCAGAATATGCGCTGCCTGCAGCCAGAATGATGGCGCAAAAGCCGAAGACCCTAAACTTCATCGAGGCGGCCTCGGCTCCGGTCGTAACTGTCACGGCGTGGCAGATGCTGTTCGACTATGCCCACGTAACCGCTGGGCAGACCGTACTTATCCATGGGGCCGCGGGCAACGTTGGCGCCTATGCCGTGCAACTGGCCAAGCAGGCCGGCCTTAATGTAGTTGCGACCGCCGCCTTCGCCGATCTGGACTACGTCCGCGGTCTGGGCGCTGAAAGAGTTGTGGACTATCAAACGGAGCGGTTCGAGGAGTCGGTGGCTGGAGTGGATGTTGTCCTTGATACGGTTGGAGGAGATACGCAGCAGCGATCGCTTCGAGTTCTGAAGCTAGGTGGGATTCTTGTCTCCGTCGTGTCACCCGTTCCCGAGGCGACACAAAAATGCTACGGCGTTCGAGCAGCGTACTTTTATGTGGAGGTAACTACCGCGCGCCTGAACCAGATCACAGAACTGTTCGACAGCGGAAAACTAATTACGGACGTAGGAACTGTGCTTCCGCTGGAAGATGCTCGCATCGCCCACGAGATGCTTGGAGGTGCGCCGCATAAGCGCGGCAAAATCGTGTTGATCATCGCAGCCTGACCACTTGAGAGCTGAATCGCGCATCTCGATTGCATAGTTGAGCTCGGAGCCATGAACTTCAAAACAATCGCCAGGAACTCAGCATTACTCTTCTCAATCACGTTGGCTGCCAGCAGTCTCGAAGCGCAAGAAAGGATGAACATTCCCATGTCGCAAAAGGTCTGTTATCGCACGGCGAAGGTTGACGGACTCTCAATTTTTTATCGAGAAGCGGGACCGAAGGATGCCCCAACCATTCTCTTGCTCCACGGCCTGCCCTCGTCATCGCGAATGTTCGAACCCCTGCTGACCCGGCTCGCAGACAACTATCACCTCGTTGCTCCCGATTACCCGGGCTTCGGACACAGCGACTGGCCGGACCCGAAAAAGTTCGCCTATACCTTCGATCACTACGCCGAGATCATGAATCACTTCACCGAAGCACTCGGGCTCTCGCGCTACACACTTTACATGCAGGATTACGGCGGCCCCGTCGGTTTTCGCACGGCCCTGGCCCATCCTGACCGGATCGAGGGTCTCATTGTTCAAGACGCGGTCGCGCACAACGAAGGCCTGGGCGCGAACTGGGCAACACGACGGGCATTCTGGGCGGACCGGCCTTCTCATGAAGAAGCATTGCGCCAAAACCTACTTTCGCTAGCGACGACGAAGACACGCCATATCGGAGGTGATCCGAAGATTGAGTTCTACGATCCGGATCTTTGGACCGATGAGTACGCATTTCTGAATGCGCCAGGCCAGGCGCAAATTCAAAGCGACCTCTTCTACGACTACCGTACCAACGTGGACGCCTACCCAAAATGGCAAGCATGGATGCGCGAGAAGCAGCCGCGCCTGCTGGTGATTTGGGGAAAGCATGATCTCTCGTTCGATCCCGGCGAACCGGAACGCTTCCGCAAGGATGTGCCGAAGGCGGAAGTTCACATTCTCGATGCCGGTCATTTTGCATTGGACACAGCTGTAGATGAGATCGCCGCGTTGGTCCGAGAGTTTGTCGGCTCTTCACGTCAAAACCTGCTGTCGCGGCGTGTTGGCTGAGCCTGCAATGAAAACGCTGCCCACTCTGCGAGAGGAAGTAGACGACGTGGTGATTAATCTTAAGGCACCACTACCTCGCCATCAACCACCAGTTCGGAGATTTTATGCTCTCTAAGTGCTCGAGTCCGGGTTGCTCGACTCCATTTCGCTATCTCCACGAAGGGAAACTCTATTTGATCGACCGCAAAGCGGCCTCAGCTGGGCGCAAACCGCCAGCTGATTTGAGATACGCACGCAAGTCCCTCGCGCTTGAATATGTTTGGCTGTGCTCCTCCTGCTGTCGCGACTTGACGATTCGAGTTGACGATGATCATGGAGTAAGGGTGGTTGGCAAGCGAGAAGCGCAGAACGGCAGCATCCAAACAGGACCTTCAATGCAGTTAAAACTAAAGAGGCGCGAATGTCAGACAAGAACCCAGCAATCGCTACGGGAGCATCGGGGGGGTATTGGTTGGTAGCGGCGTGGCCGGTCCAAACTATGAATGCGGCGCACGCACCTATCCGGCGGCGGAAGCCAATTTCTTGGCCAGCCGGGACAGCCGTAGCAGGCGATAGAGCGGCTGTAAAGGCTGTGGGAATTGGATCGCCGACCATTCGCTCACACTCGGGGTGATGGTGAGACGCCACAAGAGGCGCGCTCGATCTTGCCAGCGCTCCCTTAGTCGCATCATCAAGCTGAAGTAGGCAAGCGATTCGGTATCGTAGTGGGTGCCAGGTTCAATGATGCGTAGAATTTCGTCCAGGACAGCTGTTGATAGATCCTTTTGGAATGCCCACGTTTGACGCGAGGAATGCAACGGCGAGCCTAGCAACTTTTGGGCTAGCAGTAAATTCAGGCTGACGATGCGTTCGATTCCGAGCCGCCGGGCTTCGTCCTGAATCACGTTCCAATCAAGCCGCCCGGTCTTCACCAGTTGCGCGATGTCGCACAGCCATGAAAGCTGAACCCACACGTGCTTGGCGGCGTGAACGCAGAGCACGAGCAGAAGATCTTCCCCTCGTAGGGTTGGCACTTGGCGACCGCCCGCGACGATCTCGTCAGATCGCTCAAAAAAGTCCGCTACATCGAAGTCGATGCAATAAAAACGGGGCAAGATTCGCCACTGCAACTCCAGAAGGTTTGAGCCGTGCGCAGCGCTGAACGAATATTCGTATCCAGTTTTGACGTAAGCAGTCTCGATTCGCGGCGCAAGCTCGATTGCTGGTTTGT
>Ga0116218_1002416_pt1 | contig 10365 bp, 7 predicted proteins | sample Sb_taG_2_FD_88966 | JGI IMG/M metagenome (GOLD analysis project Ga0116218, IMG submission 88966) | Peat soil microbial communities from Weissenstadt, Germany - Sb_50d_5_LS metaG | ecosystem: Environmental > Terrestrial > Soil > Wetlands > Peat | place: Germany: Weissenstadt | collected 2010-09-21 | reverse complement strand
CTGTAAATCATGGTTAGAGATTTTGACAACCATGATTTATCTATAGAGAACCATGCACGAGATATGTGGCACGATCACTCTGCCAGAGGCTCGACCCAGGTAGTCTTCACTGACGCGATCCTGAGATACGGTAATGGTCCAATTTCCAGGCGGCAGCGGACACAGGATATCGGTCTTGTTGGGATTGTAGATGACGAGAATGCGCTCCCATCTATCACCATTGGCATGTCCTGCTAATTCGAACATCACGGTGTTCTCAGGGCTTTCGAGAAACGAGAGGTGCTCACGAATATCACGAACAGATCTCATTCGAAATGCCGCATGGTTTCTCCTAAGTCGAATCAAGGCAGCATAGTACCTCCACACCTTCCAGTAGGATGCTTTGCGCGACCAATCGAACTGATTGGCCTCATCACCTGCATCGAAACTGTTGCTACTGCCGCCTTTCGTTCGCAGCATCTCTTCACCACCCTGAAAAAATGCTACTCCCTGGCAGGTCAAAATGATGGCTTGGGCAAGCTCGTCCATTTTCACACGATCTGCCTCCGTCTCACCCGGGGTGCTCAGCGTAATCTTGTCCCATAAAGTGTAATTGTCATGGCTGGTCACATAGTTAATGGTTTCCTGGGGGAAAGCCGTGAAATCGTCGGTGCTCCCTACCACAGCTCTCTTGAGAGCATCGATACCTTCCCAGGCACCCGTTGCAAACCCTCTCGCCGCCCCATCAAAAACGCTACCGCAAAGGGTATTGCGGACATGATCGTTAAACATGGCCAGACCCAGTCCCTTTTGTCTCCCCTTGGTCAGCAGCATGTTGTCGGCTAAGCTCGAAGTTCCACCGGCCCACGGCTCCCCATAGAGAAGCGTATGGGGATTGAGAGCATGGAGCTGCTCAGACACCTTCTTCATCGCCTCGATGCCCAGCAGAGCCATCAAGTCAAAGCGGAAGCCATCCACGTGGTATTCACTTACCCAGTAGGTAAGAGAATCAAGGAAGAACTTTTCGACCATAGGCCGCTCTAGAGCCATTTCATTTCCAGCGCCAGAGCCATTGGTATAGTTGCCAGCATCATCCGTACGATAGTAGTACTGAGGAACGATCTTATCGAAGTCCGAATCATATTGCGTGAAGGTATGATTGTACACCACATCCAGAATGACTCCAATGTCCTCATTGTGTAGGCTTTGGATCATTTGCTTGCATTCAGTAATACGAGCTATTCCATGAGGCGTCGTCGCATAGGCCCCTGTTGGCACATTGAAATTGCGCGGATCATAACCCCAGTAGTGATGGTTTGGATCATCCTCATCGACGCTTGCAAACGCTTGCACAGGCTGGAGTTGCACATGAGTAATACCCAATTCTTTGAGATGATCTACACCCGCCGCTACCTGATTGGGACCCGTTGTTCCCCGCTCGGTAAAGGCCAGATATTTCCCCTTGTGCACCATACTCGAAGTTGGATGAATCGAGAAATCACGTATATGCACTTCATAGATGATTGCATCCGTTGGAGAGGCAAGATCCACATAGCCATCCTCAGACCATGCCTGAGGATTCGTCTTAGATAGATCGACAATCATACCACGCGTCCCATTCGCAGCAATTGCCCTGGTATAGGGATCAACGGCGTATCGCGTCGTGCCATGAACAGTCACTTTATAGAGATAGTACCAGTTCTGCAAGTCTCCAAAAACCCGTGCAAACCAAGTCCCGTTGTCGCTCGGAAGCATCACAACCTGTTGTTGTAACGGTCCAGTTTCACTCTCGTACAGGAGAAGTTGTACATCGGAGGCGGTGGGAGCCCACAAACGGAATGAAGTCAGCTCGGGTTGATAGATACTACCCAGGTCATTTCCTTGGTACACATATTTTCCAGCATTGAGGACATTGCGCGGCGTAACAAGGACCAGTGCGTCACCTTTCAATGTGATATAGAGGCTATGCCTCACATCAGGGGCCTCGGCCAACGTCACTTCAATCAAGTCAATCCTTCTGCTGACGAAGGTGACTGGATCTCCCTCTGCTGATTCTGCCGGTGTCTGGAGCGTAGTGCCGAAGGAGATCGCAGAAGAATCTGGAGGTGAGTCTACCTTTAGGACAGGAATGGTCTTGCCTGCTGATGTGTCGGTCACCGTGAGGTCGCTTGCTTTAACAGGGAAAGAGAGAGGGTCACTCAGCTTCGCGACGATCGTCGTGTCATGCTCTAGATAGGCATTTTTTACAGAAAATTGCTGTGAAATGAGAGGAGATGTTAGCAAGACCGACCCTCGGCATCTTCTACTAGGATCTCAGATGACGACATTTTTCCCATTGGAGCTCCACAAATAATGAACTCTGACCCTCTCATCAGGAAGTTAGTCTTTTTCAGGAATGCACATCTAGAATGAGATAAGCTCAGGTGATATTGCCAGACGAAAGACGCTTAATGGGAGCAGCTTCATTCACATCTAGCGGCTAACGCAACAGGGAGTGAAGCTTTTTTCCAATTGGCACGGCTAAACTGGGATTAACCCTGGTTGCATCGCCAAAAAGAAGACGGTTGATAACAGCGCAGGAGCGGCTCTGGTGTTGATGGACAGTTAGCGTGAACCACCACGTCTCACCCTCAATGTTTCAACGCGAAAAAAGCTTCACTCCCTGCTCAAAATGCCTAGGTCTCATTCTAGCTGCGCAATACTCAAAAAGGCAAACTCCCTGCTCAAATATCTCGTTCCTCTGTAGAGAGGAAAGTGCCGAGGATATAGTAGCAAATTATAGCTATTTTCGCAATAGAATCAAGTAATTAGTAGAACCTCTGTATTGGCTATTTAGGGTATCCGTTCCAAAAATGACAGGTGCCGACTGCTTAAGGCATCCGTTAGTTCATTAAACAATTGCTGCCAGCGTAAATCTTTATTCTAAGCTACCTTACGGTGATGAGAGAAAATTAACTCCAGGGTAAGATAGTGTAAAACTTTGTCAGAGGACTCTGATCCATAATTCTGAGCGTAAGATCTCTCCGAAAGTGTAAAACTTTATTTTCCTTCTACAATTGTTGTTGGCGTTAAATAAAGTCTTATACCCAATAGCTGACGACCTTTGATTTTCTTAAAGGTCGTCAGTTGTTTTTTGTCTACGTGATGATACCACAAACTCACTTCAATTGAACGTTTTGCCCAGGAAGAATAAAGGTGCGGAGAAACAACTGTGTTGGCTACTCAGGTTATCCGTTCAAAAAATGAAGGTACCCTCTCCATAGAGCATTCTTGGGCCTATCAAAGATCCCATGTGAAACAGTATCGAATGTTGTGGAGCGAAGGGATGGAGAAAAAAGGCATGCTTCCTCACACTATGGCCCCTTTCTCCTAGTTGTTTCGATCTTTGCGCCAGGGTGTGTCTGAGCGGCGCATCCAGCGACCGTTGAAGTGTACGTAGGAGTCCTCTCGATTGAAGAAGGAGTCTGTGAGGTCGCATTCTTCCCAATGGTCGTTTTCACCCATTTCCGAGTTCAATTTCTGCACGAGGCAGTTGATGATGGCGGGGCCATCGTCTAGGTCTACATCTGGGAACCTTTCCGCATCGATATCTTCTTCGTATTCTACGAGTTTTCCCTGCCTACGTCCGCGCAATATGTAGTAAATATACATCGTTTCCTCGCTGTTTAGTGGTGGTAGCTGTATTCTATGGGCTATTATATCTCAATACAAGACATAGGCACATTCCTGATGGCAATGACAGCAGGGCTTTCCAATTCTAGAGAGGGGGTGAAAAAGAAGAGTTTTCCTAGTAGAATACAAAAAACTAATCACAAGGAAGACTCTGAATGGACTATACAACATTAAGCATCCCAAGCGATGTGGGAATGGTCGCCGAACCAAGTGCGGTGAGGTCGCTCTACGAAGCCTTGCACCAGCTATCTGATCCAAGGCGTGGACAAGGCAAACGCTACGAATTGGCGCTGATCCTCTGCCTGCTGGTCTTGGCGAAACTGGCAGGACAAACGAGTTTGAGCGGAGCGACAGACTGGATCCGGCATCGTGCTGCTTCGCTGGCAGAGCACTTCGGACTGAGCCGAAAGAGCATGCCGTGCCAGATGACGTATTGTAACGTGCTGGCAAGAGTGGATGCCAAGCACCTTGACGAGCTGCTAGCAGCTTTTTTTGTGCGCTGGGAAGCCGAGCAGCGCTGTGGAGCGGAACCAAGTCGATTGCACACGCCGCAAGGCCAAGCTGATCACGCCCATCTGGCTATTGATGGCAAGACCTTACGGGCCACCACGTCGCAGCCTCATGCGGTGCATCAGCTCAGTTGTTATGAGGTCGCTACTGGCATCGTCTTACGGCATTGCAATGTGCAGGAGAAAGAGAATGAAATCAGTGCGCTTAAGCCGTTGTTGACGCCGCACTTGATCACAGGGCGCATCTTCACCTTGGATGCCATGCATACCCAGCGTGCGCTCTGTGCGCAGATCCATCGGTTTGGAGGGGAGATTGCCAAGGACAACCAACCCACCCTGCATGAGGATATTGCCGATCTGTTTGAGGATCGCACCCCCGATCGGCGTCGCTGGAAACAAGCCGAGACCTGGGACAAAGGGCATGGGCGGCTTGAGCACCGTCAGATCACCTGTAGCCCTGATCTCAATGACTGGTTTGCCAAGGACTGGGAAGGCATTGAGCAGGTCTTTCGGCTCGAACGCACTGCACGCATCCTCAAGACTAATCAAACGCGCCATGAGGTGGTCTATGGACTCAGTTGCCTCTCGATGCAACAGGCTCCCCCACCACGCATGCTCTCCTTGGTCAGAGATCATTGGGCGATCGAGAATAAGCTGCACTATCGCCGCGATGGCTCTTGAGGCGAAGATGCGTGTCAAACTCGCTCTGGGCCGGTTCCCAGTTTGCTCGCTCAGCTCAATAGCGCGGTCTTGAGTCTGATGGATCGCGTTGGCAATGTCGCACGGCAGATGCGCTACTTTGATGCTCATCTGGAGCAGGCGCTCGCTCTTGTGCTCACTGGCTCTTGTTCCGTGTATTAGAATTGGAAAGCCCTGGCAATGACAGGTTTCCCACTGGTAGCCGCCGATCGTGAAGGGTGGAAAGGTGTATGTTCGGGTTGCGAATGTTCGTCCTTACTTAACTTCAACACCAATGAACCAGAATTCGCTAGAAATGCTTGCTATTTAGTTCATCCGTTCGGAAAATCATCTCTTAAGTGACTTTGAGGGTAGATACGTGTTGGTTATGTAATCCAAATGTCTTCAATTGCGAGGCTTAGCTTGCGTTCTGTTTGCTTATCTATAGTAAATCAATGAAGTTTGAGTCCGCAACTGTATTCTTGAAGAAAGCAGCTCATGGCGAATAAAGAGACTCAATACACTATTATGTAGGTTGTCGTCCAGAAAGCCCAAGAAGTCTTTCATAAAGGGGAGCGTCTTTTGAAACCTCAACTTCGGAACCAAACACACCTATTTCCCTCAACATATTTGCTTGAGGTTCTATTAACTCCCACATTCCCTTGACTAAATCTCCTGGTAATGAATCATCAACTCGAATAAAACGCGCTATATCCACTGTTCTAAAAGTCCGAAATAACGTGATGTGCCAGAGGTAATCTTTCACAGGGAAATCACCATAGGAGAGGTGTATCGTTTTATCCATGTCTACGATAGTTAGTGCTTCAACTGCTGATACTGCTTTGGCAACAATATTATCCCAATTTCTTTTTGGATTGTCTCCCAATAAATCTCCGTCGTATTGCGTACCAACTTCCGCAATCGTTTTACCAGCAAGTGTTTCGGGTACCCAAGCATCATCGTATGCATGATAGTTCATAAGCTTCTTAAGAGTTACTTCATCTTTTTGGATCGACTTTGGAACAGTAAGATTCCACTGATCATCAGTTATTCCATCAAAAACTCTTGTGAGTGCATGTTCTGAAAGAACAAAAAGTTGCTGTAAATTCATACTCAATAGAGTATCATCTTCTGAGAAATTTTGCTAGTAAAATTATTTCGTTTTTTATGCGCTGGCTACTTGGGACATCTGTTTGAGTATTCGGCCCATTGTTCCCGATCAAGGAAGCTTTCTTGCTAAAGCATCTGAGATGCGAGTACAATCAACACGGTCCATGCTGCGCGTGTGTTCTGACCATGTGCCCATTGTTTACGGGTGATCATGTTTGCCGGTGTGGTCAATTATCCAGCAGCCAAAAAAGGGCTGTTTTTTGCTTTCTCAATGGTACAATTTTTTCAGAACGGATATCTCAAGTAGCCAGCACGGGAGCCTTAGTGATGTTTATGGTATGGCTTGCGACGATTAGAGCGACGGTAAGATCGCTGATGACTAGAGCGGGCTTGACTCTGTGTTATTGATTCATTCAGCTTTTCCCCTACATCCCACGCTCCATAATACCATGGACCTAATCCCCAGGCACCTGCACCTGTACGTTGCGTTCGATAGAAAAGTGAATGCACAAGCCGTTGGTATTTATCTTTTCGGCGGCTAGAAAGCTGGATAACGATACTGACGACCACGATTATGGGTACAAACTTGATCCGGTCATCTCCTCAGCATCATCTTCTGAGCACGAGCACGTCTTTTCTCCTGCTCGTGCTCAGAAGATGGGTAAACTTGCACATGCCCAGTCCTCCACTTTGACGTATATTCCTGGTAACAAACGTCTGCTCAACGCACCGCGCATGAGCTCGATGCTAAAAATTGCGCCCTGCACCGTTTACTGTAGCAGCAAGCTGGTAGGTAAACATTCGTTATCGTGCATCACTCATGCACACATTTTCATTCCTCGTAGTGGAGAGCTAATATGATAGACCTTCTTGGTCAACAACTTGGCAACTATCGTCTCGTTCGTCTCTTAGGTCAAGGCGGTTTCGCCGATGTTTATCTGGGAGAACACCTTCATCTCAATTCTCAAGCAGCCATTAAGGTCTTGCACATGCAATTGGTCGGCAGTGCTTTGGAACAATTCCGTCACGAAGGACGCACAATCGCTCGCCTGAACCATCCCAATATTGTCCGCGTGTTCGACTTTGACGTGGAGAACGACACCCCTTTTCTGGTGATGGACTATGCTCCTAATGGCACGCTGCGCCATCGCTATCCCAGAGGCGCGGTTCTGTCCCCGGTAACCATCTTGCCCCATTTCTTGCAGATTGCCCGCGCGCTGCAATATGCCCACGACCGCAAGTTGATCCATCGGGATATTAAGCCAGAGAACATGCTGCTCGGCCCAAACAACGAGGTGCTCCTGAGTGACTTTGGTCTGGTGCTCTCTGCCCAAAGCACTGGATCGCAAACGAGAAAAGAGTTAGCCGGCACTCTTCCTTATATGGCCCCTGAGCAAATTCATGGCAGGCCGCGTTCCGCCAGTGATCAGTATGCCTTGGGCATTGTGCTCTATGAATGGTTGAGCGGAGACCGTCCTTTTCGCGGAACACCCATGGAGATAGTAACCCAACATCTGGTCACCACTCCTGCTCCTTTGTATGGGAAAGTCCCAGGACTCTCTCGTGCCGTGGAGGAAGTCCTCTTCCAGGCCTTAGCGAAAGACCCACAACAGCGCTTTGCTCGGATCGAGGCATTTGCGAGTGCCTTGGAACAGGCGTGCCAGTACACCCAAGATGAGGCGATGACGCTTCCCACCATGGTCGCATCGCAGCATCCGTCTACGCAGTTAATGTTCCTCACACCGACGCCAGGTCTTTCGCAGCAGATACCTTTCGTAAACGCTTCCCAACACCAGGCTCGAGACAACGCTCCCCCAGCGGATCAACTCGCTTCTACCAAGCCCCTTGTACGCGAAGCCTCACAGCATATACATGTGGCACCTGCCCCAAGCAGGCCATCACCGTCCGTGTCTATTGTGACTCCATCAGGAACTCCCTCGCACTCTGGTGGGTCGCCTTCCTCACGCTCTGCAGAACATCCGCCTTCGTATCTTCCAGTGAGACAGGATCAGCATACCGCTGCACCGAATCTAAACACAAACTCTCCTATACGCCGTAGAAACACCAGACTGGTGTTTGCCGGTGTCATCATGATGATGCTCGTTCTTGCTCTCGTTTCCGGCACAGTTTTCTTCTTGCCAAAGATCAGAGCAGCAGGGAATGGTTCAACATCAACACTTGACCATCCTTCAGGGAGTACGTACTCTGTTACACCGCCATCCGCCACAACGCCTGCGATCACCCCGACTCCGACGAACGCACCAAGCGGCAGTACATCAGGGAGTACGTACTCTGTTACACCGCCATCCACCACAACACCTGTGATCACTCCGACTCCGACAATCACCACAACACCTGCGATCACTCCGACTCCGACAATCACCGCAACGCCAACAACAGGCCCCGTGATCACAAGCTTTGTGGGCACGTGGCAAAATAGTGATCCGAACACCCGTGATTGGGTAAGTATTGAGATCACCGCCCAGGGCAATACGCTCAGTGCACACTTTTTTGGTGCCTGTACGCCAACGCCGTGTGATGCCGGTAGTACATCTACCTCCTACACAGGTAATCCCGTTCACTTGCATCTTATTGAATCGTTCGCGACGAGGGATTTCACCTTGACCCTGACCGGGAGTAACTTGCATGTCACGACATTCACCCACTTTACTGACAATTCAGGACGGTCTGACTACACTATTCAGGATGATTTCCACCAATGAGCTCGTTTACTCAAGGGAGTAACACGTGTACTGGCTACAATGATGAGTATGAAGTGATGTATAATGTTCTCAAGCACAGATGACATCTTCAATGCAGGCAATTCACCACCCCGACATGGGATTGATATACTGATGGAAAGAAAGCGAATAGTTCAATGAATGAAACGATTGTCAAGACGAAAAGTGGCGCGGTACGAGGAAGAAATGTGCAGGGGGTGGCCGCATTCAAAGGGATTCCTTATGCTGCACCGCCAATAGGTCTTCGACGATTTGTCGCGCCAGTTCCGCCGCAACCGTGGGATGGTGTGCGAGAAGCCAGCGCTTTTTCACCGACTCCACCACAGGCAGACCTTTCTTCTCAAAGAATGCCCGGTCTGGATCTTAGTCCTATCGTCGGCGAAAGTTGGCGCAAGGGCGACGACTATCTCACGCTCAATATTTGGACTCCTGAACCTGGTGCGCAGGGACTTCCAGTCATGGTGTTCATCTATGGCGGCGCATTCGTGGCGGGAGGCAGCTCAACGCCTCTGTACGATGGGGAGAGCTTTGCCCGTGATGGTGTGGTATTAATATCATTCAACTATCGGCTTGGGGCCGAAGGATTCCTCCCGCTAAGCGGTGGAGAGACTAACGTGGGACTGCGCGACCAAATTGCCGCGCTCACATGGATCCAGGACAACATCGCCGCATTTGGCGGAGACCCCAATAAGGTGACTATATTTGGTGAATCTTCTGGTGCTCTCAGCGTTGACACGTTGCTGGCAGTGCCCTCTGCCATCGGGTTGTTCCGCCGGGCAATCAGTCAGAGCGGCGGTGCACAGCACACAATGAGCATTGAGCAAGCTACCCGTGTTGCTGCTCGACTCGGTGAAATTCTGGGCATGAACGCCAGTCGAGAGAGCTTCGCCTCACTATCTTTCGAGCAGATAGTTGCCGCTCAATCTCAATTGCTACCCGGTTCGCTCGACTTGACCACAGCCCAAGACACTGATCCAACGGGTGGACTGACATTATTCATGCCCGTGCGTGATGGAGACCTGATCTCTACTCAGCCAGTGGATGCCATCAGGCGTGGTGCATCTGCGACGGTAGATCTACTTTTAGGCACTAATAGTCAGGAGATGAACCTCTATTACGTTCCCACAGGTTTGTTGAATCTCATCGACAGCGATGAGAAAGTATGCGCCAGCATTGGCGGTCGTCATCCTCAATCCGAATCGCTAGTTGCTACATATCGCGCCTGTCGCCCAGTTGCTTCCTCGGGCGAGTTGTTCTCAGCAATCATGACCGACTGGATGTTCCTTATCCCGACAGTGCGTCTGGCTGAGGCGCATGCTCCATACCCTGGTGGCACCTACCTCTACGAATTTGCCTGGCCTTCAACAACTTGTGGAGGGATGCTTGGTGCCTGTCATGGTCTGGAACTAGGCTTTGTTTTCGACACGCTCGATACCCCTGGGCTTATGGGGCCACAAGGTCTGGTTGGAGAAAATCCGCCAGTAGAACTCGCCAAACGTATCCACCAGACCTGGATTAAGTTTGCTGCAACTGGCGACCCTGGATGGATCCCATTCAGCGCTCAGCAACACCAGGTTATGTGCATCAATACCGCCTGGGAGATTCTCAACGACCCACGACCAATCGAACGTCATTCATGGGACGGGGCGCGATGATAGAAGAGAGAGCGAATTGCT
>Ga0116218_1002408_pt1 | contig 10392 bp, 6 predicted proteins | sample Sb_taG_2_FD_88966 | JGI IMG/M metagenome (GOLD analysis project Ga0116218, IMG submission 88966) | Peat soil microbial communities from Weissenstadt, Germany - Sb_50d_5_LS metaG | ecosystem: Environmental > Terrestrial > Soil > Wetlands > Peat | place: Germany: Weissenstadt | collected 2010-09-21 | reverse complement strand
CTGATCGGAATCGTCAGCGCCACGATGATCGCCGCGCGCGCGCTGACCAGAAAAAACATCAGCACGATCAGCACCAGCACCATCCCGCGCAGCAAATTCGCTTCCACCGTATCCGTCGTCAACTGCACCAGGTCACTGCGATCGTAATAAGGCCGCACCTTCACGTCCTGCGGCAGCGTCAGCGTATTCAACTCGTTGGTCTTCGCCTCCACTCCCTTCAGCACCGTTTGCGTCTGCTCGCCGCGCCGCATCAGAATGACGCCCTCGACGGCATCGTCGTTCGAATTCACCTTGCCGCCGTCGCGATTGTCGAATCCGAATTCGCCCAGCCGCGGCGCGTAGCCGATGGCCACGCGGCCCACGTCGCGGATGCGCACCGGCACTCCATTCGTCGTGCCCGCGAGAATGTTCTCGATGTCGTGCGTGTCCTTCACCAACCCCAGCCCGCGCACGTAATAAAACTGCCCGCCCTGCGAATAAAATCCGCCGCCTGTATTCGCGTTATTCGCCGTGAGTTGCTGCACCACCATCGGCACGGTGATGTGATAGGCAAAAATTCGCGCAGGATCGAGCAGCACCTGGTACTGCATCGTAGTTCCGCCGAATCCTGAATCATCGGCAACGCCAGGCACCTGCCGGAACGCCCGCTCCACTACCCAATCCTCAAAAATCTTCAGTTCCTGCGGCGAGCGGTCCGGACTTTCGAGCACGTAGCGATACACCAGCCCGCTGGGGCTGAAAAGCGGCGCCATCGAAGGCGTCACGCCGGCAGGCAGTTGCGCATCCGCAATGCGCTGAAACACCACCTGCCGCGCAAAGTAGTCGTCCGTCTCTTCCTCAAACGTGAGCCGCAAATCCGAAAGCCCATACAGCGAAATCGAGCGCTGCACTTCCATCTTCGGCGTAGCGCTCATCGCCAACTCAAGCGGCAAGGTAACCAACCGCTCCACTTCCTCCGAAGCGTGCCCCGGCCACTGCGTGATCAATTCCACCTGTGGCGGCGAAAGATCCGGATAAGCATCCACAGGCATGCGCTGAAACGACACGCTACCCGCCACCACCACAAATAGCGTAAGCATCAGCACCAAAAATCTCTGATTAAGCGCGAATTGGACAATCCGATGAATCATGGTGTCGTAGGGGCGGGCCTGCCCTCTAGTCCCGCCCGGTTTTCGGTCCCTCTCCGTCTTTGATTTCAAATCTGAAATTTCAAATTTGAAATCTCTTGCCTCTCGCCCTCTATCGCCCTTCCATCACCTCTGCAAAGAATTAGCAAATTGCAAAAACAAACTCCCATCCCCCACCACGCGATCCCCAGCATTCAACCCACTCCGAATCTGCGTTCGCCCATCGCGGCTATCTCCAATCTCCACGTTGTGCTTAGCAAACTGGTTCGATCCCGTCGCCATATAAACGAACGGCTCGTTCTCCTCATCGCGCAAAATCGCCGCATCCGGCACAGTCAAAGCATTCTTCACCGCTCCCGCCGTCACCGCGCAGGTCACGTACATATCCTTTTTCAATTTTTTCCCAGGATTTTCCACCACGATGCGCGCCTGCAAGGTCCGCGTGTTCGGATCAAGCGCCGCGGTAATGTAAGAGATCTTTCCGCTGAACTTATCCGGGTAAGCATCCGTCTGCACCGAGACCGCATCCCCCACCTTCACGCTAGCCAGATCGCTCTGAAACACGTTTGCCAGCACCCACACCGTGCTCATATCCGAAATCGTAAACGCCTGCGTCGCCCCCGCCTGAATCACCTGCCCGGGCGAAACAAGCCTCTCGACCACTTCTCCGCCAATCGGCGCAAGCAGCGGAATCTCAGAGAGCGGCGTAGCCTGCTCCGTGCTCTCCGGCTTAGGAATTCCCAGAATGCGCAAAGATTGCTCCGCCGATTCCAGGTCCGCATGCGCCTGGTTGCGATCCGATTCCGCCTGCAGCAAATCGCGCTCCGCGATCGCGTTGTGCGCGTAAAGGTCTTGCGCCCGCGCGTAATTCTTGTCCGCCACGCGATACGTATCCCGCGCCTTCAAATAAGTCGCGCGCAGTTGCGAATAATCCGGGCTGCTCACTTCCAGCAGCGGCTGCCCTTCCTTCACGCGTTCCCCGGGCACCACCAAAATCCGGCTAACCGGACCGCCCACCTGCGTGATCACCGGCGTGGTGCGAAACGCGTTGTACGCCACTGCCCCCGAAAACCGCAGCGTGCGCACGAACTGCGACGGCTCAACCGTAACCACCTGCACGTGCGAAAGCTGCTCCTCCGGAATCGAAAAAAGCTGCGGCGTTGCCGTCTTCGAGGCCGACGCCGAATACGAAGTCATCTGATCAGCCTTCTCGTCGCGACTACTGCTGCACCCGCTAAGCGCGAGAAGGAGCGTCAAGCCGCATCCCACTGCCGCGCCTCGCCTCAATCCCATGCCGCGATAATTTAGTTCGTTGTTCATGGCAGATTCCTTGTGCCCACCGCCTCGCGCAATTGCTCCAGCGCCGTCTGGTAAGACGCGAGAGACTGCAGGTAGGCGAGCTGCGTCGAGCGGTAACTCCGCTCGGCATCCAGAAAATCGAGCAGGCTCGCCGCGCCGCGCTTATAGGCATATTCGCTGATTTCCCGCGATTCCTTTGCGGCATCCAGATAACCCGAGCGATACAACTTGATGACCACGTCGTTCGTCTGCACGCTCTCGTAGGCATTCACCACATCGCTCAGCACCTGCTCCTGTGCCGCCTTCTCTGTCTCCTGCGCTTGCCCGATGGCGTAGCGCGTCCGCGCGATTTCTCCCTGATTGCGGTTGAATATCGGCAGCGGGATGCTGAAAAACAAAGAGACCGAGCTGGCGCCCGCGGTATGCGAGTAATCCGCACCGCCGGTCAGGTCTTGTTTGGCGATGGACTTCTGCACTGCGTATTGGCTCTGCGCCGCGGTCACTCCCTGTTGCGCGGCCCGCAAATCCGGCCGCTGCCGCAGCGCCAACGCTTCCAGATCCTCGCGCTTCGCCTGCACCGGCTGGTAATCGAGCTCCCCCGCGACGTCGTAATCCGCGGGCACGGATTCAAACCCGAGCTGCTGCCGCAGCGAAATTAGCGCCTGCACTTTCGCCAATTGCGCCTGCGAATAATCCGTCTGAAATTGAAGAAGCTGCAGCTTGATCTTGAGATAGTCGCCTTCGCTCATGTCGCCCGCCTTCAGGCGGGCTTCGCTGATGTCCACCGTATTCTGAAAGCTTTTCACATCCTGCTCGGCCAAAGACAAAGTCGCTTCCGCGAGCTGCACGCTCACAAAATCCGATGCCACCAAAAAAATCAGCGCCCGTTCGTTATCCGACACTTGCGATTTCGTTTGCGCCGTAACGTCCAGCGCCGCTTGCAGCCGGTGCTGCCGCTTTCGTCCGATCTCGAAGAGATAGCTCAGCCCGACATCGAATTGCGCATTCTGGTCAAAGTAATTTGAGCCCGCCTGTGTCGGCTGAAAGAGCGGCAGGAATTGCGCGTCCCACGCTAGCGTGGGATTGGGCCGCAGATTCGCGGTGGTCTCTTCGGCCTGCGCTTGCAGAATCGTCGAGCGCTCGGCCTGCAGCGTGTGATTGTGCTCGAGTGCCATCTTGATGGCGTCATCGAGCGTAATCCGCACAGGTCCTTGGGCTTGGCCCAAAGCCGGGTTCGCGCCCGCGCCACAAAACAGCGCCGACAAAACTAGAAAACCACTCAATCGAATCCACATAGAACCGCCATTTCGGAATCAGATGGAAGGGTGAATGGAAGAGCGGAAATCGGCGCGGGGCTCAAGTCGGAAGGATTGTGAGTTTCGACCGTCACCAAGCTGAACCACAAGCCTCACGCCGATTGCTCAAGGGCCTTTTCGACCATCCCCACGCACTTTTCCACGCGCTTCTGCAACGGCCCATCGATGGCATCCTGCCGCCGCCGGATCGTATGCAGTTCGTCGGCGATATTCAGCGCCGCCAGCACCGCCACGCGAACCGAATCCACCGTTCGCGTCGCTTCGGCGACCGTCCGCATCTTCGCATCCACATACGCCGCGAGTTCCTTCAAATACGCCTCATTCTCGTCGGCCTGCACATTGTAAGCTTGCCCATAAATTTCAATCTTCACGTGATCTATCTCCCCCGCTGAGCCAGCCGTATTCTCCGGCCCTCCAACCAATCTGACAAGTCCTTTGTAGCCCCAGTCCCAACGTTCCGAGCGACGAGAATGTTCGCCCCATCTCTCTAAGCATTTCCGCAATCCGTACAATAGGTTCCGCCACCGATTCCTGCTAGCCTACCGTGGGAAATTGCAAATGAACCCAGCCACGGCGCAAAGAAAGGAGATCCCAGCCAGCAGTCCGATGCGCGATTTTCTGATCGATACACGGAAACGAACAGAAATCGCCGTAACTCGCTGAAAATAAAGCACGGAGGCAATTTCTAATCGATACAAAATGGCACCCCCTGGAAGCCCTCTCAGCCACTGTTAGGGGCTTGGGCTCCGTCGCAGGGCGCGTAGAAAGGTCACCGCACAGTCGATCCTGCCGGACATCTACTTCGACGGCGCCGGCGGCAGGTAATATCCCGGCCGGGTCCTCACGCGCACTCCCGGCCGCGTAACGGTCACCTTGATCTCATGGAATCCCGAAGGCTCATCCCCCGGCGGCTTATAGCCCAGCGTGTACTGCGCGTGAAGCTCCGCGCCGATTTCATCCATGGCCTTCTCGATGCTGCGATCTTTCATCGTCGCGTAATGCACTCCGCCGGTCGCCTCGGTCGCCACTTCCAGCGCATGATTCTTCACCGCGTTCGACGCATGCTTCACCACCCAGATCGCCAGCGACAGCATGTCGATATTCCCGTACACCTGCGATTCCGTCTGCGGTGTCTGCGGCACGCCGGGAGGCGTCGGCAGCGGAAAAGTTCCCGGCGGCCCGATCTCCGTCGGCGTATAGGGCTTCGGCGGATTCCGCAATTCCGCTCCGAGCGTGCTCAGCCCAATCGTGTAAATCGTCACGTTGGCCAGCTCGGCCTCGCGCAGAGCCTCGCCGAGTTTTTTCTGGCTCCCCGCATCTTGCGCTTCGCCGAGAATCAGAAGAATTCGCCGCTCCCGTGGCGGTTGCGCCGCCAGCAACGCGACGCTCTGCGAAATCGCATCGTAAAGCCGCGCCCCCGACGACCCCATCGGCAGTTTGTGAATCGCTTCCTCCACCGCTTCTGTGTCGCCCGTGAAACTGCGCAGCACGTCGATCGAATCGTCATACGTCACCACCGCCGCATCGCCCGTCTGCGCCATCACCGTCTGCGTGAACACCGATGCCGACCGCCGCACCGCCGGAAGCAACGCTTCAATCCGCGAGCTGCTCTCCGCAAGAAACACCACCGCCAGCGGATCGCCCCCCAGATCGAAATGCAGAATGTTCTGCTCCGCCCCGTTGTCGAAAATATGAAAATCCTTCTGTTCGAGATCGAGAACCAATTCGCCATCGCGATTCTGCACGGTAACCGGCGTGATCACTTCCGTAGTCCTAACAATGATGGGCTTCTCTTGCAGCGGCGGCGGTTTCAGATCAACAGCAGGCTTCTTGTCCGTAGCCCCAGGCGGCGGATGAATCGGCCCCACAGGCTCCTGCGCCCGCGCAATCGCCGGCACAGCGGCAAAAACTAACGTGAGCACAAACCAAGCGACACTTCGAAGACGCACTCTCATCGGATTCAGTCTATCTGATTCCCCAGCAATTCCCGGTGTTGTACGCACGGTACCGCTGGCGTCCCCGCCGGCATCTTACGACCACGATTGTCCCCAAATTCGACCATCGCGCGCGGCGCACAGCGCTAGATCAATCTGTGTTCGTTGACTTGGCTCCGATCCCAACCTAAGATGAGCGCTCAATGGCGGATTCCACCTCGTTGATCGGCAGCACCGTCTCCCATTACCGCGTCCTCTCGAAACTCGGCGGAGGCGGCATGGGCGTCGTCTATGAAGCCGAAGATCTCAATCTCGGCCGCCGCGTCGCGCTCAAATTCCTGCCGGACGCGCTGGCCGCCGATTCGCAGGCTCTCGAACGTTTCCAGCGCGAGGCCCGCTCCGCTTCCGCGCTGAATCACCCCAACATCTGCACCATTTACGAGATCGGCCAGCACGACGGCCCCCGTATCTCGCCATGGAAATGCTCAAAGGCGAGACGCTCAAGCATCGCATCGCCGCCGGGCCGATCGAAACCGAGACGCTCCTCGATATCTCCACGCAGATCTCCGACGGCCTCGACGCCGCGCACACCGAAGGCATCGTCCATCGCGACATCAAGCCTGCAAACATCTTCATCACGCAACGCGGCCAAACCAAGATTCTCGATTTTGGCCTTGCCAAACTCGTGCCCATGAAAGGCGCCGCCGATTCCTTCACTGCCGCCACTCTCGGCGACAAGAATATCTCCACTCCCGGCGCCGCCCTCGGCACGGTCGCCTACATGTCTCCGGAACAAGCTCGCGCTCGCGAAGTGGACGCGCGCACCGATATTTTCTCCTTCGGCGCCGTAATCTACGAAATGGCGACGGGCCGCCAAGCCTTCAGTGGAAATAGCTCGGTTGAAATTTTCGACGCCATCTTGAATCGCGCGCCCGTGCTGCCGGTCCGTCTGAATCCCTCCGTGCCCGCCGAGCTCGAGCACATCATCAACAAGTGCCTCGAAAAAGACGTGAAGCTGCGCTATCAGCATGCCTCCGATCTGCGCGCCGATCTGCAACGCATGCAGCGCGACACGACATCAGGCATCCTGAGCAGTTCTCATGCTGCGCAATCCAGTTCTTCGACCACGTTGCCCGCGTCAACGAGCTCGGTGCCTGCCGCGTCGGCCGCCGCAGCCCCACAGCCTCAGGCCACCCACGCCTCCGGCAGTTCCGTTGTCGTGGCGGCAGCGAAGCAACACAAAGCCGCGCTCATCGCCGGTGTGCTCGTCGCGCTTCTGCTCATCCTCGGCGCGGGCTATGGTGTCTACTCGCTGCTTGCCAACCGCGCCGTGGTGATTCCTTTTCAAACTTTCTCCGTCACTCAGATCACCAATTCCGGCAAGGCTCTGCTCGCAGCCATCTCCCCTGACGGCAAATACGTCGTCAGCGTCATCAATGAAAACGGCAAGCAGAGTTTGTGGCTGCGCAATATTGCCACCGGCAGCAACACGCAAGTTCTCCCCCCGGATTCCAACGTCATCCAGGCTGTCACGTTCTCTCTCGACGCCAACTATATCTTTTATCGAAAGGCAATTGACGCCACACTAACGTCCTTCGAAATGAATCGCATGCCTGTGCTCGGCGGCACGCCGCAGGCTTTGCTTCACGACGTGGACCGCGGACCGAGCTTCTCGCCGGAAGGTAAACGCATGGCCTATGTGCGCGCCAATGACCCCGAAATCGGAAAATACCGTTTGCTTTCGGCCAACCTCGACGGCAGCGACGAGAAAATTCTCATGATCGCTCCCATACCGATCCCCGACGCGCTCTCCTGGTCGCCCGACGGAAACAAGATCGCCTTTGTCTCCTACACCCAAAGCAGCGCGCTGGCGCAGATCAGCGTTTTCGATATCGCCAGCGGCAAGGAAGCCCCGCTCACGGCATTTCCGGACCGCAGCTTCCTCGACCTCGCCTGGACTCCCGACGGCCACGGACTGCTGGCCAACTATCGTGATCGCGCCTCGGGTTCGCCGACTCCGCAGATTGCTTTCGTCTCTTATCCCGAGGGCCGCCTCCGCCCGCTCACCAACGATACGCGCGGCTACCGCAATCTGAGCCTTTCGGCGGACGCCTCGGCCATGGTTTCCATTCAACGCCAGAACTCGGATTCGGTCTACGTGCAGCCCCTCGCCGCCAACGGAATCCCCGTGCAAGTCCCCGGGCTTCCGAATCAGGCCGGAGTGAGATCCGTGGCCTGGGATGCTCACGGCAATCTGCTGGTCACCACGCGTAATTCCGTTCTGCGCATGTCACTCGACGGTAGCCAGCAGACCACTCTCGTCTCCGATCCGAGCGCAACGATTCTCGCGTCTTCCGCTTGCGGAAACGGCGGCCCGATTCTGCTGAACTGGTTTCTAAAAGAGGGAAAGACTTCGTACAATATCTGGCGAGTCGATGCTGATGGCTCGCATCCCAAGCAACTCACCACCGGCAAGGATGATGAAACCCCGGTCTGCGCCCTCGATGGAAAGTCGCTCTACTACCTGGACAGCGTCTCGAACCGCGTGATGAAAATCCCCGTCGATGGCGGGCCCGCTGAGCTCGTGCCCGGCAGCGCAATCCCCTACAGCATCATGCAAGGAGCCGTGGGCCTCTCGCCCGATGGCAAGTGGATGCCCTGGATATCAATTTCGGTGGATGCGGCCACGCAGTCGAATACTACGAGGGTGGCTCTGGTGGACGTCACCTCCCCATCTCAGGCCTCCACGAAATTTCTCACTCCGCGCCCGGACATCTCCGCCACCGTCGCCATCACTCCCGACGGAAAAAGCGTCGTCTATACCGTCGTCGAAAATGGCGTGGGCAACATCTGGCTGCAGCCCGTGGATGGCTCGCCCGGCCATCGCTTGACGAATTTCACGGCCGATCCAATCGGGACTTTTCAGTTTTCGCCCGACGGAAAGTCCGTCGCCGTCGCGCGCACGCACACTGTCTCCGACGTAGTCCTGCTGCGCGACACGCACATGGCAGCGCAATAGCCGCACGTTCGCCCGCAACAGTTTCCGAAGTCCGTTTTTAGGGAGTTGAATCCCGACGGCCATTATTCGTAGCGCAGCGCCACCATCGGGTCCACGCGCATGGCGCGGCGCGCAGGAATAAAGCAGGCGAACAAGGCCACCGCGCAGAGCAGGAAAGCGACGCTCAAAAACGTCAACGCATCGGTGCTCGTCACGCCCAGGAGCAAACCACTGAGAAAGCGCGTCAGCGCGAACGACAGCACCAATCCCACAGCGACGCCCGTGAGCATCAACCGAACTCCATGGCCAAGCACCAACCGGAACACATCTTTCTTGGTCGCCCCAAGCGTCACGCGGATGCCGATTTCATGAGTGCGCTGGCGCGTCGTGTAAGCCGTTACCCCGTAAATTCCCACCGCGGCCAGAACCAACGCGAGCAGCCCGAATGCTCCCACGAACGTTCCAGCAACCTGCTGGCCGAAGCTGGCAAACCGATTGCGCAATTCCAGCGTGGTGATATCGAACAACCCCACATTGGCATTCAATTCGTGGATCGTTTTGTCGAGCGTCTGGCTGAAGGTCAATGGATCTCCGGCCACACGCGCACAGATCGTCATGTCGGCGCGGTAAACCTGGTACAACGGCAAATATACGAACGGCACCGGCTTCTCATTCAGGCTGTTCATTTTGGTGTCGCGCGCCACTCCGATCACAGTGAACCATTCGTGCGTCAAGTCGGAATTGAGTTGCTTGCCGATTGCTTCCTGGCCCGGCCAATAGCGATTCACGAACGCTTCGCTGACAATCACTGCGCGCTGCGAGCTCTTCGTATCCTGCGGCGTGAAGTCGCGCCCCTTCGCCATCGGAATCTGCAGCGTGTGGAAATAATTCGGCGAGATGATGGCGTCCGCAATCTCCATCGATTCGTCGGCCTGCGCGACATAGCCTTCAGGCTTCACGCTCGTCGAACCTCCGCCAAATGCCAGCGGCATGCGGTTCGACAGGGCCACCGACTGAACGCCCGGCAGCGCTTCCAGTTTCGCGACGAGCTGGCGATCGAATTCCGCGCCCTTCTCCTCCGAATACCGCGCGGTAAACAGATCGTAGGAGGCGATCAGCACGTTGTGGGAATTGAATCCCGGATAGATTTGCTCCGCGCTCCTGACGCTGCGAATGAACAATCCCGCGCAGATCAACAGCAGCAGCGACAGCGAAATCTGCGCCACCACCAACCCGTTCGCAAGGCGCGCCTTCCGCAGTCCGCCCGACGCGCTCCCCGTCTCCTCTTTCAGCACGCCGACCGGCGCTTCTCGCGAAGCTCGCAGCGCCGGCAGGATTCCGAAAATCACGCCAGTGAGTATCGAGATGACCATCGTCGCCAGCAAGACCGCGCGATCGGCCCGGATGGTGAGCGAGAGCGGGATATCCGGCGAGTTCGGCAGGAAGTCCATCAATGTTCCCGCAGTCCACGTGGTGATCAGCAGCGCAACCAAGCCTCCCGCCACCGACAGCAGCAAACTTTCCACCAACAGTTGCCGCACCAGCCGCCAGCGGCTCGCACCCAGCGACATTCGAATCGCCATTTCACGCCGCCGTCCCACCGCCCTCACCAGCATCAGATTTGCCACATTCGTGCATGCCAGCAACAACACCAGGCCCGCGATGCACATCAGCGCCGGCAACAAAATCGAGAGAAACAGATTCAAGCCGAATGGATT
>Ga0116218_1002404_pt1 | contig 10407 bp, 7 predicted proteins | sample Sb_taG_2_FD_88966 | JGI IMG/M metagenome (GOLD analysis project Ga0116218, IMG submission 88966) | Peat soil microbial communities from Weissenstadt, Germany - Sb_50d_5_LS metaG | ecosystem: Environmental > Terrestrial > Soil > Wetlands > Peat | place: Germany: Weissenstadt | collected 2010-09-21 | reverse complement strand
TTGGAAGTACGGCGGCGGCGGCATTTCTCCCGACGCCGTCCCAATTGCGCGCTGGCAGAAACTGAAAGGGGTGATCAACAAGACAAACGAGGGCTCCAAGAAATATCGGAACGGCCCCGACGTTTCTGCAAACTCGAATCAGAGCTTTTATGTTTGCGCAGACCAAACCGGGGGCTGCAGTGCCAACCTATACGGCGGGACCAGTTTTGCCGCGCCCATGTGGGCTGGCTACCTGGCTCTGGCCAATGAACAAGCGGCTGCCAAGGGCGATAACCCGCCCGGCTTTATCAATCCAGCCATTTATCCGTTGGGTCTGGGGAAGGGCTATCACACCGATTTCCACGACGTCACCAGCGGCAGTAACGGCTTTCCTGCGGTACCCGGCTACGATTTGGCGACCGGCTGGGGCACTCCCAACAAATCGGGCCTGATTAACGCACTAGCACCCTGAAATGAATTACCCCAGCCTTCGTAAAGAGCGCGAAAGGCTAGGCCACCCACGAAGCCTATGGGAAAAGCAGGTCCCTCCACTCCGCTTCGCTCCGGTCGGGATGACAGATTTGTGTCTGTGCGCCGAGACCACTATGACCGCAACAGCGATAATTGTTTCTTCACATCCTCGGCTTCGCTGTAATTGGGATTGATCTTCAACACGCGCTCCAGTTGCTGCTTGGCGAGGTCGGGCTTGCCGGTCTTCTGATAAGCCAATCCTAAGTGATAGTGGATGGTGGCATCATCCGGGGCGTTGTTCTTCTCGTCCAGCTTGAGCGCTTCCTGGAACAGATCCACGGCCGACTGATAAGCGCCCTTGCGGTAATAAACCCAGCCCAGAGTGTCGGCCGCGTTCGGAGAATCGGGCATGCCGCGGCGGGCGGTCTGAGCCAGCGAGAGAGCCACGTCCACATTGCCACCGGTTTGCAGCATGACATAGGCAAGATTGTTCGACGCCAGCGGGTTGTTGGGCGTGATCTCCAATGCCTTCTGGTAGGCGTCCCTGGCGTTGTTCCAATTCTGCTTGGACTCGTACAGTTCGCCCAGCAGGATCCACAAGCTGACCTCGCGCGGATTGTCTTTGAGCGACTGCTGGTAGGTGGCGATGGCCTGGTCGGCCGACCCCTTGGCGACCTGCACCTCGCCCAGCTTCACCAGGGCGTCACTATTGTTCTTGTCGAGTTCAGCGGATTTCTTGAGCGCCGCCTCGGCGCCATTCATATCTTTCTTGTCATTGAATAAGACGGTGCCGAGCAGATCATAAAAACTGCTGTTGTTGGGCGATTGGGCGATTTGGGCATTGGCCGCAGCCACGGCTTTATCGGTCTGCTTCTGCGCCAGATACGTGTTCATCAGGCCGCTGAGCGCGTCCGCGGAGTTGGCGTCGTGATCGAGAGCCTGGCGATACGCCTTCTCCGCTTCGCCGAACTGTTTTTGCACGAGCTTCACGTTTCCCAGTTGAATGTAGCCAGTCGGACTCAGCGGGGCGACATCGATCGCCTTGCGGGCGTCCGCTTCCGCCCGGGGGTATTGCTTGCGATTGACGTAGGAGAGAGCGCGCATGGCGTAGCCGTCGGGCGAAGCCGGCTGTTGCGAGATGATCTGGGAGGCGGTCTGCTCCAGTCCCTCCATGTCACCCTTGCGCATCTCGACCATGGCGAGAGCATGCTGCGCTTCGGTCAGTTCGGGACGCAGGCGGACAGCCGTGCGCCATTCGTCCGCCGCTTGCTCCAGATTCCCCAGCAGGTTGAAGGCGACGCCTAAATGATGGTGCGCGACCGCGTTATCGGGATCGTTCTTGAGCGCGGTTTGCAGCGCCTGCACGGCCGCCTGGGCATGTCCCTCGCGGATTTCGATCTGGCCGCGGTAAATCAGAGAGTCGATGTCGTTGGCATAACCTTTCAGGATCTCATCATTCAGCTTGCGCGCCTCGTCCAGGCGGTTCTTGAGGATGAGCAGCTGAATGTAGTTCTTCTTGACCTGCATGTCTCTGGGATGGTCGTGGTAGATCGAGCCGTATTCGGTAGTGGCGTCATCCAGGTCTCCGGTGGCAAAGTAGAAGTCGCCCAGCATGCGGTAGCCGACCGAGTTGTCCGGAAAATCCTTCTTCGACTGCTTCAGAAATGCTTCCGTCTCCGTCTTCTTTCCCTCTGCCATCACCAGTCGGGCGATGGCCGCCCGCGGGTCGGGATCCTTTCGATCGAGTTCCATGGCATGGTGGAACTGCTGCTCCGCCTCAGAGAAACGGCTGCGCGTCTGGTAATAGGCTCCCAGGGCCAGTTCGGCTTGCATGGACTGGGGATTTACTTCGACGGCTTTCTTGAAATTGAGCTCGGCGGCGTCCGGCTGATTGCTTCGCATCTGCAAAAAAGCGAGCGCCAGATACGACTCCATGCGGTTGGGACCGAGCGTGATGGCCTTCTGCAGTTCCTGTATTGCCCCCGGCAAGTTGTCTTGCGCGGCGAGCAGGTTCGCAACTGCGGCGTGGACTTCCGCACTGTTCGGCTGCTTTTCGAGAAGCACATTGGTCTGTTCCTGGGCCTGCTTGAGATCACGGCCGGTGATCAGCAGGTTGGCGAGATCGATGCGGGCCTGATAATTCTCCGGCTGCAGATCGACCGTCCTGGCCAGTTCCTGATAGGCGGGGTTCCACTGCTGCAGCTTGAGCAAGGTCTGGGCCAGTTGATAGTGGGCGTCGCCAAAACGCGGATCGATCTGCACCGCATTGCTGAACTGGATCGCCGCCTCGCGGTACTTGCCTTTCTCCGCGTAGCGCTTCCCACTCTCGAAGTATTTCTGCTTGCGCACATTGGGGTCCCGGGAACATCCCACCAAAAAAGTGGCGATCAGTCCCAGAGCCAGCATCAGACGGACAACGGCGGAACGCCTCATTACAAGTCTCCCAACTCAGGCGCAGCGGGCGCCAGAGAACCAGTTAAATCCAGAATTGTCATTCCGAGGAGCAGAGCGACGAGGAATCTGCAGTTTCCTTACAATTGCAAAGAACTGCAGGTCCCTCACTGCGTTCGGGATGACAACGAGAAGGGTTCATTCTCGCACTGTACTCGGCGCAGCATAACTCTCAGCGCGGAACATATCGATTAAGAATCGGCACCACACTTCTCGCCAAACTCAGCAAACGTTTCTCGGCCGCGTCCGCCGATTCCCCGAAACGCAACGGCGTAGTCAACCGGACCATGGAACCATCACTGCGGTTGAGACGGATGGAATCCGTGATCAGGTAGAACTTCGCCCAATACTCGCTGGCGACTCCTCGATCATGCGCCCAATACCAGTAGATGACAAGCTGGCGATTCTCGCCTTTCGCGATCAGATAGCGATTCGCCGGAAAAGGAGTGTACCCCGGCGGTGAAATCAGGATCCGCTGCGACTCCACCGGCGACCAGCCCCCGCCAGGCAGGCAATTTCTGGGTGAATGAACAGTATCGCCTGCACGCTGGGTTGGGAAATAGGCCAAAAAGACATCCACATCGGGCTCAGTGACCGCAGTGTTCTGATACACGCGAAAGAGAAAATCTCCCGAGCCCAGCACCTCGAGAACGTCCGCGGAAATGTCCAGGTCGGTTCCTGCCCACTCTCCCAGTTGCTGAGGAAACGAGGCCAGCGGCTGGTGCGCGGGTAGAATCTCAGTGCGGCTGCGTGCGTGCAGAAAAATCGCCGTGGCCGCGAGGAGAACGGCGATCATCGCGAACCTCAGATTCGACCTCACCGGTGGTTTCCTTCCTCCTGCCGGCCAATGAGCAGAAGCTGGTGCAGGAAGAGAAGCATCGCCAGTGAAACAAGAAAAATCAGCCAGCCAGAGAACAAATGAAAGAAGCCTTCCGCTTTGTCCGGGTCCCAGTATTGCACCAGCAGGCCGGTGCCGACGATGCGCAGGCTATTGGCCACCACCGCGATCGGAATGGAGGCGAGCGCCAGGAGTACACGAATGGCCACGCGCGTCTCCGCCACATATCCGTAAATGATCGAGAGAGTCATCAAGGACAGGAGCGAGCGAATGCCACTGCAGGCCTGCGCAACTTCCAGCGGCAGCGCCGGCAAATTGATGACGTTTCCCTCACGCAGCACGGGAACCCCAGCCACGGGCAACACTGCGGCGGCCAGTTTGGAAGCCAGAATCTGCAAGGGGAACGTAATCTGATTAAAGAGGATCGCCGGGATGGGAATCATCAGAATTAGAAAAGCCCAGGGAAACAGTACCGCACGGAAGAAACGCCATCCGAGAAAGTAAACGACCAGGCCCGCAATCAGCAAAAGCAAGGAAACGCGAGCCAGAAAGATCTCACAGCCCAGTACTCCGACCACCAGCACGCACAGCGCGAGGGCGGCGACAAACAGGCCCCAGGCTGAGGGCGCGCGGGGTAAACTCTTAAGCCGGGTGCGGTTTTGCCAGAGCACAAACAAAGCGAAGAGTGGCACAAAGATTCCGTGGGAAAAGTTGGGATCGTGCCACCACTGTTCCACGAGGCGAAACAGAATGGATGCGTAGAGCCAGGCGATCAGCAGGATCAAAATGAGGCTCTGCCACCAGGGAACGCGTCTCGATGCCGGCTCTGGGAACCGCTCAGAGAGCGGCGCGGCTTGTGCGATGTGGCTCACTTCACAAGAATGCGCGGGATGCCCACAGCATATGCGAACTCCTCAGCCAGTGCAATCACCGGGCGTCACACTTTGGATTGTTCAGTTGCCTACTTACACTGGGCGTGGCCTGGATCTTCCCGGACGACTCTCGCGGCCTCGTCGTACTGAAGAACCACCCATTGTGGACGTCCTAAGCGGCAGGCCCAATCGGAACGCCGTTCAACTTCCGCATCCACGAGGTAAACGACCGGGGCGGAACGCCAGTTCGCCTGGTTCAGGTTGAAGTGCTTGGGTACCAGGCTCTCACTCTCATGGAGGAAGACAAGGTGAATTGCCGGATCAAGATGCTCCGCCGCATGGCGAACCTGCCGGTACACTGAACTGTCTCTTAGGACTGCCTGTGCGGCAATCGCTTGCTGGCTTATCTGTATGGCGAGAAACGAAATCATGACGAAGGTGATGGTGCGGAGCGAAACGCCCCATCGTTTCACCATCAATTCGAGGTCGCGAGCACCAAGTAGAACTGCCGCGAAGAACGCCTCGAAATGGAAGCGTTCTCCATAAAATATTCCTCCCAGGTCGCGTACGTGGAAGACGTATGCCACGACCAAAGCCACGTAGATCAGGCCCAGGACAAGCGCCTCCTGGCGTTTGTCCTTCTCCAGGGCCAATGCGAATGCCATCAGTAGAAACACGAAAGGGAAGGTGGAAAAGACATTGTCTTGGACGGCGCGGCGACCATATCGCCGAAGGCCGGACCAAATTTCCGCAGGCGACACGGAGAGCTCTGGGGGAGAACTTCGACCCTTCGCTAGTGCGTATGGAGAGACCAAAGCGCTTCCCGTGTAAATCCGGTTGTATAAGCCGACGGTCAGGATCGTGAACAGGGCGAAAACGGCAGCGAGAATCGTGAACCCAACCAGCAGACGACCATTGCTCTTGACAAGCCACATCGCCGAGAGTCCGATGGCCGCTGTGATTGCAAATGCAGTCCAGGGTCGAACGTGAAAGTTTACTGAGCATAGCAGTAGCATGGCTCCAAGAAGCGCGAGGCTGCGTCGGCGGATTGCGTGGAAGAGCAGCAGGCAGGCTCCCGCCGCCAAGACCGCTCCCAGCATGTGAGACATCACTCCGACCGAGCGCACCAGATAGAAGGGAGAGAAAGCAGCCATAACCGCAGCCAGCCGTCCGGTATCGGCTGAGAAGCAAACGCTTCCAATGGCGTTTATGAGCAGCAGCAGCAGGGTGCCCAACAACGGGTTTATCAGCCAGGGAATCCTCAACCCCCGCGCGATGCTGAGGACTAGAGGCCAGCCGGGTGGGAATTTGGTAAACCAACCTTGCGGAAGCAGAATATGCCCCTCGTAGTAAACTTCCGCCGGCGTATCCTCAACGTGGGCGGCAGCGCCCGGGAGCGGCTCCGCCATGAGCTTGCCTGCAAGGAAAATGCGTGCTTGAAAGCTGTAGGCAGATTCATCGGGGTTGAGCTGCCCACGCGTCACAAACCACGACAGAGCCGATGCGAGCACGGCAAAAACCACCACCAGCACCCATACCGTGAAGTGGGGAAGCCATCCACCAGCATGTTTAGCGGAATGGCGTGCAGATGCGAGAGCATACCATGTGATGGGAAAAAGTACTCCGTACTGCAACGCGAGTATGGGAATCTGCAGGTGGGGGTCATGCCTCAGCACGAGCAGCAGAGCGATGCACAACAACGCGACTGAGACCACCAGCCCATTGGGCCATCGGGTCGAGCGCGGCCACTGTGCTTCTTCGGGGACGGACAATCGCGTTGCTCCGAGCTTGAAGTAAACGCGAGACGAAGATACACCAAGTTTTGCCCCACAAGCTACGCCGGATTCCGGTCGCCGCTTGTCCGGGGTGGACACAAAATCAGGAACAGACTGCCCTCGGCTACGGGGATTGAGAAAAAATCTTCCCTTTAAAGCTGTTTGATGTAGGCTTAAGAGTGTGGCATTCCCCCTTCAGTGTTATATGTCCTAAGTAGCTGAAAATAGAGCTCAGGACTGGTCGTACGGTTTGCCTCAAAGGCGTCCGGGACGTGGAGCAATGCTTCAGAGCTGGTTAGGAAACCAACCCGGACGAGTTGCCGAATACTTCGACACTTCACTTATGATTTGGCATTGTGCCCTGTAACATCGAATACGGCGGCGAATATGAGATTGAGCACGCGGGAGAAAGCATGAAGCGGAAGGTCGCAATCGTAGCGGTAGTACTGCTGGGGTGGGCGACGGCCGAGGTCTGGGCGCAAGCCGCCAGCAATAAAGACAAACCTGCGGCGACGGGCGTGCAGCCGTCGAAGCCGCCGGCCTCAGTCGCGAGCCCGGGCTACGTCATCGGGGCGGATGACATGTTGATGGTCTCGGTGTGGAAGGAACCGGACCTGACGAACACTCTGCCTGTCCGCCCCGACGGCAATATCTCTCTGCCGTTGCTGAATGACGTTCCAGCAGCCGGGCTGACGTTTTTGTAACATGCCGCGGCGATCACCGAGAAGCTGAAGAAATACGTGGCAGATCCCCGGGTCACGGTGGTCGTGACCCAAATCAACAGCCAGAAGGTTTTTGTCACCGGAGACGTCCTGCACACCGGCGCCATCCAACTGCTGCCCGACATGACCGTGCTGCAGGCGCTGGCAGACGCAGGTTTCACGCAGTTCGCAAACCTGAAAGGCATCTACGTGCTGCGCAACGAAAATGGCAAAGAGCAAAGGATACGGGTCAACTACAAGCGCCTGGTTAAAGGTCAAGCCCCGAATGTGACGCTGAAGCCTGGAGATACTATTGTCGTTCCCTGAGAAAACCGCGATGAGGATAGGGCTGTTCGTGCTGGGGATGTATCTAACCCTGACGCTGGCAACGGGCTGGGCGCAAAGTGCCAGCGACCAGTCCTCGGGCACGCCTTCTGACCAGAGTAATCAACCGGGACCGCCCTCCAGCAGCGACAACCCGCCGATTTCCGGACTCGATCAGGCGTCGCTCGAGTCTCGAATACCGGCACGCAGTTTCCTGATTCCGGGTATCCATGTGAGTGAAGCGGTGGATTCGAACCTCGGCGATACCTCCGCTAGTTCGTCTGTACAGGGAGTCACGCGTGTCATGGGCAGCGTGATGCTGCAGAAGATCGGCAATCGCTTCATGACGGCCTTGGACTACATCGGAGGCGGCGAGTTTTACTCCGGTTTTGCGGCAAGCAGCAACCAGGTTCAGCAACTGGACGCGGAAGAGAGGATTCTCTGGCGGAAAGGTCAACTGACGGCCCGGGATCAGTTCAGCTATCTGCCGGAAGGCGTTTTCGGATTCGGAGTGTACGGCGAATCGGGAGCCTACAGCCAGGGGCTAGCGGGAATCGGCTACGTCGGCGGAGGCATTGGGGCAGGCCTGGGAGGACTGTTTGGGCCCGGACAATTCGGTTCCCTGGGACAGCAGCCGCGAATCAACAATCTGGCGACCGTCGACATCGATCAGGCGCTGACACCTCGTTCGGCAGTCACCCTGGCCGGCGGTTACGGGATTGTGCACTTCACGGACAATAGCGCGGGCTTCATCAACAGCAACCAGGTCTCCGCCGAAGCTGCTTATGACTACCAACTGAATCGCAAAGACCAGATCGCATTTCTGTACGGATTCCAGGACTTTCGCTATCCGAACTTTGCCGGAAGTACATACACTACTCAGCTGGGTCAGGTTATGTTCGGGCATCGCGTTTCCGGGCGCATGGACCTGATTGTCGGCGCCGGTCCCCAAGTCACGCTCATCAACGTTCCACTCTTCGGCGGAAGCACGCAAAAATTGACGGTGAGCGCTCAAGCCAGCTTGCGTTACCGTTTTCCACGCACCTCGCTGGGGGTCTTCTACAGCCGCTTCAACACCAGCGGATCGGGTTATTTTCTGGGAGCAACCAGTGATGTGGTACGGGTCTCCGCTTCGCGGCCACTGAGCCGTCTGTGGACCGTGGGGACAGACATCGGCTGGGCCCACAACAGCCAAGTTCAGCCTGGCCTGCTGGGACTGCTGCCACCGACCACGACTTCGTTCCAATACTGGTACGCCGGCGCCGTCGCCCGGCGGGAGTTGGGCCGGCATTTCAGCTTTTTCATCAGTTACCAGTTCAACGATCTTTTGTTTAACAGTGGCTTCTGCGGGACTTCGGGAATATGCAATCAGGCGGCACAGCGGCACGTCGCCGCGGTTGGTCTGGATTGGCATCCGCACCCGATCCGGTTGGATTAGTTTCTGACGCTGACTCGCGGCGGCTTGATCGAACGGAAAATTGGCATGATTCAAAATCGCGAACTGACCATGGACGATTATCTGGCGATGTTGCGCCGGCGCCTGAAAGTGATTCTCCTGCCCGTGCTGCTGTCGCCGCTTGCCGGATTTCTCATCTCTTTCGCTTTTACGCCCAAGTACACCTCACAATCGCTTATCCTGGTGGAAACCCAGAAGGTTCCGTAAGGCTATGTGCAGCCGGTGGTCACCGAAGACCTCACCCAGCGCATTGCCACCATGCAGCAGCAGGTTCTGAGCCAGAACAAGTTGCAGGCCATGATTGAAAAGCTGGGTCTGGCGAAGGGCAGGGACATGGATGATGTCATAGACGATATCCGCAAAAACTTTTCGATCGAGAGCGTAGAGCCCGACATTTCCGCGTCCCGGAAACGCAAACCCGGGCAGAATAATATTCCCGGCTTCTACCTTAACTATACGGCGGACAATCCCCGTCTGGCGCAGCAGGTGTGCACCGAATTGACGTCAATGCTACTGGTCGAGAATCTGGAAACGCGCACGCAAACAGCTCAGAACACCACGGAGTTCCTTTCGCGCCAGCTCGACCAGGCCAAGCGCACTCTGGACGACCAGGATAAGAAGCTGGCTGTGTTCAAGAAACAATACCTGGGCCAATTGCCCGGGGATGAAGATAACAACCTCCGGCTGCTGGCCGGATTGAACACTCAACTCGATGCCTACACGCAGGCACTGAACCGGGCTCAGCAGGACAAGGCTTATGCCCAATCCATGCTGGCCCAGCAACTGGCAACGTGGAAATCGTCGCAGACATCCATGAACCCGGAGACTCTGCAGAAGCAGCTCGCGGATTTGCAGGGCCAGCTCATCAGCCTGCAGGCTCGCTACACCGATGATCATCCGGATGTGGTCAAGACCAAGAACGACATCGCGGAGGTGAAACGCAAGCTCGACGAAATGAACTCGGCTGCCCCTCAGAGTCCGGACCCAAACCAGAAGGAAAGCACGAGCGAGCCGCCGGAAATCCGGCAGTTGCGGTTGCAGGTCCATCAGTACGATGAGGCTATCGCGCAGTCGACGCGCGAACAGAAGCGACTGCAGGATCAGATTACGAGGTACCAGAGCCGTCTCGCACTCAGCCCCGGCGTGGAAGAACAGTACAAGCAACTGACGCGGGACTACGACACCGCCCAGAAGTTCTACAACGATTTGCTTGCCAAAAAGAGTGAATCAGAGATGCAAACCGACATGGAGCGCCGGCAACAGGGTGAACAAATGAGCCTGCTGAACCCGGCGAACTTGCCCGACTCCCCCAGTTTCCCCAACCGATTGCTGTTTGCCGGTGGCGGCCTGGGCGCTGGACTGGCGGTTGGGTTGGGCCTGGCACTGTGGATCGAGATGCGCGATAAGGCGCTCCGCACCGAGCAAGACGTTCTGGCGGTTCTGGATCTGCCGGTATTGGTTTCTTTGCCTTGGGTTGGTCAAGAAAAAGGCGGGAAGTACGGCTATGGGACACGGCCGAGCCGTGCCAAACCGCCGGCCA
>Ga0116218_1002403_pt1 | contig 10407 bp, 7 predicted proteins | sample Sb_taG_2_FD_88966 | JGI IMG/M metagenome (GOLD analysis project Ga0116218, IMG submission 88966) | Peat soil microbial communities from Weissenstadt, Germany - Sb_50d_5_LS metaG | ecosystem: Environmental > Terrestrial > Soil > Wetlands > Peat | place: Germany: Weissenstadt | collected 2010-09-21 | reverse complement strand
CAAGGTCTTTACGGTTCATTCCACTATCTGAACAGCACAATCAACGGTGATGTAAAGAACCTGGTTGCAATGTTTAATGAAGAACAGAACGGAATTGCTTATCCCTTGCGCTACCTGGGACAGATGTCAAATCCAATCCTACCGTTCTATATCGACATGTCTCCATTACAAAACAACCAGCTCTATGCGCATCAAGACCAGCTTTCACAACAGCAAAAAGATGCTATTTCACGTTTTCGATCACTTATGCAGCAAGCTGTTATTGCCTCTTTTGCACAGTTCCAAAAAATGGGATACCAGATGCTTTCGTACCATAACGGCAATCAGCAGGATATATTTCAACCTATCTTTACATCTGATCAGATGAAAAACATACAGCAAGAGGATGATACCTTAGGTGGCAGCGATCAGATCCCATTCACACTTGCAGGCCTGCCCTGTGCTACATTTGTAGGCAACTCCAGCTACTATGATCAAAATCCTCCTCCCTGGTCTTACCCTTTTGATCAACCTCAGGATACCATCCAGTTGATGAACACGTTCGCCGATGGAAGTTCGCTGAAATCGTATGCACTCGTTATGTCGCTTGGACTGCCTGGAATGCTGACCACCTGGATGCTGAATCAACCAGAAATTCTTGGCCAGGCGTCTTTTAATCACAGCCCAATCGCGGCAATTAGTGATATAGGTCAGACAATAGCAGGTCACAGTGTCACCATTGATGCAAAGGCTTCATATGACCCATCTGGAAATGCGTTGACATATAGCTGGGACTTTGGCGATGGTATGAAGGCCAATGGTATTGCTGTTACACACACATATTCCAGCACAGGCAGCTATGATTTGAAATTAACCGTCAGTTCAGCAGGTGGCACACTTACTATTACTAAAGTGATCGATGTAGCCGCTCAGCCAACCCAATACAACAATCCCTATGCCGCAGAACCACAAAACGGAGTTCCTCCAGTGAATCCTGCAGTTACTCTCCCAACCCCAAATGATCAACTTTCAGATAAAGTTACAACAACTACTGCATCTACGCCGACTTCCAGGACAACGAACATTTCCGCTGGCTGGGTCGTTGGCGGCCTGATCATTGCTTTGCTGTTGATTGTGGGTATTGTGTTGGTTTTTGTGGGAAGAAGAGCACATGTTTCATAAGGAAACCTGATGAACATATATGAACAAAGGCTTCAAGCATATATTCAGGAGCAGCACATTCTGGCCGAGCATCTGTCATTCGATCAACCTTGTCACTCAGTTGCAGAGGCAGCTCGTGCCGTTAATGCATCTCCTGAGGAGCTTGTCAAGAATATTTGCCTTCTCGATAGCAACGGTCAGCTGATTACCGCCATTGTGAAAGGCGAAGATCGGGTAAGCGTCTCACGGATTGCCAAAACGTTGCAGACAGAGGGGCTTCGTCTCGCGACACCTGCAGAAATCCTGGAAAAAACTGGCTATCCGTGTGGAGGAACTCCCTCATTCGGGTACCCGGCGATGTTCCTGATTGATCCGAAAGTGATGGAACGAGACCTGGTCTTTACAGGAGGTGGCAGTGAAACCTCCCTGGTCAAAATCAGAACCGCAGAACTCGTTCGTGCTAATCAAGGTACTATTCTTCGTATTCGCAAGTAACACAAGATTCATCTGCCTTGCCTCATCATCAAAATCAGAGTACTATAGATACGGGAATCGTCATGAAGTACATTCAGCGTCATTCGAATTGACCACCACCCTGGGGAATATATAGGTACGTATCAATCGAACACCAAATGGGAGGAAACATGCCAAGGCCAATCTATGTGATCGGGCATAAAAACTCTGATCTGGACTCAGTTGCCTCGGCTTATGCATATGCACGTCTGCTACAGTTACAAGGCGAAGAACAGGCTATCGCGGCTCGCAATGGTGAACTTAAGCCCGAAGTGCGCTTCGTGCTGGAACGCTACAATGTTGAAGCGCCGGAAGCTCTCGAGGATGTCTATTTGCAAGTGCGAGATGTTATGAAGCGAGGCGTAATATCCGCAAACCTCGACCAGCCTCTGTTGGAAGCTGGACAACTTTTACAGGAGCATAATCGACGTTCAATGCCTGTAGTTGACGCTGAAAATAAGGTACTTGGCATTATCGCGACAGAGGATTTCGCCAAATTATTCTTTAATGATCTAGATCCGCAGTCTGTTAATCGCGTACCACTTCAAATGGATAACCTGGTACGAGCGCTTAAGGGCCGTGTGTTAGTAGAGGGTCGACGAAAATTAGGGAATCGCGTTATCGTTGGCGCAATGCAAGCTGAAACAATGGTTGACTATGTTGAGCAGGGGTGCCTTGTGGTTCTGGGAGACCGCGAAGATGCACAAATGGCAGCCATAGAAAGCGGAGCAGGTGCGCTTGTAATCACCGGTGATTTACTGGTTTCGGAGCGAACTCTGGCAGCAGCAAGAAAATATGGCGTGCTCGTCATCAGTACAGGGCATCATACATTTACAGCAGTACGCCTGATCAATCTGAGCATCAGCGTACAGCATATCATGAATCGCGAGTTCGCTTTCTGTCATCCAGAAGACCAGATGAGCGAAGTGCAGACTATACTGGCACGACGAAGATCACTGCCAGTAGTGAATAATGAGGGCAAACTCGTGGGATATCTCTCACGCACCGACCTCATCAATGCACGTCCTAAACGAGTCATATTGGTAGACCATAACGAGCAATCGCAGGCAGTCGATGGCATCGATGAGGCGGAACTTCTAGGTATTATCGATCATCACCGTATAGCTGACGTGCATACGAACAAACCAATCATGTTCAGAGCCGACCCTGTTGGTTGTACGGGCACTATTATCGCAGGTCTCTACCATGAAGCAGGTATTGACATACCGCGTGAAGTAGCCGGGTTGTTACTAGCCGGTTTACTTTATGATACCTTAATTTTACGTTCGCCCACCTGCACTGCTCGTGACGAACGAGTGGCCTCCGAACTTGCTGAGATTTCAGACGAACACATTGAGCAATACGGACATGAGGTGTTCGCCGCTTCAGCAGCTAATTTGAGCGAACGCACAGCTACGGAATTGCTGACAGCAGATTTCAAAGAATTTGCTGTTCGCGACACAAAGTTTGCCATTGGTACCGTTGAAACAGCAAGCCCATCAACGATTGAAAAACGCAGCTCAGAGCTGCTGCAAACAATGCAGCAGCTTGCTCAAGAACGTGGATACAGTTCATTTCTCTTTATGATTGTCGACATCATCAATTTGCGTTCACATGTACTTATCTATGGTGGAGAACACGCGGTAGCAGAGATACTTGGAGCACCTCTGGAGCAAGATGGACATTCAGTAGTGGCTGAGAACCTCGTATCTCGTAAAAAACAACTTGTGCCTTTGCTTTCACGCATTCAAGCCGCTCTTTAATCATGTCGAAACATTGTAACTACTGCACAAAAACCAAGCTTATCGCATACATCAAATGCTGTTTTGGCTTGTTAAACTGTTACGATTCTGTTACTTAATATACTTGTCATAGAACAAACACTATGTTACACTAACTTTCGAATTGATAGCCTCACCTAGAGGATTGTGGATAGTCGATATAGGGGCCAGAGGACTACCGCTTCTGCCTTCCCCTATGCATTTGTATTTCAGTTAGATTGCGATGCGTATCTATCCTGGTCACTGCTGACCTATTGATTAACTTTTCTTTTGCCTTAAGGAGGGCGTTTTCTATCGTGAACACAAACTATTATATCATTGTTCCTATCGTCGTAGGACTGCTTGCTGTGGCATTCGCCGCTTATCTTGCAAGGTATGTTCTAAGCAAAGACGATGGCACGCCTGCCATGCAGAAGGTCGCGGATGCCATATTTAAGGGCGCCATGGCTTTTCTCAACAGACAGTATCGTACAATCGCTATTCTCGCGATCGTTGCTGCTATCGTAGTCGGCCTGGTGCTTGCTCTGCTTGGCTTGACTACGAAGTCCAACGCGATTGACTGGAACCTGGGCTGGCACACATCGGTCGCCTTCTTAATTGGTGCGCTTTGTTCTGGCGTATCCGGTTATATTGGTATGTATGTCGCGGTGAGGTCCAACAGCCGCACTGCCAGCGCTGCAACGCGCAGCCTGGGCGAGGCGCTGATGGTCTCCCTGCGTGGCGGCGCCGTTTCAGGTTTCCTGGTGGTCTCCCTCTCCCTATTGGGCGTAACGTCGGTATTTCTACTCTATGGCGGCCTTAGTAATCCAGCGCTAGCTCCGGAACTGATCGTCGGATTTGGCTTTGGCGCCAGCTTCGTCGCTCTTTTCGCTCAACTTGGCGGCGGTATCTATACAAAGGCTGCTGATGTTGGCGCTGACCTTGTTGGTAAGGTAGAAGCCGGTATCCCAGAAGATGATCCACGGAACCCCGCAGTGATCGCAGACCTGGTAGGCGACAACGTAGGTGACTGCGCTGGTCGTGGTGCCGACCTCTTCGAATCTACAGCCGCAGAGAATATTGGCGCCATGATCCTGGGCGTGGCATTGTATTTAGCAACAAAGAATGTCGGCTGGATCCTCTTCCCGCTCGTTGTGCGCGCCTTTGGTCTGATTGCATCTGCGATAGGGTTACTCTGGCTTCGCCCCTCGAGGGTCACTGAGCCAGACAAAGCCGCAGGCAAAGACCCGGGCGAAATTGCTATGCAGCAGCTCAACATTGGCTATTTCATCACCTGCGGGCTCTCAATTATTGGCGTCTTCCTGGGGAGCTATCTATTGCTGAACGGCCTGGGAGTTTCAACAGCTAGTAGTTTTGCTCCTTCAGTTGCTCCCTGGATATGGTTTGGTCTGGCCGGTACAACCGGTATTCTTCTGAGTATCGCCATCGTTTACATCACACAATACTACACTGCTGGCACCTGGCGGCCAGTGCGTGAGATTGTTTCTGCAACTTTGACAGGTTCCGCGACGACGATTATCACTGGTTTCGCCGTTGGATTTGAATGTGTGGCACTTCCTGTACTTGCTATTAGTGGCGCATTGTTCCTTTCTTTCTTTTTCGGCAGTCAAGTACAAATCCTGGATCCGAGCATTCCCCACTTCATCAACCCCGGAGGTATCTTCGGTACAGCCGTTGCCACAATGGGTATGTTGATGAGTTGCGCATATATTCTCGCTATGGACACCTTCGGTCCTATCACTGACAACGCTGGCGGCATTACAGAAATGGGTGGCGGGGCCGAGTCAGTACGTGATATTACCGACGCACTGGACGGCGTGGGTAACACCACAAAGGCATTGACGAAAGGCTATGGTATTGGTTCTGCAGCTCTTGCAGCTTTCCTGCTCTTCAGTGCCTATCTGGACGTTCTCTATTCCTTAAGCCACAACTCGGCCTTCTACCGTGTTGACCTTTCAGATATCAAGGTCTTCGTAGCAGCATTGATCGGGATCACATTGATCTTCTTCTTTAGCGCATTGGCAATTCGCGCCGTAGGTACCGCTGCTATGCGCATGATTGAAGAGGTACGCCGCCAGTTCCGTGAAAATCCGAAGATAATGGCAGAGGACCCCGCTGATCGCGTTGATCCTGACTACGCACGCTGCGTAGACATCAGCACTCGCGGAGCACTTCGAGCGATGATTCTACCTGGTGTTGTAGCCGTGGCGACTCCTATTGCAATTGGATGTATACTCGGTCCATCTGCCGAAGCAGGTTTGTTGATGGTCGGAACTATGGGTGGTATTGTCGTCGCAACCTTCCTGAACAACGGTGGAGGCGCGTGGGACAATGCTAAGAAATACATCGAAGCTGGTTACCTGCGTGTGAATGCTGAAGGAGAGATGGTTGATCGACTTGACACCACTGGTACTATCCTGGGTAAGAATAGTGAACCCCACAAGGCAAGCGTGGTCGGCGATACAGTCGGTGACCCTTTCAAGGATACCGCTGGTCCCTCGCTCCATGTTGTGATTAAACTGCTCAGCACAATTACCCTCGTGCTGGCGCCTCTGTTTATAGCTTTGCATCCTTAGTTCATATTGAACCTGCAAAAGCGTTCGGCTTTTCTATGAAGTGAAGCTGAACGCTTTTTTCGTGCATTGATAATGTGGATTAACAAATTATGCGAGGTGATGTGAAAGCCAGCGAAGGCCGATAAATCGGCGGTTGTGCGCGATAAATCGGCACCTACGGGTGCCTTGGTTATATGTTAATCAGCAGCATCAAGGTGTATACCTGGTACGACCTCTGCGTTTAATGTGTGACGAAGTACAACTTCTTTTTGGGAATGCCGTGTAGATGCTGAGAGGATGAGTTATGTACGATTTTAGATTTTCTTGTTCTAAAGCTGTTTTCAACTTTCTCAAATATTCCGCAGTCATAGCTGTATGTTTTGCCCTGACCAGTTGCACTGGTAACATACTTCCAGGATTCAACAACAGTCCTCAATGTCAGAGCAACTGCGGTGTCGGGTCTGGCGTTCAGGGGGTACAAGTCTTTGTTGAGCCAGATGATGGTGAGCAAGTTATCACAAATGCTATTGCGAGTGCACAAAAATCTATCTGGCTAGAAATATATATTTTATCGGATCACAATGTGATTCGCGCGCTTGAAGATGCGGCTAATCGAGGCCTGGATGTGCATGTCATGCTGGAGCCACACCCGTATGGAGGTGGCACATCTCCTTCAAAAACTCTGGATACACTGGCGGCTTCTGGCATCAAGACACAATTCACCAATCCCAACTTTTCCTTGACTCACGAAAAAGAAATGATTATCGATGGCAGTACTGTCTATATCATGACATCTAACTTTTCCCGCTCAGCACTTGGTGGAAGCAGCGGCAGCAGCGGGTACCGCAATCGCGAATATGGGGTTATCGATACAATCCAACAAGATGTAATGGCATCAGAAGAAATTTTTATGGCAGATTGGAATCATACTAATGCACAATTCAATGATCCCAACCGTGTAGTTAGTCCCATTAACTCGCGTAATGACTTCACAACGCTGATTAATAGCGCACGCAGCACATTACTGATTGAAGCAGAAGAAATGAACGATAGCGGTATCGAACAGGCTCTAGCCAACGCTGCTCAGCATGGTGTTCAGGTTGAAGTTATTTTACCCTCTGTCAGTACTTCTTCCGGAGATAGCAACAGTCAGGGAATCGCGACCATTAAGCAGAGTGGCGTGCAAGTGCGAGAGGACCCGCACTTGTATATGCATGCAAAAATAATTGTAGTGGATAATAGGGTAGCTTTCGTCGGTTCAGAAAACATTTCTACGCAATCGCTTGACCAGAATCGTGAATTGGGTATTATAGTTTCAGATCCATCTGCATTGAATAGAATTCAAACGACATTTCAATACGATTGGGGTGTCTCGCAAAATGTATGATAGCGTATGTTATGTTGCCTGGCATGGTAGGATATAAAAAAGTAAGGAGAATTGTACATGATAACTGAAATCGCAATCTTTAATGCAGTAGCGGGTAAAGAAGACGAACTTGGACAGGCCATCTTGAAAGGAATAGAGGTCATACGCCAACACCCAGAATGCATTTCGGTAAAGGTGGAACGTTGTATTGAACAACCAGGGCAATACATACTAATAAACATTTGGACCTCTTACGAAGCACACATGGAAGATTTCCGTGGAGGACCACTCTTTCCACAATGGCGTAGTTATATCAATGGCTTATTTGAAGGATCAGCTTTAGTTCGACATTACCAGCCTTTTTGATGTAATTTAAGAATAAGAAAGTGAAGTTACTGACACAAAATTTACATTTCCAGGAGCTTTTTGGATGACAGAACCGCAAACAACTCCTCAGGAAGGTGACACTTCTCATTTCGTCGAAACCCCTGCATTAGAACATGCAAGTAGTAACGAAGCTGAGCAGCTTGACGCACACGTAGCCACGTTACGCCACAAAATAGAAGAAGCTAACTATCAATATTATGTGCAAGACAATCCAACATTGACAGATTCCGAGTATGATCAGTTGATGTTGGAACTACAGCGTATTGAACAAGAACATCCAGAACTACAAACACCTGACTCACCAACACAGCGTGTAGGGACCAGCCCTGTCCAAGAGGTATCCCAACATCGTCATCCGATGCCCATGCTAAGCCTGGCGAATGCGCGTAGTGAAGAAGAGCTACTAGCCTGGCATCGGCGGGCACACAATATACTCCCTAATGCAACATTCGCATTTGTCTGCGAACTGAAGATTGATGGTTTGGCGATGGCGCTTACCTATGATAACGGTAGTCTAAGTGTCGGAGCTTCAAGGGGAGCTGGCCTGGTAGGTGAGGATTGGACACCAAATATTCGAACAGTGCGCAGTATTCCACAAAACCTGCGCAGCCAAACCATTCCCGATAAGGTTGAGGTTCGTGGTGAAATTTACATGTCAACAAAAAGCTTTGAAAAGCTCAACGAAGAGATGACTGATAACCGGATCTTTGCCAATCCACGTAACGCGGCTGCAGGTTCACTGCGTCAGAAAGATCCACGTGTGACTGCTTCCAGACACCTTGATTTTTTCGGCTATCAAATTGGCTATATGCAAGGTATGGAGTTCCATAACCAGTGGGAAGCATTACAATTGATTCGGGATTGGGGGTTTCCTGTAAACTCACATGTCCAATTAGCTAACTCACTTGAAGAGGTTTGGGACTACTGCAAGAAGTGGGAAAAGGAAAGATTTAATCTACCATACGAGATCGACGGTGTGGTGATCAAGATCAATGACCTGGTACAACAACAAGAGCTGGGATCTGTTGCCCGCGATCCACGTTGGGCCATTGCCTTCAAATATCCTCCCATTCAGGTCGCCACAAAACTGCTCGATATTCGGATCAACATTGGAAGGACGGGTTCTGTAAATCCCTGGGCGTTACTGGAGCCTGTCAATATTCGTGGTGTAACTGTTTCTCGCGCTACTCTTCACAATGAAGGCGATATTCAACGCAAAGATTTGCGTATTGGTGACTGGGTGCTAGTCGAGCGAGCAGGGGAAGTTATACCGCAGGTCGTGAAACCCATCGCCGAGCGACGTACTGGGGAAGAGCAAGTTTATCATCTTCCAGAGCATTGTCCGATTTGCGATACGCCTCTGATTAAGAATGAGGCTGAGGCAATGGCCTATTGTCCCAATCTGCAATGCCCGGCACGCAATCTTGAAGGTATCATCCATTTTGCCTCAAAGGGCGCGATGGATATTGAAACTCTCGGAGAAAAAATGTGCGCGCAACTGGTAGAGGCATGTTATATCAAGAGTGTGTCAGACTTCTACAATCTGACACGCGAACAATTGCTCGAACTCGAAGGTATCAAGGAGAAAAGTGCCGATAATATATTAAAAGGTATAGAGGCTAGCAAACATCGTCCACTGTGGCGGCTTTTGTTTGGTCTTAACATTCGTTATGTCGGTGAAAAGACAGCACAAGTCTTAACGCACGCATTTGACAGTATGGATAAGCTCCTGTCTGCCAGTGAGGAGGAAATCACTTCAGTACCCGGCATCGGGCCAGTTGCAGGGCAGAGCATATACAGTTGGTTGCAAGACGAGCAGAATCGAGCTTTGATCGAACGCATACGGCAAGCTGGTCTAAACATGCAGGAGGAAAAGAAGACAGTTGAAGGGCCACTTGCAGGTCAATCATTTCTTCTAACTGGCCGACTCACAAGTATGACCCGGCCAATGGCTGAAGAGAAGATTATTCGGCTTGGCGGTACGATTGCCTCTGGTGTAAGTAAAACACTCAGTCACTTGATCGTTGGTGAAGATGCAGGTTCCAAACTGACAAAAGCACAAAAGGCTGGTGTTCCTATACACGATGAGCAATGGCTGATTGATATATTGAAAGAGTATCAGGATAATCAGTAAAGATTGGATGGAAAGAGGATGCTATGAACTACCTCTACCAATCCAAAATGAGTTCGAACCTTCAAACATAAAATGCGTGGATGAAGGTTCGACAACAGGATCTTCGATCCAGAAATTTCATTCTAAAAGGCTTTATGTTAGGGCCATTTAAAAGTCGGTTTTTCTCTACTGATGAGAGCTACACTATGCGTAATTTAGACGACGATCAACCGCAGAGAGTTGCTCGTTCGCTAACCCCCACTTGAGGATAAGCTGTTGATAAGTACCAGCAGCTTTCAACTGATTGTAAGCCGTTTGTATTGCATTGAACATCGAAGAATCGCTTTTTCGCACAGCAATACCTTCGGGACCAGCACCAAAGACTGAACCCCCAACTTCGAATTGACCAGGATTCCGTTTGACGTAGTAGAGGGCGTTTCCTAACCCCCAAAAGCTCTTCAATGAAGAGCAACCCCAGCTCATACTTGTCAGAGTAAGGTAAGCTGACTCTTGACGAGGCTAGTTCCCTCGTCAAGGAGATCAGCTTATGAT
>Ga0116218_1002398_pt1 | contig 10430 bp, 7 predicted proteins | sample Sb_taG_2_FD_88966 | JGI IMG/M metagenome (GOLD analysis project Ga0116218, IMG submission 88966) | Peat soil microbial communities from Weissenstadt, Germany - Sb_50d_5_LS metaG | ecosystem: Environmental > Terrestrial > Soil > Wetlands > Peat | place: Germany: Weissenstadt | collected 2010-09-21 | reverse complement strand
TGTGGGTGAGCTTCACCATGATCTCCATCCAGTCCGTCGGGCTCGGCTACAGCAAACCCGCCGCCGGGCTGATGGAACGCCCGCCGCTGCCGCCCAGCCGGCCGATCCTGACCCGCGCGCTCATCGTCTGGCTCGCCTTCGCCGGCCTGCTGATGGCGATCGGCACCCTCAGCGTGATCAGCTGGGCGGACCAGGCCCGCGGGCTCGACACCGCCCGGACCATGGGCATGGTCACATTCGCGCTGTTCATCTTGTTCTTCTCAATCGAGTCCAAAGACGAACGGGACTCGGCGTTCTCCCTCGACACCTTCTCCGACAAGACGTTCGTCATCACCACCAGCGGGTCCTTCGTCCTGCTGATCCTGTCCACCATCCTGAGCATCTTCCAGACCGTGCTGAAGACCGTCAGGCTCGACGTCCGGCAGTGGCTGATCTGCACCGCCGTGGCCCTGTCGATCGTGGTGGCGGCCGAGATCCGCAAAGCGGTGCTGCGGCAGACCGCCGCGAAGGCCATCCACCCCGCCGGCGCCCCCGGGCCGGAGCCGCAACCCGCTGGTCGCCTGTCGGGTGCCTGACAGGGCCAAGTACGCGCCGGTGTGCCAGATGGCGCCGACCGCAAGTCGTCTGGATAACGGGCGGCGGCCCGGTCCCGCCAGCCGACGATCAGCGCGACAGCGGCGGGTAGGGCGAGCGCCCAGCCGCAGAATCCGAGCATGACCGTGACGGCCAGCGCTCCCGGCAGGGCGGCCAGCCGGACCGGGCCGCGCAGCACCCGTGCGGCCGCGGCCATGGCGCCCAGATAGACGGTGAGGAAAAGCGTGCTCGGCACGGCGACCAGGGCGGCGGTGCTGACGATCCGCAGCCCGTAGGCGGTGATCAGCAGCAGGCCCGCCACGGCGATCGCCGCCAGTAGCCGGCGCATGGGAGCAGATGTACGGCCGGGTACGGGACGCACCAGCTGCCCCGCCATGGCGGCCGCGCCGTTGATGTAGGCGTTGGTTGCCCCGAGGGTCAACACGATCGCGGCCACCGCCGCCGCGTCCGGGCCAGCTGCGCCGATGGCGTGGCTCAGCAGCCCGGCCAGCGGGACATCGGTGGCCGCCCGCGGCCCCAGCACGCTGATCGTGGCCACCGCCAGGCCCAGGTACAGCGCCGTGGTGGCCGCCAGGGCGATGGCCACTGCGCGCGGCAGCTGCCGGGCCGGGTCCTTGAAGCGCGTGGTCAGTGGGGCGACGGCCTCCCAGCCGGCGAACGAGAACATCAGCGTGGCCGCCGCGCTGCCGACCGAGAGCCAGCCGTGCGGGGCGAACGGGGTCCAGTTGGCCACCCGCGCCGCCGCCGCCGACCCGGCTACCGCGACGACCACCACGACGGTCAGCAGGCTGACCAGGACCAGCTGGGCTGAGGCGCTGGCCCGCAGCCCGCCCGCGGCCAAGCCGATGACGGTCAGCAGCAGCGCGGCCGCCACGGCGGCGCGGGCGAGCTGCCCGCCGCCGGTCAGCTCCGTGACATAGCTGGCGCCGATGAGGCAGACGATCGGGGCACCGCCCACCACCCCGGCCAGGAATATCCAGCCGGTCGTCCGGCCCGCACGCGGTCCCAGGCCCGCGGCGACGTAGCCCATCACCCCGCCCGCGGACGGGATCTTCCGGCCCAGGGCCGAGAACACCGCGGCGAACAGGCCGGACAGGCCGAGTAGGCCCAGCCAGGCCAGGATCGAGGCCGGGCCGGCCTGGGCCGCGGCCAGGCCCGGCAGGAGCAGCAGGCCGGGGCCGAGGATCGCCCCGATGTACAGCGCGGCGCCCCGCGCGGTGGTGAGGTTCGGCTGGTTTGTGGATGTCATCGCCATAGGTTCACAATCGCCGAAACGGCCTCGCACGCGATGGCAAATATTGCGCAGAAAGTCCTCAGACGTGCAATGTTGTAGCACGATCAAAGAATTAAGCTGAATTTTGTGCCTGAGCATCTTCCAGACCGGGTAGATCGTGCCATCCTGGCCAAGCTGCAGAGCGACGGCCGTATCGCGAACGTGGATCTCGCCGACGCCATCTCGCTGTCGCCTTCGGCGTGCCTGCGCCGGGTCAAGGCGCTGGAGACCGGCGGCATCATCGCCGGCTACCGCGCCGAGGTCAGCCGGGTGAAAGCCGGGCTCGGCCTGACCGTCTTCATCGGCCTGAAGGTCGCGGGTCACTCGCAGGAGAGCTCGGTCCGGATCGAGCAGGCCCTGCTGGCCATTCCCGCGATCGTGGCCTGCTACCTCGTCTCCGGTACCAGCGACTTCCTCGTGGAGGCGGCCATACCAGACCTAGCCGGCTACGAGCAGCTGCTGCTAGGCCAGATCCTGACCATTCCCTCTATCGTCGAGGCCCAGAGCACGTTCGCCATCCGGACGATCCTCAGCCGCGGTCCGCTGCCGCTGGACCACTGGCGGCGCTAACCCCGAGCCCGGGTACGTAGCCGCCGTCAAGCCCGGCGGGGACTGACCAGGGTGAAGGTCTCGAACTCGGTGTAGTCGGGGGTCGGCGCGCCCTTGGCGCCGGTGGCCGGGTTGACCGGGTCCGCGCCCACGGCGTGGTACTGGGTGACGGTGATGCTGGTCTGCCCGCCGAAGTCCTCCGGGTCAGGGCGGACGTCGAACACCGCGATCCCGTAGCCGGTCGAGGTGTCGCGTCTGGCCGACCAGGTGGCGTCCTCGACCGCGTCGGCCGCCGCGCGGGTGTAGACGCCGGGCGTGGAGGTCAGCACGGGGCGGTTAGCCCGGGTGAACACCTTGGCCTGTCGTGGGGGGGTCCGGGGGGGTCGCGACCCCCCCGGGAGAGGACTGCCGTCAGCGGTGTCCATCCCGTACTCGTCCAGCGGGGTGTCGGTGCCGCCGCAGCCCAGGGTGAGGTGCACGGTGCCCTGGCTGGTGTCGAACACCCCGCTGTCGGTGGTCGTCACCGGATGCGGCCGCAGGGTGTTGACCATGGCGCCAGTGGCTGCCTCGTGGCCGGCGTCGACGTCTGCCCCGCGCACCGGGAAGGACCGTTCGTAGCCGTGGTCGTGCCCGTTCAGCACCAGGTCCACGTGGTACCGGTCGAGCAGCGGCAGCCACTGCTGGCGGATGCCGAGGTCGGAGCCGTTCCCGGTCGCCGACGAGGAACACACGCACTGGTGCATCTGCACGATGATCCAGTCGATCGACGGATCGCTGCGGCCCGCCGCCAGCGTCCGCTCCAGCCAGGCGGTCTGCGCGCCGCCCGAATAACCCCTGATGTAGAACGACGTACCGGGCTCGATCGCCGGGTTGCCCGTGCCCGTCACCGGGGTCAGCGCCGCGGGGCCGGCCACAAACGCGCCCGCGTCCTGGTACACCACGTCATCGGCGTCGAGGGAGACGAATAGGGCCGACCCGATGCGGAAGCTATACCAGAGCCCGCTGAAGCCGGGCACATGGTTATCCGGCAGCGTGTAGCGGGTCAGGTACGAGGAGAAGCCCTGCGGCCCGTTGTCGAACTCCACCTCGTGGTTGCCCAGGCACGGCATCCAGGGTCGGCTGGCGGCCGAGGTCTGGTTGTTGCTGCCGAAGTCGCGCCATACCTCGGGCTGCACGGTGGGGTTGAGGTCCGCGTAGCACAGGTCGCCGTTCAGCAGGTGGAACAGCGGCTGGAAGGACTCGACGGCGTCGACCGCGTAGGCGCTCTGGCCGTAAGAGAGCACCCAGGCGGCGTTCGGCGTAGCCAGGTCGCCGAAGCTGGTGAAGCGGAACGCCGCCCGGCCGCGCGGGGCGGTGCGGAAGGTGGCGGTGAACGGATCCGCCGCGTTGCTGTCATTGTCGGCGGTCACCACGTACACATAGGTGGCGCCGGGCCGTAGCCCGCCGACTCGCGCGTGGTAGGTCCAGACCGTCTCGCCGTTGATCCCGTCGGTGTACTGGCGCGGCTCGGCCGGGATGACCCGCTGCCCGATCCGCACCCGGGGCCGGGTCGCCGCGCCGGGGGAGGCCCAGGACACCACGACGTCGGTCGCCGGATTTTCCCCCCAGGTGAGATGGATCTGCTCAGGGGTGCCGTCACCGGCCGCCGCGCGGGCCTTGCGGGTCCGTGCCGCTGCTCTGGTGGAGTTCGCGGTCGCCGCGAGCAAGCCCGTCCCGCCAGCGGCGAGCACCTGGCGGCGGGAGACAGGGGACCGGGACGGCATAACGGAAAGGTAAAGCAGGCGAGTAAACGCCAGATGGCGACGCGGAACGTCGTGATCCTACGTTCCGATGAACGTTGAGCCCTGCCCTAGATGCGCGCCCAGGCTTCGATGAGGACCGCGCGGAGGATGTGCTCCATCTCGTCGAAGTGCTCCTGGCCGCAAATGAGCGGTGGGGCGAGCTGCACGACCGGGTCGCCGCGGTCATCGCACCGGCACGGGAGACCCGCGTCGAACACCGCGTTTGACAGGAACCCGCGCAGCAGCCGCTCCGACTCGTCGTCGTCGAACGTCTCCCGGGTGGCCTTGTCCTTGACCAGCTCGATGCCGTAGAAGTAGCCGGCCCCCCGGACTTCCCCGACGATCGGCAGGTCGCAGAGCTTCTCCAGGGTGGCGCGGAACGCGGCCTCGTTCGCCCGGACGTTCCCCAGCAGGTTCTCCTTCTCGAAGATGTCCAGGTTGGCCAGCGCCACAGCAGCGGAGACGGGGTGGCCGGCGAACGTGATGCCGTGCAGGAACGTGGCCGTGCCCGAGCTGAACGGCTCCATCAGCGCATCGCTGACCAGCATCCCGCCGAGCGGCGCGTAGCCGGAGGTGACACCCTTGGCGAAGGTGATGATGTCCGGTTGGTACCCGTAGCGCTCGGCGCCGAAGTAGTAGCCGAGTCGGCCGAACGCGCAGATCACCTCGTCCGAGACCAGCAGCACGCCGTACCGGTCGCAGATCTCCCGGACGCGCTGGAAGTATCCGGGCGGGGGCGGGAAGCAGCCGCCGGAGTTCTGCACAGGCTCGAGGAAGACCGCGGCGACCGATTTTGGTCCCTCGCGCAGGATGGCCCGCTCGATCTCGTCGGCGGCCCAGATGCCGAACGCCTCCAGGTCGTCGCGCACGAACGCGGGGGCCCGGTAGAAGTTGGTGTTCGGCACCCGGACGCCGCCCGGCGTCAGCGGCTCGAACGGGTACTTGATGTCGGCCAGGCCGGTGATCGCGAGCGCGCCCATGGACGACCCGTGATAGGCGATATCGCGGCTGATCACCTTGTACCGTTCAGGCTGGCCGGTCAGCTTGAAGTACTGCTTGGCGAGCTTCCACGCCGACTCGACGGCCTCCGAGCCGCTGGTGGTGAAGAACACCCGGTTCAGGTCGCCCGGGGCCAGGTCGGCCAGCCGCTGCGCCAGCTCGATGGCCTTGGGATGGGCGTACGACCACAGCGGGAAGTAGGCCAGCTCGCCCGCCTGCCGCGCGCCTGCCTCGGCGATCTCCTGGCGGCCGTGGCCTACCTGGCTCACGAACAGGCCGGACAGCCCGTCCAGGTAGCGCCGTCCATGCTGGTCGAAGACATAGGCACCCGAGCCGCGCACGATCACCGGGACGTCGCTGTCGGCATAGCCGGACATCCGGGTGAAGTGCAGCCACAGGTTGCGCTTGGCGGCTTCCTGCGCGTTGCCGATGTCGTCGAGGGAGGATGTCATCTCGTTCCCCAGGAGTAGGTCTGCTTACGGAGTTTTAGGTACACGAAGGTCTCCGTGCTGGTGACGTACGGGACCGCGCGGACCCGGCTCAGGATCTCCAGCAGCTGGTCGTCGTCCTCGCAGACGACCTCGGCCAGCACGTCGAACGAGCCGGCCGAGATCACCACATAGTCGATCTCGTCCATGTCGGCCAGCTGGTCGGCCACCTTCTCCAGGTCGCCGTCGGTCTTGATGGCAATCATCGCCTGGCGGCGGAAGCCCAGCGTCAGCGGGTCGGTGACCGCGACGATCTGCATGACGCCGGAGTCCTGGAGACGCTGGACCCGCTGCCGGACGGCGGCCTCTGAAAGCCCGACCGCCTTGCCGATCGCGGCGTAGGACCGCCTGCCGTCTTCCTGCAGCTGCTCGATGATCAGCTTGGAGATATCGTCGGGTACGACACCACTAGGGCCCTGGGTTAGGAGCGCCCTCGGGCTGCGCGCCATGCAGTCGCCTCCTCCTCGGGGGCACGGTGTCCGAACCGGCACCATAGCCGCCCTATAGGCCAACTGATTTCGTAGGTATATATAAAGATAGCAACTGATTCACTTGTGGAGATAGTCCGCCTCTGCGAAGCTCGTCATTGAGATCACGGAGAACCGTGACACGCTGCAAGCGAAGACGTGCCGCCGGATGGAGGGATCGACATGACAGACCGCACGCTGCAGAACTTCGTGAACGGCAAGTTCACCGACGCCGGTGATGGCCGCACCAGCGACGTGATCGACCCCAGCACCGGCGAGGTCTACGCGCACGCGCCGATATCCAGCCGCCAGGACGTGGACGCCGCGATGCAGGCGGCGGCGGCCGCGTTCGAAGGCTGGCGGGATGCCACCCCCTCCGAGCGCAGCCTGGCCCTGATCAGGATCGCCGACGCGATCGAGGCGCGGGCCGACGAACTAGTGGAGGCCGAGACCCGGAACACCGGCAAGCCGGTCGCCCTGACCCGGTCAGAGGAGATCCCGCCCTCGGTGGACCAGATCCGGTTCTTCGCCGGCGCCGCGCGGGTGCTGGAAGGCCGCAGTGCGGGCGAGTACCTGAAGGACCACACCTCCATGATCCGGCGCGAGCCGATCGGCGTGTGTGCGCAGGTGACCCCCTGGAACTACCCGATGATGATGGCGGTCTGGAAGTTCGCGCCGGCCATCGCCGCGGGCAACACCGTCGTGCTCAAGCCGTCCGACACCACCCCGGCCTCCACCCTGCTGCTGGCCGAGATCGCGGCCGAGTTCCTGCCGCCCGGGGTGTTCAACGTCATCTGCGGTGACCGCGATACCGGCCGCGAGCTGGTCGCCCATAAGACCCCCAGCATGGTGTCGATCACCGGCTCGGTCCGGGCCGGCATGGAGGTCGCGCGCGGCGCGGCCGACGACCTCAAGCGCGTGCATCTCGAGCTGGGCGGCAAGGCTCCCGTCGTGGTCTTCGACGACGCCGACGTGGCCGGCGCGGCCGAGGGAATCGCAGGCGCCGGCTACTTCAACGCCGGGCAGGACTGCACCGCGGCGACCCGCGTGCTGGCCGGTCCCGGCATCGCCGCGGACCTGACCGCTGCCCTCGGCGAGCAGGCGCAAGGGACGGTCACCGGCGGCCTGGACGTGCCCGACGCGTACTTCGGCCCGCTGAACAACCCGAACCAGCTGGCCCGCGTCGAGGGTTTCATGGAGCGCCGCCCCGGCCATGCCGAGCTGGTCGCGGGCGGGCACCGGGTGGGGGAGCGCGGCTACCTGTACGCCCCCACCGTCGTGGCCGGCCTGCGGCAGGACGACGAGATGATCCAGGACGAGATTTTCGGCCCGGTCATCACCGTCCAGCGGTTCTCCGACGAGGAGGAAGCCATCCGCTGGGCCAACGGCGTCAAGTACGGCCTAGCCTCGAGCGTCTGGACCAAGGACCACGGCCGCGCGATGCGGATGGCCCGGCGTCTGGACTTCGGCGCGGTGTGGATCAACACCCACATCCCGATCGTGGCGGAGATGCCCCACGGCGGTTTCAAGCACTCCGGCTACGGCAAGGACCTGTCCATGTACGGCTTTGAGGACTACACCCGCATCAAGCACGTCATGAGCTACATCGGCAGCTGACACGTATCACCTCTGCCGGTCGACCCCAGCCGGTGACCAGCACCGCGGTTTCCCCGCGGTGTATCAGAGCGGGATTCTGCGGTCTCCTTCAGATGGGGAGAATCGCGGGTGACCGCAACCTCTGACAAACCCAGAACGTCCAACAGAACGTACGGGCCGCCGCGGGCGTCAGGTGCTGGTGAACCGCGGCGCGCGGATCACGTTATCCCAGTATCAGCGCAGCGTGCCGCCCGGTCTCGCGAGCCGGGCAGCCACCGCGAAAGGGGCGATCTGCGTGGCGGAATGGGGTGTTCCCGGATACACCGAGCTGAAAGCGCTCGGCTCGGGCGGATCCGGCCATGTGGTGCTGGGCCAGCACGATGCGTCCGGCACCCTGGTCGCGATCAAGTACATGCATCGCAAGCTCCTCGCCGACCCGCAATGGGCCCAGATGTTCCGCGGCGAGGCGGAAGTGCTCGCCTCCCTGGACGACCTGAACATCGTCCGGCTGTATGAATATGTCGAGTCCGCGTCGGGTGCCGCTATCGTCATGGAACTCGTCGACGGCGTCTCAGTGCGCGAGATCCTGGCGCACCAGGGCGCCACCACGCCGGAGGCGGCGCTGGTGGTCTTGCAGGGCTCGCTGCTGGGGCTGGCGGCCGCGCACCGGCGCGGTGTGGTGCACCGCGATTACAAGCCGGAGAATGTGCTCGTTGACGGGGAAGGCGTCAGCAAGCTGACCGACTTCGGCATCGCGTCGCGCACCGGTGACCGGCCGATTCCCGCGGGTACCTTGATGTACGCGCCTCCCGAGCAGTTCGCCGGGGCCCCTGTCACCCCGGCCAGCGATATCTATGCGGCCACGGCCACCTTTTACGAGTGCCTCACCGGCCGCCCGCCCTTCGAGGGAGATACCGCCGAGGCGCTGCTCTACAAGCACATGTCCCAGCCGGTGCCGCTCGACCCGGTGCCCGAGCCGCTGCGGTCGCTGGTAGCCGCCGGGATGGCCAAGGAACCCGGAGACCGGCCGGCCGACGGCACCACCTTCGTCGCCGCCCTCGAGGCTGCCGCATCGGGCGCGTACGGCCGGGACTGGGAGGAACGCGGCCGATCGCATCTAGGCGAAGCGGCGCTGCTGCTGGCGGCACTGTGGCCATCGGGCGCACCACCCGCTCTACAGGGTTCCGCCGTGGAGAAGGTCAACCTGTCCCGGGAATCGCGGGATTCCCTGGAATCCCGGCATCTCAGACACCTCTGGCATCTTCGGCACCTCCAGCATCTCCGGCACCTCCGGGACCGCCAGCAGATCCGGGACCGCCAGCAGATCCGGGACCGCCAGCACCTCCGCGAGCGCCGGTACCGGCATATGGGCCCAGCCACGGCAGCCATCATGGCCGGCGGCACGATCGCGCTCATAGCGGCGGGCACCGCCCTGGCCATCAGCGGTACCTCCTCCGCCAAGCTCAGCGCTTCGATCCATCCCACCGCGGTCCAGCAGGTCCTGCTCCATCTGCCGCAGTCCTCGGGCTCGGGTTCGGCCTCGGGTTCGGGTTCGTCGTCTTCGGGTTCGGGTTCGTCGTCGGCCTCCGGTTCGTCGTCGTCCTCGGCCTCGGGCTCGGGTTCGTCGTCTTCGGGTTCGGGTTCGTCGTCGGCCTCCGGTTCGTCGTCGTCCTCGGCCTCGGGCTCGGGTTCGTCGTCTTCGGGTTCGGGTTCGTCGTCTTCGGGCTCGGCCTCGGGTTCGGGTTCCTCGTCGGCCCCATCGCCCCCGGCGCTCACGGGTGTTTCGCCGGCAAGCGGGACCACCGCGGGCGGTACCGTGGTCACGATCACCGGGAGCGGCCTGGGCAGGGCAACCAGGGTCAGCTTCGGCGGCGCGGCCGGGACCATCACCGCCGACTCCGGGACCCGGATCACCGTGACCAGCCCGGCGGGCCAGGGCACCGTCGATATCACCGTGACCACCCCGTCAGGGACCTCGGCCGTCACCGCCGTCGGCCGGTTCACCTACGTCGCCCCGCCCCCGGCGGTGACCGGGATCTCCCCGGCGAGCGGTCCCACCACCGGGGGCACCGCGGTCACGATCACCGGGACCGGCCTGGCCGGGGCGACCGGGGTCAGCTTCGGCGGCGCGGCCGGGACCATCACCGCCGACTCCGGTACGCAGATCACCGTGACCAGCCCGGCGGGCAGAGGCACCGTCGACATCACGGTGACCACCCCGTCGGGGACCTCGTCCGTCACCGCCGCCGACCGGTTCACCTACAACGTTGTCATTCAATAAGAGCATCCGGGCCGGTGACCGTCGGCTGCCTGCCGAGCACGCTAGATGGCTAACCAGGACGCTTCCGCGCGGGGCACGGAAGCCCCAAAATGGGACACTGGGATCTTCAGTTAACCGGAGCGTGGCCGCAGGGAAGTCCCGGTAGTGCGCCAGGCGCCCGAAGGGTCCTGTTTGCCCGCGCCGCCCCGGCCGCCGGCGGCTCGCGGGTGCCGCAACCCCGCAGGCCCCGCTAGCCGCGCTTGGCTACTAGGACTTTGACATCGGTCTTGAGTTTTCAAACCGGATATGTGGGCATGAACGGCGGACCGTGGCTGGTCAGGCGGCTGCTGGCAGCCGGGCAGCGGCGATGCGGCGGGTGACCTCACGGTCGATGACGCGGAGGGCGGCGCGGAGCGGGGGCGG
>Ga0116218_1002395_pt1 | contig 10441 bp, 8 predicted proteins | sample Sb_taG_2_FD_88966 | JGI IMG/M metagenome (GOLD analysis project Ga0116218, IMG submission 88966) | Peat soil microbial communities from Weissenstadt, Germany - Sb_50d_5_LS metaG | ecosystem: Environmental > Terrestrial > Soil > Wetlands > Peat | place: Germany: Weissenstadt | collected 2010-09-21 | reverse complement strand
CGTCCCCCTCGCCAACGTTGCGCATGCCGCGATGAGTCTTGGCGTCGACGCGGGCGACGCCGCCGGCGCCGAGGAGATGATGCGAGCCGTCGCCGAAGCGGAACTCGACCTCGCCCCGGTGGACGAAGTAGGTCTCCTCCTGCTCGTCGTGGTAGTGGACCCCGGTCTCGTAACCCGGCGGCAGGACGATCGCGTTGATCCCGAAGGCGGTCACGCCGACCTCGTGGCGGATTTTGCGGAAGCCGTAGCCCTCGCCCATCTGGTCGAGGTTCGAGACGGCGTAGCCGTTGCCTTGGATCGCGTCACCCATCGTTGATGTGAATGCTATTGCCTGTCGCCCTGGCGCCCGGTTCGGACTGCGAGGGGAGTCCGTCGGGCGGCATACTAGAGCGGTGTCCTCAGCGCTCCACACCGAGGCGCTCGCGCCAGTGCGCTTAAACCCGTCCCGCTCCGCGATCCTGCTCGACATCGATGGCACGCTGGCGCCGATCGTCGAGAACGCCGCCGCCGCCCAGGTACCGGAGGCGACCCGTCAGCTGCTGATCAGGATCGCCCGCCGCTACCACATGGTGGCCTGCGTCAGCGGCCGCCAGGCGTCCGATGCCAGGGCGATGGTGGCGATCGGGACGATCACCTACCTCGGCTCGCATGGGGCCGAGCTACTGCGCGCCGGATGGACCGAGGCCGAGGTCGATCCCGCGCTCGAAGATTGGGCCCGCCGGATCCACGAGTTCGGCCGCGAGGCCGACACCACCGATCTTCACCGGCGTCGCATCCGCATCGAGGACAAGGGGCCGATCGTCGCCTTCCACTGGCGCGGCGCACCCGACGAGGAGGCCGCGCGCGCGGCGATCGACGCGGTCGCAGCCCGCGCCGAGGCGGCCGGTCTGCGCACCCACTGGGGCCGCAAGGTGCTCGAGGTTCGACCGCCGGTCAAGATCGACAAGGGCGCCGGGATAACGAAGCTGCTAGCCGATGTCGAACTCGACAACGCCCTGTACGTCGGCGACGACGCCACCGATCTCGACGCGTTCCGGACCCTGGTGCAGATGGTCGAGGACGGCCGCCTGCAACGGGCGATCAGGGTCGGTGTGCGCTCCGACGAGGGGCCATCGGAGATCACCTCGCAAGCGGATATCGTGGTGGATGGAACGAGCGGCGTGGAGCAGCTGCTGTCGCTGCTCGCTGCGGACTGATGCGATTTCCAGAGTTCCTCCGTACGACCGTCCTGGTCTGTGCCGCAGCCGCGACCGTGCTGGGCGCGGTGACGCTGGCCGGCGCCAGCGGCGCGGACGACGACCTGCTGCTGCCGTTCGCCGCCGGGTGGTGGGCGTTGGCCGGGGTGATCGGTGTGTGGCTCGGGCGCCGTTCCAACACGTCCTCGCAGATCGCGGCGCTGTTGGCCGGCGCGCGCACGCAGATGATGCTCCCCGAGCTCGACCCCGGGCGGACCGTGCTCAACCGGCTGTGGCCGCTGCTGGTGGTGACGGTGGGCGCCGGTGCGCTGGCGTTCCTGGTGCCGCAGGTACCGGCCGTCGCCACCGGCTTCGCGATCATCTGGGCGCTGGCATGGCGCCGCCAGGCCTCGGCCGTGACCGCGATCGAGGAGCGCGACGGCGCGCGCTTCTACGTGGAGCGGACGTCTCCGCTGCAGCCGATCCGGCTGGTGCGCACGCCGGGCTTCCGCTCGAACCTGTTCGAGCTCAACGGCCACTCGGGCCGGCGCCCGGCGCAGCCGCGCACGTAGGGCGTGGCCCGCACCGACGTCCTCGTCGTGTCGGTCGGCGCCACGACCGGCTGGCGGGCCGCGGTCGACGAGCTCGTGGCGTCGATCGCCCGTGCCGGGGCGACGGTCGAGCTCGCGGCGGCTCGTCCGGCCCCGCGGGTCCGGACGATGGCGCTCACCGATTTCGTCGAGGCGCGGCTGGCCCGCGAGGCGTGCCTGCGCGGGATCGCCGAGCACGATCCGGCGGCGATCATCTACTGCTCGATCACGGCGGCGCTTCTGTGGCCGCGGCCGGGGGCGATCTCGCTCGACTCAATCGCCGCCGAGAACCGGCCCGGCCGCCACGGAATCTGGCAGCGCGCGGTCGAGCGCCGGCGGCTGACGAGTGCGCCCCTCGTGCTCGTGTGGAGCGAGCGGTCGCTCGATCCGCTGCGAGGCGAGCACGCCGACGTCGTGCTGGCGCCACCTCCCGTCGACGGCTGGGCCGGGGAGGGGACCCGCGACATCGCCGCGGTCACGTATGCCGGGGACCCGATCAAGCGGCGGCTGGACTTCGTGCTCGAAGCCTGGTCGCGGGCGCGCCGGGGCGACGAGACGCTGGTCGTCACGGGGACCGACACGATCCGCTCTTCGGACGGGGTTGAGGTCGCCGGATCGCTCAGCACGGCGGACTTCCGGGCGCTGCTGCGCCGGGCGCGAGCGTTCGTGGCCGCGCCTCGGCGCGAGGACTTCGGCATCGCCGCGCTCGAGGCTCTCGCCCACGGCTGCATGCTCGTCACCACCCCCTCGCTTGGGCCGTACGCGGCACGGGATCTGGCGAGCGAGCTCGACCCGAGGCTCGTGAGCGACGACCTGGCGGCGGCGGTGCGGATCGCGCTCGACGATCCGGCTCCGGGATATGCCCAGCGGGCGGTGCCCCTGCTCGAGCCGTTCCGCCGCGAAGTCGTTGACCAAACAATCGCACAACACGTCCTAACCCGGTTGGTGCCAGGATTCAGGGCCCGATGACCGCGTTCATTCCCAGTCCGTCCGCCAACGGCTTCTACATCGGGCCGCTGTTTGTGCACGCGTACGGCCTCGCCTACGTGTTTGCGGTGCTCGCGGCGATCCTGGTCACGCGCCGGCGGTGGGAGGCGCTGGGAGGCAACCGCGAGCTCGTCTACGAGGTGGCGATGTGGGGCTTCCCCGCGGGGCTGATCGGCGGCCGGATCTACTTCCTGATCACGACGCCCAGCCAGATCCCGCCGCACTGGTGGGGGCCGTTCGCGGTGTGGAAGGGCGGCCTCGGGATCTGGGGCGGCGTCGCGGCCGGGGTGGCGGCCGGCCTGTGGGTGCTTCACCGCCGCCTCGAGAAGCCCGACGTGTACTGCTTCATGGACTGCGCCGCGCCGGCGCTGCTCGTCGCTCAGGCGATCGGCCGGATCGGGAACTACTTCAACCAGGAGCTGTTCGGCAAGCCGACGACGCTCCCGTGGGGACTGGAGATCTCCCCGACGCACCGACCGCCGGGGTTCCTCGAGTACGCGACGTTCCAGCCCACGTTCCTGTACGAGATCATCTGGAACCTGTCGCTGGCGGGCTTTCTCGTGTGGCTGGGCCGTACGCGTAAGGTCCGCGCTCCCGGCCTGTTTGCGTTGTACGTCGCCGGCTATTCCGGGTTCCGGATGTTCGAGGAGACGCTTAGGATCGACTACTCCAACCACATCCTCGGGCTGCGGCTGAACTTCTACGTTGCCGCGATCCTGTGTATCGCCGGGCTGACGTGGTTCGTGGCCATCCAGCGCGGATGGCGACTGCCCCGCCGCCGGGTCCGCCGCGGGGCCGAACTGCTCGGGCTGGCGTGGATCTTGGTCTGGGCGGCCGGCTGCGGATCGAGTGCCCCGGCTCAGCGCCGGGCGTATGTGCCGAGCGCCGTGGCCCCGAGCGCCGAGGTCCGGAGCTCGTTCGCCGCGAGGCCAGCCGCGAGACCCGAGCGTTTCGCGAGCGCCGTCAATGTGATCACGTAGCAGTGAGCGGTCGCGTGCGGCGGACCGGGGCGCCGCGCCGTTACGCCGTCGATCGGCTCCGCTTGCGCATCGCCGCCACCTCGGTCCACGGCCTCGTGTTGGCAACGTCGGCGGCGGTCAGCCACCCCCTCCGAGCGGTGGCGATCCCGTAGCGGGCGACCTCGAACCCCTTGACCCGGTGGGCATCGCAGTTGATGACGATCGGCACCCCCGCGGCCGCGGCCGCGCGTGCGTTCGTCTCGTTCAGATCGCGGCGGTCGGGGCTGGCGTTGATCTCGAGCATCGTCCCGGTGCGGACGGCCGCCTCGATCACCTGCTCGATGTCGAACGCATACGGCCGTCGGCGCTCGATCTTGCGACCCGAGGGGTGGCCGATCATGTCGACGAGCGGATGCTCGATCGCTCGCACGATCCGTGCCGTCATCTCTTCGGACGGCATCCGGAACGAGGAATGGACGCTCGCGACCACCCAGTCGAGCTGGGCGAGCACCTCGTCGTCGTAGTCGAGCGTCCCGTTCGGCAGGACGTTGACCTCGCTCCCCGCCAGCAACTCGATCCCGTCCACCGTGACCGAGCGGATCCGCTCAACGTGCTCGGCGAGACGGTCGGGCGAGAGGTCGTCACCGAACCCGAAGCTGGCTGAGTGGTCGGTGATCGCCAGGTACTCGTAGCCGGCGTCGCGTGCCGCAATCGCCATCTCCTCGATCGATGCGGTCCCGTCAGACGCCGTTGTGTGGCAGTGCAGGTCTCCTTTGAGGTCCTCCACGGAGATCAGGTCTGGCAGCGCGCCGTTGGCGGCTGCCACGAGCTCGCCCCGGTTCTCGCGCAGCTCGGGCTCGATGTACTCCAGTCCGAGCAGCGCGTAGACATCCGCCTCGTTCTCGCAGCGGTGGGTCTCGCCGGTGGCGTCGTCGAGCACCCCGTACTCGGATACGTGCAGGCCCTTGCGGACCGCGGCGTCGCGCAGCGCCATGTTGTGCGCCTTGGAGCCCGTCAGGTGCTGGAGCAGGTTGCCGAACTGGTCGGGGGCGACGATCCGCAGATCGACGTGCAGGCCGGTGTGGGTGCGCAGCCTCGCCCCGGCCTCGCTAGGGGTGCCCGCCGACTCGACGAGATCGAGCTTGGTGGCGGCGCGCGCGAGCGCGGCCGGGTCGCTGGCCGTGGCGATTAGATCGAGGTCCTTGACGCTGTCGGTCATCCGCCGCGCCGATCCGGCGAGCTCCACGCGGTGCGCGGAAGGGTGCTGGCGGAGCGCGGCGAGCAGCTGCTCGCCGACGGCCAGTGCCCGGTCCAGAACGAAGCGGGTGCGGGGCTCGTCGGGCCGGTGGGCGTCAAGCGCGGCGAGGATGCTCTCCTCGGCCTTGGGGCCGAATCCCTTCAGCGCCCGGATGCGGTGGTCCTGCGCGGCGGTCCTGAGCGCCTCCAGCGAGTCGATCTGGAGCTCGTCGAACAGCCGGCGCGCGCGCTTGGGGCCGAGGCCGGGCAGATGGGTGATCTCGATCAGCGCCGGCGGGAACTTGGCGCGGAGCTTGACGGCCGCCGGAATCGCCCCGTCGTCGGCGAGCGCCAGCACCTTCTCCTGGATGATCGCGCCGACTCCGGGAAGCTCCGTGGCGCGGCCCTGGCGAGCCAACGCCGTGACCGACACCGGCGCCTCGCGGATCGCCTTGGCGGCATTGCGATAGGCGACGATCCGGTGCACGATCGCCCCGTCGAGCTCGTACAGGTCGCCGAGCTCGTCGAGCGCCGCCGCGATCTCGCTGTTAGTCGGTTCCGCCATCCGGAAACGTAGGCTAGTAGTCGCCTCCGAGGGTCCATGCTATACTTTTTGAAGTAACTCGTTGAGAACAAGGAGCCCAAATGGCAGGCATCGTCGGCGAAGTCACCGATAACAACTTTCAGGCCGAGGTACTCGAGTCCGAGCTCCCGGTGTTGGTCGACTTCTGGGCGCCGTGGTGCGGTCCCTGCCGGATGGTCGCGCCCGTCGTCGAGGAGATCGCGCAGGAGCGTCAGGGCGAGCTGAAGGTCGTCAAGATGAACACGGACGAGAATCAGGAGACCGCGGTCAACTTCAACATCATGTCGATCCCCACGCTGATCCTGTTCCGCAACGGACAGCCGGCGAAGACCGTGATCGGCGCGTACCCGAAGCGCAAGCTCGAGGCCGAGCTCGAGCCGGCGCTGGCCTAGTGCCCCGAGTCACTAGCGGCTACGCGGCAGCCAGCGCCACCGCGACCCGCAATTCGCGCCCGTCGATCTCGACGGGCGCGGTGCCGTTAAGCGACTCGTAGCCGATCTGAACTGCGAGTGTCTCGGTGGCGAGATAGCCTTCGTGCGTGCGCGCGGCGGCGAGCAGCGCGGGATCGCCGTCGAGCGTGAGCACGATCCGGTCGGTCACCTCCAGCCCTGCGGCGCGCCGCGCCCCTTGGACCGCGTGGACGATCTCCCGGGCCCACCCCTCGTCGCGGAGGTCGTCGCCGATCTCGAGCTCGAGCGCGACGGCGTGCGAGCCCTCCCGCTCGACCTGGTAGCCGGCGAGCGGCTTCATCGAGACGAGCAGATTCTCGGCGTTCAGGATGTGATCCGCGCCGCCCACCGAGATCGCGACCGTCCGGCCCTCCCGCAGCGATGCCGCAACGTGACTGGGCTCCAGCGCCGCGATCGCGGCGGCGGCGAGCGGCATCTGCTTCCCGAACCGCGGGCCCAGCGTCCTGTAGTTCGGCTTGACCTCGACCTCGCCGAGCTCGTCGGCCTCGGAGACGAACCGCAGCTCGCGGACGTTCAGCTCGTCGCGCACGAGCTCGGTGAACCGCCCGATCGCTTGCCGCTCCGTGCCGGTGGCGACGACCACCGCGGCGCGCAGCGGCTGGCGGACCTTGAGCTTGGCCTGGGCGCGGGCGGCGAGTCCGAGCCGCACGGTCTCGCGTGCGGTCGCCATCGCCTGCTCGAGCTCGTGGTCGCGCTCGCCGGGGATCGGGAAGTCGCACAGGTGGACGCTGGGCTGCGCGCCGTCGAGGTTGTCGTAGATCTCGTCCGAGAGAAACGGGCAGAACGGCGCGAGCAGCTTGGCCAGCGTCACCATGCATTCGCGGAGCAGCCCGAAGGCGGCCGGGTCACCGTCCCAGAAGCGCCGGCGCGAGCGGCGGACGTACCAGTTCGAGAGCTCGTCCACGAACTCGGCGATGGCGCGACCGGCGTTGGTCGCGTCGAACCCTTCGAGGCCGGCGATCACCGTCTCGATCGTCCCTTGGAGGCGCGAGACGGCCCAGCGGTCGAGATCGGTGGCGTTCGACATGTCCAGCGCGACGTCGCGGTCCATCTCATTCGCGTTCGCGTACAGCACGTAGAAGCTGTACGTGTTCCACAGCTGCAGCAGGAACTGGCGAACCGCCTCTCCGATCGTCTCCAGCGAGAACCGATAGGTGTCCCACGGCTGCTTTGAGGCGAAGAAGTACCACCGGAACGCGTCGGCGCCGTAGGCGTCGATCACCTCCCACGGCGCGACCACGTTGCCCAGCGACTTCGACATCTTTCGACCATCCTCGTCGAGGATCAGCCCGAGGCAGACGACGTTGCGGTACGACGATCGGTCGAACAGCAGGGTCGAGACCGCCAGCAGCGAGTAGAACCAGCCGCGCGTCTGGTCGAGCGCCTCGCAGATGAAGTCGGCCGGGAAGCGCTCCTCGAAGTGCTCGAGGTTCTCGTGGGGCGCGTGGTACTGCGCGAACGGCATTGACCCGGAGTCGAACCAGACGTCGATGACCTCGGGCACGCGCTCCATCTCCTCGCCGCACTCGAGGCAGGGGAACGTCACCTCGTCGACGAACGGGCGGTGGGGATCGGTGAGCGTGACGCCGGAGAGCTCGGCCAGCTCGGCGAAGGAGCCGATCGCATGGACGTGCTCGTTCACGCACCGCCACACCGGCAGCGGCGTCCCCCAGTAGCGCTCGCGCGAGAGCGCCCAGTCGACGTTCCCCTCGAGCCACTTGCCGAAGCGGCCGTGCTTGACGTGCTCGGGATGCCAGTTCACCGATTCGTTGGACGCCAGCAGCCGGTCCTTGATCTGGCTCGTGCCGATGTACCACGACGGCTTGGCGTAGTAGAGCAGCGGCGTGCCGCACCGCCAGCAGTGGGGGTAGCTGTGCTCGATCGTCTCGGCGCGGAGCAGCCGCCCGCGTGCCTGGAGGTCCTCGATCAGGTCGGGATCGGCCTCCTTCACATAACGGCCCGCGTACGGGCCGATCCGCTCGTCGAACGTCCCGTCGAGCCTGACCGGGTTGATCACGTTCAGCCCGTACTGCTGGCCGAGGCGGAAGTCGTCGTCGCCGAACGCGATCGCGGTGTGGACCAGGCCGGTGCCTTCGTCGGCGGTGACGAAGTCCCCGAGCAGCACGCTGTGCCCGAGCTCGCCGTAGGCGGTGCCGGGGATGAATCGGAACGGGGGCTCGTAGCGGACGCCCTCGAGCTCCGAGCCGGCGAAGCTCGAGAGGATGTCCGCTCCTCCGAGCACCCGCTCGAGCAGCGCCTCGGCGAGGATGAGCACGGGGCCGTCGTCGGTCCTGGCGCGGATGTAGGTCAACTCGGGATCGACCGCCACCGCCGCGTTTGAGACCAGCGTCCACGGTGTCGTCGTCCACACCAGCAGCTCGTCGCCGGCATGTGCGGCGCCAAGGGATTCGATGACGGGCAGGCGGACGTATACGGACGGGTCGAGCACGTCGCGATAGACGTCCGGCTGCCCGAGCTCATGGCTCGAGAGCGTGGTCTCGTCACGCGTGCAGTAGGGGACGACCTTCAGCCGCTCGTACAGCAGCCCCTTGTCGTGGATCGTCTTCAGCGCCCACCACACCGACTCGATGTAGTCGGTGTCGAGCGTCTTATACGCGTTGTCGGTGTCGATCCAGAAGCCGATCCGCTCGGTCAGCTTGGTCCAGTCCTCGACGTGGCTGAGCACGGTCTTGCGGCACAGCGCGTTGAATTCCGCGATCCCGTAGCGCTCGACGTCATCCTTCGAGGTGAACCCGAGCTGGGCCTCGACCGCGAGCTCGACCGGCAGCCCGTGGCAGTCCCAGCCGCCCTTGCGCTCGACCTTGAACCCGCGCATCGTCTTGTAGCGGGGGAAGATGTCCTTGAACACCCTGGCCAGGACGTGGTGTGACCCCGGCGGCCCGTTGGCCGTCGGCGGGCCCTCGTAGAAGCCCCACGGCGGGCAGTCACTGCGCCGGCGGACCGACTCGTCGAACACCGCCCGTTCGCGCCAGCGCTCGAGCACGCGTTCCTCGAGCGCGGGGAACGAGGCGCGTGGATCGACGGGGCGGTGGGGCGGGGTCATGGGCGGCGGATTCTAAGCGCCGCCCTCAGCCTGCCAGTGGCAGCTATCTCGCCAGCGCCACCGGTACGACCGTCGGACGCCCGGCGCGAGCCGCGGCGAGCTGCTGGAGCTTTGCCAGCAGGAGGTCGCCGGCCGCGGTCGGGTTCTGTCCCAGACGGCAGACGGTGCTCGCGCCCGAGTCCGGAACCGCTCCTCGATAGTCGAACACGGCGACCTCGGGGACGGCGCCACGGACGGCGTACACGAGCCGACCGATCTCGTCGAGCGTCACCCGGCGTCCCGTCAGCACGACCGCGTTCGGGTAGAGCGCACGGAGCGCGCGGCCGAGGCGGGCCGGATCGGTGGCGGGCGAAAGTGACAGCGTGCGCACGCCGGCGCGCCTGACGATCAGCTCGAGCGCCTGGGCGTGGAGGGCGTCGAGATCGAGCGGAGCGGAGGCGTCGAACACGAGGATGCCCTCCGAGCGGCTCGCCGGCGGCGACACGCGCTTCATCGCCGACAGCCAGCTTGTCGCGAACCGCCAGCCGAACTCGTACTCGACGGTCGGGCGGTCCGTGCGGATGTGCGTCTGCACCGCCTCGAGCAGGATCTCCTCGATCGTCCGCTCGACCGAGCGCAGCGCGAGGCTCTCCTCGAGCAGGCGCGACGCCTTGTCCTCGTCGAACTCGGCGAACGCCGCCGCGAGGCGAGTCGGAGACGACGGTCCCTCGCCGCGCTCCTGCGCGAGCGAGACCGCCGAGGAGACGTTGTGGGTCTCGGCGAGAGCCAGCCTCAGCGACTCGATCTCGGTGAGTGCGTACTGGCGGTGACCGCCAGGCGAGCGGAGCGGGCGGGGGAAGCCGTAGCGCCGCTCCCAGCTACGAAGTGTGTTGGGGCTGACGCCGAGCATGACGGCCGCCGCGTTTGTCCGGATCCCGTTCATGTGGCGGAGTTATCGTGAGGATTTGGTCGGAATGCAAGGGGCGCAAGTGGCCGTGCAGCATGGGCGAGACGCTGCACTTGCAGGAGTTTTGGGTGGCGGTTCGAGGCGGTGGCGTTTGTGGCGGGTCGGTTTTCCGCCGGCGCCGGCGCGGTGATCGCGCCCCATCGATGCCCTCACCGGGGCGCGCCGCCCATGTCAGTCATGGGTAGTACGACAGAGCTCGGCCCGTGCGGCGGTGTTGTCGCGTTACCCATGAACGAACCGCCGCCGGCCCGCCGCGGAGTCGCTCCGCCCCCGCGAATGGTGATGCACAGCGCGCCAAACGCGCGGCGAGTCCCGAGGCCTGGCGTGCTGTGCACGAGGAGTGTGCCTAGCGCGCCACGGCTCGCCGCCGGCGCCGGTTGTGGCGTGCTGTGCATCATCCAGAACCGCAAATCGGGAACCGAAGCCGCCCT
>Ga0116218_1002392_pt1 | contig 10453 bp, 15 predicted proteins | sample Sb_taG_2_FD_88966 | JGI IMG/M metagenome (GOLD analysis project Ga0116218, IMG submission 88966) | Peat soil microbial communities from Weissenstadt, Germany - Sb_50d_5_LS metaG | ecosystem: Environmental > Terrestrial > Soil > Wetlands > Peat | place: Germany: Weissenstadt | collected 2010-09-21 | reverse complement strand
GGCGTGCGCGTACCACGAGGCCGGGCACGCGGTGGCCGTCGAGGCGGTCGGGTACGTCGTGAAGTCGATCATCTGGGGCGGCGACGGTCCGATGACGAGGTTCTCGGTCACGCCCTGGGACCAAAACCACCGCGACTCTCCGGCCGCGAGGTGGCGCCTGCTGACGGTCACGGTCGCCGGCCCAGTGGCGGAGTCGATCCACTTCGAGCGGCCGGCCGTCGCCGAGGGGTTCGTCGCCGACGTGCTGGACATGTTCGAGGAGGGGTGGTGGCTCGTAGATCCCGCGGACGTCACCGAGGAGGACGTCCTAGATGCGTTCGGCGAGGTGAACGACCGCGGGGACGCGTTCCTGCTCGTGGTCGACCTGGGACCCGAGGCCGCGGAGAAGGAGCTGCGGGAGGCGCTCCAGGCTGCTCGCGAGATCCTCACCGAGCGGTGGTCTGATGTCGAGGCCATCGCGGCGGCGAGGATAACTGACGGATAACAGACGCGGCGATGGCCCCCGGATGGCCACCTCGGATCTCCCGCAGGCACGGGCGCTCGGCGCCCCGCTCGTCGTGAAGGGCCGGAACGCCAGTTACCCCGGAAAGCGGTCTGTTATCCGCTCACACGTTCCTGATGTTCCACCTGGCCCGGCCGGACATCCTCGCGGTCGGCGACCTCGGGATCCGCCGCGCGGCGATGATCCGCTACGGACTTCCGAAGCTCCCGACGACGCCGGAGATCGAGGCGATCGCGGAGCCGTGGCGGCCGTATCGGACGCTGGCGTGCCGGTTTTTGTGGCGATCCTTGCAGGCGACGCCAATTTGAGGCCGTCGGCCGGCGTGTGAGCGTTAGACCGCCGAGACTTCTTCCTCGTCCGCCACGCGGAACGAGGACCCGCAGCCGCACGCGGCGATCACGTTTGGGTTGTCGACCTTGAAACCGGCGCCCTGCAGGCCATCGACGAAGTCGACCACCGAGCCTTGGACGTAAGGCAGGCTTGGCCGGTCGACGAGCAGGCGAATTCCCTTGTCCTCGAAGACGCTGTCGCCTTCCCGCTGCTCGTCGAACGCCAGTGCGTACTGGAAGCCCGAGCAGCCGCCGCCCCGCACTCCGACCCGAAGCCCCGCCGTCTCGGCCACAGCAGCTTGGGTTGCCAAGAACTCATGCACCTTCTGGGCGCCCTTATCAGTGAGAGTGATCATGCTTCATGAAGTATAGCCATGGGATCTCGCTACGCTTGGATGGTGTCCGTATCCTCGGATGAGCTGAAGCAGCGAATCGAATCCGGCATCCCCGGCGCCCGCGCCGACGTCACAGGCGATGGGCACCATTTCAACGCGGTTGTCTCCGCGCCGGCGTTCAAGGGACTGAACCGGATCGCCCAGCACCGACTGGTCTACGGCGTGTTCGGCGCCGAGTTAGGCGACCGCATCCACGCACTCTCCCTCCAAACCAAAGCTCCCGAACAGGAGACGTAATGACCGAAGAAGCCACGAACCCAATGCGCGACGCGATCGCGAGCGCGATCTCCGAGAACCCGGTGCTCCTGTTCATGAAGGGGACCCCCGAGCAGCCGATGTGCGGCTTCTCGGCCCGCACCGTGGCGATCCTGGAGTCAGTCGGCAGGCCGTTCGCCGCTGTCGACGTGCTGCCTGATCCGCGCATCCGCCAGGAGCTCTCGGCGCTGTCTAACTGGCCCACGATCCCACAGCTGTTCGTCGACGGCGACCTCGTCGGCGGTTGCGACATCGTTACCGAGATGTACGAGTCGGGCGAGCTGCAGGAAGCGCTGGGCGTCGAGAACGCGGAAGCCGCCAACGGCCCGCTCGAGGTAACAGAGCCCGAGCAGGCTCCGCCGATGTCGATCGAGAACCGCTTGGGGTGAGCACGACCGGCGCCACTGTGGTGGCGCTTCGGTTCGAGGGCCAGACGCTGTGGGCGCTCGACCAGACGGTCCTACCCTGGCGTGAGGAGGAGCTCGAGCTCCGCTCTGCGTCCGACGTGGCCGGCGCGATCAAACGCCTCCAGATCCGCGGCGCCCCGCTGATCGGCGTCGCGGCAGGTTACGGGGTCGCGCTCGAGCTGGGGCGCGACGAGCACGCGCTAGACCCGGCCTGCGAGCTGCTCAAGGCGGCCCGGCCGACCGCCGTCAACCTCGCCCATGCCGTCGACCGGGTCAGAGCGGCGGCGATAACAGCATCGCCAGAGCAGCAAGCCGAAGCCGCGCTGGCCGAGGCGCGGGCGATCCACGCCGAGGAGGAGGCGTCGAGCGAGGCGATCGCGGCCAACGGGGCCGAGTTCCTCGCGAGTAGCCGGCGCGTACTGACGCATTGCAACACCGGCGCGCTGGCGGCGCCGGGACGGGGGACCGCGCTGGCGGTGATCGACGAGCTGTGGCGCCGCGGAGGGCTGCAATCCGCGATCGCCACCGAGACCAGGCCGCTGCTCCAAGGCGCGCGGCTGACCGTGTACGAGCTGCGCAAGCTGGGAATCCCGCACCAGCTGGCGGTCGACTCCGCCGCCGCCGGGCTGATCGCCGGCGGCGAGCTCGACGCCGTGATCGTCGGCTGCGACCGAGTCGCCGCCAACGGCGACGTGGCCAACAAGGTCGGCACCTACGGGCTGGCGCTCGCGGCACACGCCGCGCGGATCCCCTTCGTTGTGGCTGGACCGACTTCGACGATCGACCCGAACTGCCCAACCGGCGCGCAGATCGCGATCGAGGAGCGAGCTCAGGATGAGGTTCGCCGCGCGGGAGCCGCGGCGCTTACCCCGCCGGAGACGCCGTGTCGCAACCCCGCGTTCGACGTCACGCCGGCGGCGCTGATCACGGCGCTGGTGACCGAGCGGGGCGTGGCCCAGCCGGTCGACGCCGACGCGCTGGCCGCCCTGACGGCACGATGAGGGTCGCCCGCTCCTTCGGTGCCGACGACGTCCGCATCGAGGAGTTCGACGACCCTGAGCCCGGACCCGGCGAGGTCGTCTGCGACATCCTCGCGTGCGGGGTGTGCGCCTCTGATGTGACGGACTGGTACGTGGCGGCCAAGCTGCCGGCGGTACTCGGCCACGAGCCGACCGGCATCGTGCGGACCGTCGGCGAGGGGGTCGACAACGTCGCCGTCGGCGATCGTGTGGCGATCCACCATCACACGCCGTGCGGCGAGTGCCGGCGCTGCCGCCGCGGTCACGAGACGATGTGCGAGCGGTTCCGCGCGACGCGCCTGGACCCCGGCGGCTTTGCCGAGCGCGTCCGCCTCGTCCCCGAGCTGTCGTCCGAGCTGCTCGTGCTCCCCGACGGCGTCGACCCCGTCGAGGCGACGCTGATCGAGCCGCTGGCGTGCGTGCTCCGAGCCCAGGAGCGATCGAACCTCCGTGCCGGCGATTCGCTGCTCGTGGTCGGCGCCGGCGTCAACGGCCTGCTCTCGATCGCCGCCGCCCACGCCCGCGGGGTCGACGCTGTGTGGGTCCGCGAGCCGCGCCCTGACCGGCTGGCGCATGCGCTCGAAACCGGGGCCGAGCGCCACGGCAACGAGCTTGTCGACGTCGCCATCGTCTGCACGCCGAAGCCTGACGCGATCGCCGCCGCGGCCGAGGCGGTGGCCCCGGGCGGAACGGTCTGCCTGTACGCGCCGCCGGCACCCGACGCGCCGCCGCGGCTCGACGGCGCGGCGCTGTTCCTCCGCGAGCTGACCCTCACCGCCAGCTATTCGGCCGGCCCCGGCGACATGCGCGCCTCGCTCGAGCTGATCGCCGGCGGCGAGGTCGACGCGGCGTCGCTGATCTCGCACCGGTTGCCGCTCGAGGAGACGGCGGCCGCGCTCAACCTGCAGCGCCAGGGCGAGGCGATCAAGGCGGTCGTCATTCCGTGAAAGCCGCGCTTCTGTACGGCAGGGAGGATCTCCGCGTCGAGGACGTCCCGGAGCCACAGGGCGAAGTGATCGTCGAGGTGCAGGCGGCCACGATCTGCGGCACCGACGTGAAGATGTGGCGACACGGCCACCGCGTGCTTGGCCCGTATCCGTGCTGTTTCGGACACGAGACCGCCGGCGTGCGAGTGGACACCGGCGAGCGGGTGCTGGTCTCGGACTCGGTGGCGTGCGGGAACTGCGCGGCGTGCCGGGCCGCACGCGCGCAGATCTGCCGCGAGCCGACGTGGGTGCTCGGCGGCTTCGCCGAGCGGATCGGGGCGCCGGCGGCGGCGCTGCACGCGATTCCCGACGGACTGCCGGCACCGGCGGCCGCGATGGCCGAGCCGCTGGCAGCGGCGCTGCACGCGGTCGATCGAGGCAGCGATGCAGAGGACGTGGGCGTGCTCGGCGGCGGCCCGATGGGGTTGATGCTCGCGTCTCTCCTGCTAGCCGGCGGCCGCATGGTGACGGTCGCCGACCGACACCCCGAGCGCCGCGCCCAGGCGTCGGCGCTGGGCGCTCGCGGCGAGCCCGAGCTCGACCAACACGAGCTCGTCTTCGAAGCCGTCGGACGGCCGGAGACCTGGCGCGCCGCGGTCTGCGCGGCGGCTCCCGGCGGGACCGTGGTGCTTGTCGGGGGCTGCCCGCACGGGACCGAGGTGACGCTGCCGCCGGCGCCGATCCACTACGACGAGCTCGAGTTGCGCGGCTCGTTTCACCACGCGCCCGCCGAGGTCGATCGTGCGCTGGAAGCGCTCGCCGCCGGAATCCTCGACTGGGAGTCGCTGCTCGGCGAGACGATCCCGCTCGAGCGGCTTCCCGAGGCGCTCGCGCGCAGCGGCGATGGGCCGGCGCGGAAGTCGCTCGTCGACCCGCGGCTCTGACGTGCAGTCAGTCGCGCGTCCGCACGTACTCGAGGTGCTCGACGATGCGGCGCGAATCGCAGATCGCCTCGCCGTCGATCACCAGCACCGGCACCCGGCGCTGGTTGGTCAGCGCCTCGACCTCGGGGCGGCGGGAGCGACGCTGCGGGACCGCGACCTCGGTGAACGGGATTCCGTCGCGGCGCAGCGCCCTCGCGACCTTCCCACAGGGACACAGCCAGTCCGTCGGGGTCGTGCACCGGTACAGCGTCGCCATCTCAGACCACCCGCCGCAGGAGGCTACCCGCCGCCCGCATCGGTAGCGGCTGTCGGGACCCTGGCGCCGCCAGGCGGCCCCGATCACGCTCGCGGTACCACGCCACCGTCGCCTCGAGGCAGTCCTCGTGAGGTGAGGTGTGCCAGCCGAGCTCGCGCTTGGCCTTGGTGTTGACGAACGCCCAGTTCAGCGACGACGCCAGCACCTCGGTCGGGCTAGGCGCCGAGATCCCCGGCAGACGTTCGCCCGCAGCAGCCAGCGCCAGCGCGACGCGTAGCGGCAGCTTCACCGCCGGCGGCTCCACGCCCGAGATCCTGCCGAGGTCGGCGAACAGCCGGTCGAAGGTGAAGTTGCGATTGCCGAGGATGTAGCGCTCCCCGAGCTGGCCGCGCTCGTCGGCGAGCACGTGACCGTGGGCGACGTCCTCGACGCCGACGATGTTGAGTGTCCCGTCGACGTACGCGGGGATCTGGCGACGCATGAACCGGCGCACGAGCGCCGTCGAGGAGCGACCCGGGTCGCCGGCGCCCATGACGTGCGCCGGATTGACGATCACCAGCGGCAGGCCTCGGGCCGCCAGGCGCACAGCCACCACCTCGGCCTCGCGCTTGGAGTCGACGTACGGGATGGCGTAGCGGCCCGCGTCCCACACGTTTGACTCATCGGCCGTCGCTCCCGCGCGCGCCGGGCCGATCGCGGCGACCGACGAGGTGTAGACGGCCCGCTGAACCTCAGCGCGAAGCGCCTCCTCGAGCACGATCCGGGTCCCCTCGACGTTCAGCGAGAAGATCCGCTCGCGTGCAAGCACGAGGCTCGTTGTCCCGGCCACGTGGAACAAGCGATCGACGCCGCGCATCGCCCGACGGACGGAGCGCCGATCGAGAATGTCGCCGCGCGCCACGTCGACCTCGAGCCCCTCGAAAGCGCCGACCCCCGACTGCCCGCGCACGAGCACGCGGACCTCGTCGCCGCGGGCGACGAGCAGCCGGGTCAGCTGGGAGCCGATGAAGCCGGTGGCGCCGGTTATGAGCGATCGAGGCAAGAGGTGCGTCAGCGTAGATGACCGGCGGGCGCAGTCGCCGGGCAATGATCGTTTAGGGTGCGAGCCCGTGACCGTGGCGATCGTCACCGATACGTGCCATTACCTCCCCCAGGAGCTGCTCGCGGCCCATCACATCCGCGAGGTCAGCCTGTACATCCACTGGGGTTCGCAGGCGCAGCGGGAGAGCGAGATCGTCGACTACGACCAGTACTACGAGCAGCTCCGCGACGAGGCCTTCCTGCCCACGACCTCACAGCCCTCGATCGGCGACTTCCTCGAGGTCTACGAGCCGCTGCTCGACGCCGGCAAGGACATCATCTCCATCCACCTGGCCGGCGGGATGTCGGGCACCGTCCGGGCCGCCGAGCAGGCCCGCGAGCAGCTCGGCTCCAGAGCCGACCGGGTTCGCGTGTTCGACTCTGCCACCGCGTGCGGCGGCGAGGGGCTGGTGATCCTGGCGGCGGCGGCCGCGATCCGCGACGGCGCGGACCTCCCCGCCGTGGAGGAGCGCGTCCAGCGCGCCCGAGCATCGCTGAAGATGTGGTTCGCGATCGACACCCTGGAGTACCTGCGCCGTGGCGGCCGGATCGCCGGGGCGCAGGCGTGGCTCGGGTCGGCGCTGAAGATCAAACCGATCCTGACCGTCGAATCGGAGATCACTCCGGTCGAGCGGGTGCGCACGTCGAAGCGGGCCTTCGAGCGGATGGTTGACCTGCTGCGCTCGCGCCAGGAGGACGGAGCGGACGGCTGGATGGTCCAGCACATCCAGGCCCCGCGCGAGGCGGAGGAGCTCGCGGCGCGCGGAATCGAGATATTCGGATGCGAGCCCCGGGTGATCTCGGAGATCGGCCCGGTGATCGGAACGCACGTCGGCCCGGGCCTGCTCGGCGCCGGGGCGCTCCCGAGCTCGCTGTTGTAGGGCCTGCTTGGGCGCCCGCGCGGTCGAGCTCGTTGTTGTAGCGCCGTTCTCGCTCCACTCCCGGCCCCAGAAACTCCATCTAACCTGCAAAACGCATGATTTCGATGGTCTGGCCGTGATCATTTCTGGCGAAGCGCGGCGCGCCGAGGTGCCGCGACGTCTTGGTGACTCGATGAGTCTGTCCACTGTTTTGTTGATTGGTTTGGCAGCCTGGATTTCGATCCTCGTCGTTGTCCTGGCGATGTGCCGGGCTGCAGCGCACGCCGAGGGCAAGGTCGAACGCGTTGACCCCGCGCGAGCGCCAACCTCAACGGACCCCTCGGCCCCGAACGCAGTCCTGGTCAGCCACCACTAGAGCGCGCGCTCGCGCTCGCACTCGCGCTCAGTGCTACGAGCTACCGGTTGCGGCGGCGGCGTCCGAACGTCAACGCACCGAGTGCGGCGACGCCCCCGCCGAGGACGAATCCGGCCACCCCGGCGCCGATCATCGCCTGCTTCTGGTGGCGCCGGAGCTGCGAGCGCCAGTCGGTGACCCGGACGACCTCGAGCCGAAGCCGCTCCAGCGAGGTCCCAAGTTCGAGACGGTTCTGTTCGATCGAGGCCCGAATCTCCTCGGGCGTTCTGGCGCGGGTGGCCACTAAGGCTCCCGCTCGACGCTTTGGACGGTCTCGCGGATCTTCTTGGCCTCGTCGATCGCCATTGTCGGCGTCGGCGCTCCGACCCGCAGCATGCGACGGGCGAACAGGAACGCGGCGGCAGTGAAGATCAGAAGGATCACGAGCACGATCAGGAAACCGAGCCAGATGCTGTTCAAGAGGTCGTTCAGCCCCCACGCGAGCGTCAGCAGCAGGAACACCACCGCGAACACCCCGAACACCGCTCCGGCCGCCACCGCCGCGGCGCCGCGAGCGATGCTCGACACCTTCTGGGTCATCTCGGCCTTGGCGAGCTCGATCTCCTCGCGCACGAGGGTCGAAACCCGCTCAGAGACCTCAACCACAGTCGTGGCTAGGTTCTCCGGCTGTCCGTTACTACCGGGCAAGGCGCCTGAGAATTGTCGCTAACAGGAAACCACCCACGAACGCGGCGCCGACCGCAACCTCGGGCCGATCGGCCGGGAGCGCGCCGGCCGAGTCGCTCGGGCTCCAGCCGCTGGAGGAATCCGACGGCGTAGCCCACGCGCTCCCCGCCGTTGAGCGGGACTCGGCGGGCGTTGACGGGGACTCGGCGGCCGTCGAGGCAGACGCCGCGGCAGCAGTCGCCGGCTCGGTGACGAACGTCGCCGGCGGCTCGGCGGCAGTGGCCTCAGACTCCCCGCCACCGGCCGGCGGAGACTCGCCACCAGCGGGCGCAGGAGACCCGGCGCCGGCGGGCGCCGGCATCCCTGGTTCTGGAGTCTGCGACTGCTCGGTCACTCGGGCGGGTCTTCGCCGAACATGCGTCGCCAAACCAGGCTCGCAACCCGCGTCGAGGCGATACTCGCGAGAGCGCCGAGGCCGGCGAGCAGGCCCGACCAGATCAACCGCTTGACCAAGGGGCTGTCGGTCATCGAGGAGGATTCAATCAGACTCACTGTCGGCTGGGCCGGCTCCGTCGGAACCGTACACGCGTGCTACCCCTCCAGCCCGCGACAAATCGTTTCCACGATCAAGGTCTTCGCGCGCTCCAGCTCCTCGTCGGAGACGGGCTCGACGTCGAAGATCCATCCGGTCAGCACCTGCTCGACGCAGCCGTAGAACGCCAGCGCGGCGAACTCGGGCGTGATCTCGTTGCGGAACAGGCCGTCGGCCTGTGCTCGCGCCACAATCGCGGCGATCAGCGCATAGGCGTCGCGGATCTTGCTCAGGTGCGTGCGGCCGAACGTGTTGGCGGCACGCGTGACCTCGACGATGATCACCTTCATCAGCTCGGGGTCGTAGCGGTAGGACTCGATGATGAAGCCCGCGATCGCCCGCAGCTTGTCGCGGGGCGAGCGCTGCGAGGCGTCGGCCTCGGCGATCGCGACGAGCATCACGTCCCACCGCTCGAGGAACAGCGTGTCGAGGATCTCCTCCTTGGAGGAGAAGTAGTGGTAGACGAGCCCGTAGGCGACCTGGGCCTCGTCCGCGATGTCGGACACGCGGCACGTGTGGAACCCCTGGCGCGCGAATACGCGGACGGCGGCGTCGAGGATCACCCGGCGCTTGTCGACTGTCGTGCTCGATGAGGACGCCACTAGTGCCCCACTCTCAGATCTCCCAGGCGTAGGCCTCGGGACGGCGGTTGGCGAGCGACGGCAGCCTGCTCCGCACGTCCCGCAACGTCGCGAAGTCGAGCTCGGCCACGATCGATGTCTCGATATCCGGCGCGCCGGCCAAGACCAGGCCCCACGGATCGACGATCATCGACCGCCCGCCCGCCCGGTGGCCGGCGCCGTCGCGGCCGATCTGGTTGGCCGCGACCACGAAGCACTGGTTCTCGATCGCCCGCGCCCGCACCAGCACCTCCCAGTGATCGCGGGTCGTCGCCAGCGTGAACGCGCTGGGGACCACGATCACCTCCGCGCCGCGCACGGCGAGGATGCGGTAGAGCTCGGGAAAGCGCAGGTCGTAGCAGATGCTCATCCCCAGAGTGGTACCGTCGCCGAGCTCCGAGACCACCGGCTCATCCCCCGGCTCCTCGGTCGCGGACTCCGCGTATACGACGCCGTCGACCTCCACGTCGAACATGTGGATCTTGCGGTACACGGCTCGCACCTCGCCGTCCGGGCCGACGTGGACGCTCGTGTTCGCGGCCTTCTCGCAGCCGGCGACCCGCTCCACGACCGACCCGGCGAGGAGGTCGATGCCGAGCTCGCGCGCCGTCGCCCGCGCCCAGCTGATGCACGGTCCGTCCAGCGGCTGGGCTCCGGTACTCAGCTGCTCGTCGGTGCCCAGTACGCTCCACTTCTCTGGCAACAGGACCAGCTCGGCTCCGCGCCCGGCCGCCTCGCGAACGAGCCTATCGGCGGTCGCGAGGTTGCGATCTGTGTCCTGCGTGGCGTTGAGCTGGATCGCACCGGCGCGCAAGGGACCTCACTTCACCATGGGAACAAGTTCGATTGACCGGTCAGTCAACGTGCCCGTGAAGGATAGCCTGCAGACCGCCCTGCCCCATCGCGGATCGTTCGGCGCCCCACGCCCGCCCGAGCTCTCCCCACTGGCCCTTCCCCCGGCCCCGATGCCACCCCGTTGGGGCCGCCGGCCGCTGAAGGCCTGGCGCTACGTCGGGGTCTTCGGCCCCGAGCTGATGGTGTGCCTGGCGTCGGTCCGAATCGGCCCGGCGCGACAGGCGTTCTGGGCCGTATGGGATCGAACCCGCGGCCGGCTCCACGAGCACACGGCGATTGGCCGCGGCAAAGTCAGGCTCGACGCCGGCCGCGCCCGGGTGATCGACCGCGACGTGCAGCTCGATCTGGCGCTCGAGGAGAACGCCGGGATC
>Ga0116218_1002389_pt1 | contig 10457 bp, 5 predicted proteins | sample Sb_taG_2_FD_88966 | JGI IMG/M metagenome (GOLD analysis project Ga0116218, IMG submission 88966) | Peat soil microbial communities from Weissenstadt, Germany - Sb_50d_5_LS metaG | ecosystem: Environmental > Terrestrial > Soil > Wetlands > Peat | place: Germany: Weissenstadt | collected 2010-09-21 | reverse complement strand
ATTCCATCGGGACAACCTGTTGCTGGTGAGAACCGACGCTCGCCTCGCCGGCTATCAACCGGCAGGGCTTGTGCCGCTCTACCAACAAATGCAGGATCGGCTGAATGCCCTGCCCGGCGTGCTTGCCGCGACGATCGCTCAATACAGTCCGATCAGCGGCACCAGCAACTCGAGTAACTGCTCTATCGAGGGGTATGCGCCTCCACCAGACAAAAACATGGACGTATACACGGTGGAGGTCGGGCCGCGATTCTTTGAGACGCTCGGAACCCCGCTGGTGTTGGGGCGGCCTATCGAGCTCCGCGACACCCCCGCTGCTCCGACCGTGGCCGTGGTCAACGAGTCCTTCATTCAGAAGTTTCTGCCAAAACAAAATCCAATTGGCCGTCACTTCAATTTGGGCGCGCCATTCCATCCGCCCGGCGCGGAGATCATCGGCGTGGCGGCGGACTCCAAGTATTACGCGTTGAGCGAGACGCCAAAGCCCATGGCGTTCTTTTCCGCATGGCAGTCCGGTGGACGGGAAGCCTATGTGGGCGAATTGCTGATCCGGACTTCACAGGATGCATCGGGAGCGGCCGCCGAAGTGCGGCAGGCCATGCATCAAATCGACAGCCGCCTGCCGATTCTCGATGTCTCAACCCTGCGCCGACACATCGACAATTCGTTAGATCAGGAGCGGATGATCACCAATCTATGCAGTTTCTTCGGGTTACTCGCACTCCTGCTAGCCTCGATCGGGCTCTACGGGACCATGCGTATTCGGTTGTGCGAAGAACCAACGAGATCGGCATTCGCATGGCCCTCGGCGCGCAGCGCCCGCAGGTGCTCTGGATGGTACTGCGCGAGGCGGTGGTGCTGGTCATCCTGGGGTTGATGTTTGGATTGCCTCTCGCCTTGGGCGCGACTCGCTGGATCAAGAGCTTTCTTTTCGGCACTCCGCCGGTGGACCTGGCGGGTATTGGCGCGGCTATCGTGCTTATGATCGCGGTTTCCGCGCTCGCCGGTTTTCTGCCGGCACGACGAGCAACCAAGGTCGACCCTATGGAGGCGCTGCGATACGAGTGATGCATCGAGCGCGCCAAAACTGCCTAAAAGCCATTGACAATCATTTTAGTTTAAACTAAACTAATTTCCCAATGATGCCCTCGGCCCTCGAGGCGATTGCTTCCCCGCGCCGGCGCGAAATTCTGCGGCTGATATGGAATGAGGAACAGCCGGCCGGAGCCATCCACCGCGCCATGCCGGATGTCACATTCGGCGCGGTTTCGCTGCAATTGCGGTCGCTCGTGGAGGCCGGCCTCGTGGAGGCGCGTGCCGAGCAGCGCAACCGCTTCTACCGGGCGCGGCGCGAGGCCTTCGGTCCGGTGGCGGAAATCCTCGAGCACATGTGGGACGACAAGCTGTGGAAGCTCAAGCTGGCTGCTGAGCTGGCAGAATCGCGCCGCGGACCCAAGCCGCGCCAGCGTCGCAACAAGAAGACCCGCAAGAAGAAAGGACGTTGATGACTTATGCAGGAATTGCCACACCACCTGGACCGGACGGTCGTGATTCAGGCCAAGCCGGAGACCGTATTCCGATTCTTCACCGACAGCGCGCGATGGGCAAGCTGGTGGGGCGCGGGCTCAACCATCGATGCCAGGCCGGGCGGCAAGGTGTATATCCGCCACGCCAACGGAGTGGAATCGGCGGGCGAAGTACTGGAGGTGCACGCCGGAGAGCGGATCGTATTCACCTACGGTTTCGTCGGCGGCAAGCCGATTCCGCCGGGGAGCTCGCGCGTCACCATTCGCCTCGAGCCGATTGAGGCCGGGACACGGCTCCATCTGCTGCATGAATTCGCCGAAGCCGCTCCGCGTGATGAACACGTGCAAGGCTGGCGCTTCCAGTTGTCGCTGTTCAGCAACGTCGTCGCGAATGAAGTGTACGCGGGCGCAGCCAGCACGGTGGATGCCTGGTTCGGCGCATGGAACATTGCCGACGCACCCGCGCGCGACGAAATTCTCGCTCGGATCGCAAGCCCAGGAATCCGGTTCCGCGACCGCTTCAGCCTGCTCGACGGCGCAGCGGACCTGACCGCTCACATCAGCGCAGCGCAGCGATTCATGCCCGGCATCCGGCTCCAGCGCAAAGGAGATGTCCGCCATTGCCAGGGTACAGTACTCGCCGATTGGATCGCCGTAGACAGCGGCGCGCAGCCGCGGATGTCCGGGACCAGCGTCTTTGCATTTCGGCCCGACGGGAAAATCGATTCCGTGACGAGTTTCACCAACCCAACCATTGCTTCGTGACAGGAGGAATGATGACTTACCGGCACTCATGGTGGAACAGCGGCAGCTTCCGCGCCGCGGCGGCATTGGACTTTTCCTAGCGCCTACGTAACAAAGCAACGGGATTGGCGTCTATATAAGGGCTCAAGATCGTCAAGAAGGCAGTCCCCACTCGGAGGTGCTGGATGGAAACGTTGTTCCGCGAATTGCGCTATAGCCTGCGGATGCTTACGAAATCTCGCGGATTCGGTGCAATCGCAGTACTGACGCTGGCGCTCGGCATCGGCGCATCCACGGCAATCTTTTCCGTTGTGGACGCCGTCCTGCTGCGCGCGCTTCCTTATCCGAATCCGGAAAAAATCGTGCGCGTCTGGGAACAGGCTCCTGACGGTCACGGAATGCAGTTCGCGGATCCCAATTTCGACGATTTTCGTTCCCAGAACAATACGTTCGCGCATCTGGCGGAATACGCCGAACTGCTGCGATCTGTTTCCGGCGGCAGCGAGGCTGTGCGCGTCCACATAGCCGAAGTCACCAGCGGCTTTTTTGAAGCCCTCGGCGTCGCGCCTTATCGCGGCCGCGCTTTTGCGCCCGAAGAGCAGCGCCTCCACGGCACCCCGGCAGCCATCGTCAGCTATGGTTATTGGCAGCGATATCTCGGCGCTGCAACGGATCTCTCCAAATTCCACTTGACCATGGAAGGTGCTGTCTATCCCGTGATTGGAGTGATGCCGGAGGGATTCGATTTTCCAGCCGGCGTCGCCGCATGGATTCCCCGCGAGTTCTCCTTGGACGGAAGCCGTACCGCACATAACTGGCACTGTCTCGGCCGCGTCCGCGACGGGATTACCGTCGCCCAGGCGCGCGCCAATCTAAGCGCGATTGCCCGCCGCATCAAAGATCAATACGGAAAAGAGGTTGATCTCAACGCCGCCGCCGTCGTGCCTCTCGCCGACGCGATGGTCGGAGACGTGCGCACCGCGCTACTGACGCTTCTCGCAGCCGTGGGCCTGTTGCTTCTGGTCGCATGCGCCAACGTCGCCGGCTTACTTTTGGCGCGCAACTCCGCGCGCAGCAAGGAACGGGCTGTGCGTGTAGCGCTCGGGGCCGGGCGCGGCCGTCTCATGCAGCAGTTCCTCGCGGAGTCTTTTTCGCTCTCCTTAGCCGGAGGTGTATTGGGCATTTTTCTGGCGGCTTGGGCCGTCAGGATACTTCCGGCAATTCTTCCGGCGAATTTGCCGCGACAGCAAGGAATCGCCATCAACGCATCGGTTTTACTGTTCGCTTTGGCTGCCGTTGTTGTTGTCGCAGTTTCGCTCGGCCTCTTTGCCGCCTGGCGTGCCGCTACGGGAGATCTCCAGGCAGCGCTAACTTCCGGCTCCCGAAGTTTCACTGGCTCGGGCGCCAGCCAGCGGTTTCGCGGCTTTGTGGTGGTCGGCGAAATCGCCATCACACTGGTGATCTTGATCGGAGCCGGCCTGCTCGGCCGCAGCTTCTTGCGGCTCATTGACACGAGTCCTGGATTTCGGCAGCAGAACCTGGTCACCATGGAGTTTTCACCTCCAAATCCCCAAGGACAAATATTCGCGATGGATCAGGCAGCCGTCGCGCGCCAGGTCCACCTTATGGAAGATATATCGACCCGGCTTCGTACAATCCTCGGTGTAGAGAGTGTGGGTTTGGCCGGAGCGATGCCCGTCGCCGCCGGGGACAATCTCGCTGATGGAGGCTTCCTCATCCTCAATGGCCGAAAGCCGCCCGCCAATTTCGAGGATTTTGAACGTATGTCTCAAAATCCTTCCGTAGTCGGACACGCCCTTTATTGCGTGGCCGGCGAGGAATACTTCCGCACCCTGGGCATTCCCGTCATCCGCGGGCGGATGTTCGGTGAACAGGATAATTGGAGTTCGCCGCATGTTGCCGTGATCAGCGAATCGTTGGCTCGCCAGCGTTGGCCCCATCAGGACCCCATCGGTCAAGTGATCGAGTTCGGCAATATGGACGGCAACTTGAAGCCGCTTACAATCGTTGGAATCGCCGGGGATGTGCGCGCGCAGGGCCTGGATTTCCCGCCGAGCCCGGTCATTTACGTCGATTACCGCCAGCGCGGATTCAACATCAATTCACAGCCCACCATCCTGATGCGCAGCGCCGCCCCCGTGGGACAAATCATCTCCGCCGCGCTCGGCATTTTCCACGATCTCGCTCCCGATGTTCCCGTCAAATTCTCCACGTTCGCCGATGAAATGGGCGGCTGGCTCGCAAACCGCCGTTTTCTGCTTCTGCTTGTGGGATCATTCGCTGCCAGTGCTTTGGCTCTTGCCGCCGTCGGCATCTACGGAGTTGTGGCGTTTTCGGTTACGCGCCGCACTCAGGAGATCGGTATTCGCATGGCGCTCGGCGCCGAGCGTAGCGACGTACTGCGTCTGATCGTAGGTGAAGGCGCCCGGCTCGCGGTGTCGGGCGTTGCCATTGGCGTTGCTGCCTCCTTCGTCATCACGCGCCTTTTGTCCAGTCTCCTTTTCGGAGTGAGCGCCACGGACCCAATCACATTCGCCTGCGTGGCAGTGCTTCTTTCTCTCGTCGCGTTGCTCGCTTCGTACATCCCCGCGCGCCGCGCCATGCGCCTCGATCCCAATATCGCATTGCACTACGAATGAGCTGCGGCCCCACCCGGCCGCATCTGTTATATCTTCAAAGCTTCCGGAGTCCCTCATGCCCTCCAATTTCCGCCAGCCCGGCGACGCCGCCTTGGGGATGGACCAGCCCATCCATCGCCGCGACTTTTTGAACTCCACGCTGCTCGCTTCGGGCAGCGCTCTGCTGAGCGGCTTGACACCCACCCAGATGCTGGCGGCCGAAGATTGGACGGGTTACGGCGGCGTCGGCGATTACGCGCACTCCAACGGCAACACCGCCGAAGTGATGAACGCCGCGCATCGCATTCGTGATCACGCGTATGATTCACTGCCGGCCGACGTCAACGACACTGGCGATACCTACGATTGCGTGGTGGTGGGCGGCGGCATCAGTGGACTTGCGGCAGCCATGTTTTTTCGCCGTGGCGCCGGCGCGGGCAAAAGCTGCATCGTGCTCGATAACCATCCCATCTTCGGCGGCGAAGCCAAGCGTAACGAATTCGATGTCGATGGCCATCGCTTGATCGCGCACCAGGGGTCGGCCTTCTTCCCGATTCCGTATCCCCACAGTTTCATCGCGCAGTTTTACGACTCGATCGGCGTCGACTGGCACAAATTCGAATACCAGAAGTGGAGCGGCCCATCGCCCGAGTTGCAGCTGAGCCGGACGCCTTACCAGATGCTGGGCATCGAACCGGCAAGCTACGGTTTCTATTTCGGCGCGAAGTTCGGCCATCCGCGGGGCATGTGGCTGACCGATCCGTGGGGCAGAAAGCTGGACGGCGCGCCCATTTCCGCCGAGGCGCGTGCCGACCTTCTTCGTTGGCGAGCCGGAGCCGACCCGCAATTTCAGCCGCCGAAATACGCGGGCGACCCGGTTTCACGCCATCTCGACACCATCACGCTTGAACAGCACTTGATGGAGCTTTACCACATCAGCCGAGAGACGGTCCGCACATTTCTCTCGCCCGTCGAGGGCGGCGGTTACGGCCTCGGACCGGATGCACTCTCGGGCTACTGCGCCTACGCGGCCGACATGCTGCATCCGCTCGACATCAGCGAAGGGTCGGGTGAGCAGATGTTCGCCGATGGCAACGCCGGCTTTGCGCGCCACATAGTGAAGGCGCTTGTACCGGACGCGATCGAGGGTCCGGCCTCGCTCGACAACCTCTGCCACGGCCGCGTCAACTTCTCCGCGCTCGATCAGGCCGGCCGACTGATGCGCATTCGCCTGAACGCGACCGTCGTGTGGGTGAAGCACCAGGGCGATCCTCAGAAATCCGAGTTCGTCGATGTGCTCTATGAGCAGGGCGGCACGGTTTACCGGCTGCGCGCGCGCTCGGTCATCATGGCCGGCGGAAGTTGGACCAGCAAGCACATTGTTCGCGATCTGCCCGCCACCCATCGTGATGCCTATGCGCAGTTCTACCGCGCGCCGTGCCTGATGGCCAATGTCGCGGTGCGTAACTGGCGCTTTCTTTACGACATGGGGATCACCGGTTGCCGCTGGTTCGAGGGCCTCGGCAATTACATGGAAGTTCGCAAGCTGCCGACCTTCGCCGCATCGTCACCGACTATCGGGCCCGATTCGCCCGTGGTGCTCACGGTCAAGATTCTCTTCTCCTACCCTGGTGCGCCCATCGAAGCGCAAGGCCAGCACGGACGCGCGGAGCTGCTGGGCACTTCATTCCGCGATTACGAACGCCGCTTGCGCGAGCAGTTCACCGCCATGTTCGAGCGATCTGGCTTCAACGGGCCGCGCGACATCGCCGCCATCATCCTGAACCGCTGGGGCCATGCGTATGTCACGCCGCAGCCCGGCTTCTTTTTCGGCAAGGACGGCAAGCCCGCTCCGCGCGACGTTCTGCGCAGCGCTCCTTTTGGCCGCATCACCTTCGCCAATACCGACCTCGAAGGCGCCATGGACCACCGCAATTCGATCCTTGAAGCGCACCGGGCGGTGGGGCAGTTACTGGATCAGGTGCTGACTGCGTAGCGACGAGGAGCCGGGAACGGTACGTCCGCTTTCCGTTGCGCCACGCCATCGAAATTGCGTGTTCGTCATGCTTTTGACAATGGTCAAATTTGTGACGGAGGCGAGGTGCGTAACTTGATGATTCCATAGGCTCCCCACAGTGGCCCACCGTTTGCCCACACAGCCTTGCCCGGAGGAGCCTGGGATGGCCCCACAGTCGCTCATATCGCCGGTCGGCACCTACACATTCACTGGGCCTCACATCATCCAGTCGCCGACCAGCTCGCGCATCGAGGTAGGCCGGCAGGGGCGAACGCAATCCCGCGTTAATGCTCCTTCGTTTTTCCGCCGATCTGCCATAAAGCCGGGGCTGCCAGCCCGGTAAAGGCGGGAGAATGCAGAAGCGTATCCAATACGTAATTGCGCTGTTACTTGCAGGCTGCGCGGGAGTCATGGCGCAGACCTACACAGGGACTTTCCAATCGCACCATGTATCGGTCAACGGCGTGGCGACGGATTACAAAACGCCAACTCTGACCATACCGTTCTCCATCAGTAACGCCGGGGCTTCCATCACCGCGCAAATCACGGTGACTTTCCCCGCAACCACGCCTCCCGGCACCGTCGCCTCCCCTGCTTTGAACTTTCAATCGCCTCTCCAGGCAACGTTCGGGGTGTCGGGCACGTTCACCACCGCCGACGACACATTCTCCAGCGAGGTCGTGTTGGTGGATGGCGACCCCCTGCAATCTCAGGCATGCGCCATCGTGGACGACACGAACCCCGCGCCGCAGGGCACCAGCGATTTTTCGGCCACCAGTCCATGCACCCTGAACTGGATCTCCATAACGAGCGCTACCGCGCAGCAGTTCACCTTCGAGACCGAGGGGTCGGTCTTTCTGACCAGGGCGGACGGCACAGGGGCATCTTTCGGCTTCAACGTCACCACCACCTATGCCATTTCGGCGGGACCGCTCACGCCTTCGCTGGACCTCGCGGTGGACCATGTGGAAGTCGTGCAGGTTGTGCAACATAAGGACAACAGCATCCCTCTCGTGGCCAACAAAAGCACGGTTGCGCGGGTGTTTGCCAAGGTGAGCGGCAATAATTCGCAGCCGTTAGCGGGCGTCTCCGGGCTCTTACACGGCTTCCGGAACGGCGCTGAGCTGTCAGACTCGCCTTTGTCTCCCAGCAGCAATTCGATCACGGTCCCCGTGCAATACAATCGGGCCAACGCCGGAGACTCGCTCAATTTTCTGCTGCCGAAAGACTGGACCGCTGCCGGTTCCTTACAACTAACCGCCGAAGTCAGCCCGCCCGACGGCGTCACAGAGCAGAACACCGCCAACAACACTTACCCACTCCCGCAGCCCATCACCTTCACTGGGCCCGCCGGCATTCCGTACCCCATCAACATTTACTACTGGACTGTCTGCTACCAGCCACCTGGCGCTGAAAAAACGTGTCCCGAGGCCGACGTCAGCAGCGCCGACAGTTTCATGCCCAAGGTTTTCCCCATTCCCGATGACGGTGTGCGGTATATGCCCCTGCAAACTCCTGAAAGAACCTGGACGAAGCCGCTGATCACTCAGGCCGACGTCAACCGCATGTTTCTTATGTTGCGCAAGGTTTATTTGATCCTTCAGACCCACCACGCCAAGGTCGATCAGCTCGCAGCTTGGTTGCCGTATATCGCAGGCGCGAAACAGTCGGGCATGGCGGATGTCGTTTGGGCCGGACTTGGTGGCACGAGCCGGGTCACCTTCAATCTCGACACCAGTGCAACCGCGGAAGATATCGGCTGGCTTCTGGCTCACGAGACAGGCCACAACCTGGGACTCCGGCACACCACTACGGCGGATGGCTGCCAGGCGGAGGATCCCTTCCCAGGGCATGATTGGACAGCGAAAAATGCCACCATTCAAGAGGTCGGCATGGATCCCCTCACCATGGAGGTGAAGCCCGCTACCGCCAAAGACCTGATGTCGTACTGCTATGATCCCCTCTCGAACGCTTGGATCTCCGACTTTCATTACGGACAACTCCTCAAATCACAGGTGCTGAAGCGTGCGGCGTCGGCAGGGTCTATGGCGGAGCCGGCGGCTCACAATCAACCGGCGGCTACAAAGGCAGAGGACACGACGGCCCAGTACCTCCTGATCAGTGGCTCAATACGCGCTGACGAAACCGCCGGCAGCCTGGATCCGGCCTATCAGCTCAGCTCTTTGACACCCGGGGAATCCTCCGATCCCGCCGGCAATCATTGCCTGCGGTTCACCACCAGCACCGGCGCATCCAGTGACTTCTGCTTCACGCTGTCCTTCCAATCGCCGGAAACATTCGCGCCCATGGATGAAGAGAGCTTCGCTTTTCGAGTCGCTCTTCCTGCCGGGACCACGCGCATCGCCTTGCGGCATCAAGACCAGGAACTGGCCTCCTTGACGGTCAGCAGCCAGGCGCCATCGCTGCGTATTCTCACACCCAGCGCTCACGCCAAGTGGGACGGATCGAACACCATCACATGGTCTGGCTCCGACCCTAAAGGAAATCCTCTGTCCTACCTTGTCCAGTACTCCGCCGATAGCGGCGCTTCCTGGCTTCCCATGGAAGAGGATCTCGACCAGCCGCGGTTCACCTTCGATACCGCGGAGATCCAGGCGGGCCCGAATACCTACTTTCGCGTGCTGGCGACCAACGGGGTGACCACCGCCTCGGCCCTCGTGGGCCCGATTGAAATCGCCGCCACGCCGCGTATCGATGCGTCGCCTACCCTAAATTTCGGCATCGTGACACCGGGTAAGAGCGCGAATCAAACCCTCTGGCTGCGCAACAAGGGAAACGGACCGCTGGCCGTGAACTCGCTTAGCATCGATAATCCGGTCTTCACCGTGGTCTCGCCGGCGGCGCCCTTCACGCTCGCCACGGGCGGGCGGCAACCAGTCATCGTTCGCTTCACACCGGCGGCCACTGGCGGACAAACTGGAACGCTTACCATCGCTAGCGACGACCCGGCTAACGGTGCAATCAAGGTGGCCTTAACCGGGGGGCTGAACACCGGTTCAACCGTAGCCGCCATTTCCGTAACGCCCACCAGCCTGGCCTTCGGCAGCGTCGCCGCGGGCCAAACCAAGGATCTTTCGCTCACCGTGCGGAACAAGGGCGCGGCGGCACTGTCAGTTGCATCACTTTCCCTTGGGAAGGGCATGTTCAGCGTGGTCTCACCCTCCACACCGTTCAACGTGGCGGCGGGCAGCCAGCAAACTGTCAAGGTGCGCTTCAGCCCGTCAGCGGCAGGCTCGCAAAGCGGGACGCTGGCCATCGCGTCTAATGATCCGTTGAATCCAACTGTCAACGTCAGCTTGTCGGGACAAGGTGCCGTCGCCGCGCCGCCAGCTGCGACCGTGGCCTTTTCCGACAGCTTCAACCGGCCGGACGCCACCAGTTGCTCGCTGGGCCAAGCCGACATGGCCCTGGGCGGCAGTGGCGCGTATTACTACCTGCCGGTGTTCTCGGGGGCGAACATTGTCTCCGGCGCTCTACAGAACAACGGCAAGGGCGACGGGGGCGTCCAGT
>Ga0116218_1002386_pt1 | contig 10473 bp, 10 predicted proteins | sample Sb_taG_2_FD_88966 | JGI IMG/M metagenome (GOLD analysis project Ga0116218, IMG submission 88966) | Peat soil microbial communities from Weissenstadt, Germany - Sb_50d_5_LS metaG | ecosystem: Environmental > Terrestrial > Soil > Wetlands > Peat | place: Germany: Weissenstadt | collected 2010-09-21 | reverse complement strand
GCGTACTCGCCGCGCTGACAGGGGAGCACTTATATGGTTCCATTATGAATGAGCGACAGCATCTCAATCCGTTGATGAAATCAGGTTTCACTCAAAATGCGGATTCTCAAACGAGGCCCTAGTCGTCGTCGGGATCGAACCTCGGGCTCTTGTCGTGGAGAAAGTATTCCGCATTGTGCGCCGCGTTGATGGTCTTGAACTGGAGCGGTGTCTGGTTGAAGTCAAAGCAGTCCGAGAGGTCGTCGGCGTGGGCGTCGGCGTAGCCGAGCGAGGGCAGGTTGAAAGTCTTCTCCACCAGGTTCAGGACGCTTCCGAAATCGTGGTTGACGTGCGAGATATACCCAGCCTTAGCGTAAGGACCGACCACGATCAGAGGCACGCGGAAGCCGTAGATATAGCCCGATCCCCAGCTAGTTCCGTCATTGACGATCGACGGTGGCGGAACGTGGTCGTACCAGCCTCCCCAATCGTCCCAGGTAATGATGATGGCCGTGTCCGACCAGTAGGAACTGTTGCCGATGGCGTTCACAATGGAGGCCACCCAGGATGGTCCCCCGGTGCCGGCGGCGTTTCCGGCATGGTCGGAATTCGCGCCGGTAGGAATGACCCAGCTCACCTGGGCGAGATTCCCGCTGGTGATGTCGGTGAGAACCTTAATCTCGGGAATGACCACGCTGTTCGTCCAATCAGAACCTGTGCAGGCCGTGGCGTTGGGCGGCGGAACATTCGGTCCGCACATGTGCTGGATGGCATTCGGCCCGGTCCACAAGGAGCCGGCGGAGGGCGTGTAATAGCGCCAGCTGATGCCCTTGGCGTTGAGCTCATCGGTGAGCGTGGGATGGTCCGCGCAAGGATACATCTTGCTGGACTCGTTGCCGCTGGGGTCAATCAGGTATACGAATTCTGTGGGGGGAGCCAGACAGCCGGTCTGGTTGCCCGCGTTGGGGACGCCCCCGGCGTTCTCTGCGATGAACAGATTGCTGGTCGCGGTGGGAGCCGAAGTGCCCGAAATGATGAACTGGTGCGCGGGAAAGCTGGGTCCCTGATTGGTCTGAAACATGCGATCGCCAAACGTGTACTGCTCGGCCAGCTGGAAGTAGGGCTGAACCTCCGAGGGATTCACGTACCAGAATTGCGGATTGGGCGGCGGACAGTTGGTGGCGTTCTTGTTACAGCTATAGGGGATCAGGTCGGCCCCGTCCATCTTTCCGCCGTCATACATCGAAACGAATGCGCTGTGCGAGTGGCTGAGGTCGTAGTCGGTGGCCAACGAACCCTGAGTAAGCTGCACGGTCTGGCCAAGCGAATTCATCCCGCTGCTGGCGATGTCAGCGTGGTTGGCGATCAGCACGGGATCCTGAAACAGATTGTCGGGCGTGCGGTTCTCCTGGAAGATGATGACCACGTGTTTGATGGTTCCAGGAGGAATGGTGGTGCCCTTCGAACTCCCGGTGCTGCAACCGTTCAGGCTGAGCAGAAGAGAGCTGGTGACCAGCAGCAACAGGGAAAAGCACAGGAACGCGGTTCGGCGCATAGGCAATCATCTCCTGTGTGGCGGCGCAACGTGATCTCAATGACGCCGTAACCCGGGTGGCGAGATTTCCACTCGGTCACGCTCAAAAAATTATAGCGGCTGACTGGATCGCTGGCTCTCTCGCCGGCCCGGCGGATCGCGTTCCCGGCAGCTTCGCTACGAAAGGGCCTTGATCCGCCGGTGTATCTCGTCGGCGAAAGTCTGATCCTTCAGCGACGCCAGATTGATCTCAACGTTGGCCATAGCTCCCGTAAGAGCTGCACCCGCCAGAGCCGAGGCCGTGGTCAAGTCGGACCTCATGTTGGGGTTCGTAATGGGATCGAGGGACTTTACCAGCTGCTCGATTTCGTGGGCTCTTTCGGCGACGCTGAGGGGAACCATGGTCGCTTCTTTCAGGGCGGCCTCGATCATGGCCTCACCGGATTTTTCATCGGCGGTCTTGGCCTGTTTGTAAGCCTTCATCACAGAGTTGTAGGACTCGGCGTCGGCGTCGACCGCGGCCTTGAGTTCTTCGCGAAGTGGCGTGAGGCGGGCGATGGCGGCGCTGAGTTGCGGTTCGTACTGCAGGTAGGCCTTCTTTCCCCGCGACATGGAGGCGACCATCACGGCCAGGCCCGCGGCCATGGCTGCCGCCGCGGCGGAGGCGCTGCCGCCGCCGGGCGTCGCTGTGGGAGCGGCAAGCTGCTCGACGAAAGGCTCAATCCCGGCCCGCAGGCCTCCGACAGCCGTCTTTCCGCCCATGACGGAGGCGAGGCGGTTCTCCAAAATCAGCGACGAATCGAAATTCTCGACCTGCAGGAACCACTCGGCAGCCTGTTCCAGAGCTTTCTTGGGGATTAGTCCGCCAATTTCGCTCGAGATCGGGATTACTCCGTAGCGAGCCGCTTCGCGTCTTACCATCTCAAAAACGCGGTGGATGGGCGTTTGTTCGAAGTCAGTAAGATTCATCGAGACCTGCGCCAGACCGCGTACCAGGAAGCCTGCACCCTTCACAAAGCGCATGCCGCCGTTCGAGAAGCGCACCGCCCTGGCGACCTTCTTGGCAATGTCGACGTCGGGCGTGTTGAGGAAGACGTTATAAGCAATGAGAAATTTGCGCGCGCCCACCACCGTGGCGCCCGCCGTGGGATGCACGCGGGGCTCGCCAAAATCGGGGCGGCGCGCCGGATTGGTCGCGATCTCGGCGCGGATGCCTTCGAACTGGCCGCGGCGGATATTCTCCAGGCCCTGTCGTTCGGGAGTCCTGGCAGCGGCTTCGTAGAGATACACAGGAATCTGGAAGCGCTTCCATATCTGTTCTCCGACTTGGTTCGCCATGGCTACACAGTCTTCAATGGTTACGCCGTCGATGGGGATGAATGGGACTACATCGGCTGCCCCCATGCGGGGATGCGCGCCGGTATGGGTGTTCAGGTCGATCAGTTCCGCGGCCTTACCCACGCCACGGATCGCGGCTTCTTGAATCGCTTCGCGCTCGCCGACCAAAGTAATCACGCAGCGATTGTGGTCGGAATCCATCTCGCGGTCGAGCAGGTAGACGCCCGGCATTTTCATGGCGTCGAGGATGGCGTCAACTTTGGCCTTATCGCGGCCTTCGGAGAAATTGGGAACACATTCGACGAGCGTGGACATAACGGAGAAGAATAGCTGGCGGTGGAGCAGGGAAGCAAGGGAGCGAGGTTTCGGGTGGCTCAATCTCAAACCCTTACCACGAAGGGCACGAAGGCGCACGAAGGAAACACCGACAAACAATGCCCTTCGTGATACTTCGTGTCCTTCGTGGTTGAGGACTTGCTCTTCCACGCATCAAACTGAGGCAGTTCGAGGTTGCGACGGGAAGAAAGATGCTGGCGAAGGCGAACTTACAGGGACTTCAGGGAACGCCGCCATTTGGCGTGCAGCCAGGCAATAATTCCCAGTCCACACACCTCGATCGGTCCAGGTGGCATGATGCGAAGGGTCAAAAGGCTGGCGTAATCCGTTGACGCAACGTAGGCAGCCCAGATCATCCCGGCTGCGGCGAGCAGACTTCCGAACCGCTCCTCCCCGCGAATGCTAAGCAGGTGGGGTTCGCCCTTCGGTTTGCTGGCAGCCTTGCCGACGGGTGCGTAAGTGGGGGCTTTCGGGAGATCAAGGTAGCCTTCCCGGCCCGCGTCCCAACCGACGTCGTCACTCTGATAGTGCTTTGCCACACTACCAAGATGCCACCAGAAGGGCTTGGAAGGCAGGTTACCTGTGTAATTGGGCTTTCGTAATTGGCGGTTGCGAATGGCCAATTGAGAGTCGGGACTGACGGGCGTTACCGTTTTCTTCCGCCGAAAAATCTCCCAACGCCGATCCGCACCTGAACGGTTTTGACTCCGGGGTTCAAGTTCGCCAGTCCTGCATTCGAGATGTGCATGTAGCGCAACTCCAGGCTTACGTTATGGTTCGGGCCGAGGATGTGCATTCCCAGGGCGGCCTGGTCGGTGAAGTTCACCGTGTTGGCGTAGGTAGGGACTTCGTGGTTGGTGAAGAGGGTGCCGCCGCAGAGCTCGAGGTAGGGTGAGAATCGCCCGTGCCGCACAAAGTTCCACTTCAGACCGAGCGGGTCGAAGCCCACGCCGTAGGCCGTGTTGGCTGGCTGGAACACAAAAAAGACGGGGACCGCATCCACGGCATATTCGAACCTACCACGTAGAAATCCCGGCAGGTGCGGGCCGGTCAGGATCCATCCGTAGCGCAAGCCAGAGTTGAAGACGCCGGTGTTGCCTCGTCCGCCGCTGACGGAGTGGCCGCCGCCGGCCCAGATCTGGACTTCGTGGCCACCTCGCTCAGGGCCGGCCTGGGCGCAGCACAGATACGACGTGATCAGCAGGATGCAGGCGATGAAGAGGGAAGAGCGCATGATAATTCGAGTCGAGGACGGCAGAAGAATCACGATACAGGAAGGGCGGACGTGCGACAAACGGCAGCGGTGGAGGCTCAAGCGAAAAGCAGGTTCCTCGCTTCGCTCGGAATGACAAAGAAGAAGTAGTGGGCGGAATGAACAAAAAGGGAAGTATCTAGATTGCGCTTTCTCGCATCGGACGTTGCGCCACCAGGTGCATCAAATCGCGGGCTACTCGGGAGGTGTTGTGGCGCGCGACTCCGCCTTCATCGAGATAGTCTCCGAGAACGGGAACCACGCCGAGGGCTTCGATGGCATCGAGATCGTTGACGATCTGGCAGGCGCCTTCGCTGGCATATTTCGATTGCAGTTCGACGGATGCGGGAGTCCGGTTGATCAGCGCAAAGTCGAAGATCTGTTTCTGCGCGTGACGGTTCAGGGCGCGGATGTGGTCGGCGGCGGTTAAGCCGAGGCTTTCGTTGGCCTGGGTCATCAGGTTGCAGATGTAGACCTTGGTGGCGGGGGATTCGACAATGGCTTGCGCAATGCCCCGCACCAGCAGGTTCGGGATCAGGCTGGTGAACAGCGATCCCGGCCCGATGGTGATCATGTCGGCGTGAGCGATGGCCTCCAGAGTCTGCGGCATCGGTTCCACGTTCGGCGGCACCAGAAACAGTTCGCGGATGCGTCCTTTGCTGGCGGTGATCGTCGTTTCGCCGCGGACGCGGGTGCCGTCTTCCATGAGCGCTTCGAGTTCGATGTTTGAGGTTGTCGCGGGATAGATGTGTCCGCGTGTAACCAGAATCTCGGAGGAGAGCCGCACCGCTTCTGAAAAATCCGAAGTCAGGGAAGTGAGCGCGGCCAGAAAAAGATTGCCGAAACTGTGGCCTTCCAGTCCCGAGCCTTTGTCGAAGCGGTGACGGAAAAGCTTGGAGAGCAGGGCTTCGTCTTCGCTGAGGGCGACAATGCAGTTGCGGATGTCGCCCGGGGGAAGCATGTTGAGTTCTTTGCGCAGGCGTCCGCTGGAGCCGCCATCGTCGCTAACGGTGACCACGGCGCACAGATCGCGGATGATGGGCGAATCGGTGGGTGGGAGGATCTCCGCCGGCCCGAGCACGAAGCGCTTCAGTCCCTTGAGCAGGGTGGAGAGTCCGGTGCCGCCGCCGATGGCGACGACGCGCAGACCACGCTCGCGCGCGGTCTTCTCCAACGAGAGGGACTCGGCGGTTTTGATTTCCATCGAGGGTGTCCCCGCAGGCCGGCTATGCAGGCTCTTCTTCGCCGAGGTCGCCGTCGGAGGAGCCGAGTTCGGCGCCAGGATCGGGATAGAGCAGTTCCGTGAAGCGCGGATCCTCTGCCAGGTTCTGGAAGTCGGAATCGTTGCGCGCCTGGAAACGCAGTTGAGCATTCAGCCGCAGCGCTTCGTCCAGACGCTTGAGCGAATCCTCAACGTGTCCCGTGAGGCAGTCGAGCGCAGCCAGGCCGTACACCACGTAGTCCGACTTGGCATTCTGCTTCAGCAACTTGTCGAGATGCTCGCGGGCGGTCACGTAGTCGCCGACATTCATTAGAGAAACGGCGTAGTCAAAGTGCTCCTCGGGGGATTTGAACTGCGCGGCCACGGACCGTTCCAGATGCTGGTTGCAGATATTGAGATGGACGTTGGCGCGGTCGACCAGTTCCTTGATGGGCCCGGAGATCACTTTTTGGAAATGCGGCTTCGCCTTGTCGAATTTGTGCTCCTGCATGGCGCGGAGTCCAGCTTCGTAGCTCTGCAGCGCCTGCGTGTAACGCGGATCTTCCGCCACGGTCTTTTTCGCGGTAGGTTTCTGTGCCATGTGCAAAACTCTTCCTGTGCTCTTGGTAATGGGGAACTCCTTGGATCGTGCTTTTGCTGAGCAGTAAAGTATCAACTAAAGAGTGGGTGAAGGTCCAGTTGGCGGCGGGAGTACCGAGTACTGAGTACCGAGTACCGAGAGAAAGCACGTGACCCGTCTTTCTCGGTACACGCTACTCGGTACTCGCGACTCGGTACTAGTTCATGGTGGCGGCCGAGACCAGGTCGATCTGCTTCCACTCTCCACGAATAATTCCGGCGCGGATCTGCGCCGCGGACCTGGCCTTCTGGTGCTGCTGGTAGGAGTAGTAAAGCTCCTTCAGACAGGTCGCGCACTGCGCGCCGTGCGTGTTCTCGAAGCAGCTATGCAGGCTGTTGTGGCCCATCCGGTCGCAGTAGCAATAGCAAGGCTGCTGGTGCAACACGTTCGGGATTTTCGCCGCGAGCTCATAGGCATGGGTCTGGTAGGCATTCTCTGCGTCGGCTCCCCAAAGGTCGGCCTTGGTCAGAAGGCGAGGCAGCTTCGTTCCTTTCGGCGGAGGTCCTGCATTGTAGGCCGGGACGCCGCCTTCTTCCTGGGGCGAACTCCATTGGGCCGACATGGTCAGCGTTACCAGGAAAAGGAAGGCCAGAGTCAGGCTGCGGTGCACGATCTTGTTCTGGAGTAAAGGGTAGGTCATAGGATTGCCTCGCGTGCGGTTATTGTAACCCGGCGCTCGAGACGGCTGGAAGCTCAAGGCATGTCCTTTCGACGCTGGACTGCGAAATTTCAATCCGCCACCGCCCGGCAACTCCTGTATACAATAGAAAAGCATGCCAGGGACGTCTTCGGAATCGAGTTCAGTCGGCCAGGTCGCGGTGCCCACGCCGCCAGCGGTTGCGGTCCCTGAGGCAACGGCAGCGACCGTCCACGCCGGAAGCGGAATCGGCGTCTGGCTGCGCGATCTGGTCATCTCGCTGGCGATCTCTGCTTTCGTCATCATCTTCCTCTACCAGCCGGTCAAGGTTGAGGGAGTGAGCATGATGCCGTCGCTCGAAGATCAGGAACGGATCTTCGTGAACAAGTTTGTCTACCGGCTGGAACCCATTGAACGTGGGGATATTGTGGTCTTTCGCTATCCCCGCGATCTTTCCAAGAGCTACATCAAACGCGTGATCGGGATGGCGGGCGACCGCATCCGCATTGACGGCGGCCACGTCTACGTGAACGACGAGGCTCTGGATGAAGACTACGTTCCCCCGGCCTACACCGATTCCCGTTCCTACCCCGAAATCACCGTGCCTGAGCGTTCCTACTTTGTGCTCGGCGACCATCGCTCCATGTCGAGCGACAGCCGCGAATTCGGCCCGGTCGACCAGACCCTGATCTATGGCAAGGCAGTATTCGGATACTGGCCCATGGATAAGCTGGGACGGGTGCGGTAAGCGCTGGTTGCCTCGACTTCCTGACGCAGTTGAACATGGGCGTCCTGAGAAGACGGCCTGAAAAGACGGCCCGAGAAACGGATTCGATCCCTTCTATCCACAGATTTCTTTTTCGATTCGGCGTTCCGCGCTTGGCCACTGCCGCAATCCCTGCTAAGATTCATAAAATCCACTCACCGGAGCGAGAATGCAGGCTATCCTTGCGCTGGAGGACGGCAGAGTCTTCCGAGGCAAAGGCTACGGCGCCAAAGGCGAATGCTACGGCGAAGTCGTTTTTAATACTTCCATCACTGGCTATCAGGAAATTTTCACCGACCCCTCCTACTCGGGGCAGATCGTTGTCCTGACCAACCCAGAAATCGGAAATTACGGCACCAACCACGAAGACAACGAAGCCACGCGTCCGTGGATCGAAGGCCTGATCGTGCGCGAGTTCTCGCGGGTCAGCTCGAACTGGCGCTCACAGCAGGTGGCCGAGGAATATCTCGAGCAGTTCAAGGTGCCCGTGCTGTCCGACATCGACACGCGGGCGCTGGTGCGGCATCTGCGCGACCACGGCGTGATGCGCGGCGTGGTCTCGACCATTGAGAGCGACGCCGACAAACTGATTGCCAAGGCGCGGTCGATCCCTAAGATGGATGGGATGGATCTGGCCAAAGTGGTGAGCACCAAGGGTCCGTATGTCTGGGAGGTGGGCGAACGCTCGCATGAGCCGGTCGCGGTCGTCGGAGTGAAGGATGAGCCGCCGCGGTTTCACGTCGTGGCCTACGATTTCGGCATCAAGCAGAACATCTTGCGTAAGCTGCGCGGCGAGGGCTGCAAGGTGACGGTAGTTCCGGCGCAGACTCCGGCGGAGGATGTGCTGGCTTTGAAGCCGAACGGAGTGTTTCTGTCGAACGGTCCCGGCGATCCCGAGCCGTGCACGTACGCGGTGGATGCGATCCGCAGGCTCATGGGGCGGCAGCCGATCTTCGGGATATGCCTGGGGCATCAACTCACGGGGATTGCGCTCGGCGGCAAGACCTTCAAGCTGAAGTTTGGACATCACGGCGGGAATCATCCCGTGAAGCAGTTGAAGACCGGGAAGATCGAGATCACGGCGCACAACCACAACTTTGCAGTTGATCCGGACTCGCTGGCTGACAGTGAAGTCGAGTTGACGCACATCGACTTGAATGACCAGACGCTCGAAGGCCTGCGGCATCGCAACCTGCCGCTGTTCAGCGTGCAGTATCACCCGGAAGCCGCGCCCGGTCCGCACGATTCGCATTATCTGTTCAAGGAGTTTACGAAGATGATGGAGGAGTGGAAAGGGTAGTGTCAGAGGCGAAGATTCCGGTGTAATGATGAGACGAGCCCTGCAGATTGCCTTTACGCTAGTTATCTTAGGCGCCTATTTGCATGCGTGCAGCTGGCCGATCGGATACTTCCATCAGGTGACGGCAGTTCGCGGGAAAGTGGTAGGGAAGGATCTCGGACTTCTTCAGTTCAGATGGCTTCGTCAATCCTTCGCGGTGAGTGATGCGACACTGCTCCTTCGAGAATATGGCTATCCAGCGAAGATTGAAAACCTGAAGGTCGCTCGTCGCGTAAAAACCGATTCTAACGGTAACTTCGATTTCGGATCTGTACCTAGGGGGCACTATTTCCTAGAGATCTACGTTAGGGGCGACGACAGCATAAGGGACCTGTATGAGATCGAAGTGACTGACGCAGTTCGGACGACGAAGAGTATAACGATCGATGTCTCACCATTTCATCCTAACTGCAAGGGTGGACATGAGTTTCTGGAAACAAAAACCTAGCTGGTGCTTGAATGTGCACTCAGGACTGAGAACCGATTTCTAAATGCCCAAACGTACTGACATCTCGAAAATCCTGATTCTCGGCTCCGGGCCCATCATTATTGGGCAGTCGGCGGAGTTTGATTATTCCGGTACGCAGGCCTGCAAGGCACTCAAGTCCGAGGGCTACGAAGTGGTGCTGGCCAACTCGAACCCGGCCACCATCATGACCGATCCCGAATCGGCCGACCGCACTTATATCGAACCGCTTACGCTGGAGTATCTGGAAGAAATTATTCGCATCGAGCGGGAAATGGCGCCGGGCACCGGCTTCGCCGTGCTGCCGACCGTGGGCGGGCAGACTGCGCTGAATCTGGCGATCGAACTTTCCGACGGCGGCGTGCTGGAGAAGTACAACGCGATCCTGATTGGCGCGAATGTCGAGGCCATCAAGAAAGCGGAAGACCGGCTCTTCTTCAAAGATGCCATGCAGCGCATCGGCCTCGACGTGCCGAAGTCGGCGCTGGTGAACAATTCGAAAGACGGTCTCGAGTTCGCGGGCAAGATCGGGTTCCCGGTGATCATCCGGCCGTCGTTCACGCTGGGCGGATCGGGCGGCGGCATCGCCTATAACCGCGAAGAAATGGTGGAAGTGCTGAACCGCGGCCTCGATTTCTCTCCCGTGTACGAGGCGCTGATTGAAGAGTCGGTGCTGGGATGGAAGGAATTCGAGCTTGAGGTGATGCGCGACACCAAAGACAACGTCATCATCATCTGCTCGATCGAGAATTTCGATCCCATGGGCGTGCCACCCGGCGACTCGATCACGGTGGCCCCCGCGCAGACGCTTACCGACCGCGAGTACCAGGCGATGCGCGATGCGTCGATCGCCGTCATCCGCGAAATCGGTGTGGATACCGGCGGATCGAACATTCAATTCGGCGTGAATCCTGAGACTGGCCGGATGGTAGTGATCGAGATGAATCCGCGCGTCTCGCGTTCTTCCGCGCTGGCCTCGAAGGCG